>Ga0307517_10005302_pt1 | contig 19483 bp, 26 predicted proteins | sample 23_EM_MG_FD_194515 | JGI IMG/M metagenome (GOLD analysis project Ga0307517, IMG submission 194515) | Populus trichocarpa ectomycorrhiza microbial communities from riparian zone in the Pacific Northwest, United States - 23_EM | ecosystem: Host-associated > Plants > Roots > Unclassified | place... | reverse complement strand
CCATGGGCCTTTAGAAAAGGACGGAAAAATGAGAGGCATGGGGGGTATAGGGGGAGATGGTATTACCAGGTGATACAGGGAGATATGTATGTAATACATGAGGGAGAATATTTTTTGCTGATGTAAGAAGATCCCAGGATCAAAATTCAAAATCTAAACTATAAAGCTTGCACAATCAGACAGGTAATGAAAGAGTAAAAGAAGGTCCACAGAACAAAGAATCAGTTGCCGGCAACCCTGGTGCTTCATGGATGGCGCTTTGACGGCGTTTTGGTGATTTCGCCCACGGCTGTAGGGGCATCATGAGTGTCAGGAGCCTCGGATGCAGGGGTCTGAGGCGAGGTCGTCATATGCGGTTCCCGCGCAGGGGCCGGGGTTTGCAGTACTGGCGGAACAGTCTGTGCATTTGCCGTACTGGGAGCCACTGGGATAAACTCAGCATTTGGTGTGGTGGGAGCAGGCTCAAGTATCTCAGCATCAGCAATCATGGGATGTGGCCCAACTGTGGCGCTGATGGATGTGGGAGCGCTGACCCGACGCTGATCCAGCATGCCAGAGACTCTACCCGGAGGACTACCCTGGCCATCATCGTATCGAACATTGTCGCTTCCTCTCGGGTTGGGATTTCTCAGCCAACCAGCCATCCAAGGCGTCCTCTTTATAAGCTGTAGAACTGTTCTTTGCTGCTCCGAATCTAAAAGCACAAACCGCTTCCAGCGAGACACTAGCACCATAGGATCAGAGCCCAATGCCTCCTACACGACATCCAATGGGAGAAACCTTGTGGTACCAGATTGCCTACTGGGGCCAGGGTGGCCTGCATTGTTATCCTATTCTGGTGGTTCAGTTATTGAGTCTCGTATTCCTCTCAATAGCTGAAGTACAATAAACTTACATCGATAACAATTCTCTGCTGCTCCTGGGGCATCTAAGATTCCCCTTGGCTCTGCGCCATATCTTCCTTGCCGTCGTCCTCCTTGCCATTGTCCTCCTTGCCGTTGGCCTCCTGGCTGTTGTCCTCCTTGCCCTCCTCCCTCTCTTCATCCTTGTCATCGTCCATATCTTCCATTTCATCCCAGAGCTCTCCTGATTGCTACCTCATACGCCAATTTTTCACGATGATGTGGTAATCCACGTTTTCCTCATCCTCCCATTGGATGTCGCCAACTATATCTTATGCCTGCCCGGAATGAGCCCAGCCGTTGTTGTCCAAAAATAGGTGTCTGCCCTCGACGTCCTCTGCCTTTAATCTGTCATCCCCTGTTTCCGCAAGGCATGACTTCAGAATAATGAGATTCAGACGATGTTTGCCATTGTTAGCAAGGAGTCACACCGAACGGTCTTCACCTTTGTTGAGAAATATAACGTGTCGGAGGGGGAGTGGGACTGTAGGATGCAGACATAGTGGGTTACAACCCGCACAAGTTGCGCCAATGAGATATTGCAGGCGCCAAATCGCCTCCCAAGCGCGTTGCTCCTATATCACACCAATGAGGTTTTTTATCCTTGGCGACTCGAGGACTCCCCAGGCTATTCCCCGATCAGCGTAATCCTACTACCAAGGATCGCCAAGGAATGCTTGCTCACCTTGACAGGCAGCTGGTCGGGAACAATGTGAATCGTCATTGTGGATTTTTGGGGAAAATGCACCAGTTGAATTTGGTGATGCCACTCGCGATATCTAGTACTAGAATATTGGGCATAACTTAGGGTGGATGAATGACTTACTCGGATGTCCAGCAACCGCCTCACTAGCCCGCTCTGGCTTATCATGCTCCATTGCCTTCCGCATGTTCTAAGATCTTTTGATAACAAAAATCTCTGTCGGCAATGGATCTCCCGGACGTTGTCACGGTTCTGCTCTCCTGTTACAAATTCGATATAGGATTTGACAGGTTGAAGAGAACTGGCAAAGTCAACGATTACCATCAACAAATCATCAGGTAGCTATCCTGGATTGAACAAGCAGGACTTGGTAGAGTTCTTAACATTGCGACGCCATAGATTGTAGGCTCTGCTTATGGTTCGCACATTCTTGGATCCACATCAGGATTGTGCATATACTCTGTCGGCATAGCGCCCGCTGATTCATGTTTTAGTTTACAGGGTTCTTGGATATATGGGTAGGTTGTTGTTGATGTAACCAGAATCCTGGACAGCTGAAACGAGATAGGGATTCTCATGGGATCCCGAAGGCCCCCGGTGATATGCATGGCAACTGTCAGTAACACATCGGATAAAGTATGAACAATAATGGTGTCAATTGATCATCGGTTACCTTCTCTCCGCACTCCGTCTGTGGGCGGTAGCACGCTGGGGCGCCCGCTGTTTACTGCCCCTCTCTTCACTTTCCTCCTGCTGGTATTACCCAGCGGGAATAGCTTGCATAATTATGCGCGAGGTATATGCCACCATGGGGGAGAGCATATATCTGAACCCAAGCTGCCTGAGTAGGGACTTCCCGGAGGCATCAGGGAGACTACTCAGGAACCACAAAGAGTTCACGTTTCAAGATTGGGCTAACTGATTGGAACGATGATTAGAGAAGCAGTTCTCTACTCTTACTAATGCATACGCATTATGCATTGATAAATGAAGATCGGACTTGATCACTCCCTATTCATAATACTATTGGTATGTAGGCATTTAGACTGCATATTCCGTTATAGTCTATCAGGATGAAGAGATCGAAGTCTGACTACTGGTGGAGTGGGGACACCCTCAGAAGAAATAGCAGTCAGGATATTCTCAGAGTCAAGCTGGGCAAGATTCAGGGTCAAACAGTGTTCGCACTTTGTTCTGACGAACTGAACTCTTAGAAAGATACTTCTTTACTAGAGAAGTCAAAGTAGTGTGAACATTAGTATAAATAGTAGGGCTCTCCCCGATGGTTGAGAACATCATCAAGCAACGGAGAAGAGACCTTAACAATAGTATGAGTTATTACGATATTCTTCTATTACTTTAACGAATAATTCTTCTTGAGCCTTCCTGACCTATTTTCCGTTGTCTCGAATATCCTCGGCCTAGTTAGGCCGGAATCCTACCGTGTTAGCTACCCCCTAACACTATATTGTTATTCTTCAGTCACCAAGGCTCCTATGTTTGCAGACATTCTCGTCTGCTTTATCCTCTATTATCTTTTCATCCTTGAAGATACACCACAGGCTACCATTGTCGCACCTGAACCCACGATCACTGAAGATTCACCTTCTTTAGACGATTGGGAACCTGAATCGGAAGGAGGCATTACCTTACCTTGTTCCTGTCCTTCACCACCTCTTGGCCTGTCTCGCCCTTCTACCCCAGAGACTATTATTCTTTCAACACAAGCTATTGGACAAGGGAAACGAAATCGAAAAATTCTTCAGAACCTTATTGACACTGAAGAACAAAATTGGTGGGTAACACCACAAGGGTCCTTTCGTCACCCTTTCCCTACTATAGCGAAGGGTTGTAAAAAGGCTCAACAATACCGGAGAGTTAGAAATCCCCTTCCTAATTAAAGGATCACTAACCTCTACCATGGCCCTTGTGAGCCCCAATTCTCCTCACCCGCAACTGATCCGTGATCCCGATCAACCTATGCAAGATGACGATACTTCCACCCCTCATGCATCCTTATTCGACCTCTCCTCCCATGCTATGACCACTACGTCAAATCTAGGATTAGTCATACATTCCCCCATCAGTCGCTCCCATAGTGCGCAATTCCGTGTTGAGAAAAATAGGTCAAGATCAAACTCCCGTCAACGCACAAGAAACACTACAAACGAAAGGGAACTTCTTAGGCAACAAATCGGACTAGCCTTCCAACACATATCTTCATCCATCAATCAAAGTCAAGACGAGAACTTGATAGCTTTGGATGCTTTATCGGAAGATGCTAGGGCCCAATACACTAACCTACAGTTATTACAAACGAGGTTAGCAAAGGGCGAATTAAGTGTTGACAAAGAACTCCAGGATGGAAGAAACGCACTAGCAACTCTAGAAGGAGCAACGCATGACGAACCGGAATGGCAAAAAATAGCTATTGCTCCAGAATTTAGCCACTAGGAAACTCAGCAAAAGGAAAGCACGAAATCTTCGGAAATCCGAGATGAAATATTGGAAGCCGAAGTAATATCCTTAAAAGCTCAATTTGCTGAACAACTTAAAAAACAGGACCCCGAATGGCAAAGAGTCCTGAGACATCAGGAAGACCGTGCTGCCGAACTATTAAATCAACAAAAAGCCAATGCAGCCGAACAGCATCAAAACGACCGTCAAGCAGCAAAGGAGCTTCTGGACAAACAAAATCAGAAATTCCAAAACGCAATACTAGCCTTGACGGACAGAATAGATCATCATGAAAAGCGCAGCTTTACCATCCCGCCTAGGGAGGGAGGTGATGGTGATCCAGGACCCTCGAACCAGGGACAATTCGATCCTTGGATTCCTCCGAATAATCCTAATCCCGATAAATGATCAGCTTCAACTCCAAGACAAGATAAAGGAAAGGGAGTTGACCGTCGAGGAAATTTCCAACCACCTCCGCCACCGCCAAGTAATATTGGTGGTGATCCAGACCCAGACCCAAGCGACCATGACGACGATAATGATAAAGGTGGAAACGATGGGAGGGGCAGAAGAGGCAGACGTCCGGAATGCAACGCTCGAAGACCATCGGTTCCTAGAGACACATCTCCCCGTACCAGAGGCATATCAGAATTTTTGCAATAGCTCAGTACACCAAATCGATCAATAAAAATGCGGCTGAACCCCCTTACTTCTTTCAAGGCGATGAGATCCAGGATGTTAGAAACTGGCCAACCGCCTGTGAAGATTATTGTGATCGAAAACCCTTACCAATGGGATAACCACTCTCATCGCATTGTTTTCGCGCTTGGTAAAACCAAGGGAAACAAGGTAGCCCCTTTCGCGGAGAAATATCCAAAGGTCATGGGTGGAATAGGAGGCTTCACTAGAGATCCCGAGTATACAACTTGGGAGAGATTCCAACAAGAACTTATTAAAAGAAACATTGGTATCGAGGAAGAGCGACGAGCCCTAGATAACATGGACAGAATAAGTTATAAGGGCAAAATTGATACATACCTGCTCCTCCTCGAAAATCTCAACATCAAAGCAGGACTCTCAGGAATAGGGTGGAGGGTCCGTGTCGAAAGCAAACTCCCTCAAGAAATATTACGCTGCCTATCCCATTTTTCATTTGCCACCGATGAAGAATGGATGGAAATTTTAAGAAAAGTGGGTAGGCAAGAGGAGGAACTCCTCGAAAGGGGAAAATTAACAAAATCCCTAACGACCCTGCACGCACCCCCACCTAAGCAAAAACGAGAAGAACCTCACAAAGGTTTCAATACCAAATACGAAAAAACGGGATTGAACAATAAAGCTGGAAAGGGACCTTCCCGATGGAAGGCTCCTCGAAATAACACCGCAAAAAATAAAATTAGTGCTACTAGAAAGGACGAACATACCGATTGGAAAAATGCACGCGACGGAATCAAGGACGATGTGGTTGAGAAAAGACAAAAGGAGAAACGCTGCACTTGTTGCAGCATGGGCAACCACACCTGGAGAAAATGCCGTAAGCCAATCTTGGTTGCCGCAACCTTCACATACAAAAATAGAAGAAACCCTAAACAACCATTTAAACCAAGAACTAGCACACTCGCAGTGCACCAACCTCTTCAAGTACGACAAGAACCACGAGCAAAGGTTAACTTAATACGACGAGAAAGGCCATCGCAAATCTGGGAATTATCCGATACAGAAATGCCATCAGTGTACGCATTGCAAAATATCTAAGTATTTTCTTTCCTCAGTCTATAAGTGCTTATTTATCTCGCTTAGCGGACAAACTAGGGCGGATGTCACCGTGTCCTTAAGAATGACAGGGACATGAGCAAGTCGCATCCTAGATTCAAGAAGCAAGCAGATACCACTTATTCTTAAGACAAGCAGGAAGTAATTACGAGGATATGTTTTCACACACGTTACACCTCGGCATGTTTCGGAAATCCTTGGCAAAGTCTTGGCGCTTGTATAAAAATCCTCGCTGCAGAATGCAGGGATACCACAGCTGCAGGAACCGTTGAACATGGAGTAAGGGGACCGATGGATGGGTACTTCAATTTTCCTCACAAGAAACCCGGGGTTTTTGCCTTCGGAGAAAGGACTTTTGAGTTGCCCCCCGAAGGAGGACTTTTTCTTTCCCCCAAAGGGGTCAGGTATTACTAATTTGGAACGGTTTTCCCATTTTCTCGACTTGGGTGTCTTGGGAGAAGGATCAGGGGTCGTGAAACCCCCTGAGCTTTCCCGGGGCCATGGTGCCACCAGTAGAAATTACATTTGTTCTTGCCAGAGACTAGACTCTATCGCCTGACCCTACAGGGGAAGATAGGTGGGCCTCCCCTATCTCACCAACTAGACCATGGCGAAGGGTTTAGAAATACAATCATATGATCACGTATTATACCCCAACCTCGCGTAACCTCAAAAACACCAAAAACGCGTTTATGCAACAACAACCCAAACTATGCAACAGCAAACTGAGTCACTAAGACAACCACGTTACACGAAAGATAAGTTTTGTTTACTTTTATCGTTTGATTATTTATTTGTGTCTTGTTTTACTTGGCGTTGGGATTTGGCTCGTTTAGTGAGATTTATATCTTTGGGAACCTCTCGGCAGGGGGTAAAGACCGCTTGTAGTGGGTTGCCCGGAAGTATAAAATATTTTGATCATTTAATATAGAAAGTTTGTCTGAAGAGACCTATCTGGTCGAAACAACGCGGGCGTTGTAACAAACACCCAATTATACAACACCCACGATGCCTTCTAAGCGAGGTAAACGACAAACTTACGGTCGTATTAAGCGAACCGATATTATAATCAACGAACCACAATGCTATGACTGTCCTGAGGGACACGCGCACATTTATATCCTCGGCAAACACTATCGAATCTCAGTCTTGTTACACTCTGGACAGAGTATTTTCCTTACTAACGAACAACTTGTTAAAGACCTTCACATCCCTTACCACTCTCGGGCTGATGCAGTCCAAATCCAGGGTTTCACTGGAGAAGCAATTTCTTCTGGTGGATCACACTTTACGAAACCACTCTACTTGGAAATAGGAACCAACAAACACTTATAGCTCGTTTCCTGCGAAACAGCTCGGGCAGGAAAGTATGGAATGATTATACCTTTTAGAAGGTGGCATCAAGAATACCCAATAAAAAATATTGCCGACCCAGACCAATGGTGCTTTGATGACACGGACTGCCAAACCCATCTCCTCCCCGAGGATGAAAGAATCTCGGTAGAATGGGATGAAGATGTGCTAAATGATCCCAACGCAGTGGTTATGGCAGGATTGAAAGGATTGACGAAGAAAAAGTTACTATCATCGATCGCCTGCCAGATCAGTACCACGATTACCTGAACCGATTCAGACCTTCTACCGCAGAAAAACTTGCGCCCTGCCGTACCTTTGATTATGCCATCCATCTCAAACCAGATACCCAACCACCTTGGGGCCCTATATATCTGTTATCACAGAAACAGCTAGAAGCCCTTCGGAAATACATTGACGATATGCTCAAACAAGGAAAGATTTCACCCAGCAAGTCTCCTGCAGGCGCACCAATCCTGTTTGTACGAAAACCTGACGGCTGCTTACGGCTAGTTGTCGACTACCGAGGCTTTAACAAGGTTACAGTACACAATAAATACCCCATCCCCTTAATGACATAATTGCCAGATCGGGTCCGAGACGCTCAGATCTTTACTAAGCTGGACCTGAAGGACGGTTTTCACATAATAAGAATACGGAAAGCGGATGAGTAGAAGACAGCTTTTCGAACCCGTTATAGCCATTACCAATACCGGGTCATGCCATTTGGATTGGTTAATGCACCCGCTACCTTTCAAACTATGATGAACAAGATATTGCGAGAATTCCTAGATCAGGGAGTCATGGTATACATCGATGATATCCTAATCTACTCTGAAACAGTGGAAGAACATATTTTACTCGTTTGAAAGGTCTTGCAACGACTATGGGAATACCGAATGGCCATCTCCTTGGAGAAGAGCGTGTTTCATGTAAAACACGTGGACTTTTTGGGATATGTGGTTGCAACCGATGGTGTAACTATGAACGAGAAAAAGGTCTAATCAATTAAGTCGTGGAAAGCCCGTGCCTCGTTTAAAGACATCCAAATCTTTATTGGGTTTGCTAATTTTTACCGCCGTTTTATAAAAAACTTCTCGGCAATCTGCACAACTATTACGAACCTACTAAAAGGTGACCCTAAGAAATTTTCCTGGGGAAAAGAACAACAAGCCGCCTTTGAGGACCTGAAATGTCTTTTCATCTCGGCTCCTATCCTATGTCACTTCTATCCGGATTTGAACACCGTGGTAGAAACAGATGCCAGTGACTATGCACTTAGTTGCATCTTATCACAATCCCATGGCAAAAGGCTTCATCCTGTGGCTTTCCACTCTCGCAAACTCTCACCAGCTGAGCGAAATTACGACATTCACGATAAAGAGCTATTAGCAATCGTTGTCGCATTCATAAAATGGGGACATTACCTGGAAGGAACGGAGAAGCCGGTAACAGTCTATACGGATCATCAAAACCTCCAATATTTTCTTACAATGAAAGTCTGGACGCACTGACAGATAACCTGGACTCAAAGATTATGTGGCTTTAGCTTTAACATAGTCTATCATCCCGGAACCAAGGGAGGCAAACCAGATGCTTTGACCAGGCGGCCGAAGTACTGCCCTGAGGAGGGAGCTATGCATCGCGAACAACAAATTCTGCAACCCAAGCATTGCGGAAAATTCCAGATCGCCATTGTATGGGGCTCAAATGTGGAACAGCTCCAACAGGGATTGCCTCAAATGGAAAAGGAAATGGGAAATCGAGTACAAAGACTCTCAGAAGACGCACGAATCCCGATAAAAGGGTCAAAGCTAGCGGCAGGACACGACCTCTACAGTAGCGAAGAGATTAACATCCTGGCAAATAACCAAGCCCTTGTTAAGATTGGCTTAGCCATCGCAGTACCAGAAGGAAGCTACGGTCGTATAGCACCTAGAAGTGGTTTGGCAACTAAGTGAATCTTGGTAGACGCAGGGGTTATTGACGCTGATTATAGAGGAGAAGTCAAGGTTCTACTCGTTAACCACAATAGTATGGACTATGAAGTAAGGAAAGGTGACCGCATAGCTCAGCTAATTGTGGAACGGTTGGATGATCGAGATTGGATGGAGGTAGAAGAATTGGATATGACAGAAAGAGCGGACAAAGGGTTTGGAAGTAGCGAGCTAGGAACGGAGTTGAAAGAAGTCCAACCGACGATATGCTTCCTTCAAGCAGATGGCAACCATCAGTTCTACAATTCTTTTGATATAAATCAACACCCTATGTTACGCAAGGGTCAAGTCCTGCCATCTAACGCAATTATTGCTAAAGCCAGCTTAAGGAAATTTGAAGAAGATTTTCTAATATCAGTTAAAGAAGTGGCAATGGAGGATGAGAACTGGATGCGAAGAAAGGAAGAGTTGGAAACCTTAACGAAGGAAGAAAAGGAACTGCCTAAGCAATGGTCGATATCCGAAGGCCTACTCTACTACAAAGATCGACTATTCATGCCCCATAACGAAGATCTGCAGACCCTTATCGCTAAAAGTTGTCACGATTCCAAAATAGCAGCACATTTCGGACAAGAAAAAACCCTGGAAATTATCACACGAGATTTCTATTGGAAAAAGATAACCGATTGGGTAAATGACTATGTCCGATCCTGTACCACATGCCAACAAGTGAAAGCCGCAAGAGATGCTCGCTTTGGGTTACTTAGTCCCCTACAAGTGCCTTATGCAGCTTGGGCCTCTACATGGGTAGACTTCATCACCCAGCTACCAAACTCAGCAGGGTATACTCAGATCATAGTTGTAGTAGACTGATTCACAAAAATGGCACACTTTATTGGATTACAAGAAAACGCGACCGCTAAAGAGGTGGCAGAAGCATTCCTTAAGGAAGTATGGAAACTTCACGGGCTACCATCGGAAATCATCTCGGATTTGGATGCGAAGTTTGCGGGAGAATTTTGGGAATCATTGTGTAAAAGACTTGGAATTAAGAGAAAAATGTCGTCAGCTTACCATCCCCAAACTGACGGAAAAACGGAAAGATTCTATCAAGTGTTGGGAGGGTATCTTCGAATATTTGTCAACTATGATCGAGGATGACTCGTATCACCTCTTACCCCTAGCCGAGTACGCCTACAACAACTCGGTTACAACAGCACATGACATGACCTCCTTCTTCGCAAACTACAGATATCATCCACAAACCGAATGGCTAAAAGAACGAGAAGCACAAAATCCAGGAGCCAACCTTTATGCCCACTGGATGCAAACGATACATCAACAAGCGAGACAATCACGGAAAAGGACATGGAAAGCTATGGGACAATATTACAGTCGAAAAGCCAAGCAACAACCAGACTTTAAAGTTGGTGACTTGGTTAGGCTCAACGCTAAAAATATCTGAACAAAACGCCCCTCTAAGAAGTTAGCTCGAAAACCTTATGGTCCCTTCAAAATCCTAGAAAAAAGAGGACAACTCGGCTACAAGTTAGAAATATCGGATCGATGGAAAATACACCCGGTATTCCATGTGTCGCTTCTCGAGCCCTACCGAACTTCTACTCGACCTGCTCAAGAACAACCACCGATGACCCCAGAAGATATAGATGGAGATCTTGAGTGGGAGGTGGAAAAAAGTAGTAAAGAGTGAAATAATCTCTTATGAACGAAGAGTTCGTCGAAGTACCAGATCTTTTGAAGAACTGCGTTTCTTTGTAAAATGGAAAGGGTGTTCAGAAGATGAGAACACCTGGAAACCACCAGAGCATTTAGAACATGCTAAGGAATTGGTTGAGGAATTGCATAGGGAGAATCCAGAGATGCCAAAATGGGGCTAAGTAGTATTACTAGGGAAAAGGTTTTCCTGCCGTGGCCAAGTAAACGTGGAAGGTTTTTTACCCTACCTAGTAGAGTACTAACAGGAATTTATGTTTATCGATATATATGTACTATAAGGAGTTTGAGGTCAAACCCCTTTGGTGGGAGCTAATATTACCCTAGCGGGAATAGCTTGCATAATTATGCGCGAGGTATATGCCACCATGGGGGAGAGCATATATCTGAACCCAAGCTGCCTGAGTAGGGACTTCCCGGAGGCATCTGGGAGACTACTCAGGAACCACAAAGAGTTCACGTTTCAAGGTAGGGCTAACTGATTGGAACGATGATTAGAGAAGCAGTTCTCTACTCTTACTAATGCATACGCATTATGCATTGATAAATGAATATCGGACTTGATCACTCCATATTCATGATACTATTGGTATGTAGGCATTTAGACTGCATATTCCTTTATAGTCTATCAGGACGAAGAGATCGAAGTCTGACTACTGGTGGAGTGGGGACACCGTCAGAAGAAATAGCAGTCGGGAGATTCTCAGAGCCAAGCTGGGCAAGATTCAGGGTCAAACAGTGTTCGCACTTTGTTCTGACGAACTGAACTCTTAGAAAGATACTTTTTTACTAGAGAAGTCAAAGTAGCGTGAACATTAGAATAAATAGTAGGGCTCTCCCTGATGGTTGAGAACATCATCAAGCAACGGAGAAGAGACCTTAACAATATTATAATTTATTACGATATTCTTCTATTACTTTAACGAATAATTCTTCTTGAGCCTTCCTGACCTATTTTCCGTTGTCTCGAATATCCTCGGCCTAGTTAGCCTGAAATCCTACCGTGTTTGCTACCCCGTAACAGCGGGACTGCCAGATGTCTACAACCAATCGTAATATTAATATCGAGCACTGGTCAATGGTGTCACAGCCCGAACTCACTTTTCCAGGCTCAGAGAGCTTGCTTGTTTATTGTTTGTGGCTGGTATGCCAGGCTGCCTGAAGTATTACAATATTATTATTCCTCACAATTGAAGGGTTGTACGAAGTGAACTGACAGTGCCCTTTTGCCGTGGGCACTTCAGGCACTCTCGCAGGTCATTTCAACTATAAGAAGTGATGACGGTAGGTAGGGGTGAACGATGTGAAGAAGGTGTGAAGGAAGTGAAGGCAGTCAAGGAGGGCAGATGACGACCTTTATAGCCAACAGGAATGCTCTTTGTACGTTGCAAAAGAAAACCCCCTAGACGTCAGTTGTGTACAAACTTTGAAACATTGAACCCTAGAATGTGATGACCTTGTAGGGTTTGCACGACTCTGACCATCTCGCGCCCACTATTCAAATGAAGACCTAAGTTTGTAAGCTCTCAATTGAGCTCTATAGATAATTGAAAGCGATGCTTATCGTGTGTCTTCATTGATATATGAAATATACATTGAACCCTTTCCAGGGTCCGGATACCAAGGGCTTGTTTCTCTGGATGCCAAGAGACGTCATTGCTCTGACTACTAGACATTGTGGTGAATATCTTGGCAGAAGACCACCCCGCTATCATGTCGCTTAAAAGATAAGAAGTGATCATCCGCCAAGATCAAGCCCTCAATGACCTGTTTTTGTGTAAGGTTGACATTAACTCTAATTGACACTCTTTGATACTCAGCAACACTCATCCACACTCAGCCACACTCAGCCATACTTCGACATTCAGAACACCTAACACCAATACCATATTTCGCTGAAGAGTTGATCTATCTAATCTAAAAGCTTACAATTCCAATCCTGAATACATGAAAGGCTAAACAGAACTGATAAAACAATCAATATATTTAGATACTACAAGCAATCACCCCACCAACTTATCCGTTATGTTTTGTAAACCCCTCCCAGCGATTGTACTACCGTGAAGTGTCTTGGATATCAGTCCCTCAAAATTGTCGCCCTTTGGATTTCCCGCCAATGTGTACCTCTACACCTTTTATAGACTCCCGCCGTGATCCACCTACGTGTGTTTTCTTCAATTTAAGAATGACTAAATTTTGATCATCCGCCTAAGCACCACACTTGAGAGTCATGCTGCCTTGTAATAGACGCCCAAGTAGGTCAGAAGACATTGGGATATTCAGTCAGCTCAAAAATTTGACTGTGAGTCAGGTACGAGCCATGGTGCATTGAACAGTATTACCGACAAGGGGTGGCTGCATCCCAGGGCTGTTGTGACCTTTACCCCTGGTGTCTGCGACATCAGAAGATGAGCCAGATCATCCTTGAAGGGAAACACGTGAGGTGTCTTGATCTTGGGGATCCCCTGATTGATTGGTGTTCCGGCACTCAACTCTGGACGGTACATAGTATGGAGCCCAGTAATACATATTCCCCACATGTCCTCCTGTGGAATTGGCCCAATTGGTGACGGCATTCTCCTGGAGATATTGGTGTGCGTTTAACAATGGTGTCGCTGGTCGTGAGTCGCCCTCATCAAGGTAACAATAGATCATGAGCTTGAATAGGTCATCAACAACAGGATTCGACAGGAGCCTGGCTCTTACGATTTTATCGCTATCGATGAAATCATAATCAATGCAAGATAACAGTTCGTTAGGACCCATGTCGAGCCTTCAGTCACCTTCTCCATTGGCACCAAGTATATAGCGAATTCTGTTGTTTGGTACATTTCTCCAAATCATGGCTCATACCCCCCCTGATGTCATAGGAATCTAATTTGGCGAACTGGACTCTATTTATATGGGGGGGACGACATTGCAGCATGTTAAAGTCAGGACTAAGATTTAATTTCGCCCTTGATTCTGGTGTCTGACCCTGGCCTTGTCAGGAAGGCCAGGTCCAAACAATATGCACACCACGACACCTTGCAAGTAGAGCACACCAATCTAAGAATCATCAGTCAGCAAGTAAAAAACCCCAAAGGCCCTAATAGTTATGAAAGAAACTAACGTGTTGGCATGGAGTCAGAAGCCGGGTAATTTCCACCTCCACGGAAGCACCCCTGGAGTCTGTGTATTGCTCCTCACCAGAGACAGAGTCAATAGGTCTGTCGATGGGTCTGGCATGCGCATCTGATAAATCGCAGGCGCATCTGCTGTGTTTGAGGCATTCTCAGTGTATTACTTTAGAGGAGGAGCATCTGCTACTGGATTAGCAAGAGCGTTATCAGTGGGAACGGCAGGTCCCTTGGGGCCCAGCAGACAGCAATTCGCAGAAAGGGCCTGTATGTTTTGACAAGCAGGAGGGTTAATCTTAGGATGGGGAGGCATGTTTGGCCCCTGAGGGGCGTAATTCGTGTGATGATCAGGTACGCTTTGTGCCTTTACACCTTGCCCTGGAGGGAGGTGATTCGCCTGATGATCTGATACGTTTTGTACTGGTACACCTTGCCCAGGAGGGAAGTAATTCCCATGATGAGCAGCGATGTTTCGCATCTAAGGAGGGTAAGCCAGTGGAACGTTTTGGGGAACTGGACCTGGGTTTGCTACAGTCATTGTGGGGCCAAACCGGCCTGGGGCATTGGGAGGTAGTAACCCATCGCTTACCATGATTTGATCATAGAAGACTCCATGCTTGCCCAGTGGTGCCAGGCCTGTTGCATGATTCTTCACAGTTATTCTCAACTTCACCCCACAGTCCTTAACAAGTTGAACTACAGCCTCCTCGATCTGGCACCTACCAGCCCCGTTATTGCCAGCCGCTTCTGTGACAAGGCTGTCGCAGGCAGGGCACAGTGCCCTCATAACAGTGACGATTTGCTGGAAATGGTGGTCAGGGAATGTATGGATTTTCCAAAAGCCCCCTCCAAATATCTGATCCTTCACCTCCTCCCGCCATTCACCATACAAGTGGCAGTCATCAGGTATGCTCATTGATACATTGTGATGGCTAATATTTTGATACTTGGTGCATCTTGAACTTATATATCCTATCAGAGACACCGGCGGAACCTGTTGGGTTTCACCGCTAGAACCTGCAAGTTTCCCCCATTTGGCAACCAGACATACTCTATGTTCCTATATGCCATGTCGCTAGTCTGTTGGGTGTATAGGTTGTCACCAGGGTGAATATAGCCTGTGGTGTGAATTACGTGAATATTGTGAACCTTGTGCATGAGCGTTGGTTCTGGGTATAAATTGTGTGGATTTTGTGGAAGTTTATTCCGGGTATGAAATCATTCCATCAGGATCAATGCTGATTATATATACAACTCGCTGTCATTTGAGGCTTTGAAAGGTTCTTGATTCTTTTCAAGAATTTGTAGTTCTGGCACTAGTATCACCAGGGCTTTATTGATTCATGTTTATGTTAGAAAGGAAATATTTCCTCTGGAAAATGACCATCATGAAACATGAAGTTCCTCGAGCCTGTTCATGAAAGAAACCATAGCGGATACCACGTGACCTCGACATCTAGGGCGCTAAACCACATTGACCTCAATTTACAGTTTAACATTCAAAACATGCACGCCTCTTGAACCTATGTGCTATCCACATGCATTAGGATCAACACCAAGCCCTCCTGCCATACCTAACTAATGTCTCTTCTGTCGACACAAATACATCCAAGCATATGAGAAACATTTGCAAACTACTTACGCCAATGTGTACATTTTCCTCGCCTCCACTACTAGACAATATCCATTATCGGCCAGCCATGTTCTTAACACACAACCCGCGGTCGTGGAGAAACGCCGGGATTCTGACTATGAATCCGATCCCGTGCCTACAGGATGCAAGCATGACGTATTGAGTGGTGATGTTGTGTACAAGTGTTATACCGAAGTGCTTAACAACACTGCCTGTTTTTCCGGCTGCCAAAAAAGGCTTTTTCCAGGCGGTGGAGAAGCAATTGGGGACATGAACGGGTTCGAGCAAGAAATCATTAATCTCTGCGACGCCCCATGGGCACCATTCCCTTGTGGGAACGGGTTCGGGCTTGCCTCTTGGCTACTTAAGAGTAAAGTACCAAAGTCACGAATCAACGAATACTTCATAGGTGGCCTAGGCAATTCTGATTCTTTCTGCTATGGCGCTATGCACATGCGCGAGAAGCACCTCCAGGAATTGGATCTGTACAGTCGATATCTACAATGGTTTGAAGGACAGGTAGAGGACTGAAAGACAACTTTATTATTCTTCTATCGCAACGTCCTAGATTGTGTCAGATATCTCCTTCGCCAAATAGCCAACCGAGATGACTTTGTCCTCCCACCACCGCGTGAATACGATTATACAGGATTACGGCTATATGCAGAGATGCATACAGCAGACTGGTAGTAGGCCATTCAAGTAGAGCTTCTCTATCTCTTTCCTGCGACTGCTGACTAACTGCTTATAGGAGAGGCTTCCGTCTGGTGCAACTGTTGTCCCAGTCATTGGGATGTCCGATCAGACCCAGCTGAGCAACCGGGCGGGTGACAAGAAAGCATGCCGAGTCCATTTGACTCTCAAAAGTCTTCCAGCAACCCAGCATAATAGACCAGGAGCTTTTGTGGTTCTCCTTCTTGCACTATTGCCAGTTCCCTCCAAACTTACATGGTCCTCCGCAGACCAGTTGCAGAGGCAAATTAATGCCTTTACACACCGCTTCGTCTTCGCACCCCTCTTTGAGCCCTTCCACAGTGCAGCCATAGAGGGCATCAATATTGACTATGCTGACTGGAAAGTACGGAGATGGTTTCCAATATTGTCTGCGTGAAGTACCGACCATATGGAAAACGTTACACTTTCAGAGATAAAAGCGAATGTTTGTTCTAAATGCAATGTGCTTGCACGATATTTAGGAACCGAGGCCAACAGCTACTAGGCCGGAAATTATGCAAGATATGAACGTTGCAAGCGTGACTCAAACCACTCTCGCACCATGTTTGATTATCTTGATATCGATCTTGAGAAAAACATGTTTCATAGGCGTCACAGTGTCTCAGCACCTAGTCTGCACAAGCCAGATTTGCTTTATACAGTGTATCTTGGGTGATTCAAGCACTTGATAGACTGGATTGAGAGCTTTCTCAAGAAACACGCCCGGCTCCCAGCCTTTGACGATACCTAGCAGGCACTCCCACCCGACCATGGGTTGTTTGTGCCCTAAAAGGCTTATCACGAGGTGATGCTGTGGCAAGGAAAAGAGATGGCAAATCTTGGGCGGTGTGATTTCGTGGTTCTCATGGTAGCACTGCGCCAGCCCAACAGCCGGCAAGTAATACCTTTCAAACATGCTTTAGCCTGTGTCTGGGCACTGGTCAACTAGAATATGATCACTCAATACTGAAGCCACACTCCCGAGACGATAGCCTAAATAGACGAATATCTCGACCAGTTTCACAGGATGAAAGATATCTTCTTGGAGTTTTAAGTTTCTAAACGAACCCAGGCCAAGGTTGACAAGCAGCGAAAGGAGCTATGAGATCAACAAGCCTCGAGCAACAAGCGAGTGGCACGGTCCAATCGGCGCCGGCACTTCAAAGCCAGTCTGAGTGAGGTGAACAACCTCCGTATGGACATGATTCATACGGAATCTCATTTCAACTTTGCTAAGATGTATCTGCTAAGCCACTTCTCTGATCATATACATCAGTTTGGCAATATCCCTATATATTCCACAGAGTTCCGGGAGCTCCGTGTAAGGAACAGATCAAGGATGGATAGAGACGCTCGAATCAGAACCATGTCAAGCAACAAATTCTGCACTGGTACGGTAGTCAGCATGCAATTCGAATGAGACTTTTAGATGTCAATTCGCTCCGACGTTGCAGAGCCAATCTTGGTGACAACATCCTTGGCTATTTAGATAAAACAACGGGTACGGTATCCACACCGGCCCCTCATGGAAGGATCGTGAAAGGTCATTGTGACGACGTGTTTGATGTCCTTGATTTTTGCAAGGTGTTAGGAATCTCTCTTGACCAGATCTGCCTGCAATTAATTCGATACAGCCAACACAACCTGCCCGCAGAACACCCTCTTTCTGAAGAACCAGCACTACTCCAAGTACTTCCTGTTGAACTACTAACGCCACTAGAAATCCTGGGTTTCGCACTCCAAGAAACCAATATTTACCACATCCCTGGTGCAAGATGTACAGGAACTCACCAATTTCAGAATCAAGAAAGTCGTAATAATTGTGTTTGAGTACAGGCTGGAAGCCAGGAGATGTATTGTGCCCTGAGGGGTCTTCTCCCGGGATGCTTGTAGTGCTCTTTAAAATCAGGGACTGCAGCCAAGGCACTGTGCTGCAGTTGGCAGGTATTCAGATGCTGTGCCCTATGAACTCTGGCCGGCCCTCTGATATAGACAGTGTTGTTACAGTTCATGTGAGAAAAGATGCGTGAGAGTTTACATTGGTTGACATAGGGCCAATTCTCGGCCTAGCTTATCTCATTCCAGAGGGAGACCGGTGCTGCCTTGAGAACAGCCATATTAAGCTAAGGACGTTTAACGAGATTTACTAGTAATACAAATGGGGGTATGATGGATATATGCGGAGGCGTTTATCGGGTAACATAGCAAGCAGTATATATATACTGTGTACTAGTATAACGAAAATATATAATTAATACATGGGTTAAACATGATGACTATGCTCACATCAGCAAAAAAACCTTTTTCTCCGGACGGACAGAGCCCGCTTCCGGACGAATAGCATCCGCTCTTTGCGTCCGGTCCTGCCGGATCTCCTGTGCCTTCTTTGCTTTTCATTTCTTGCGTCTGGTACACCCGGACGCCTCACTTTCCCTCCACAGCGTCCGACGCGCTTGTTGCGGCCCCACCCCCTCCTCTTGCCTCCTCCTTGTATCCGCCCCCTTATCCTCTCGTCTACTGGCCTCCTGCCTACTCCTTGCGGTTGCCCGCGTCTGGCGACCATCTCTGCTACCCTCACACCTCGGGCGACCTAGATCTGTCCGCTTCCATCCGCTTCCGTCCGCTGCCATCCTACGTCGCTTTTTTCTTAGTCTGCACCCTACTGTCATTTCCATAATTCCCTGACTGTTTACAAGACGCCCGGCGCGGCCGCCATGCAGACCCCCTACTTTGGTTGGCTTCCCGTCCCACAGGGGAGCATAGTTTCGCATTAATCATCCGCAGAAGTCAGGCGGCCAAGTTGAAGCCGGACACTTTCTACGGGAATCTCTCCCTTAAGTCGCCGGCTTCAGCTTGGCCGCCTATTCAATTCAATTTATTTAAAACATTCCCTTAAACGCCCACGGATCATGTAGTACTCCAGCGGCCGAGTGGAAGCCGGACACTCAATATGGGCACTGCCACCATAAGTGTAAGGCTTGAACTTGGCCGTATATTCATACGGAACAATTCATCCCATTTAAAACATTCCTTTCAATACCCGCGAATCATGTATGACTCCCGCGGCCGAGTTGAAGCCGGACACTCAATATGGGAACCGCCACCTTAAGTGTCCAGCTTCAACCCGGCCGGATATTCGTGTGGAACAATTCAACCTA
>Ga0307517_10005301_pt1 | contig 19485 bp, 8 predicted proteins | sample 23_EM_MG_FD_194515 | JGI IMG/M metagenome (GOLD analysis project Ga0307517, IMG submission 194515) | Populus trichocarpa ectomycorrhiza microbial communities from riparian zone in the Pacific Northwest, United States - 23_EM | ecosystem: Host-associated > Plants > Roots > Unclassified | place... | reverse complement strand
GGGTAGGGGATTCGAGAGTTTCCTCCATCTGGGAAGCTACTTCAGATGGGTGACAGGGAGGGTTGATGGCCGGGGCAAATTTGCCACCGGGACTGGTGATAATGCGTGGTGTTGAGTTTTTCTAAATGGGATCAGGACATGGTATTTGCGTTTTACTTATACACCTGTCTCTCGCGATAGTTTGATTTTAAACATTGTGGGTGAGAGCAAGCGAGTGAACTAAGCTAAAGGTGGAAAAACCTACCTTGCATATTATTTCTCCAAAAGAGTCTAAGTTCCAAGAATATTCTTTGTGTCTATTGGCTACTTCTGTGCGACCCTCATTTCCCCTCTCCGACAAGGAGAGCCCATCTCCTTTCCTTTTGCTCGACTCGATCACTGGCACGGCTGAAATGAAACCGGGCGCCCTAATAATAGCGATCGCCGGGAAAATAAATTGGCGTCACCTGAGCATCAAGCCAATAAATGTAATTTTATCGTAAAAAATAACTTGTAGCATGGTGTGGAATAGACTCGTTAGGAATTGGGAAACTCCTCTTCAAGCTGTGACTTACCAAAAGTTTCAAATATTTACTGTGAGGTTTCCAAGGGCAATGCCTCAAAATGAATTAATAATTTCAAGGGAAAGAAGGCATGTTATATGGGTATGGGATGTGCTAAAGCCAGTTGTGTAAAACAAGGGGGGGGGTGACTTTTTGGACCCTACTTTAGTTAATTAGGGTATTCAGAAAGCACTCTTTTCAGCCCCTTTAGCCATAGGCGGCCTCCAAAGCCCGGCGGCGCCCCGGCCAAAGCTGCCAGATTATTTAAAGTTTCAATTTGGACTGCGTGACCTGAAGGTACTGAAACTTTGATTCCGGGCCACAAGAGAAAAGGCTGTCGGTAGCCGCAGATTCACTTTCCACAGTGGAAATGATTTCACGAACGGACAAGAAACAAAAAGAAACAAATCGATAGTACCGGAGGGGCAAACACCGCTCGCACAGCCGGAAGCAGAACGAAGTCGATAGAATCACGAAACTCACGATGAAGAAAGAAAGAAAAATCCCAATGATGTTCCGAAAAGGGCCTCTTCGTTGAGGTTGTCGTTGTTTTCCTGTCGTGCGCTCCCTTTTTGTTTCCATGAATCTACTTACAGTCACTTATAACCTTGCCCCCCCTGTCTATATCACGTGCTCCGAAGCAAACCGCTCTCATCCACGATGCTAGCTCTCTAACTACCTTTGAATAAAAAACCATATATGAAACAAAGCGAATAGTCATAAATACAATTTCTCACGCCACAGTACCCAAACAACCTGGAGATTTTTGTAAACAACCGGTAGGCTATTCACGGCAAATCACTCAGAATAAGAGTCAAACATGTACGCCTCCAGCACTATAAATTTCGCCTGAGGTAACATTAATGTCATGAACTAATCAGCAACTGCGATCTTCATATCAGCACTACGCAACTACGAGCCTGCCTCTAGTCCCTTTTCAGAATTATATTAATGACCCTTCCGCCACTTCTGATGGATTAATAATAACAGAGATTCTCTAGTCAATTCTTGACTGGGTTTCCACCTTTCCCCCATAAGTGCGAAGATAGAATTAAGATCAACATATCCTGCACAGACACGAGAGCTTCTCGTTCCCATAAAGTCAACGGGTTATGTGTGATAGCATGTTTCAGCCCTGACCCTAATGCTCTGGAAGCCGTTTTTAGGTATGATACCGGGGTCACGGCTGAACATGCTATGACTCATTACCTGGAGCTAGCGGGTAAACCTGGCCGGGCCTGGCTTTGGTTTGGAGCGCCTCTCTCCCACAGTCCAGCCTGGTCATCTCCGGAAACGCTTGGGTCATTCCGCTTGGGATCACCGGTGGTGTGAGTGCCGTACTGTTGCGGATAAATTTCGCCTTTGATCAATTACAATATCTTAGCTTGATAGGAATCGTTTATTGGAGCATGAATGATGGCTGATGATAGATCCCTGTTTAGAAAAAGATACACAGCGCTTCTCTTTGATGGGAGGTGCATCGGTCATGTCAATTACAAGGGTGGTTGGTTGCGAAGGCTTTGGTGGACAACGGGGGGCGAGGGTCTGTAAGGCAGCGATCTTTCGCTTCCCTCTCATTTTGCCACCCCCACCGAGCAACAGTTTAGACCGTCAAAGGACAAAAGTAAAATTGGGAAAGCGGACAGCAAGAGGAGGATCGCTTGTGCATAGATAGTCGCACAGCCGAGCAAGGTTGGGCTTGCTTTTCGCTTAGATTTTTTTGTCTTTCCTCTGGGTTGGTCTTCGGTAAGATGTCTGCGAATTAGCTTAGGAGAGTTGAATTGATTGTGAATTGTGAGACTTGTTTTATCAGGCTTGTTTTCTCATCTATGGCTGTAGTTTCCTGCGCTTCGAAAAGTAGATACACTATCCCGCAGTTTTCATCGTTTCAGTACAGTTGTCCATTGGGCGCTGCACCCTGGAACGTCGTTGAGCAAACAGGATCTGGAAAGTATCCTTCCTTAAAATGAACTGAGGGGATCTGGGCATTATTCTTCCCTAGCTGGAAATAAATTAAAAGTGCTTTAGGCTTGGAAATATTCCATAGATTTTTTGGGCGGACAGCTGGGCTTAGGAACTCTCGCACGATAGGAGAATTTACAAGCCATTTAGATACAGTCGCGGTGGCAAAATTCTCGTGCCCCTCCTTGTACCTCAAGAACAATACCTATTTACAACAACAGGACAACAAGAAGCCTTCTGATAACTATTTTTCGGATATACCCCTAGGGGCATTGTAAACCCTTATCACCATTTATCATACCAGATAATCAAGGGAGGGGTTAACAAAGTGTTTCTAATTACTCGTGGTGCTCAGAAGGGTGGGAGAACTTTGCGAACGAGGCTGTATCCACCCTGCCTAGGGTGACTAAAGATGAATGGGAAAGTTTCTCACGGTCCTGTATCCGCGGGGGTCATAATTACACCACAGCCAGTAGGTACCCAGCATTGCAACGCATGTACCTCGACCTAAGACAATATGAAAATTAATGATAATAACAATATGGATATAAAATTAATAATAAAATCGATAGAAGTAAATAGGTAGGGCACCACTAACAAGTGTTTTTCCTCTCAGGCATGCTCCGTGCTAGACTACAGAAGAAATCAGAGCTGAATAGCCTAGACTATTAATGAAGTGAGAGTTTTGGGAGCTAATTGATCAGATCGTGGATGCTCTGCTGGATCGTGATCTGATCGAGGGATCCCTATGATCGAGGCTGATCGAGCAGACTATAGTCGCGCAAAATTCGATCACGATGTGATAATATGTCCATCATCACTCCAGAGCGGCCTGGAAGGGACATGAAGCATGATGGAGTAACCCCATCGTGGGATGTCATGTTAGGGCATCTGGTTAGCAGATGAGTGGGACTGTCACCATGTTGAGAGTGACTGGTGTTTGTGTGGTGGGAGCCCACTGTGCGAGTGGCCACCACAAACTGTATCTAGTCCTAGCTGTGTTCTTTTTCTCTCCAGAGCATCATGATCATAGCATCAACAACACCTACCATAGAATAGTGAATCATCATTCTACACATTGATAGAGAACACAGTTCAGTCTTGATATCACTCACGTTCCGGGTCTCTTCCCACGACGCTCGCTTCACGGAATCCTCACGGCGGTGCTTGTACGGCGGGAGTTGCCCCTGCGCACGATTAGATCTCCATAAAAGCAGTCGTGAAGATGTTAGTGGAAAGATTGGATGTCGACCCTGATACTGCGGGCGAACATGGCGAGACACAACTCTTCTGGGCCGCCCTCGAGGGGCACGAAGGAGTTGTAAAAGCGCTGCTGGAGCGGAACGACGTCAATCCCAACACTGCGAACGAAGATGGTACAGCGCCACTATCCATAGCAGCCTGGAAGGGACATGAAGGAGTGGTGAAGATGTTGCTGGAACGATTGGATGTCGACCCCAATACTGCGAACGAAGGTGGCCAGACACCGCTCTTCGGAGCCGCCTGCCATGGGCACGAAGGAGTTGTGAAGGTGCTGCTGGAGCTGAAAGACGTCAATCCCAACACTGCGAACGAAGATGGTACAACGCCACTATCCATAGCCGCCTGGGAGGGACATGCAGGAGCCGTGAAGATGTTACTGCAACGATTGGATGTCGACCCTAATATTGCAGACGAATATGGCCAAACACCGCTCTTCTGGGCCGCCCTCGAGGGGCACGAAGGAGTTGTCAAGGTGCTGTTGCAGCGGGAAGACGTCAATCCCAACACTGCGAACGAAGATGGTACAACGCCACTATCAATAGCAGCCTGGAACGGACATGAAGGAGTGGTGAAGATGTTGCTGGAACGATTGGATGTCGACCCCAATACTGCTGACGAGGATGGCCAAACACCGCTCTTCAGAGCCACTTGCCATGGGCACGAAGGAGTTGTCAAGGTGCTGCTGGAGCTGAAAGACGTCAATCCCAACACTGCGAGTAAAAGTGGTTCAACGCCACTCTCCAGAGCCGCCTGTGAGGGACATGCAGGAGTCGTAAAGATGCTGATGGAACGATTGGATGTCGATCCCAATGCCGCGGGCGAAGATGGCGGAACACCGCTATTGTGGGCCGCCCGCGAGGGGCACGAAGGAGTTGTGAAGGTGCTGCTGGAGCGGAACGCCGACCCCAACACTGCGAGTAAAGATGGTACAACGCCACTCTCCACAGCCGCCTGGGAGGGACATGAAGGAGTGGTGAAGATGTTACTGCAACGATTGGATGTCGACCCTAATACTGCGGATGAAGATTGCGAAACACCACTCTTCGGAGCGGCCCACGAGGGGCACGAAAGAGTGGTGAAGATGTTGCTGGAACGATTGGATGTCTACCCTAATACTCCGAACAAATATGGCGAGACACCGCTCTTCATAGCCGCCTGTGTGGGGCACGAAGGAGTTGTGAAGGTGCTGCTGGGGCGGAACGACACCGACCCCAACACTGCGAGTAAAGATGGTACAACTCCACTCTCCACAGCCGCTTGGGAGGGACATGAAGGAGTGGTAAAGATATTACTGGAACGATTGGATGTCGACCCTAATACTGCTGACGAAGATGGCGAAACACCCCTCTTCAGGGCCGCCCGTGAGGGGCACGAAGGAGTTGTGAAGATGTTGCTGGAACGATCAGATGTCGATCCTAATACCGCGGACGAAGATGGCGAGACACCGCTCTTCCGGGCCGCCCTCGAGGGGCACGAAGGAGTTGTGAAGGTGCTGCTGGAGCGGAACGAGGTCAGCCCCAACACGGCGAATAAAAATGGTACAACGCCACTCTCCGGAGCCGCCTGTGAGGGACATGCAGGAGTCGTGAAGATGTTACTGCAACGATTGGATGTCGACCCTAATACTGCAGACGAATATGGTCAAACACCGCTCTTTGGAGCCGCCTGCAAGGGGCACGAACGAGTTGTGAAGGTGCTGCTGGAGCTGAAAGACGTCAATCCCAACACTGCGAGTAAAAGTGGTTCAACGCCACTCTCCAGAGCCGCCTGTGAGGGACATGCAGGAGTCGTGAAGATGTTACTGCAACGATTGGATGTCGACCCTAATATTGCAGACGAATATGGTCAAACACCGCTATTGTGGGCCGCCCATGAGGGGCACGAAGGGGTCGTGAAGATGTTGCTCGAACGATTGGATGTCGACCCTAATACTGGAGACGAATATGGTCAAACACCGCTCTTTGGAGCCGCCTGCAAGGGGTACGAAGGGGTTGTGAAGGTGCTGCTGGAGCGGAACGACACCGACCCCAACACTGCGAGTAAAGATGGTACAACGCCACTCTCCAGAGCCGCCTGTGAGGGACATGAAAGAGTGGTAAAGATATTACTGCAACGATTGGATGTCGACCCTAATATTGCAGACGAATATGGTCAAACACCGCTCTTCTGGGCCGCCCATGAGGGGCACGAAGGGGTCGTGAAGATGTTGCTGGAACGATTGGATGTCGACCCTAATACTCCGGACAAAGATGGCGAGACACCGCTCTTCATAGCCGCCTGTGTGGGGCACGAAGGAGTCGTGAAGGTGCTGCTGGGGCGGAACGACACCGACCCCAACACTGCGAGTAAAGATGGTACAACGCCACTCTCCACCGCCGCCTGGGAGGGACATGAAAGAGTGGTAAAGATATTACTGGAACGATTGGATGTCGACCCTAATACTGCTGACGAGGATGGCCAAACACCGCTTTTCCGGGCTGCCAGCGATGGATATGAAGGAGTGGTGCAGACACTGCTGGGCCGGGTGGATGTAAACACCGATATTGCAGATCTCGCCGGCGAAACAGCACTTTCCCAGGCTCTGAAGAACGGACATCATGCCATTATAAAATTACTGTCAAAACGCAAAAATTCAGTTCCTTTATCAGATAGCCATAAATCTACAATGCCCTCCTCACCTAAGCCGCCCGGTCTGGATCAACGCCCCTTCAAAAGGATCCGCAGGTTTTGATGCTCAATACCAACGCTACCTCAATACTCTCCAAAAAAAACCATCCGAACAGCCCACACAGCCTCTGCCTCCTTACACCGTCCACTGATTTCATAATCTCATTTCCATTTTTTTATATTATTCTCTCCGCCTTCCGATGCCTCCCGGCCCACCCTTGGCCCCGCCGTCTTACCAGAAAGGCCATATGACAATTTTCTATAAGCTTTAATCATGTCCATTGTGAGAGGAGAGTGACTGAGGGTCAATTCGGTTGGGCTGTTTCGTTGGTTAGCACCGCTCTCAAACTTGATTACTACAGCGTTATAAATGGATCATACCCGTTTTCTCCTTCTATTATTTCCTCTGTAGACTCTTTTTCCTCGCCGCTAGCTTCAAGGCACTTATCTCTTGTTCCCCGGATCCTTCTTGTAAAGTTAACCGCTTTCTCACCCTTTTCCCTTTTGCATCATACAATAAATGCTCCCCTCACCTTCCCCCATTTTCCAATCGGAGGACAGAATCAATCCTAGTCGAATGAGAGAGTGTTTATCTGATTCTCCCTAAACCTGTGTCTCATATCAACAAAGGTCGGGATATCAGTTTACTTCCCTCCCATTTCTTATTTTCCTATCATGGTCCCATATCCGAGAGTACCTGTCCTGTTCCTCAGCACACATTCCCATTCCTACCGTCTTTTCCGGGCCAGTTTCGTTGAGCATTGAGTAATGCCACCTTGCCACTTGGGGTATTCAATCAATACACAATCTAGACACCCTGTTTTATCAAATATCATACTTGCAACACTACCGGTAGTAGTGGTATTCTACTCCGCCTCCCGAGCGAAACAAACACAGAGACAAACATGTGAGATCCGACTTTTCCACCCGACATAATAGCTCCCGGAATATATGTGGATTTTTTTAATGTGTTACACCGATGAAATGGTTGGAGCGGGTACTGTAGAGTACTGAAGCCCATGACGACTGCCGGCATGTCACCACCGAACTAACAACCCGAAAACAAATTGAAGCAAAAACATTTGCCTTAGAATAACATCATCGAGTTACTACGGAGCTGAAAGCAAATGTTCCTAAACCAAAGCAGCCCATTAGAGGAAAATGCAAAAATAATAAAAAAGGCCTGGGCTGGGAATTAAAGTTAAATGTGTTGTGGATTTACTCGTACATAGAAGGAAAATTGAAATGATGAAATAAGAGTCGAGGGGGTTGAGGTTACCACCAATATAGTACCGATAGCAGGCAGAATTTCTCCAGGCATATGGACAAACCGCAGATATCCTAAGTAGTAGGTGAACCAGGGTATAGTGTTTCTTAATTTCTTCCCATGTTATAATACTGAAATTAGCATTTAAATTCCCCTTTAAAGGTCCCCATCAAATATCTCTCATTACTATAGTAAATACTATCCTAGATCCAAACCATAGATAACTAATACCTGTCCAAGATTCTGCACCAATCATTTAATCCCCCCCCAAGGAACCTAGGGGTTCAACTTCGGCCCAAATCAAAAAATGGAATATGTAGGGTAGATTCAAGACTTTTTTTTGTGGATTGTTGAATTGAGGCCCCAGAGATAACCTACAACAGGAGTGTTGTCATGTATCTTTTGTATGGCATCCTCATTCAAAGCCTCAAGTCACCACTTGATTTACCCTACCATTGTACAGTACAACAAATCATGAAACATTACTTAAGCGCTGGATATCTCCATTATGAAAAGAAATGTTGGGTATCATGCTGGCAGCCTCCAGAGATTTCATCCCTAGTAGTGTCCAGCTGTGAGCTCCTGAAAATGGCTGTGTAAAATAGCCAATGGCTCGAGTTTTTTGTCACCCAACCTGGCTGTCTTTTGTTTTAATTTGGTGGCGATTAGGGGATTGTACTCGGGGGTGGATGAAAGTGTTTTACATTTTGTGGCGTAGTTCGGCACAAAGTGACAGTGCTGGTTGTGCTTGGGCCATGCCAGACTGGTCCTATAACTTTGTGCCAAACTGCGCCACAAAATGTTAATCACTTCATGCACCCCCGAGTACAGTGGGCCTCCACTCCTCCCTTGGTATGGCGGTTCCCCGGGCCTAACTCGGCTAAGTAATGCCGCTAACTTACAAGCCACGGAGAAACATCTTGGGTTTATTTTTGCTTTGTTCAATCACTGGCGCATCGAGATTTTGCTGGTATGCGATACGGTAGCAGTTGTGTTTACAAACGACAGGGTCTTGCGGGTCCCGGCATCGGGTAGACTAGCACCCTCTCCCATATGGCGCTAAAATATGAACCTATGATAGAAGAGTCGTCAGCACCGGCCTTTTTGCGCGCTGGTTACTGGAGTATCCTCGCGGGCAGAGTCGCCTCGTGGTTAAAACTGATTGGCAAGTGGGTGGCTGGTGACGCTGACCTTATTGTTCATCGATTAGGAACATTTCGAAGAATTCGAAATCCCCTCTTCCTCAAGCTGTGGGGGAAAGCAAGCACAGAACAAGCAGTATTAATATATTGATACTACGCAGGGTATGTCTATTTGGCGACCGCTTGGCTTAGGGGAAAAGTGACTTTTTCGGACCTTTCCTTGGTGAATGTAGTTAGAAGTCTTCTTTCAAGTATCTTTAAATAGGATGAAATGGAATTTATGCAAGCGTCCGAGTGCCTTGTGCGAGTACAGTGAGAACAGTACTGCAGGTATGATGGTTAATGGTGCCGGGGTTCTCACCTCGACACGGTTAGGTAGTCCAAAGATTGAATCTTTGAGGCCGGGGTGTTGCAGGGTATTGTTGACTCTGGATAGTTGGATGATCGAGAGCTTGTGAAACGTCAAAGCCTCATCCCACCTGGACTCTTAAGATCTAGGGAATCCCCTAAAGTTCCTTCCTACAACATTTCTAACCACGCTACCGCAATCATACAAATCGAAAGCGTTTCGAGCAACATGACAGAAAAATCATCGCAAAACCTAAACATCGTCGACAATATCAACTCTTTCAATTGCAATAACGTTATCAACGTCAACACTGTGATATCCGATGAGGAGAATCAAATCCGGGAGTGGCTATCGCCTCTAAAACCTCAACAGCGGCACCAGGGTGTACGAGCCGAGAGGCTCGATGGTGTGGGGGACTGGTTTCTGGGAACAAGTGAGTTTCGGAAAGGGAGTGACGGAGATGGTGGATCCTCCGAGCGGGTGTTGTTTTGTTCCGGGGGCCAAGGTGTAGGAAAGACATATCTATGGCAAGAACACCCCTCTTCCGGAAAAGGAAAATATGTCACTGACAAGTATGAAATATCAGTTCCCTAGTGATTGACAGTCTATGCAATCAAGTTGAGGAAAAGGATCTGGCGGTCGCTTGGCTATATTGCGACTTCCTCGCCCACCAAGAGCAATCAGCGACGGCCATGCTAGGCGCCATCTTAAAGCAGCTCGTGGGCATAAGGGAGATGCCGGAGGATGTACGGCAGGCATTTCGATAACGATTTTCCGACCGAGGTCTACGATTACCCGATATGGTGGGAATGCTTAAGACGACTATCTCATTGCTACCCCGGGTTTATATCTGTATTGACGCCTTGGATGAGTCCACTCCGAAGAATCGACAGGAGCTGCTTGGGTCACTACGAGATATTGTTCGGGAGTCATCTTGTGCGCGCGTGTCATTTACCGGGAGAGCTCATGTGGAGGAGGAAGTGAAGAGATGCTTCACCGGGATCATTACAGTACCTATCAGTCCGACCAAATGTGACATTAAGGCATATTTGGATGCAAGGTTGAGCAGGGACGCCGAGCCCTATTCGATGGATGATGATTTGCGGAGGGATATTGTGAGAATAATTCCGGAGATGATTTCCGAGGTGTGAGTAGCAATATCGGACACTACTATAATACAGGCAGGGGCAATTCACTGACACTGGTAGCTAGATTCCTCCTAGTTTCACTAAATATTGACGCAATTCTGGAAGAGGTGACTATCTGCAAGAGAAGGAAAAAGCTGGAAGAGATGACAAAAGGGAAGGGGTTAGGAGATGCGTACACGGCAACTCTTACCCGGATTAGGTTACAGAATGGGAGTAGATTGAAGCTCGGTGTGGAAGCCCTCATGTGGATATCACATTCCGAGCGGCCATTGAAGGCTCTCGAGTTATGTCAGGCACTGGGGGTAGAGAGAGGAGAAACGGACCAGGATTCTTGGAACATACCTGCAATCGAAACCGTCCTACGCTGTTCGCTCGGGCTTATCACCATCGAGGCATCATCATCTACGGTCCGCCTTGTTCACTCCACTCTCCAAGAGCATCTATCCAATGCTTCATCCATGTTCCATAGTCCCCACTCGATGATGGCCGAAATATGCTTGACCTTTCTCAACTCCCCGAGCGTTAGGGACCTACCGACTACTCTTGTTTCTCCACCAGCACCAGTCTTCTTTGTTGAATATGCCTCTTGTTATTGGGGAACTCATGCAAGGAACGGGCTCAGCCCAAGAGCAGAATCACTAGCGTTGAGACATCTTGGCGACTACGATAAGCGTGTATCCTCTATATTGCTCTTGATTCATGAAAGAGATTGGTGCTGGCACATTTCTGAGGAAGGCTGGAGCGATGCCGTTGAGGGATCCACAGCGCTTCATGGTGCAGCATACCTCGTGATCGTGCCCATCATATGTTCTCTATTGGAGAAGGGAGAATGGGATGTTAATTCAACCGATGTCGGGGGAAATGCGCCATTCCTCTGGGCAGCCAGAAAGGGTCATTCAAGATGCTGTATGGATGCTACTGGCACAACTAGGTGTTGACCCCGATAGAGCGGACGCGGGTGGTCGAACACCGCTCTTCTGGGCTGCCCACCAGGGGCACGAAGGAGTCGTGAAGCAACTGCTGGAGCGGGCAGACGTAAACTCCGACACGACAGATCTCGCCGGGGAAACGTCACTTTCGCAAGCCGTGAGGCATGGACATCATGCCATTATAAAATTACTCTCACGCAAAATTTTAATTCCCTTATCAGGTTGCGATAAATCTACAACGCTTTCCCCACCCCAGCCGCCCGATCCAGATCAACGCCACTTTAAAAGGCTCCGCAGGTTTTGATACTCGATACCGAAGTTTAACACACCTCCATTCTCTTGAATTTCCGCCCCCTCAGCTCGCGCGGCCCCCATCTCCTTCCTCTGCCTATTGGTTTCATCATATCGTTTACATCTCTTCCTATCTTTCGCCCCTCTTCCTGACCCCCCCCCCCCCGGCCCCTTGGCCCTTCCCCCCAATTAGGAAAGCCACGGGACAATTTCCATAGACTTTAATCATTTCCAGCAGGCGGGGCGAGTGGCTGGCGGTCAATTCCCTTGACCTGTTTCGTTGGTTGCACAGCCATAAAACCTAACTATACTTGCATTGGCATTCGTTATACCTTTTTTCTCTTTGCTTTCCTTCCTTTATAGACTCTCTTTCCTCGCCTCTATCTTCAAGTCATATCTTTTTTTGTCCAAACCCTCCCTGTAGAATTAGAGGCGTTCTCAATGTTTTTCTTCAGGCATCATAGAATAGAAGCTCACCCTCACCCATCCGCACCTTTCTAATACGAGGATGGGAAACAAGTCTGGTCGAAAGAAGGGTGCTCATATGATACTTCCTAAACATGTGTATCACACCAGAAAATATCGGGATCCAAGTTTATTTTGTTTGTAGTTCCCATTTTTTCACTCAATAAATAGCCCCTGGTATTTATAAGCATTATTTAATCTGCTTCGCCAAAGAAATGATCAGAAAAGGTACAGTGCTGAGGCCGATGGCAGTACCGGTAGGTAGCCATCCAACTGACAAACAGAAAAACATTGCAGCAAAACATTCGCATTAGAATAATGCCAACGGGTTACCGCATTAAGAAAAGAAAAATCCCACAGAATCAAAACCAACCTTCAGAGCCAGATGGATGGAAATATGATGAGAAATGCTTTGGCTAGAAATCAAATGTTAAATGTCGCAAATCTGGAAGGAACATGAAAATGATGAAATAAGTCAATCCCGGGGGTTGAGGTTACCACCCGTAAAGTATCGATAGCGGGTAGAATTGATCCTGGCAAATGGACAAGCCGCAGATATCCTAAAGGCGGAGAACTAAGTATAGTGTTACCTGATTTCTTTCTGCTGAAATTAGCATTAAATTTCCCCTTAAAGGAGATTGCCCAACATTTCTCAATACTATAGTAAATACTATTTCAGATACAAATTATAGATAACCTAATATCATACCTGTCCAAGATTCTGTTGAAAACTGTGCTGCTCGCCATATGGAAGATGCTTCCTTTATTTAGATAGCTTCTGGGAGTGGGTTTGGATATGCGCTGAGGATTCGGGTATATGGCTCCGGCATTGGGCGTTTGGTTTGTACGTTCGGGAAAGCATTGCGAATGCAGGAATGCGGGATAGTTTTGGGATCGTGCAGCTTTCGGGAAAGCCGGGAGAAAGGCGGAAGCACTGTAAGGCCAGCGTGAGAGGACTGGAAGCCCAGCGGCAGTGGGACAGCTTGTTTTCCTTTTAGTTAGCCGGGAGAGTCATGGGGGAAGGAGAGACTCACATGGAGTAGTGTGGTGCCTCATGGATGGATACGATCTCTTCGTGATTGATATATAGTCCTGTGATCGCCCACAGTTAGATGGAGAGTTGAGCATCGAGTATCAAGGTGTCGTGAGCGAGAGACTGTGGTTGTTGTTAAGTGAAGAGTTTTTCCTTGCTCTAGAGTGCGATCGTTTAGGTGTGAGTTCCCTGGCGTTATCGTTTCGTTTAGTTGTCGCCATCCTATCGTTTCGCCGTGTATCGCCGTCCAAGTCTAAAAGATTCTCCACCACCACCGGTTATCCCAAGCAGACTGACCCAAGCGTTTCCAGAGATGACCAGGCCGGACCGTGGGAAACCAGCCTTCCGAAACCAAAGCCAGGACCGGCCAGGCTTACCAGCTGGCTCCAGGTAATGAGTCATAGCATGTTCAACCGTGAGCCCAATACGTAAAAATGGCTTCCAGCCTATCAGGGTCAGGGCTGAAATAGCCTATCACTCATAACCCTGTGCTGACTTTATGGGAACACGAAGCTTTCATGTTGGTAGAGGATATGTCGATCTTAACTATATCTTCGCACTTATGAAGGAAAGGTGGAAACCCAGTCAAGAATTAGCTACAGAGTCCCTGCTAATATTAATCTATTAGAAGTGATTGAAAGGTCATTAATACAATTCTGAAAAAGGACAAGAGGTAGGATCGTGGTTGGGTAGTGCGAATATGAAGATCACATTTGTTGATTAGTTCATGACATTGATGTCGTCTTGGGCGAAATTTACAGCAATGTAGGCTACATGTTTGACTCTTATTCTGGGTGATTTGCCGTGAATAGCCGACCGGTTGTTTACAAATCTGTGCAGGCTGCTTGGGTTCCAGCAGGTTATGCAGTCCAAATTGTAATTTTAAATAATATGACAGCTTTCGCCTGGGCCCCGCCAGGCTTTGGCGGCTGCCTATGGCTCAAACTGAAACTGAGTGCTTCTGAATACCTTAATTAACTAAAGCAGGGTCCGGGAATGTCACCTGCCCTCTCGTTTTACACAACTGGCTTTGACACATGGCCCGGTAAGCATCCCATACCCATATAACCTGCCTTCTTTCCCTTGATATTAATTCCATTTCGAGGAATTGCCTCTGGAAGCTTCTCAGGAAATATTTAACACTTTTAGTAAATCAGAGCCTGAAGAAGAGTTTCCCAATTCCTAACAAGTGTCTGTTCCGCACCGTGCTACAAATTGTTTTTAGGAGGAAATTATATCGCTTGGCCTGATGCTCAGCTAACGTCAATTTATTTATTGGCCCAGAGGTCGCTACTATTAGGGAGTCTGGCTTCATTTCAGCCATGCCAGTGATCGAATCAAGCAAAACGAAAGGTGATGAGGTTCATCTTGCTAAAGAGGGGAAATAAGGGTCGCACAGAAGTAGCCGATGGACTCAGAGAATATTCTTGGATCTTTGACACTTTTGGAGAAATGATATGGAATGTAGGTTTTTCCGCCTTTAACTAGGTTCATTCGCTTGCTCTCACTCACAACGTCTATCCAACTAAAATAAAACTATCGGTAGAAGCAGGTGTATAAGTAAGACACCAATATCACATCCTGATCCCTCTATGGACCGCCACACCTATCTCTATGTTTCCCGCATGCTCTTGTTTCTCCGTACACTTCTGTAATAACAAAGGGAGAGACATAGGAGATTTGAATTGATTGTGAACTGTGAGACTTGTTTGATCAGGCTCGTTTTCTACTCTATAACTGTAGTTTCCTGCGCTTCGGAAAGTAGATACACGATCCCGTAGTTTTCATCGTTTCAGTACAGTTGCCCATTGGGCGCTGCACCCTGGAACCTCTTTAGGGGGACGACGGGATCTGGGGGGTTTCCTTCCTTAAAATACACTGGGAGAATCTGGGCATTATTCTTCCCTGGCTGGGTATGAATTAAAAGTGTTGTAGGCTTGGAAATATTCCTCAGATTTCTTGGACGCGCAGCTGGACTCAGGAACCCTCTGACGATGGAAGAATTTACAAGCCATTCAGATATCCACCCTCGCTCTGGTGACTAAACATGAATGGGAAAGTTTCTCACAGTCCTGTATCCACGCGGGTCATAATTACGCTACCGCCTGTAGGTACTGTCGGTCACGTGGATGACCATGGGGAAAAATACGCTGGAACACAGAAACTATCGTGAATGTTTGGTACGGTTGTTTTGTGGGCTTAGCCTCATAGAAAAAGGGGTATTTGAGGAGGAACAGCGGAGGAGAGATCATCGTCGGTCAGCATCCCCTCTTTTCACCAACTTTTCATTGTGGTTTTTTTCTTCGATATTTTATCTGGCTTGACCTTGGCTGTGGAATCGTGAAGAATAGTGAAGTGAATTTGCTTTCCTTCGGAAGTTCATAGTTCCCACCCAAAGAACGCCTCGATCGGAAGTGATTCGATAGTACCCAGAATTGCAACGCATGTACCTTGACTCAAGACAATATGAAATGATCATAGCAATATGGATATAAAATTAATAATAATATCGATAGAAGTAAATAAGTTGGGCACCACTAACCAGTGTTTTTCCTCTCAGGCTTGCTCTGGGCTAGCCTACAGAAGAAATCAGAGCTCAATAGCCTACACAATTAATGCAGTGAGAGTTTTGGAGCTAATCGATCAGATCATGGATGCTCTGCTCGATCGTGATCTGATCAAGGGACCCCTATGATCGCTGATCGAGCAGACTATAGTCGAGCAAAACTCGATCATGGTCGGATCATGTCCATCTTTCCTCCAGAGCGGCCTGGAAAGGACATAAAGCATCATGGAGTAAACCTACGGTGGGACGTCATGTTAGGGCATCTGGTTAGCAGACGAGTGGGACTGTCACCACGTTGAGGGTGACTGGTGTTTGTGTGGTGGAGAGCCCACTGTGCGAGTGGCCACCACAAACTGTATCTAGTCCTAGCTGCTTTCCCTTTCTCTCCATAGCATCATCATCAGAGCATCAACAACACCTACCATAGTATAGCGAATCATCATTCTACACATCGATAGAGGACGCACTTCAGTCTTGCTATCACTCTTGTTCCGGGTCTCTTCTCACGACGCTCGCCTCACGGCAGACTGACAGCGGTGCGTGTACGGCAGCAGTTGTCCCTGCGCACGACTAGACCTCCGTCAAAGCAGCCGTGATGATGTTAGTGGAACGATTGGGTGTCGATCCTAATATTGCGGACGAAGATGGCGAGACACCGCTATTCTGGGCCGCCCTCGAGGGGCACGAAGCAGTTGTGAAGGTGCTGCTGCAGCGGAAGGACGTCAATCCCAACACTACGAACATAAATGGTACAACGCCGCTCTCCATAGCCGCCTGGGAGGGACATGAAGGAGTCGTGAAAATGTTTCTGGAACGACTGGATGTCGGCCCTAATACTGCGGACGAAGGTGGCCGAACACCTCTCTTCGGAGCCGCCCGCCATGGGAAAGAAGGAGTTGTGAGGGTGCTACTGGAGCGGAACGACGTCAACCCCAACACTCCGAACAAAAATGGTAGAACGCCACTCTCCACAGCCGCCTGGAAGGGACATCAAGGAGTCGTGAAGATGCTGCTAGAAAGATCGGATGTCGACCCTAATACTGCGGACGAAGATGGCGAAACGCCGCTATCCTGGGCCGCCAGCGATGGGCACGAAGGAGTCGTGAAGGTGCTACTGGAGCGGAACGACCTCAACCTCAACACTGCGAGTAAAGATGGTACAACGCCACTCTCCACAGCCGCTTGGGAGGGACATGAGGGAGTCGTGAAGATGTTGCTAGAACGATTGGATGTCGACCCTAATACAGCGGACGAAAATGGCGAGACACCGCTCTTCATAGCCGCCCGTGAGGGGCACGAAGGAGTTGTGAAGGTCCTGCTGGGGCGGAACGACACCAACCTCAACACTGCGAGTAAAGATGGTACAACGCCACTCTCCACAGCCGCCTGGGAGGGACATGAGGGAGTCGTGAAGATGTTGCTAGAACGATTGGATGTCGACCCTAATACAGCGGACGAAAATGGCGGAACACCGCTATTCTGGGCCGCCTGCGAGGGGCACGAAGGAGTTGTGAAGGCGCTGCTGGAGCGGAACGACACCAACCTCAACACTGCGAGTAAAGATGGTACAACGCCACTCTCCACAGCCGCCTGGGAGGGACATGAGGGAGTCGTGAAGATGTTGCTAGAACGATTGGATGTCGACCCTGATTCTGCGAATGAATCCGGCAGTACACCACTCTTCAGAGCAGCCCACCGGGGGCATGAAGGAGTGGTGAAGATGTTGCTGGAACGATTGGATGTCGACCCTAATACTGCGGAGGAAGATGGCGAGACACCGCTCTTCATAGCAGCCCGTGAAGGGCACGAAGGAGTTGTGAAGGTGCTACTCGAGCGGAACGACGTCAACCTCAACACTGCGAGTAAAGATGGTACAACGCCACTATCGGTAGCCGCCTGGAACGGACATGAGGGAGTCGTGAAGATGTTGCTGGAACGATTGGATGCCGACCCCAATACTGCGGACGAAGATGGCGAGACACCGCTCTTCATAGCAGCCTGTGAAGGGCACGAAGGAGTTGTGAAGGTGCTACTCGAGCGGAACGACGTCAACCTCAACACTGCGAGTAAAGATGGTACAACGCCACTATCGGTAGCCGCCTGGAACGGGCACGAAGGAGTTGTGAAGATGTTGCTGGAGCGAGTGGATGTCGACCCTAATACTGCGCACGAAGATGGCCAAACACCGCTTTTCTGGGCTGCCCACAATGGGCACGAAGGAGTCGTGAAGACACTGCTGGAGCGAGCGGATGTAAACACCGGTATTAGAGATCTCGCCGGCGAAACAGCACTTTCGCAAGCTCGGAAGCATGGACATCATGCTATTATAAAATTACTATCAGAACGCAAAAATTCAGTTCCCTTATCCGGTAGTCATAAATCTACAATGCCCTCCTCACCCAAGTCGCCCGGTCTAGACCAACGCCCCTTCAAAAGGATCCGCAGGGTTTGATGTTCAATACCAGCGCTACCTCCATACTCTCCAAAAGAAAAACCATCCGATCAGCCCACACAACCTCCGCCTGCTTGCACCGTCCACTGATTTCATAATCTCATTTCCATTTTCTTATATTATTCGCCCCGCCTTCTGATGCCTCCTGGCCCACCCTTTGCCCCGCCGTCTTACAATAAAGGCCATATGACAATTTTCCATAAGCTTTAAGCATGTCCATTGTGAGAGGAGAGTGACCGAGGGTCAATTGGGTTAGGCTGTTTCGTTGGTTAGCACTGCTCTCAAACTTGATTACTACAGCATTATAATTGCATCATACCTGTTGTCTCTTCGTATTCTTTCCTCCATAGACTCTTTTTCCTTGCCGCTAGCTTCAAGGCACTTATCTCTTGTTCCCCGGATCCTTCTTGTAAAATCAGAGGCTTCTCACTCTTTTTCCTTTTGCATCATACAATAAAAGCTCCCCTCACGTTCCCCCAATTTCCAACCGGAGGACAGGAATCAATCCTAGTTGAATGAGAGAGTGTTTATCTGATTCTGCCTAAACGTGTGTCTCATATCAGCAAAGGTCGGGATATGAGTTTACTTTCTTTCCATTTCTTATTTTTCTATCATGGTCCCATACCCCAGAGTTCCCGTTCCTCTGCACACATTCCCATCCCTACCGTCTTTTCCGGGCGAGTTTCGTTGAGCTTTGAGTACTAGCCATTTTTTTTAGTCTCCGGAATGGCTCAGTGTAAGGTATCCTGACCGTGGGGTAAGTCTTTCCTTGGCAAATGTGTAAGTTCTTTATCACCGGCAAGAAAAGTTTAAATGACCCATGTGTAAGTTCACCCTTGGTGTAACTTGGGCGGTAACCTACATTCCGGAGACTAAAAAAAATCGCTAGTAATGTCACCTTGTCACTTGGGATATTCAATCAATGCACAATCTTACATGTACTGTACGTCAATCTCTCGATGTTGGATCTGATGATCTGATTGAATGAGGCTCAAATAGCCGATGAGCGGGTATGCAAAAATTTTCCCACTAAGTATGAGATAGCTCAGCAGCCCACTCCCCTCCATATTCTCCCTTTATCCCACCCTTTTCACCTCTATTCCTCTCAACAACTCCCCTCCCCTCTTCTTTTTCCACCACCCAATATTTTTCCTCCCCATCCATATTCCCTCCTCTTGCCCGCCGCCACCACACTCCTCACACACCGCACCCCTCTCCCAAATATTCTCTCTTGGCATATTCTACTTAGCCAATATTCCCCTACCTTTTTTACCCCATTTCGCCCCTGTCCCCTACACACAATCCTCCCCTTTTAACCTTTGGAGTAATTTCTAATACAGTTTTGTTTTTCTAGATCCAATTAACAACTCGCCACTATCACTACATCAGGCAACCAATACTCTACCCTA
>Ga0307517_10005300_pt1 | contig 19486 bp, 18 predicted proteins | sample 23_EM_MG_FD_194515 | JGI IMG/M metagenome (GOLD analysis project Ga0307517, IMG submission 194515) | Populus trichocarpa ectomycorrhiza microbial communities from riparian zone in the Pacific Northwest, United States - 23_EM | ecosystem: Host-associated > Plants > Roots > Unclassified | place... | reverse complement strand
TACATTACTTTCAACAAGCTCAGGCAGCGTTGGGTGGATGTGCCTGCGCTGGAAAAAGTGGAGTTTTTGCCTAACGCAGACCGGAGTAAATTTACTTTGTTACAAGACAGCCTTTTAGGGATTTTTTATCATACCCTAATCAAAAAGAATCTTTCGGTAGACAAAGTTGATAAGGACCTGAGCATTATAACGGTAAAATTAGAATCTAAGAGTGAGCTTTTTTCAAAGTATTTTACTGAAGCGCTTGTAAAAAATGTATCTGATTTTTATATACAAACCAAAACTAAAAAATCAGCCTACAATGTAAACGTCCTCCAAAAGTTGACCGATTCAGTCCGGAGGGAATTGAATTTGGCAATTACCGGCGTTGCTACATCTGCTGATATTAATCCGAATGCTAATCCGGCATTACAAATATTAAAAGTGCCATCTCAGCACAGGCAGGTTGATGTTGAAGCCAATGGCGCTATGTTAACTGAATTGGTCAAAAACCTGGAGCTTTCTAAAATATCTTTAAGAAAAGAAACTCCATTGATACAAATAATAGATAGTCCGATTTTGCCATTGGAAGCAAAGGAGGTAAAAAAGCCAATTGGAGTAATTGTTGGAGGTATTATTGGAGCTGTGTTGATGATAGTTGCACTTTTGATGAGAAAGCGTTACCAGGAAATTATGGAATCCTGATAAAGAGAATCGGGGAGAGGCTAATATGCTATTGCAGAGGACTGTATATATTTATTTGGAATTTTAAACTTGATTACAGAAAATTTTATGTCAGGAACATCAAGTTCTTTATTATCTATACCATTTTTTAAGACTCGTGGAGATATTAAGATCGCTATTATTGGTTTAGGATATGTTGGGCTGCCTTTAGCTGTCGAATTCGCACGAAAATACCCTGTCATTGGTTTTGATATCAATAAAGATAGAGTGGGAGAACTTATGTCGGGCAACGATCACACCCTGGAAGTGACTAACGCACAACTTCTTGATATTGTGAGCTCTCAGGAACAGCTTAAGCAGGCTTCAAAAGGGCTTTTTTGTACTAATGAACTCAACTTTTTAACCGATTGTAACGTCTTTATAGTCACAGTACCGACTCCTACTGATAAATACAATCGTCCTGATCTTACACCACTGTACAAAGCCAGTCAAACCGTAGGAAAAGCTTTAAAAAAAGGCGATGTAGTTATTTATGAATCAACGGTTTATCCCGGGGTTACCGAGGACGAATGTGTTCCTGTACTTCAAAATGTATCAGGTTTAAAATATAATGAGGACTTTTTTGCCGGGTATTCACCCGAACGGATTAACCCTGGCGACAAAGAACATACAGTTACCAAGATATTGAAAGTTACATCGGGGTCAACATCTGAAGTTGCTGAGTTTGTCGATAAATTATATAACTCAATTATCATTGCAGGGACATACAAAGCGGCATCTATAAAAGTAGCTGAAGCTGCAAAAGTAATCGAGAATACTCAAAGGGACATTAACATTGCTTTTGTAAACGAACTAAGTAAGATATTTAACAGGATGGGTATCAATACAAATGACGTTTTGGAAGCCGCCGGCACGAAATGGAATTTCTTGAAATTTAAGCCTGGCCTGGTAGGAGGACATTGTATCGGCGTTGACCCTTATTATTTAGCACAAAAGGCACAAGAGTTGGGTTATCATCCTGAGATGATCCTTGCCGGACGAAGGTTAAATGATAGCATGGGCGAATATGTGGCTGATGAAGTGGTCAAACTAATGCTGCGCAAAGGGATACAGGTTATTTATAGTAAGATTCTCATTTTGGGCTTTACTTTTAAAGAAAATTGCCCCGACGTACGTAATACCAAGGTAATTGATATAGTTCACAAGCTGGAAGAGTATAACGCTAACGTTCATATTCTTGACCCGTGGGCCAATACAGAAGAGGTCAAACACGAATATGGAATATCGTGTCAAAATAAGATACAAGAGGGTGAAAAATATGACGCTGTTATATTGGCAGTGGCCCATAACCAGTTTAAAATGATGAATATAAAGGATCTTTTGGAGGATTCAGCAGTTGTTTATGATGTTAAAGGAGTTTTGGCTAAAGATTTTGCCGATGCTTGTTTATAAATACCTATTTGTGATAAATTAAGATGTTCGAATCAAAACACCATATAAAAAATATTGATAATTACAGTTTTTTGATAACAGGCGGAGCAGGATTTATCGGCTCTAATATTGTTGAATATCTGTTAAAATACGGAGCCAAAAAGGTGCGCGTATTTGACAATTTCTCAACCGGGTCTTATCAAAATATTGAATCGTTCAGGAGTAATCCGGCCTTCGAATTACTTGAAGGAGATATACGTGATGTAAATATGTGCCGCAAGGCAGTTGAAGGCATTGACTTTGTATCTCACCAGGCTGCACTTGGATCCGTTCCCCGGTCAATAAATGACCCTATTACTACGAATGAGGTTAATATAAGTGGATTTTTGAATATGCTTGTGGCAGCACGGGATGAGAATGTAAAGCAGTTTATTTATGCTGCCAGTTCAAGTACTTATGGCGACCATCCGGGGCTTCCAAAGGTTGAGGATAAAATAGGCAACCCTTTATCACCTTACGCTGTCACCAAATATGTTAATGAGCTTTATGCTTCTGTATTCTCAAAAACATATAACTTTCATACTATTGGTTTGCGCTACTTTAATGTGTTTGGCCCGCGCCAAAATCCGCATGGGCCTTATGCTGCGGTTATACCATTATTTATAGAATCAGCTTTAAAAAATGAAGCACCGTTTATTAACGGAGATGGTGAAACAAGTCGGGATTTTACTTTTATTGAAAATGCAGTGCAGGCAAATATAAAAGCAATGCTGGCGGAAGACATTAATAAACATGAAGTTATAAATATCGCGTTTGGCGAACGAACCACATTGAATGAATTGTGGAGCAAATTATGTCAGATTGCAGGAATAGATATCACTCCCGTTTATAAGCCGGAGCGAAAAGGAGATGTAAAACACAGTTTAGCGGATATAACTAAAGCAGAATCTTTAATAAAATATGCTCCTCAATATTCGGTAGACAGAGGCCTTGAAATAGCATACAAGTGGTATCAAAATGAAATTTATACCAAGTTGTGATGCAATAGAACGAACGTAGGATATGGATATAAAATCAGCAAGGATCATTGATCTCCCAAAAATTCTGGATGAACGGGGTAATCTGTCATTCCTGGAAGAGAGTAAGCATATCCCTTTTAAGATAAAACGTACTTATTGGATATACGACGTTCCGGGAGGAGAAATGAGAGGAGGGCATGCCTATAGAACAAACCAGGAATTTATAATTGCCATATCAGGTAGTTTTGATATCGTATTGGACGATGGGAAGCAAAAGCAAACCTTTTCACTAAACAGGTCATATTATGGTTTATATGTACCTAATGGTTTATGGAGGCACATGGAAAACTTTTCAACCAATTCATTAGCATTGATAGTCGCATCCGAAGATTACGATTCGAAAGATTATGTTAGAGAGTATAATGAATTTTTATCGACCCCGAAAACTGAATCCAATGACATCAGTATATGATTGTTCAATTTTTGAACTACCGCGCATTAAAAACAGAGCGGGCAATATAACCCCGGTACACAATAATATTGAAATACCTTTTGCAATAAAAAGGGTGTTTTATTTATACGATATACCAGGAGGAGAATCGCGTGGAGCTCATGCTCATAAGGAATGTCACCAGTTTTTAATAGCCGCAAGCGGGAGCTTCGAAGTATCATTAAATGATAGCAGAACGAAACGTACCGTACAATTGAACCGGCCCTACCTGGGACTGCATATTCCCCCTAAGATATGGGCGTCTGAAATTAACTTTTCGTCAGGGGCAATTTGTTTGGTATTTGCATCTGAGGTTTATAATGAGAACGACTATATAAGAGATTACGAAGAGTATTTAAATACCAAAAATGATACACAAATTATCTGATGTAAAAACTTTGAACATTGGTCGTGATACCAAAGTATGGCAATACGCCGTAATTATGGAGAATGCTAAAATTGGTGACAATTGTAATATCAATTGCCATGTTTTTATTGAAAATGATGTCAAAATTGGGGATAATGTTACAGTGAAGTCCGGCGTTTACCTGTGGGACGGGATTGAAATAGAAGACAATGTTTTTATAGGCCCTAATGTGACTTTTACAAATGATAAAACTCCAAGATCAAAACAATATCCAACCTCATTTTTAAGAACATATATAAAAAGAAATGCTTCCATCGGTGCGGCTGCTATCATATTGGGAGGTACTCAAATAGGGGAATATTCAATGGTCGGTGCAGGGGCGTTGGTTACCAAAAACATTCCGGACCGAGCACTTGTTGTTGGAAGTCCGGCTAAAATAATGGGATGGTTAAATGATGATGGCACAAAAATGGAGCTTAAAGATGATTATTATTTAGACAATAAGGGGGCAAAATGGAAAGTGCGAAACAATAAACTAGTTAAAATATGAATATCCCTTTTTTAAATTTTGCTTTTATGCATTCTGCAATTAAAACTGAAATGACAGATGCATTTGAGCAGGTATATGATGGTTACTGGTACATAATGGGTAAGCAGTTGACTAGTTTTGAAGAGGCTTACGCGCAATTTAATGATGTTAGAAATGCTGTTGGGGTAAGCAATGGTTTAGATGCATTACATTTAAGTTTAAAAGCGCTGGGAATTAGTGAAGGGGACGAGATAATAGTACCATCCAATACGTACATCGCAACAGTACTGGCAGCTTCATATTTAAAAGCTACCCCGGTTTTTGTAGAGCCCGATGAATTCACCTACAATATTAATCCTGCCAATATTGAAGCTGCCATCACATCAAAAACTAAAGCAATAATACCCGTGCATTTATATGGTCAAGCCTGCCAGATGGATGAAATTATGGCAATTGCAAAAAGTAATAATTTGTATGTAGTTGAAGACAATGCACAATCTCACGGAGCTACTTATAAAGGCAAAATGACCGGTGGCTGGGGAGACGCAAATGGTACCAGTTTTTATCCGGGGAAAAATTTAGGGGCCCTTGGTGATGGTGGTGCAGTTACTACTAATAACGATGATATTGCCCAACAGATAAAAATTTTACGGAATTATGGCTCTCACGTCAAATATGAGAATGAGGTAATTGGATTTAATATGCGTTTGGATGAACTTCAGGCAGGGTTTCTGAATGTAAAACTTAAATATTTAATGGACTGGACGGCCAAACGCCAACAAATTGCCCAATGGTATAATGAGGCTCTTGAAGATATTTCAGAGATCAGCATACCTTATGTTCATCCGGACGCAACACACGTATATCACCTATATGTTATTTGTACCAGTTATCGCAATTCTCTGCAGGACTACCTAACAAAAAAAGGGATAGGTACTTTGATACATTACCCTATTCCACCACATTTACAAAAAGCTTACAGTCATCTTGGGAAGAAGAAAGGCGAATTCCCCATAGCTGAAAAAATTGCCGATACTTGTCTTAGTTTACCTCTTTGGCCAGGAATGCAGATCAGTGATGTTGAAAGGGTAAGTGACACGATTAGAAATTATTTTAAAAAGTAATCAACTTTAATGGCGATTGACAGTAAAATAAATTCATTCATAAAGTTGCTTTTCTATAGATGCAGGAAAAAAGTTGTCTCCGTGTTTTACTGGTTTCTACCCAATATAAGTCCAATTTTCACTCATCGTATCCGGCTGGTTGCAAATGCACCACATTGTAATCAATTAACAAAAGTCACCGGAAGTGGTAAAATAGAGATAGGTTCAGGCTGTACGTTAGGGTATAAGCTTGGTGGATTCCATAGGGGAGGAATGATCGAGCTGCAGCCGCGTTATGAAAATTCCTTTATCAGGCTGGGTAATAATATCGCTACCAATAACAACATATTTATTTGCGCCGCCAATTATATCGAGATAGGCAATGATACCTTGATTGGCCAATATGTGACTATCATGGATCATGAGGCTCATGGATTACATCCTGATCATAGGAGGGAGCCTGGAGAAATAGGTAAAGTGATCATAGGTGAAAATGTCTGGATCGGTAATAATGTGATGATCTTAAAAAACTCAGAAATAGGTAGAAATTCAATAGTGGCTGCCGGCGCTATTGTTAGTGGAAGTTTTCCCGCCAATGTTATAATCGGGGGCATTCCGGCAAAAATTATAAAGGAGATAGATGTCTAAGGAAAACTCATACCGACAAATATTTAAAACCACCTCGATCTTTGGCGGAGTACAGGTTTTTAATATATTGATAAACATTATTCGCTCAAAATTCATTGCCATATTTCTCGGTCCGGCGGGCATGGGGATTGCAGGCTTATTTACTGCTACCATTACTATTATCAGTAACATGACCAACTTTGGACTTTCTACAAGTTCAGTTAAAAATGTGGCAGCTGCCAATGCCTCCGGTGATGAAAAAAGGATTTCTGTAGTTATCACGGTTTTGAGACGCCTTGTTTGGATTACCGGGTTATTGGGCGCTTTTATTATGCTTATAACTGCGCCGTGGCTAAGCGAACTAACCTTTTCAACCAGGAAGTATACCTATGCATTTATGGCACTTTCCATCACTTTATTGTTTACGCAATTAAATGCTGGGCAAATGGCCGTGCTGCAAGGGCTGAGAAAAATACAGTATTTGGCAAAAGCTGACCTGATTGGTACAATTATTGGCCTGGCAGTCTCAGTGCCAATCTATTATTTCTGGCGTGAAGAAGGAATAGTACCCACCATTATCATCACCTCAGTTTGTATGTTGTTATTATCATGGTTTTTTTCTTCAAAAATTAAGCTGCAGAAGCAGGAAGTAACCATGTCTCTGTTAAATACTGAAGGCAGGGAAATGCTTACCATGGGATTTTTGCTGAGTTTTAGCGGCCTGATAACATTAGGTGTTGCCTATTTAGTTAGAATATATATAAGCAGGCAGGGAGGAATTGAGCAAGTGGGATTATATAATTCGGGATTTGCAATAATCACTTCCTATGTAGGACTTGTTTTTACTGCAATGGCAACTGATTACTATCCGCGTCTTTCTGCTGTTGCTGCAAATAATAAAGAATTAAAAAATGTTATAAACCAGCAGGGCGAAATAGCAGTATTAATTATTTCCCCAATAATTTCCATATTCCTGGTTTATATAAATTTTATCGTGGTAATACTGTATTCAAGCAGATTTACGGGAGTCAATGGAATGATCCATTGGGCAGCTTTGGGAATGATATTTAAAGCCGCAAGCTGGTCTGTTGGCTTTATTCTGCTTGCTAAAAGCGCCAGTAAAGTATATTTTTGGAACGAGTTGATAAACAATGCATATATGTTGGTCTTCAATCTTTTGGGATATAAGTACGGGGGATTAAATGGCGTTGGATTCTCATTTTTTATCGGCTATTTTATTTATTTTTTCCAGGTTTTCTTTTTAGCCAAACGTAAATATGAGTTTAACTTCTATAAAGAGTTTGTGATTATTATGGCTATTCAATTGTTGCTGAACGTAAGTTGTTTTTTATCTGTAGTATTCCTGGCTCATCCATATAATTACATAGCTGGAACCTTATTTATTGCCTTGTCACTTACTTTTTCAATTAAAGAATTAAATAAAAGGCTGGCTTTGACGGCTATTTTTCAACAAATGAAACAAAAGCTAAGTAAATGATTGAAAATCAACCATTAGTATCTGTAATAGTACCCAGTTATAATCACGAACAATATATAACACAGTGTATAGAAAGCGTAATAAATCAAACATATAAGAATTTTGAACTGACAGTTATAGACGATGGCTCAAAAGATGGCAGTCCTGATATTTTAAGAAAACTGCAACAGAAATATGGATTCAATCTGGTGTTCCAGGAAAATATTGGGCTGGCTTTAACATTAAACAAAGGGATAAAAGAATATGCTAAAGGGAAGTATTATTCTTCTTGTTCATCAGATGATTACTGGGCGCCTGACAAATTAGAAAAACAGGTAAATTTTCTTGAAAAGCATCCCGAGTTTCCGGCATGTTTTGGAAAACAGTATATGGTAGATCAGCATAGCGTAATTTTGCCATACATAACTGAAACGGCTAATAAACGATTAAAGGGGGGACATATCTTTAAAGAGGTTATTTACCAGGAATTTCACCCGCCGGTAAACTTCATGTTCCGGCGATCATTATTTGATGAAATAGGTTATTATAAGAACACATGGGCTGAAGATTTCTATATGGACCTGAAAATCCTGGAAAAATATCCCCTGGGGTTTGTTGATGAGTATTTAAATTACTACCGCAGAAGCATTGAAACCACAGATGTTAAAGCCAAAATGCTTAACCAGAAAATCATTTATTCGCACCTGGACACCATTAATGGATATAAGGATTCTGTTTACTATAAGAAAGCTATTAAATTATGGTATCTGAGATGCTTTTACTGGTATCTTCCATATAAGTCAACCAAAAAATTAGCTTTTAAAGGTATGATCAGGAACCTGGATAATTTATTGTCATTTCAATTTTTAAAATCAATCTTTAAATTCATGATTCTTTGGAACTGATAAGTAAACAATCTTTATTTGATACTATTAATTATTCCTTAAACATTACATAAGTTCGCAGGTTTGGGTGAGCAAAAACAATTAGAACGGGTATAATGATGGGTTTCGGCAAGTATTTTAAGGCGATTTTAATCATCGTTTCCGTATACGTATATATATTCGATCCTCCTATTAAGGGATTGCCCAACCTCATTTGGCTGTTTCTGCCGATAGTTGTCGGATATTTAATGTATTACTCTCTGATTGGTAAATTACTTTACCTGTTTAAGAATGAAATAATTCTGATCGTTTTAATATCCGTGTTCACCATATTACGTGATATTGACTGGACTAACGGGACATCGAGCAAAAATTTCTTATACGTAAATGTCTCGCTATTGATAGAGGCTGTGCCGTTTTCATTTTTTATAGCAGATATCTGCTCCAGGAAGTTAAAATTACCTCAAGGCAGAACAATCGACGACAGACTTATCAATATTATACTGTGGACATGCTTTTTTGCGGCACTCATTTCTTTTGTATTACTGATTAATCCTTCATTGAATAATTTGATGAACAATAAGATTCTGGAAAGTAGTGACTATCAAAAAAGCAATCTTTTGCGCGGATTTGGCTTTTCAGCATTATTATTTTACTCCTATGGACTTGTACAAGGCATAGCAGCGGCTATCATACTTTTAAAAATGGCAGAGGGTAGGAAGCATTTCCTGGTATATTTTATTTCTGTTGTTTTGCTGCTGATATCAATTTTAATTAATGCCAGAATTGGCATGGCTCCTGTGCTTATTATGATATTCTACCTGATATTTGTCAGGAAAAAAATTAAAATGTTTCTATATGCCTCAGTTATCCTCGGTGTAATGATTATAGCATTTCTTTCATCGGATATAGCTGCCAAATATGAAAAGACCATCGAATGGGGGTTTAGCTTTTTTACCCAAACCCTGGGTTTTGTATCAAGTAATAGCGGGCACCACTCAGATACTTACAGTACATTGAATAATATGATCATTCTACCTGAAAATTTCTTTGACTGGATAGTGGGTACAGGGGATGATCTGTTTATTAGAGGACAAGGAAGCGGGACTATCACGCATTCGGATATTGGTTTTATAAGACAACTCTATTATGGGGGATTAATGTATATTTCTTTGTTAATGGGATTAGTAACAGTTATGGCAGTGCGTATTTATAATCTAAAAAAGCACAGGTGGTTTTTTGTATTATTTATATTTACAGTACTTGCAGCAAATATTAAAAGTAATTTCGTAAATAATCACCCGGCATTTCGCTTGGTTTTACTTATATACATGGGATTTACATATTATTCGTTTCAGGTGCGTATGAACAAAAAACTAATCGAAGAAAAATCTGTAGTATGAACGAGTCGACACTAATTAATATGCTTTTTGCTTTTAAATAATATTGATTTTTAATTAACTATAGCAGAAGGTATTTACTGAATTTTATATATGAAGAGCTACCCCCGGGTCTTGATAATGATTGAAACCTTTGACAAACAATCAGGCGGAGGAATTACACTTTCTAATCTTTTTTATGGATGGGACCGCTCCTGCATTGCTAATGCAATAACTATGCATGGTGCTGATACTCTGGATGCTAATGAATTAGATAATAATTATTATTGCCTGGGGAAAGATGAATTTAAAGTGATGTTCCCGTTTTCATTGCACTACAAGTTCAGAAATTCCGGCAAATTAGAACGCGTAAATATATCCGATAAAGGGGCGGCCAATGGTAGCAATAATGGTGTAAAGGGTAGATTAATTAAAGCATTAAATACTTTAATAAATTGGGTAAAGGCCAGGTTTAATTTGGCTAATTTTATTTACTCAATGGATGTTTCTCCTCAATTCCAGCAATGGGTAAAGGAGTTTAATCCTGATTTCATTTACATTCAGCCATCCTCCAGATATTACATCGATTTTTTTAAAAAGCTACACCGGGCTACAGGCATACCCCTGGTAATGCATATAATGGACGACTGGCAAAAAGCAATAAATAAGAATTCATTGCTCCCACGTTATTGGGAAAAAAAGATAGACCGTGAGTTTAGAGAATTACTGGATTTAACTTCGGTATTCCTATCTATATCCGAGGGTATGAGTGCCGAATATCTTAGAAGATATGGAAAAAAATTCACCCATTTTCATAACACTATTGAGATCAGTCATTGGTTACCTTATTCAAAAAAGGATTTTAGAATCCAGGGAACTGTAAAAATACTCTACGCCGGCAGAATTGGAATTGGTACATATCATTCATTTATTGATTTCATATTAGCTGTAGAGGAGTTGAATAAAGAAGGGTATGATATTCAGCTGAATATACAAACCACTATTATCGATGAGAAATTCAGAAAAAAGCTAAATGAATTTGATTGTGTCACATTCAATGACCTGGTAGCATATGCTGAATTGGCAAAGGTTTTTCCATCGTATGACATTTTGTTATTGCCTATTGATTTTGAAGAAAATGGAAAAACATTTCTTAAATATTCTATGCCAACAAAGGTTTCTGAGTTTATGATTTCAGGTACGCCTGTATTGCTATTTTGCCCCAGGGATATAGCATTATATGAACACGCACAGGTTAATGAGTGGGCCTATATAATAAGCGATCATGAACGGGCAGCTATAAAAAAAGGTATAATTGAATTGATTAGTAATGAAAAGCTGAGAACTAAAATCAGCAAGACAGCACAGGCATATGCGATTGAGCATTTTGACAGTAATATAGTGAGAGAAAACTTTAGAGCAATGTTTAAGTAAATGCAGATGCCTGATATTAAAGTCGACAAGCAGGGTAAAGGAATACTATATATAGGTGGGTTTGAGTTGCCGGATAAAAACGCAGCAGCTCAAAGAGTGATTGCGAACGGGAAAATATTTAATGAATTGGGATTTTCGGTTTATTATTTAGGCCTCGACCACACATTAAAAGGGAATACACTGGTTAGGTCACCAACCGGGGGCTCAGATAATTTTACATTTTATAGTTCTCAGTACCCGTCAGGGTTGTTCAAATGGATAAGTTATTTATGCGGTGTAAAACAGATCTTAAAAATAGCTGATGAAATTCCCGGGTTGGAATACATTGTAGCGTATAATTATCCGGCCATAGCTTTAGATCGGTTGAACAAGTGGTGTAAAGCCCGAAACATAAGTTTAATAGCGGATTGTACTGAATGGTATGAGCCGCAGGGGAACTTACTGTTTAAAATGATCAAAGGGTTTGATACCTCTTTCCGGATGAAGATTGTTCATCCAAAATTAAATGGCATTATTGCGATCAGCAAATATTTATATTCATTTTATAATGAACGGGTGGGCAATGTATTGCAACTCCCGCCCTTAGTAGACTCAGCATCTGATAAATGGAAAAGTAATTGCACAAATACAAGTGATAAGTTGGTATTGATTTATGCAGGCTCTCCGGGTAAAGGCTCTAAGGACCGTATCGATGCTATTTTGGGAGCACTCTCCATTGTTAAAGCTACCTCCGACATACATTTTTCATTGCATGTTATTGGATTAACCCAACAGCAATACATCGAAGATTTTGGTGCAGGATCATTACCGCCGGAATTGGATACAAATGTGATCTTTAAAGGCCGGCTTTCTCATATCGATACACTAAATGAAATCAAATGTGCCGATTATGCAATATTTGTCAGGGATAACAACCTTGTAAATACCGCAGGTTTTCCAACCAAATTTGTTGAAGCCTTGTCATGCGGAACACCTGTTTTAACAAATGAAAGCAGTAATATTGGGGATTATTTAAAAAACGGGGAAAACGGGTATATACTAGATAACTCAACCGGCGAAACATTGGTGCAGACGCTTAGTGTTGCATTATCCCAGAAGAAAGAAAAGATTAATGCTATGAAGATGATGATTAGAAGTACAAATACTTTTGATTACACAAATTATCTCAAGCCGGTAGAAGCGTTTTTAAATTCAACTAAAGTCGCCAGCGTAAATTCTAAGAAGCCCTGACTGTGAAAAGTGTATTGTTTTTAACCGGCCTCTTCCCTGATGAAATACGCTCGGAAATAATAGAAAATAGTAAGTCTAATACACAGTTCGCAGCTGATGCTTTGCAATGGTCGTTTGCCGAAGGACTGGTGCACCTTTATCAAAACCTGCAACTGCTTAATTTCCCGTTTGTAGGATCGTACCCCACATTATATAAAACGCCATTTATAAAGTCGTTCTCCTTTGGTAAATCTAATGGATTTCAAGGACTGAATGTTGGATATTTTAATCTCATAGCTGTAAAAAACTTTAATATTTACAAGCAGGCGAAGAGTAAAATCCGGAACTGGATAGAGCAAAACAAAGGTGAAAAGGCTATTTTAATTTATTCTGCATTTTTACCTTTTTTAAAAGCTGCTATAGCGGCAAAAAAGGAATACACTGATCTGAAAATATATTTAATATTGCCCGATCTCCCACAATTTATGGGTGGGCCGGATAATAAATTATACCGGGCATTTAAGAAATATACCAATACTCAATTACAAGAATGCTTTAAAAAAATAGATGGCTTTGTTTTAGTTAGTAAATACATGACTGGATTGCTGCCGGTTGATAATAAACCATACACTGTAGTTGAGGGTATCTTTAATAATAAAGCAGATTCATTTTTACCTGAAAAAAATGATACCAGGAAAAAGACTATACTTTATACAGGAACTTTGGCAAAACGCTATGGAATATTAGGACTTCTGGAAGCATTCAAATTGATTAGCGATGAAAACTACCTGTTGGTAATTTGTGGCGACGGAGATACCAAAGAAGATATTAACTTAGCCGCCGAAAAGGATAAAAGGATTATTTATAAAGGTTCGATTGACAGATCGGAAGTTTTACGTCTTCAAAGAGAAGCATCCCTTTTAATTAATCCACGGACACCCGAGGGGGAGTTTACAAAGTTTTCATTCCCTTCTAAAACCATGGAATATTTGGCTTCAGGAGTGCCGACCCTTTTGTACAAATTACCAGGCATACCTGATGAGTATTATAAATATTGCTATAGCCTGGAAGATACATCAGTTGCTGCACTTGCAGAAAAGATAGAGGAAATTTTAAATCTGGATGCAGAAATATTGGCTGAAAAGGGAAGGATGGCGAGAAAGTTTATTTTGGGAAATAAGAATCCTGAAAAGCAATGTGAAAAAATATTCAACTTAATTGAGAATAATAATTAGCGACAATGTTTAAAGACAAAATACTACTAATTACCGGAGGCACAGGATCATTTGGTCACGCTGTGCTAAACCGTTTTCTAAGTACGGATATAAAAGAGATACGCATATTTAGTCGTGATGAAAAAAAGCAGGACGATATGCGCAATCAGTTGAAAAATGAGAAATTAAAATTCTATATAGGTGATGTGCGCGATTATAACAGCATCGAGCGTGCCATGCACGGTGTTGATTTTGTATTTCACGCTGCAGCGCTAAAGCAGGTACCTTCATGTGAGTTTTTCCCCATCGAGGCTACAAAAACTAATGTTTTCGGCACACAAAACACAATTGATGCGGCAGTGGCAAATAGAGTGTCGAGAGTAATTTGTCTTAGTACCGACAAAGCAGCATACCCGATAAATGCGATGGGTATTTCAAAGGCATTGATGGAAAAAGTTGCTATTGCTGCTTCAAGGAATATAATTGACAATACCACTACCGTTTGCCTGACCCGCTATGGTAACGTTATGGCCTCGAGGGGGTCAGTTATCCCGCTATTTCTTCAGCAGATTAAAGAAGGCCAGCCAATAACCATCACTGATCCCAAAATGACACGTTTTTTGATGTCATTGGAAGACGCGGTGGATTTAGTGTTATTCGCATTTAAAAACGGTAACCAGGGTGATCTTTTTGTAAATAAGGCACCTGCCGGCACTATTGGTGATCTGGCGACAGCTTTGAAGGAATTGGCAAATGCCGACAATGAGATCAGGATCATTGGTACCCGGCACGGTGAAAAATTGTATGAAACCCTTTGCACCCGGGAGGAGATGGGTAAAGCGGAAGATATGGGTAATTTTTACAGAATACCTGCCGATAACCGCAATCTGAACTACAATCAATACTTTTCGGAAGGTGAAGTAGATATTTCCAAAATTGAAGATTATCATTCACATAATAACGAGCAATTAGGGGTTGAAGGAATGAAAAAATTACTATCAGGTTTACCTTTGATAAAAAAGGAGATTTTTGGCGATGATGAAGCAATTCAATATCCCGGATAATCAAGATATGACTGATACTGCCAATAAACCTGGGATTATTGCCGGAGGAATTTTTACCGATCAGAGAGGAACAATTTCTTTCGTTAATGATTTTACATTGGATGAATCCAAAAGGTTTTATACTATTCAACCAGCGGGTTTAAATCCCGTTAGGGCGTGGCAGGGGCATAAAAAAGAGGAGAAGTGGTTTTATGTTGTATCAGGTTGTTTTAAAGTAGTAACAGTTAAAATTGATAATTGGGAAGCTCCTTCTGATCAATGTGAGATATACGAGTTTGATTTAAGAGCGGATAACCCGGCGATATTGCACATACCGGGAGGTTATGCTAATGGTTTTAAAGCTTTACAACCGGATTCACGGGTAATCATATTTTCAAATTTTACAGTGCAACAATCTGCCGGTGATGACTATCGATACGATCAAAATAGATGGTTCAACTGGGAAACATTAAACAAACCAGGTAACTTATAATGAAAATAGGCATTACAGGAAACGAAGGATTTATTGGAAAGCATTTAGATAATACGCTTAGGCTTTTTCCGGATGAATTTGAAGTAATAGCATTTAATAAAGATTATTTTCAGGATAAGGAAAAACTGCAGCAATTTGTTGCCGGTTGCGATGTGATAGTTCACCTGGCGGCCCTCAACCGTCACGACAATCAGGATGTTATCTATAAAACCAATGTTGAATTGGTTAAATTATTGATCGATGCACTTGAATTTACTGATAGCAAAGCGCATATCTTATTTTCGTCCTCATCGCAGGAAGAGCGTAATAACATCTACGGAAAAAGCAAAAAGGAAGGTAGAAAATTACTGGCTGACTGGGCAAAAATGTCTGGCGGTAAATTTACCGGTCTGGTGATACCAAATGTATTTGGCCCATTTGGTAACCCTTTTTATAACTCGTTTATAGCAACCTTTTGCTATCAGCTTGCTCATAATGAACAGCCTAAAATAGAGACTGACGGTTTGGTGAAACTCATATATGTTGGTGATCTTACTAAAAGTATAATAAATGAGATCAGGAAGGGGGTGGGGAACCATTTACTGTCGATTCCCGCTACAGATGAATACCGTGTCACTGAAATTTTAAGCTTTTTGGAGCGCTATAAAAGTGAATACATGGATAGGGGAATAATTCCGCAGCTTAATAGTAATTTCGAGATAAATTTGTTTAATACCTTTAGGTGTTATATGGATATTGAACAATATTTCCCGGTGAAGTTTACAAAGCATACCGACCCTCGTGGTGCTTTTGTAGAGGTGATCCGTTTAAATGTTGGCGGGCAAGTTTCGTTTTCTACTACTGTTCCGGGTATTACCAGGGGGAATCATTTTCATACCCGGAAAATTGAACGCTTTGCCGTAATTAAAGGCAATGCACTGATCCAGTTACGAAGGATAGGAACAGATGAAGTAATGGATTTTTATCTTTCAGGGAATGAACCTGCTTATGTAGATATGCCTGTTTGGTATACACACAATATAAAGAACACCGGAGAGGATGATCTTTATACTATATTCTGGATAAACGAATTTTATGATCCAAATGATCCGGATACGTATTTTGAAAATGTTAGTTAAAAAATAAAGCTCATCTTACCTGGTATATAATGAAATCAAGACTTAAAGTAATGACTGTGGTTGGTACCCGGCCCGAAATTATAAGACTGTCAAGGGTTATTGCGGCGTTGGACAGATCGGAAGCAATTGATCACATACTGGTTCATACCGGCCAGAATTATGATTATGAGCTGAATGAGATATTCTTTGAAGACCTGGGTATTCGTAAACCAGACTTTTTTTTAAATGCTGCAGGTGCAAGCGCTACAGAAACTATCGGACAAATATTAATTAAAATAGACCCGCTGCTTGAAAGCGAAAAGCCTGATGCATTTTTGGTTTTAGGCGACACAAACAGCTGCCTTTGTGCAATACCCGCTAAGAAAAGACATATCCCCATATTTCATATGGAGGCAGGCAATCGCTGTTTTGATCAGCGTGTTCCTGAAGAAACAAATCGCCGGATCGTTGACCACATCTCTGACATCAACCTTACTTACAGTGATATTGCCCGCGAATATCTTTTACGCGAAGGATTACCAGCCGACAGGATCATAAAAACCGGATCGCCGATGTTCGAAGTGCTAAATCATTATAAAAAGGATATAGAAAAATCGAACGTACTGGATAGATTGAAATTAACGACGCATAAATACTTTGTAGTTTCGGCGCACCGTGAAGAAAATATAAATAGTGATAAAAACTTTGCAGGCCTGATCGAAAGCCTGAACCTGATAGCATCTACATACGGTTTTCCTATCATTGTAAGTACACATCCGCGTACCCGGAATATGATCGAATCCAAAAAAGTAGAAGTTCGACCAGAAATTCAATTTTTAAAGCCATTGGGTTTTAATGATTACAATGCTTTGCAAATGCAATCGTACGCTGTGTTGTCAGATAGCGGGACCATTTCAGAAGAATCGTCAATTTTAAATTTCCCTGCTTTAAATATCAGGGATGCACACGAGCGTCCCGAAGCAATGGAAGAGGCTTCAGTAATGATGGTAGGCATGAATCCTGAGCGCATTATGCAGGGATTGGTGCAGCTTCAATATCAAAAAAGGGGAGCAGAAAGAGACTTCAGACCAGTGGCAGATTATTCCATGCCTAATGTTTCAGAAAAAATGGTGCGTATTATTTTGAGCTATACAGATTATATAAAACGTGTTGTTTGGCACACATTATAAAATTCTAATCTCAAAACTTATCAAACGTCACTGCGTTATACTTGCAACCAAAAACACAAAAGTTATGAAAAGGTTTTTTCGTTTTACCCCAATTAAATTATTCACAATATCCTTTGTGGCATTAGCCGTGTTTTCAATAGAGGCTTGTGAAGCGCAGTTTAAGACAATGGTAATTCCTTCTCAGTATCAGCCATCATCTGCTGATCTGGCTGCCTATAAGCAACAAGCGGCAGCAGCAAAAAGTGGTGCTTACGACCTGACTAAAAGCTTGCCACAAGGCTACGTAACGGATGGTTCTGTTGATTATACCAAATATTTGCAGCAAGGCATTTATAGTAATTCAAATGTTGTTTTTCCTAATTTTCCTGTTTTAGTTAATCACGCAGGTTTAATCTTAAAAAGTAACAGCACAGTTATTTTTGGAGATAATTCAAAACTGATCCTAAGTCCTAGTGAGTTCGCCAACTATCAGATATTAAGGCTTTACAATATTCAGAATGTAAAATTGTACTTCCCGGTGATAGTGGGTGATAGGAAAAATCATACTGGGACCACCGGAGAATGGGGTATGGGCATTTCGATAGCAGGTGCATCCAACGTCGAGATATATGGCCCCCAAATATCTGAATGTTGGGGCGATGGAATATACATCGGACGAATGCCGGCAACCTCAAAAGATATAAAAATCTATTACCCGGTTTTGGATCACAATCGCAGGAATGGTATTTCAATCGTTTCTGTTGACGGTTTAACAATGGAACACCCTTTGGCTAGCAATACTGAAGGTACAGATCCAATGGCCGGTATTGATTTTGAACCTAATGGCAGTGCTGATGTGCTGAGCAATATTGTGATAAATAATCCCGTAACCTTCAATAACTCTAAAATTGGGATGGCCTTTTCTATATGGGGTATGCGCGGAAAAATTGATAAAGACGCCAATATTACAATAAAGAATCATATAGATGATCATTCTGGAAATGCTTTCTTTTATTACGGATTCAGGGATAATAACAGTGCGAATAGTATGAACGGGCACATTCAAATAATCAATCCTACCTGGAAAAATAATAAGGTGACTTTTAAAAATTTAGGTCACCCGGAAAATGGGCCTAAGATCGATTTTAGCAATGTTTCAATTCATAATAACCGGTCAGGGGGTGACAAAGATCAGCCGGATTCATTAGATAAATTAAAGAGGAATTTCAGGAATGCAAAAATCGCTTTTCATTAATTGAACTATGCTTTTGCATGTTAGATAATATTCAGAATCTTTATTTCTTTGCTGAAAATTCGTTTGATTTCAATATGTGATTATTTTAACAGGAATAAAATCATATTTGTAAATATCTAACAAAGTAAAATTGTAATCCTTTTTAATGAATAAAACTTTAAAGGTACTTTTCGTCGTAAACGTTGATTGGTTTTTCGTATCCCACAGACTACCGTTAGCATTAGAAGCCCTAAGACGGAATTATGATGTTTATCTTGTAACAAAGGACAGCGGGTGTAAAGACTCACTAACAGATAAAGGGATAAAATTTATCAATATAGATTTTGAACGATCAGGCAAAAACCCTGTTAAAGAGTTATCGCTTATCTCGAAACTAAAAAAAATATACCGTGATATTAAACCGGATGTGATCCATCACATAACATTAAAACCCTCGATATACGGAACTATAGCAGCAAGAAAGGCAGGATCAAAAGCGAAAATAATTAATGCGGTTAGCGGGTTAGGGTATACCTTTACAGATAACCGGAAGTCGTTGAGTAAAGTATTTTTACAAGGACTTTTAAAGTGGGCATTTAATGACCAAAAGTCGAATTTTATTTT
>Ga0307517_10005299_pt1 | contig 19487 bp, 10 predicted proteins | sample 23_EM_MG_FD_194515 | JGI IMG/M metagenome (GOLD analysis project Ga0307517, IMG submission 194515) | Populus trichocarpa ectomycorrhiza microbial communities from riparian zone in the Pacific Northwest, United States - 23_EM | ecosystem: Host-associated > Plants > Roots > Unclassified | place... | reverse complement strand
TATGATGAAATAATAAAATATATATATATATATATATATATATATATATATATATATATATATATATAAGAAACGAAAGTAAAACCAATTATTTATGTGTTTTTCTTTATTTTACAGGTGATGATGTATGACACCGCTGATACGGACATGAAGAGAAAGAGGAGATCTACCTGATCGGTTTCACTTCGCTAGCGATGGCACGTAGGTTCACATGCTGCCACTGTTCATGCAATTCCAAAGGCTTCCCAACATTGTTCTAAATTCTGGCAACTTCCCTAGATTATTTCGTGAATTTTAGAATGTTCATTTTATAGATATTTTATGTGTGTTTCTTTTTGAAATTCCAAGTGTGTATTATTTGTAAACATGTAATTGTAGGGTGTATGAGTAAAATATATTAAAAAAAAAAGAATGTGTGAGCGTGTAGCATTTTCTTTTTATCACTTTTTTTTTCTTTTGCATTAAATAGATGGTAAAAAAATAAAAAAAGGAAAAAAGATAAAAATACAACAAGTTTTAATTAACCAAATATTTTAATTGCATACGATCAAATCTTATAAAAAGACAAAATCACATTTTATCATGTTTAAAAAATATAAAATGAATATCGTAACTAGTTTATGATTATTCGTTAGGGTTTGACTAAAATACCAAAAATCCCTCAATAATTATTTTGTTCAATTAATATTCGGAGTATTAGGATTTAGTTGTGGATTTTAATATTTATGATATAAAATTACATTGTAAAGTATACCCTTTGGTATAAAAATAGGAAATTAGTTAGAGATTTCTTAATGAAGGGAGATCTGCATTGAAAATTAGATGAGACCAACAAATAAAACATTGTCTTAGATTAACAATCAATCAACAATGCAGCTTACCATAGGTAGAGTGCCTTGAAAGTCTGGTTATAAAACCCGGCCCGGCCTGGCGGGTCGACCCGGGACCCGGTCAACCCGGTGGTTTGACCAGTTCAGGTTTAATAACAGATCGGCCGGGGAAACAGCCCGGCAAAACCCGGTCGACAGCGGGTCAACCTATAACCCGGGTGAACCCGAACGAGACCCGATGTTTTTTTTTTTAAAATGTGGGATTTGAAACCCATTAGTATATATACTTTATGTTCCTAAGAAAAAGTTATGTTTTTTCAATATGGGATAAAAAACTTTTTGGTTTAAATACTTCAACTTAAAGGGATAATATAATATCTTTTCAATGTGAGATTTGAAGCCCTTTCATATATATACTCTATGTTTCTATGAAAAAAGTTATGTTTTTTCAATATGGAATTTGAAACCCATTAATATATATATATTCTATGTTCCCAAGAAAGAAGTTATGTTTTTTCAATGTGGGATACAAAAAGTTTCGCTTTAAATACTTTAACTTAAAGGGATAGCATAATATATTTTCAATATGGGATTTGAAGCCCTTCCATATATATACTCTATGTTCCCATGAAAAAATTATGTTTTTTCAATGTGAGATTTAAAACTCATTAGTATATATACTCTATATTCCCAAGAAAAAAAATATGTTTTTTCAATGTGGGATAAAGGATAATATAGGATCTTTTCAATGTGGGATTTGAAGCCCTTTCGTATGTATACTCTATGTTCCCAAGGAAAAAGTTACATTTTTTCAATGTGAGATTTGAAACCCATTAATATATATACTCTATGTTCCCAAGAAAAAAGTTATATTTTTTCAATGTGAACCCATTAATATATATACTCTATGTTCCCAAGAAAAAAGTTATTTCTTCAATGTGGGATAAAATTTTTTTTGGTTTAAATACTTCAACTTAAAAGGTTAACATAATATATTTTTAATGTGGGACAAATTTTTTTTTAAAATATTCTTTTAAACTTCATTATTTCCAATATGTATAGCTTATATTTACATGGATTTTTTCTTAATTTTTTCGTATGAAATATTAAAGCTTTAAATATTTTTTTAATTTTTCCGGGTTAACCCATGAAACTCGGGACCCGACCCCTTGATCCGGTTAACCCCTGGGCCGGGTTTAATAACTATGACTGGGAGTGATGTGTCTTTCCTTTTCATAACTAGTCCCCTTACCCAGACTCTCACAGACCATTAGGTTTTCTAATAACCATGATACTAGGTGATGACTCATGAATCCACTAATCATAACTTTATGATTAAACCTAAAATCCCTTCCATTATAAAAGGTCTAAAAACTTGTCTTATCGGTCTGAGTTTTGCTTGCTTGGTTGTTTGTTTGTTTATTTATTTTTGTTGGTTTGTGCAATTTAATTTTAGCATGTATTTTTTTTGTATCGCTCATTTATCTTTTACATATTGCTCATGGATAAGTACATTGGGTATGGATTAAGACCTTCATACATTTTAATTTCTAAATAAACCTAATTCTAGGTTAGGTGGGGAGTAACAGTCTGCATTATGACTTTTAGTCGGGGTTCATATTCGTGAAACATCTGACTATGAGCTAAACATTTAGTCGGTAATGGTAGTCACACTATGCCCTAACCATTCTTTGTAAATCCCCATATTATCTTCAGAAAGGTGGTTACTGGGCAGATCATAGACCTTTTAAAGACCAGGTAGTATGCTTACCCTTTATGTAATAGCTTAGAACTTGCTTTTATGATATAGATTCCTTAATATTTCATTTTTGCTTCAAGGCAAACCTAATCAATAATTATAAACTCCACATGATTTTCTGAGGTAAGACCATGACATTTTCTAAATACAAGTACAAATCTATGTTGTAACTAGCTGGGGGGAATTTCCCAAAGACTAAGGCCGAGAAATTACTGCACATAAAACCACTATGTTTTTAAATGAAAGGGACTTAGACCCATCTTTTGTTTTATACTCTCTAATGTGTATTGGATTTAACCGAGATGAGGATTTGGGAAAGATCTTTTTATTTTTATCAGACTACGGATTTTTTCTTGTATTCAACAAATATGTCATGGTTTAGCCCTTTAAACAAGTTAATCCATATTTGATGTACGCGTACATACACTTGCATTTGTAAGCATATATGCGTTCATGTTTAAATGTCATACGCGGGTTGAAATATAGGTTCCTAGAAAGCCTCAATTCGAAAAGTTTATAACACCCGATTGTGACAAAGAAACATGAAAGATAAAGAACATGTTCACCATGATGACCACTTCCAAGAGGAGCTAGATTCCCTAAAGGTTAACTTGGCCTATATAACTAGCTTGCTTGAGGGCCTACATCACTACCTTTCTTAAGCAGACTCTCAAACACCTCTCATGTGAAGGCTCATCCAATTAGCCTGTGACTTTTTCAACTATTAAGCCTTAAGAAATGATAAGTGGATAAAGTCAAGAACCCAATGTGATACAATATTTGTGCAATTAACAATACCTGCACCAGCTTTAGCAGTTGTGGATGCATTCACCAATGAGTCTCATAAGACAAAATCCTCTAAGGACATTATGACAAAATAACAACGTTAAAAAACAAAATAAGGGTTATCAAATGAGTGGACTTGTATAATCTTGTTCAAGTAGTCGAGATGTGTCTAGTCCCAAATGTGGTTGTACCAAAGAAGTTTTGTGTGCTCAAGTTCAAAAAGTACTCCTAAACTCAGTGTCTTATCACTCACCTCAAGTGTTATTACAACAATATGGCAGAAGCAGTGCACAATGAAAAATTATCGATGCATTTCTTTTAGGACAATTTGAGTAGGGCAAATTTAGGCTGGTACACTATGCTCAACAACATGAAAATCTAGAAGTGGAAAGACCTCGTAGATGTTTTCATCACGCAGTATAAGTATAATATATATGTCGTTCCATATAAATCTAGCCTATAAGGTATCGAAATGGGTGATAGGGAACTTACCTAGGAATACACCTAGAGGTGGTTTGGTGTAGCTATTTAGATAGATCTTCCACCACTAGAAAGAAAGATGACCATCTTACTTAAAACACCTTACTTTGAGTTCCAGATTGGAAGTGTAACCCAGAACTTTACTAACATAGCGGTTGTGGCTGAAAGAATTTAACAAGCTATCAAAGTAGGAATTGTGAACTCTAAAGTCATGATGAAATTTGAGTTGGGGAATGACTCTCAGATTAGGAATTTTGTTCGATCAGATCTCACTGTATCACTGGCTATTCAAACATCACTGCCAAAGATTGACATACATTTACCACTCAAGGTATTTATCATCTCTTAAACACCGAACATATTACCCCAGTTCCATCAGGTTCCATCAAATCATCATTCCTTAGGTGGTATAATTTAAATGAGAAGTGTGCACATTATGATGAGATCCTCGAACATTCAATAAAAACTGCAGGAATTTTAAGTATCAAGTCTGAAAGTTGGGAAGTAAGGGACATATTGAGTTTGTGAAGGATTATGTCATCTACCATATTATCACTAGATCATCATGAGCATAACAAATGGTTGGTAAACACTAACTAGACATAAATGTTGTTGGGGAATTTGACCCAAGAAAGAGCATGGTATGTGCCAAACTTTGTTATTCTGCATTTTGGTTTTGGGATTGCATCACATATTTTAATGAAATAAGTCTTTTCAATCCCTTTTTTTGTTTTGAAATTGAAAAATGTTTCTTTGTGAAAGTAATAACTTGACATTATATTACTATCCATGATTGAATAAATATAATGGGAAAAGTGATTGAACTCTATGGTGCATTATGCAAGATCCTAAGAGGCAATCCTCACCTTTTTTTGAAACTCATAAAACTTACTTTCATAACTGACTTCATGGGTCTATTAAAAACATTTCAATCACATCAGTTTTGAAAAATCCCTTTTGCCAAAATAATCCTGAAAAATTTGAATTTGCTTTTTAATTTTAGAAATAATTTGATGTTTGTATAAAACAGTGTTTAGACACCTTTTATAAGGTGGTAAACAAATCATTCAATCAATTCTCATCTTAAGGTGACCAAACAATCTGGAACCAAGGCACAAAATGAAAAATGCACAAAAACCTTGCATCCCATGTCTCTTTGGCCATATTTTAGTGGTACACATAATCACATGTAGTTCGATTTACTAGTCATCGATTCATGAAAACATAAGTCTTTATGCAAAAGTTGCAAACAATCACGCTAAACAAGGACAAAATTTATCGATTCTAACCACTTGTGCTTGAAATGATGAAAGGTCATCTTTGTTATCCCTTCACATTTTAATATATCCCTTATGACCTTTATTTGAGCTTGAATAAGTTTTTCTTTGTAAGAACCCTGACTAGGATGACACCCCATATTGGGAGGTAAATGAGAATTTCAAAAGCCAAAGGTCTATCCTCACTAGGATCACACTCCACATTGCAGGGAAAAAATAAGTTTAAAGATCAGAACCAAAAAGAGGTTGTGAGAAAAGCCAAAGAGCCCGAAAAATCCAAATGTTAGGGGCATTCCCATATAAAAAACATGACCAAGTCAAGGTAAAAACAAAATAAGGATGTCATACTAAAGCAAACAAAAAAAGGCAAATCAACTAGATATGAAAGAAAAGAAGATTGAAAGACATATTAGCAGTTATCTTAAGTTTTTAGAACTTTAAAACACTCTTTGAGCCTACAAATCCCTTTCTTTTATAGTTAAGAGCTATGACCTCATTGCATGCCTATAAAAGTCATTTCTAATCAAGTAAGCAAACTGAACTTATAAATGACGTTAAAAAAAATACAAAAGAACTTTTTCACAAGAATCATGATACTGCAAACAAACCTACTCGTCATTATTCATGTTGATAAAATAAGCACTAAAAATGAAACAAATTTTCCTCAATAGAACCTCAAGTGTTTGCTCAAGTCTCTTACTTTGAAACCCACAAAACAAAAGGTCACCTCATCATGTACCTTCGCCAAAATTGTTTTAAGCTTGCATCAGGTAAATTTCTGTTTTTAAAATGCGAAAAAGATCATTTGAGCCAAGGACAACCCTAACTTTAAGCTAATACTTCTTTCTCAACCTATATCTTGTCAATCATCAACAAAATATCTCTTAGCGTTAAAAGGTATGTTTTGGGCCTTCGACTAAAGAAGTTTAAACTTCGAGAATACTTTTAAAATTTACATCTCTCTAATTTTATTTCAACAATTAGATTTGAATGGACATGATTCTTGAAATTTACGAGTTGATTCTAAAATAAGAAATATGTTTAAACAAAAAGGTTATTGACCGAGTTCGCAAGGTCCTTGGTAGAAATGACGTTGACACTAAGTCATCCTTGAAAAGTCAAGCAGTTAAGGGGCAATGTAGTGGATCCTGATAGGGATAGCAGACAATATATAGATCGGCTAGGGAGTAAAGAAACACATAATCAAATGATGATTCTATAAAATCCATCAAAGCTATGAATAACATCTAGCGATGACAAATACCTCTTGATGATAAGCATAAGAATGATCACAACTAGATTAGTTAAGGATAATGTTGCTCAATAAAAGTCTATGATTTCATAAATTCCATAAGCAGTTGAGAGTAATGCTACACATGGGGGTATCTTTATGTTTGAAAATATAGTTTACCCTTTGAAGGATGGCTATGATACTTGAAAAATATTATCACATGAATGCATTAGTTGAGGGTAATTAGCAACAATCATTGACAATAGATGATTTGATGAACTCCTTCATAAAGTGAGAGTAATGGAGCGTCGCTTCTTCATAAAAGTGAGTGGGCAATAATACAATAATGGTTATGATATGTGAAAAATGTTATCACATGAATACATTAGTTGAGGGCAATTTGCAACAGTCATTGACAATAGAGGATTTAATGAACTCCTTTAGAAAATGAAAGTAATGGAGTGTCGCTTCTCTATTGAATTGAGCGAGCAACGGTGTAAGAATATCATAAATCAGGGTGTATCAGCTGACCAGGAGGCAATATCATGGCTAATAACTGAGTAGAGCTTCATACATCACCTAAAACTCTAGGTTGTACAACAAAGAAGCAATTAAGCACAATTGATCATGTGGGTAAAAATTGAGCGAACTGATGCAATGAAGAGGCAATCAAACATATTGATCACATGGACAAAACCTGAGTGGGTTGAAGATTTAAGTTAAGCAACTAGTGGCCAGATCGGTAGTAGCGAACCTTTCCACCAATCATAGGATGTTTTGCAAGAAAAGAGGGCCTATGTTTCCAACCAAGTGAGGATACATGCATATCATCTAATCCCAAATCATTGCATAATTTTGTTTTAGGAATTACACAAGAAATAATCCTTAATAAAGTCTAGCAAGACTCAAACAAACAGGAACCTAACAAGGTTCTGAGCCAAGCAAGGCTCGATTTAGTTTTCAAAACTCAACAAGGGTTCAACAAAGAAGGAATCCAATAAAATTCCAAAGCCCAGCAAGACTCAAGATAATCCTAAAGCTAGTAAGGCTTAGAAAGAAAGAGTCCAGCAAAAAGAACCTGGCAAGGTCTTGAGCCTAACAAGGCTCCAATGATTAAAAACCCATCAAAGTCTTGACAAAGAAATAGTCTAGCAAGACTCTAACAAAAAGAACCTAGCAAGGTTCTGAACCTATTAAGGTTTTGAAAAAGAAAGAGTCCAACAAGAATCTGGCAAAGAGGACCTAGAAAGGTTCTGAGAGGAGTAAGGCTCTAATGATTAAAAACCCATCAAGGTTTTGACAAAGAAAGCGTCCAACAAGACTTAACCAAAAAGACCTAATAAGGTTATAAGCCTAGCAAGGTGCCAGTTATTAAAAACCCATCAAGGTTTTGACAAAGAAAGCATCCAACAAGACTCTAGCAAAAAGGACCTAGCAAGGTTCAAAGCCCAGTAAAGCTCCAATGATTAAAAACTCATCAAGGTTTTTACAAAGAAAGTGTTTACCAAGACTTCAACAAAAAAAAAACCCTGCAAGGTTCCAAGCCCAACAAGGCTCCTAATGATTAAAGACCCAACAAGGTTTTGGCAAAAGAAGAGTCTAGAAAGACTCCAACAAAGAAGAACCAACAAGGTTTTGACCTTAGTGAGGCTCCAAACGGATAAAAAAAAGTCTAACATGGAAAAATCAGGAAAGGAAATCTCCATTCAATCCTATCATTAGGAAATTAATCCTACAATCAGGAAGTCTCACTCTATTATGAAGAAGTTTTAGACTCAACTATGCAATTAAGACATCTCTAGCAAAATCCTTTCTCTAGATAAGTCTTTTTTCACATGGGCATGTCGCTTATTACAATGAGACTATTTTGAAAAATCTTTGTATTTTTTACCTGGACAGGTCCCTATTACAATTTGACCTTTTTTTTAAAAAAAAACTTTTAATTTTTCTATCGATTACAATGAGACTATTTTAAAAAATCTTTGTTTTTTACCTCTTGGGCAAGTAGCTCATTACAATGAGATCATTTTGAAAAATCTTTGTGTTTTTCACCTGAGCAAGTCGCCCGTGAAACTTTTTCCATTTCTAAAAAATATTTGCATTTTCCACCTGTACAGGTCGTCCATTTTGAAAAATCTTTGTCTTTTTTCACATGGCAGGTCGCCCATTATAATAAGACTATTTTGAAAAATCTTGATATTTTTCACCTGGATAGACCACCCATTACAATGAGACCATTTTGAAAAATCTTTGTATTTTTCACCTGGGCAGGTTGCCCATTATCATGAAACCATTTTGAAAAATCTTCGAATTTTTTACCTAGGCAGGTCACCCATTACAATGAGACCTTTTGATAATTTTTTTTTGTATTTTTTACCTGAGTAGGTCGCCCATGACAATTTAACCATTTCAAAAATCTTTGAATTTTACCTATAGGCAGGTCGTCTGGTATAATTATACTATTTCAAAACATCTTTTTTTTTTTCCATAAACATCATCTTTTTCTTTACAAATCCTATCTCTTTTTCTTTTGAGTGCGTTTTTGAGCCCTCATCTTCGCCTTTGAGCCCTATCTGTTTTTTCTTTTGAGTGCGCCTTTGAGCTCTCATCTCTAGATAGTGCATCTTTGAGCCATATCTCTTTTCCTTTTGAGTACACCTTTGAGTCCTTATTTTCCAGATAATACACTTTTGAACCCTATTTTTTTTCTTTTGCGTGCGCCTTTGAGCCCTCGTCTCCCGAATAGTGTGCTTTCTAGCACTATCCTTTTCCTTTCGAGTATGCTTTCTAGCCCTCGCATATCAGATAATGTACCTGCAAGCCCTATCTATTCATTCCGAGTGTGATTTCAAGCCCTCATTGCTAAAAGTTTCATTAAAGATCTATCAATCTCTGAAATATCTGTGAGCATCTCAAAATTTTAGAAAGATGGACTATTTCTTGAGCTGGTAAATCCATATCCTTTTATCTTTTCTTCTTTACAAGGTTATTATCTAAAATCTCTTACAAGACTTTCTATTATAAGAAGGGGAGAAACTTTTATAACCTAAAATTTAACCCTTTTTTTTCTAAATATTTTCAAAATACAAAAAATCAAATAACATGTTTATGATGTATTTGTGTCATTTTCAACATTTTCAGTGTCTTCTCAAAAGAATTCAAATTTCAAATTTCTTTTCAACGCGTTTAGCTTTTAACGCACTATTTTTAAAATCGTTGATTTTTTCTGATCGAGTCAATGTTGTCTTTTTCAAAAAGTCAAAATACAAAAAAAAAATAAGAAAAATAAAAAACCAATATTTGGATAAAAGGACCAAAAATACAAATGAAGAAAATGAGGGACCAAATTGTTTTTGGAACCATGCAACGAGGGGGAGACTAGAAAATAATAAAATAAAGAAAAGCCAAAAAAATATTTTTCTACACTTTTCTCTCCAAATCTCCTACACACAAAAAACCCTAGCCCCCATAATACCTAAGCAGTCACCACAAAAAAAAGAAGAAGTCTAGCCACCCATCTTCAACCTCTCCCATTTTTTACCAATTGTTCACCCTCCTCACGGTCTCTCTCATGTCCATAAACCAAAAAAAAGAAAAACCAACAAACACTCCACCATTACCTGCAGCTTTCAACCTCCAGCCGAGAGACCCATAAAAATCTTAAACCCATTTTTGAATCCATGCCGCCAACCATTCAAAGGAGAGAACACAAAGAGACCCTTTTTCTTCTTCCTCACTATCACCTACACATTAAAACCCAATCTTCACTAATGTCTCTTTAACAGCAGCACGACGGCTGGCCACCACGTTGGCCATGACAACGCTACCAAGATAAATGACCATTTTGTCTTTTCCATCGGCAACAGCTCTCATCTTAACAAGAGAAATAACCTATGTTCCAACCACCCATAGATGCCATCAACGCCAACGCTACCTAACAACCCTTTCACAGATCCACCAAAACCAAGCACCACCACATAGCTCACGGTCTCTCTTCTCTCCAACCACCATTCCTTCAAAATAGAAAGAAGAACTACCATCACAAACGAGCAATGAAAGCAACATGGAGTGATGACTCGAACTCTAGCTTAAATGATGATGAAGAGCATGTTGCAAACATGTGTTTCATGGCAAATTGAAAGTGATAATGAGGTAATCTCTTTGAATGATGAATTTGATCTCTCTTATAATGAATTGCATGATGCATTTAAGATATTGTATGATGAATACAAGAAGTTAGGTTTTGAGTATAGCTTATTGAAAAAGAACCATGCATGTTTACTTGTTGAGAAACATACTTTAGAAAAGAAGCATGCCTTATAGTTAATAATTGCAATAAGATGAACCAACTTGAAGAGAAAAACAAGACTTTAAAAGAAAATGTTGATAAGTTGAACACTGCACTAGCTAAATTCACTCAAAGTTCTAAGATCTAGAAACCATACTTGCTAGTCAAATAAGTGTTTTCAACAAAAGAGGTTTAGGCTATCAACCTAATAAGAATAATAAATATTTAAAAAATTACTTCGTTAAAGCAAACAATCATATGAACCAAACCAAACATGTAATTATTGTAAAAGTATTGGTCACTTGATTTATACATGTCCTATGAAGAATGACAAAGTTAGTAATATGACTTGGGTCCCAAAAGAAAGCACACGAAGGACCCAAGAAGGTATGAGTACCAAAAACCTCATCTTGAAAATGGTTATTGGATAGTGTTTGCTCAAGACACATGACTGGAGATACTTCATTGTTATCAAGCATTACAAAGATTAATCGTGGAAAAGTCATCTCTGGAGACAACTCAAAAGGAAAGATCATTAAAGTTGACAATATTGGAGATAAGTCATCGCCCTCAATAGAAAAAAGTGTTTCTTGTAAATAGTTTAAAATATAATTTGCTAAATATTAGTCAATTGTGTGATAGAAGACTAGAAAATTATGTTTGACCATGCATGTTACTTAATCCTTGAAAATAATAAAGTTCTATTTGATGGTAATAGAAAAGGAAATGAAAAGGTTAACCCGAGGTCAATAAAAAATATCATGGTCTCAATATCCAAAAACATATTATAATTTTTCTTGATGGCGTGAAACAATTTGCTGATGTCTTCATTTTTTTTTTGCATTGACAAAAAAAGTGTTGCTAGCTAGCTGTGGAGCTAGTTTATGAACTCTTATACTGAAATTTTTTTTTAATAAAAAAATAGAGTTGTTAAACCCAATAGAGTTCATGATCTATATTATAAATTTGGTGGATTAAGCTGTGAAGACTATGTCAATCTAATATATTACTATTTTAATATTAAAAAAAATATTATTTTAATTTTTTTAAAAAAACTAAATCATATTTTTTAATAGTTATTAAAATTATTATTATACCGGTTAAATTAATTAGATTATATTTTTTTAAAAAATTTATAAGCTAATTTTAGATCAGACGAGAGTCCGTTCAAGATAATTCAAAATTAATCCTCATGTCATGTCGAGTTTAATTTGTTTTACTTCTAATCTTTTTTTATTTGACCTGTGGCGGTGGCCAGAAAACTAATACTAGTCAATCTATCTGGAATGACAGCTTGGAACATGGAAAAAATAAGAAATGTAGGAGGCAGGCTACCTATCCCTTTTAACTTTCGCTGACATCAGTCATCATTGGTCTAGATTGATGTCTTAAATCCATCAACTTGGTCCTTGGCCAAGCTGTTTTTGGAAAGTTCTGACCAAGTTGTCCGGCCATTAATGCAAAATTAGTATTATGTATAGACGTGCATTCCATAGATGTTAATTTCAATGGTGAGGGTTTTTTTATTTTTTTCAGAAGATAAAATATTTTTCACACCAACACAACTTGGAAAAATAATTTTTAAATTAGCACAATAATTAATAAATATAGATAACACATGCAAGATTAGGTGTTTTGCGCATTTATAAATTTCAATTTTCTTCTCAAAAATCAACATGCATATTTTATAAACAAATATGAAATGAAAAAAAAATAATTTTAAAAAAATAAACAAGAGATAAGAGAGAGAAAGAAAAAAAAAAGAATAAGATGTCAAAGACACATTAGAACTCCAATAATGACACTCTTAATATTATTATAAAGATATTAATGAGATAAATTCATAAATACCATAGAAAGTCAAATTCAAAGTTGGTGATGAGATATCAACAAGTGAGCATATCATTGTTTTTAGAAGGCATGTTTGACTCACCTTTAGTTTTGAAATTAACTTTCCATAATATCTATATATTTGTTTTGTCAATATCTTTATGAAAGTGTGGAAGTGTTATAATTAAACCTTCGATGTGTCTCCAACATCTCATTCTTTTTTCTTTTCTCCACCATCTCTTGTTTTTTTTGTCATTTTATTTTTTATAGGAATTAAATTATATAAAACTCTTGGAATGTAGTATTAACCTCATACTAATCCAAAAAGGAAATAGCTAGGTCCCTGTCCCACTTCTTTTATTATTATTATTATTATTATTATTATGTGGGCTGTTCCGTAAATTTTGACCAAAAACCGACGGATTGAATCGTACCCAATCTTCTTCGTCGACAAAAATGGAGTTAGAAGTTGGGTTTCCTCAAATTGACTGGGATAAGAACAGGCCGACAGGTTCCTTTCCCTTGTCAGATGTCTACCAGACTATCTCACCTTAAGTTTCAAAAACCATTAGCTGACGTGTTGTTTGACACTTTCTTTTTTGCCTTTGAAACCAGCATCAACATATCTAGTATATGTTGATTGATATAAAACTATTTTTCCTTTTCTTTTTTGACTTCTTTTGTTAATGAAAAAATAAAATACGAATTCATTTTTCAAGAATAAAGTCGATTTTTTCATTAAAAAAATAAGAAATATGTCAACATTACAGTTATTTTTCATAAAAAATCAAAATCATAATATACAACGATTATCTTTCATAATATTCTATTCTAATTGTAGAATATTAATTTTGTTTCATTCAAATCAAGATTATTATGAAAAAAATATATTGTTAACTCAAAGAAATCTTTATATTATAGTTATAATACAAATTAAATTTATGAAAATACCTAAATATAAAAATAATTTTAATCTCTTATGTTGTTAAAAAGTTCTTGTATATAAAAAGAAAACAAAATGCACTATTATTTTTTTATTTAAAAAATAGTGGAGAACTTGCAAGGAAAAAATGTAGATAACCTCTAATTTTTCAAACAATATTTCATACCCAGATTTTAATGCTCTTTAGACCTTTAATATTAATCTCTGTCATCCTCTCTAGTTTAGTTTGAAATTTCATATCGTTTGAAGCAATTAGAACAAACTCTCTCAGTATTTTAAAATAACTTTTGAATTTTTCATGGTATAAACTTTATAGAAATTTTATATAGCTCCAGGAGTAACCATCAATAATTACTCGGACAAATATTAAATGGAGAGAAAATCACATTTATTCTTATAAAAAAATGATAATCTTTACCTAGGTTCAAAAATTAATATTTTTAAATCTTTTTTTCTCTTTGTGTCTTGTGTCTATCTCTCTTCTATGTTTGAATGTGGGTTCTCTTACTAGTTTTTATATTTTCATAAAAATTGTGGTTTTATATATTTAGTTGTGTGTTTGTTCTGTTTTCATTTATTTTCTTATCCTAAATTCATGTTGAGTTTCAATCCTTGTGCCCGACAATTCTTGGTGTGTTTAAACAATCATTGAGTTTAAAAATTCTCTCACACTACAATCTAGATCAAAATGGAAAAGTAAAAAGTAATAAAAAAAAATTATGAATCCTAAAAATATACCGGTTTTAAAGATTCAAGTGAGGTGTTAATTATGTCTAAAAAGAGATCAATATCACTTTTACCACATTATTTTAAAAGAAAAGTTACATTTTCTATATATTTTCTCTTAAATTTATTTCTTTGCATGTCATTAACTATCTAGGTATTTCTTAAGCTTTATTTGTGATTTAATTTATTAATTTTCTTATTATCTATAAAAATTCAACATCAGTCTCTTAAGAAAATGAGGCTTGTCGACTTGAACCTTTTTTTAGAAAATTTATTAATGCCAATCCCTAAAAAAAAAAAACTTATCAATTATGTCACTTTCAAAAAATTTGACATTAATCCCTATATAAAAAAAGACTCGTCAAGAAAGTCTTCTGCAAAAAAATTCGACATTGGTCTCTTAAAAAAGAAGACATTGAAATAGCTATGTGTAAAAATTCAACGTCAGTCCCATGAAAAAAGAAACTCGTTGAATCGGCCCTTTTCACAAAAAAATATTGATATCGGTCCCTTATAAAAAAAGACTAGTTTAGAAGGTCTTTTTCACAAAAAATTCAATGTTAGTCCTTAGATAAGGAGACTTGTAAAAAAAAACCACTTGTATATAGTTAATTTTCTTATTTTCCCCTGCTTTCATTTTTATAGATGTATTTTTCTCATTTTAACCATACACGGAATAAACTAGAACAATAGTCTATTGAAAAATTACATTAAAAGGGTAAAAACATTTATTTTTTCATGCCAAAAAAAATAATATTCCACCTTGTCTATGATTATATCTTAACCATAGGATTAACATTCAAAAGAAAACATTTCCTATAAGTTCAACTTAGAGAGGTATAACAAGGGATATTCAACCTAGAACTCATGCTAATGAAATGCTAGCAATGGTGTGGTGGGCTAACAACATGACATGATATGGAAATGGTGGAAGGGGTTTGGTAGCAAGATGCAAATGACAAAGTAGATATCTATTATGATAAGTTTTTAGAATAATTTTTGCATTTACCAAATTTTTTTAAAAAACATTATGCTCATGATATGGTTAAAACTTTGCAGCCTTAAGCATTACCTAAGCAGCAGCTATGGATTTATTATTGGTCTTAAACACCGAGGTTTAAAAAGAACCTCATATTCTTAACTAAACTAGACAAGGCAGACATAATTTTTTAATCTATTTTTTTTTGTTTTTTTAGTGAAATCGAGAATAGAGATATAATAAAGAGAGAAAACCTAATTAGTGTGGGCAGAGCTATAGCTACATAGGTTGTAGCCTAGACATCAGCCTAATTACAAGAAAGAAATACAAGGAAACATAAGACCCTACTAATAAAGCAAGCAATATAAAACCACACAAAATCAAAACTTAAGCAGACCAAGCCGTAATGCATTCGTGATTCCTATACAGATCAGCACCGGTATACCAAAATGAAGATTTCAGATTCTTGATCCAGCCTGCAGCAAAGTAAAACAAAATCCATATGATATCTTCCCAGATTGGTTGTTTTTCCTCAAATATCAAGGTGTTCCTAGTATTCCATATAGTCCAGACAATGCTAAACATAAAGCCCCCCCAAACAGATCTTTTAAACTTACAACGATTGCTCTGCAGAAGACCTAGCCATTGACATTAAAGGTCGTCAAGGGCATATAGCATTACTCAGCTCAGACCTCTCTAGGCTACAATTTTATTCCATAGTTTCTAGACCACTAGGCAATGCATGAGGATGTGGGAGACAGTTTCTGAATGCTGCTAACAAAAAGGGCACCAGTCCTCCTGAGGGCTTAGAATGTGTCTCTTCACCAGGAAGGCTCTTGTGCAAAGGCCTTCATTTAAGGCCAACCATAAAGTCATTTCTGTTTCTAGAGGGCAAATAGATTTCCCAACATCTGTGACATAAATTGTAGATCCAGCATACTTGATCCTTTCAAGGGCAAGCATACAAGAGTTTACAGTATAGCCTCTATCCTTCCCTCATTCCCAAATCAACCTGTCTTCTTTCAATCGATGAATAACTGCAAGATTAAGATCAGACAATAATCTTTGAAACAACAAGTTCTCACTAGTACTGAGGAGCCTTATCCATTTCAGATTCCAATGCCAAGTATCCTCTATCCAGTATCCCATCTGACTAACAATCCCTACTTTGGAGGAGCACAAGTGGAAGAGAACCGGATAAGAGTTAGCTAAACAGAACCTTATGTTCTTAACTCATAGGACAAAAGCTAATAATCACAAATTTATAAGAGATAAATTGATTGAATTTTAACATGCACGGGCTAGACCTAAGATTTTGCATATGAATTCATCCATTTGCAAAGAATATTTAGTAAAAAATATCATGCATTCTTTCACTTGACTCTTGAAAAAAAACTAACAGATAATTGCTTTCTAACCTCGGGTTGCTATAGTTGAATCGTATTGAAACTAAATAATCGTATTTATTCAGCCACTATCCTGGCGTGTTACTAAACCACCTTTTACACTGATTTTTTTATTTGTATTCCCTCAAACATTCATTTATAAGAACTATTGCTTAAACATTCTTTTTTTTTTCTCAACCCAACTCTTAGTTTCTCTCATGACACTTTTTTTTTTCTTTTTTTTTGCTAGTTGCCTCTTATTCCTCTCTTCCATTTTTTTTCTTTCTTCTCTTTTCCTTATTCATAATGCTAAGTTATATTAGGAAACCAAAAAATTAATTATAGATTTAATTTTATCTTTAAAGAAAATTCTGCCTTGATAATCCAGGAATTTTATTCTTTCTTCCTAAAGTATTAATTTTCCACTTTATTCATTTTTAAATGGCTACCACATGAGAACTTCTCCTTTATGGAAGGTTTTTCATATTTTTTTATTTTCCCACAATCATTTGATTCCTTTAAAATAGCTACCTTAATTATGAGAACTTTTCCTATATAAAAGGTAATCCATATTTATTTATTATTATTTTTACTTGCCAAATATATAATATTGTGTCAATTCCCTATGATTTGGTAATCTTTCTTTTCATTGTCTGAGATTATGCTACTACCTATTATTTTTTTTAATCTTAACTTGACACTCGAAATTAAACAAACAAAAGTGATGAAAATAATAGAATGATTAAAATTGATAGAATTTATTTAAAAAATGTTTTTAGAAAATATTTTGGAAATAGAGTCAAATTTTGGGTTATGAAAATTACCAAAAAAAAAAAATTATCACATTAATGACATTTATACATCATTAATGATTTAGTTTTATAATATAACCGGATAATTGTTTAGGAACATTTACAAATTACGCTGAATTAATTTCCATTACATTTCTAATTAAGTAGTACAAATAAAATAAACTAACAAGAGCTAATTCTCATTTGAAAAAAAAGTGTTGACATAGAGTGAAAACATTGTTAATTAACTAGAATAGTGTAATTTCACACCAAAAATATTAAAACTAGCTATTGGGGGTATTAAGGTCTTTTTACAATGCATATTAGTCATTATCAAATTGATTAAGGGTAAATAAGTCTTTTATTATTTCAAAGCATAGTGAAACGACAAAAATGCTCTTAAAAGTAAAAATTTAACACTAGCATCAATGGACATTTTTGGTATTTGAAAAATATAAAAAATAATAAAAAAACAAAAACATATTGAAATGACCAAAATGCTCTTTAAAGCAAAAAAAATAAAAATTAAATGGTGTCAAAGAGCTTTTTCATCTTTTCATGATGCTTTTTTAGTTATTATTATGTTAGCTAAGGGAAAATCTGATATTTGGCTAAAAATGATACAGGCATGTATGACACCCTCACTAGCATGTTGGAAGTGCTCACGCCCTTTGTGTACCACATCTCGAAGGTCACAAATACCCTACCTATGTGATGTTGGTAGGGTTGCTGTGTCCTCTTCTTTTTATGGCGTGTCAACAATGGTTAGACGGTTTATCATATGTAGTGCTTTCTTTTTTAGTTCTTCTTTTCTCTCTCTTCCCCAAAAAATTACAACTTAACCCTTGTTATTGTGGATATTTCAACTTCAATTCTTATTATTTTTATTTCTAATTTATTTTATTGGTATTTTTGTAAAAGTTTTATTGTTTTCAATTTCATCATTCAATCCAAATTTATGGTGCTTTCTTTTTTATTTCTTATTTTCTCTCTCCTCATCAAAAATTACAGTTTAACCCTCTTTGTTGTGGGTATTTCAACTTCAATCATTATTCTTTTTATTTCTAATTTATTTCCTTGGTCCTTTATAAATTTTTTATTGGTTTTTAATTTCATCATTCAATCCAAATTTATGATATTATTTTTTTCTAATTTGGTTGTCATTATTTTGATTTCTAATTCTTTTCTTGGCCTTCTTGTAAAAGTTTTAATTGTTTTTAATTTCATCATTCAATCGAAATTTATGGTATATTATTTTTACCAATTTGATCCTTATTATTTTTATTTCCGTTTGTTTTGTTAAAGTTATTTTTCTTTTCAATTTCACCCATCAATTATTATTATTTTATTTTTTTTGTAAATTTTGATCCTTATATTTTTTTATTTTTTTAGAATTTTGCTAAATTGATTTTTCTTTTCAATTTCACCATTCAATCAAATATAAAATTTAATTATTTTGTATTTTTATTTTTATCCTCATTCTTTTAATTTCTATTTATTTATTTTGAATCCTTTTATATAATTAAAATTATTTTTTTCAATTTTATTTTTCAATATTTGTTTGATTGAGAATTGAGTTTTATGGTTTTTTCAAATAGGATGCTTTGAGTGTAATGACCCGGGTCACATGCTTGTAAACTTAACATAGGTTGGCAATTTTTTTTTAAATGGGCTTTCTATTTTTTTTTATTAAGTTATTCTAATCTCATGATCTAGGTTGTGAGTTTCACTACCAGAAATTTGCTAAATAGCAACGGAATATTTCTGTCGATAATTTGAGGTCGAAATTACCGACAGAAACTTTTCCGTCCGTAATTCAGTCGGTAACTACTGACGAAAAATGTCCGTCGGTAGTTACCGACTGAATTACGGACGGAAAAGTTTCTGAATTAAAAAAAAAAGGCGGGTCGGTGATGTGGAGGTTTTGGCGGGGTTATTTTTACCAATGGAAGCACCGACGGATTCAAAACGACAGCCCGTACAGTGACGTGACCGGTTCGCCGTTTAAAATGCCGACAGAATCATTGAGGGATTCAAAATGCCAGATCCGTACGGCGACGTGTCGATTTTTCCATCAGACGGCATCACCGACGGAAAAGCCGTCGGTGAAACCGTCGGAAAAAGTTAATATATGTCCTCTCTGCCGACCCTCTCCTCCCCTATTTCTCCTTCTTCTTCCTAA
>Ga0307517_10005298_pt1 | contig 19491 bp, 15 predicted proteins | sample 23_EM_MG_FD_194515 | JGI IMG/M metagenome (GOLD analysis project Ga0307517, IMG submission 194515) | Populus trichocarpa ectomycorrhiza microbial communities from riparian zone in the Pacific Northwest, United States - 23_EM | ecosystem: Host-associated > Plants > Roots > Unclassified | place... | reverse complement strand
CAACAACAATACCAACAACAACATTATCCAGCATATGGTTATATGCCGCCAGTGCCCCCGTATCAGCAGTATCCTCTGCCATATCACACTCCTGTGCCTCCCCCACAGGTGGTGCAATCCACACAGCAGTATCAGCATCCTGTGCCACCGCCAATGGCTGCACCTGCAGAGTCCATGACCTCTGTGCCCCCACCTCAGGGATCCCGAGCACCTGCAGGGTCCATGCCCTCTGGACCCCCACCTCAGGGATCTGAAGCACCTGCTGGGTCTAAACCCTCCGGCCCACCATCTCCTAGACCTGGAGAACCTGAAGAATCTAAACCCTCAGGGCCCCCACCTTAAATTTTGTTTAGATGATATACTTTCTCGTCAAGCGTTTTGGATTTAAGTTTTCTCTTGCTTGTATTGTTGGTTGCAGTAATTTGTTTAACATACTATCTGATTAAGAAGGCAAGAACTTGCATCAGAATCTATTATCTATGAGAAGTTGTGATGCAATTTATAGGGAGCGTTGTCCTTGTCTAGTAGGATTCATGTGCAAGTTTGATCAGGATCAGTGATCGAGGTTCCCATTAATGGGGCAAGGGCATTTAACTTCTAGCCATGATTTCATGGGAGTTGTGCATTCTAGCCAAGATTTAATTTGAAAATAGGTTAGGTTCTCATGACATCGTGGTTGTATAATGTATACTTCAATTTTACGCAGTTATAAAAACTTTGCGTTATTCAAACACAGATACTTACTAATCCATTACCATTTAGAAACGATGTTTTATGAAATAAATATTTTTCTTTTCTGATATGATAATGTACTTATTTATGGAAATTAGAGTTGAACATTGGTTATATATTGAAATTATTCTTGATCATTGGTAATGATCACAATTATAATAAAGCTAGTTGAATTCAAAGAATGACAGGAGAAAGATAAATGTTCACAACACAGTAGGTAAAGACACTTCACCCGTTCGTAAGTCGTAACCTTCCAGTTTTGAATAATATTTTAAATTCTCAGGATAATACTACTTGCAAAATCATAAATACTTGATAATTAATAATTTAAAATTTAAAGGGTTGTCTTAGTGGCTTAAAAGGCTTGCTTCATTTAAGATTTTTGAAATTTAAATTTAAGAACATGCATCCATGAGAATTTTTAAAATTCATTTGAATATACTAAATTGATGTAAGGATTAGGCTTTCAAAGTTATATAATGAAAAATTTAATCTCAATTAATATATAAAAATTAATATATAAATTGACTCAAAAGTAACACAACACATATATGACGCTAACAAATATATCTCTCAAATCTAATATTATAACACAAAATTAAAACTATATATATAAAAGATATAAAGATATTATGATACCAAGGATTGTTGTTGGATTATGTTTTTTAAAAAAATTATTTTTTTAATTTTAAATTATTATTTTTAATTTTTTATTGTTTTGATATATTGATATTAAAAATAAATTATTTTAATATATTTTTAAATACACTTTCAAACAATCACGAAAAAAAAAAAAAAAAAAAAAGAGGAGGAGGGATGGAGAGATCTTTGTAGCTTTGATTATGGATAAAGGAAAGAAATGGACAAGAATCACATGCAGGAGCAATCACGTAAAAAAGAAATTGGTGAAGCAAATACCTATGATCAAACCTCGAAAAAGAATTTTAAGGGATGACCCTGATAGATAAGAAAATAAATAAAAAAATCAAGGGTCTTTCTGTAATTTAGTATCATTATTCTAACCAAGCACTCTCACAACTGCGCAATCGATATCCAACACGTGTTATCCAAATTCTTATTAATTCTGTGGTCTCAATTTCACGTTAATAATATCCGCTCCTAACAAATTAAACGGGATGGTACTGTGCTGACACGTCCGCGTCTCCAGAAACTTCTGTTTCTCTCAGAATACTGCAGAGAACTTCTCGCCCTTGCGCATTCTTTAAAAACGACCGCAATCTTTCTCTTGTTAACCATTAAAAAAAAGAAGAGAAACACTATCAACAGCCTCAATCTCATTATTCTCAAGGTAAGTTTCTTCTATCATCTCAATCGTTTTGATTTTGTTTTATAATCCTGTGATTTATTTTTTCCAATTTTCATGAATCCTGATTAAGTATCGTGGATTGTAATTAATTGAGTTCTTGATTGTTATTCATGATTAGGGTTAGTTGCTTGGATTTTCATCAGTTATGCATTACTTGTGATAATTAAGTGATTGCTTGGGATCTTAGGAGATGATCTCTTAATTAGTAAAAGATTGCAATATTTGTGGATCAAATTAGATGCACGCTATTAAATTAAAATCAAATCACAAAAAAAATTATATATGGCAGTTAATTGAATTATAAGATATTAAGATTCCTTTTAGAAATGGGGAAATTTACGATCTCAGTAATTAGTTATTGATAGTGTGTTCTTTGTAATTGTTTATTTATGCTCGTGTTTTTCTTATTGAATTTGGTGCAGATGTCGTACACCAGAAGGTCAAGGTATTCCCTTTCGCCTTCCCCATACAGGCGAGACAGCAGGCCTGACTCCAGATCATTGTCGAGGTCGAGCTCCAGGTCAAGGTCAAGGTCCAGGTCCAGGTAATGTCTTGTTTCGTATATGCATTTTAAGCTGCCTGCTTTTTGGCAATCTCTCTATATACTGTTTTCTTTAGTCTATGCCTGTCTAATGTTGTCATTTCTTCTATGTTCTGATTTGGTTTGTAGGAGCTACTCAAGGGATGTGGAGAATCCTGGTAACAATTTGTATGTGACAGGGTTGTCACCTCGGATTACCAAGAAGGAACTCGAGAAGCATTTTTCCGCCGAAGGAACGGTAGGGATACCATGCTATTGTTTTTCCTACTAATTTTGGAATGCTATTAATTTCTTTGCATAGTTGAATCTTTCTAGTTTCTGAATTAACTAATCAAGTTTTCTTTTTCTTTTTCTTTCTAGGTAATTGATGTTCATCTTGTCGTTGACCCATGGACAAGAGAATCTCGTGGGTTTGGGTTTGTTACTATGTCTACTGTTGAGGAGGCTGATCATTGTATCAAGTATTTGGACCGATCGGTTCTTGAGGGTCGTGTCATTACAGTGGAGAAGGTAAAATCTTCATTTGTTTTTTTCTTGATGAGTGGTCCTGGTTTTTGCATTTTGGTTGCTTAGCTCTATTTCAATTCCTACGGAAACTCTGGATGCCTATAAGTTCTTATGAGATTGAAAGTTGTTTTCTTCTTTCCACTTGAAGCTTCTGTGGCAGCAGGTCAGCTGTACGTAGCAGCTCTTCATCACTCTCCAATAAACAACAAATCAAACACTTCAACAAGTGTCAGACTGTTAGGGTTGTATGCCCTGAATCTCTCTCTTTTCAGCTGTTAAATCATGTGCAATTTGAAGTTATTCTATAATATTGATTTTGCTTGTTATATGCTAAACATCTGTTTTTAATATCCCATAAATAAGAAAATGTTTTTTCAACCTAATTAATATGTGCTGTTTTTGTAAAAGAATTGCAATTCAATGAACTCATTTATCCAATTTGTTGCAGGCTAAGCGGAAGAGAGGACGGACTCCTACTCCTGGAAGGTATTTGGGGCTGAGAACAATTCGTGGTATGATGACTCACTCGCTTATTGTAATTTAGTTTTATACTGTCTTGGTCATTGGTCCATATGTTTTTTTTCTTCGTTCCCTGCAGTGCATCGCTGGACTCCTAGTAATTCTCCTTATCGATCTCCTAGCCACTCTCCTTTGCGGAGGAGCAGGAGTCGGTCGCCACGTTATTCATCTGAACGTAACAGAAATAGATCCTACTCCCCATGTTACCACCGACACAGATCATATTCTCCTTACTACTATAACCATCATCGATACCTCTCTCGATCTCGATCTCCATATAGTACGTCCCCTGTCAGCAGGCATGACCGGTCGTACTCACCTTACTACTCAAGGCATTACTCACCAGATGACAGATACTATAGAAGACACCACTATTGCTCTGTATCTCGCAGTCCTACTCCATGTAGGGCTCGGAGGAGTTATTCACGAAGCATCTCCCCTAGCCCATGGAGGAGGACCTCAAGGAGAAGCTATTCACGCAGTATATCCCCTGCACCAAGGAGGAGTTATCCACGAAGCATCTCCCCTAGCCCAAGGAGGAGCTCAAGGAGAAGCAGCTATTCACGCAGTGAATTCCCTGCACCAAGGAGGAGCTCGAGGAGGAGTTATTCTAGAAGCGTTACACCAAGGCTAAGGAATAGCTTGAGGAGGAGGGGGCGCTCTCGAGACAGCAGCAGTGCAAGCCCTACTTCCAGATGTGCCTCTAGCTCTGTCACCCCTAGCTTGGAGCTAGCTTCTCCATCTCATTGAAAGTAAATTGAGGCGCGTGCAGACCATATATATATATATGTGGGTGGTAATTTTCTGTATATTAGAGTGGCTTAGGTGTATATCCAGTGACAGTTCCAATAGGTAATAACTATTGGCTTATTAGAAATAAGAGACTTTCCTTTATGCATTTTTGTGGTTGGTATGTTTAAAGTAACCTCTTTTCATCTACGCTTCTTCTGAATATAATCTGTTGAACAAATCACCAATTAATATTTAACCACATTTCACAGTAACAAATACCTTAATATTTCGTGTTTTCTTTTTTATTTTTCAGATTTAAGGAGATGACGTAGATAGTTTGTCTATAACCATGTTGTGGGGTGACCTGAAACACGAAATTAAAAATAAAAAACTCAATCGGGTGGAAAGGTCTAATGGATCCAAACAAGCCCAAAGAAAAGAAAGAAAGAAGAAAAGAGAAGGAGAGGAGGATAAAAAAGAAAGAAAAGAGAAAAAAGCCCAATTGACCCAACTGGAAAACAACAAAACACTAAAACAGATTAGATTATCATCAAAGGCTTGACGGCTTCGCATGTGTCGCCTTAAAGCAACAGGCTTAAGCACGTGTTAGCATGTTGTTACACACGCCACACACTTCTTATGCTAATTTTCATTTCAGTCATTGATTCTTCAACAAAAAAAAAATCCAGTCGTCAATTTGACCTGACTTTCCCAATAAGGGAGAGAAGAAAAATAATAAAGGAAAGAAAGAGACAACCCTAGCACAACTGAACCCACCAAGAAAAGTACGAGAAAAGAAAAAAATCAAAGAGAGAAAGAAGAAAAAGGTGGCCAGCCGGCAAGCACATTGACTCTTTCATGTTGGCAAAGTCTCATATTCGACATGACAGGAGGTTGAAGACATGCTCAATATACCATTACCATGATTCTCCTTTTCACATGTTATCAGTGCAACACCTACCTAATATCTCTGTCTCAAAAGTTAACAAGATGGGCGCTCAAATGAACTTGTCCTAACATGTTAATTGCACGGTCATCCGTGACCCTAAGATCTACAGTAAAAATATAGGTGAAGCAATATAAAAAACCTTAATGGCCCAGAATTTATTTTTTAATAGTTAGTTCGAGTTTTTTCAGGATTACTGAAAATTTATATTATTATTAATTTTAGAACCCGTATGATTAGTCACGTAAACTGGCTCAAACATCCACATTTAAAAAAAAAAAAAAAAAGTGCGCATGGTATATAAATTACATAAAGATCACCTGGTATAAAACACAACACATCCACTTACATAGACCACAGCATGCGTTCTGCTTCGTTTTCACTCTTCTTTTATACATTATTTTCCTCCTACGTTTTGTTGTTAACTTAGACATTGAAGGTTCTCATTTTTACTTAAGAGACTTGTTTTGTAGAATAATATAGTGATATATGGATTAATGTTTAAAATGACGAGTGCAACAAAATTGGAAAGAGGTAAAAAGAAAAAGGAGAAAAACGCTAACCAGTTGTACAGGAGCCAGACATGTTCTTGTGATTACCTGTAAGGATCTGTTGTTGACCGTTGGGTTACAACTCCATTTTGCTGAGTGTGATGGCCATCAAACCCATCTCTGTTCCTTCCCCTAGCATGAAAAAGTGTTTTCTTATTTGAATTACTTGTGGTTTTTCTTCCTTTCTTCCATCAAGCAACCAGGGATAACCGCATTATGTAAATATATTGACATCATTACTTGCTAGAAAAGTAGAACGCTGTGGTAAAATAGGAAAAATATAGTTCATAAGAAAAAGTATCACAGAAGCGTGACATCTGGTTTATTGATATTTTTCTACAGATTCATGTTTTGATAGAAAGATATGGTCCCTGTCTTGTTATCCTCCCTTTATTTGCTCACTTGACCTGACTACAACCATATACATCATAAATTGAACGACAGCGTGTGGTTGTGGTAGCAATTATGGTACCCGGCACTCCTCTATGTTCCAGATTTCCTTGGCGTATTGGGAAATTGTCCGATCACTGCTGAATTTGCCACTGCCAGCGGTGCTAAGTATAGACATCCTCAACCACCTCTTACGATCCCTGCAAGCAAAACATAGGCAAATTTTAGAGGTCAGGGCCATTCTGTAACTTTTACAAGTCAAATAATCTCTCTTGCGCAAGATTGTAGCAAAAGTCAAAAGTGTAGGCGGAGTTAGTTTTTTTAACATTTTCTTGCTATCTCTTTTCCATTTTAGTTCATGCATTTGGTTTTGGCCAATGCTTTCCGTCTTCTTTTGTAGCCTGCAATTCTCTTAATAAATAGCTAAAAAATATTGGCAAAGGAGCTGGCTTTCTAGCTATGCTTGCGCTATTGAGTGGGTGACATATTTGTCAACCAGCTTAAAGTTTCAAGCAATATTGGATATAGAACCATGACTGAGAAAATAGCAATCATGTCAAGTGAGTTACAAAAGAATTTTTTGTTGTGATGGACGCTATATCGCATTTAAGACATAGTAATACTGGAATACATACCTTAAAACATTAAAACTGATGAAATGTGAAACTAGGGAAAGCAATTCCTTACTTGTAAGCTTCATCTACTCTTTCCTGTGCATCCATGTAGCTTGGGAAATCATGGCCAACAAGAAAATAATCTCCACGTCCATAACCGGAGTTCCCTTCTAGAGACTCAAGAAGTGGGTTGTAGTCATAGCTTCCAAATGCTCCGCTTCTTATATACATCTTGGCCTCTTCAAACCGAGGATCTGGTTTAAACTGTGCAATCAGCAAGGACTAGTGTTAGACAAGAGAATAAGGTCCTAGAAACACCTGTATACTAACACTTTCAAGGAAAGGTAGTAGGGGGATTAGATTAAGCTAAGAAATGATGTTGAGCATTATATTCTTCATCCTATTTCACAAGGAAGTCATTCAGATTTCTTCTTTTGAAGCAGTGCAGGCAGTCAGGCACATGATTCAAACAATTTAAGGAAGCTCCTTGCAATAAACATCATTTAATTGAAATCATGACTCCTTTTAAAAAGCAACGTCTCCAGTATGGTTTTATCATTTTTGACTTGCTACTAAATCCTACTGCTCTAGTCCAAGTTTCTGGCTCTAGTAAGTTACCAGCTTCAAGACTAATGCTCTAGCTACATTTCTCTGACTAGGATGAGTAGTAGTCTTTCAATCAATAGATGCCCTTCATAGATTCTTCATCAAGTGTCAGGTAATTCATATTATATAGACGAATGTTTGTTGATCTGAAACTGCTAGTTTCTTACCAATCCATTCTCTCTTTCCTTGCGCAGTCTGGGGACTTCATCTGCTGTTGCACCGAAGAGAAAGAAATTCTCCTCTCCTATTTCTTCCCTGATTTCAACATTAGCGCCATCCAAGGTTCCTATTATAAGGCAACCATTGAGTGCAAACTTCATGTTGCTGGTGCCACTTGCTTCCATGCCTGCTGTGCTGATATGCTGTGACAACTCACTTCCAGGAATAAGCATCTCTGCCACAGATACATTGTAATTTGGAACAAATACTACCTGCAAATTCAGTCATTCATGGTACATAGGTTTAAATATGCCACATGGATGAAAACAAATATTCAATAAAGCACACACACAAACCAAAATCTCATTGAGCAAGCTGAAACACACAAACACACTGGCTTGCAAAATCAAAATAGTAGAAGCACATACAGAAGTTAATCAAGGGATAAATGAAAGATGAGAAGGTTAATAACATCTGAAGTTTCAAAATGTCTCAATCCTTATGGGAAAGAAACTGTTGGGTTCTTTATACACAGACTACAGAAAATTCAAATACTGAGGTGACAAAAAATGTGCTACCTTTCCTGGAAGAGAAAAATGGAGAAAGAATCCAACAATCCAAGTAAATTGCATAACACAACTTGTTTACAGAAGCAACTAAGAATAATTAAAAAGATAAACAAGCTTTTGGAAAATCCAAAATTCAAAGTGGATTCGTCTAATAGGAAGTCCATGCCATTTAAGACTACTTGATTCAGTATATTGCGCATCCACCATCAGTGGGGCATTTTTTTGTTGACACTTTTCCGATCTAAGGTCAACTGGTTCAACCAATCTGGGGGTCTTGACTTGTGTTCAAAGTTTTAACCCCATAATAATGGCAAAAAATCATTTTTGTCAACAGTGTAGCTGCCTTGTTTTCCTACTGCTGAAGATGTATTTCAGTGTTTGCAGACGGTAATAACTTATTTTCAGAAAGATCAAATGTAAAAAACAACATACCTTTAAATAACTATTGACTTCAGGATCGGTATTGACAACAGTGCCAACATCATTTACCAGCTTTACAATTCTTTTAGCATTTGTATATGTTGCAAATGCTTTTCCTCCAAACATAATGGTACGTGGAGTTGTTTTCTTCCGCTCTTCAGTGCTCATCTCCTGCCATAGTTCAGTTTAAGGGAAGTTCAGAGATAGACAATGCATGTTCTTTCTCCCAACCACACATTGGTAAGAAAATAGAAGAATTTAAAGACGACGGCCACAAATGATATCATCATGATCACACGTAATAGGTGAAGTTGTACAGGTGGATTACAATGATGACAATAGGTGATCCATGCTGAAATAACCTTATTTTGGTCTACAAACTGTTTAATTTGAATAATAAGCACAAATCAGAACGAAAAGGATGTTTTGTATTTTGTACCTTTAGTTTCTTGTACCTATATATTGCACCCAAAATATTCATCAACTGTCTCTTATATTCATGGATGCGCTTGACTTGTATGTCAAAAAGACTATTTGGATCAATGCTCACACCTGTTTCTCGCAATATGTACTGTGCTAAACGCTGCTTATTAGCCATCTTGGCAGATGACCATTCAGCTTGTAAGTCTGCATTTTCAGCAAACTTTTGGAGGAAGCATCAGTATTGAATCTGGATCCATTACAATAGCAAGAAACCATCCCACGTACAGAATTCACACGAATTGTAAGTACTCACCTCTCGAAGACCTACAAGTAGGTCAAGGTTGGTAACCCACTGGTCAGTTTTCAACCATTTTGTAATTATATTACTGAGCTCAGGACTGCAAAAGCGAAGCCACCGGCGAGGAGTGATTCCATTGGTTTTATTTTGGAACTTTTTTGGCCATATAGAGACATAGTCTGCAAATAGCTCAGCCTTTAGTATATCACTGTGTAACTGAGCTACACCATTCACCTATATGTAAGAAATCACAAAGTATAGAAATTAAGAATTTGTTTTTCAAATTTATCAAAGGAGTTTCAGATGAAGCCAGGTTCAGCTTAGAAGTGACTTGTATGTGGATGTTTAGGGGCTCAAGAAATCACAAAACATCCTACTTCACATTTTTTCTTCTATGATTGATCATTACCAACATCAACTACTCTACAACTCTAAACAGGGTTTTATGGTTGGTCCATGACCCCTGGTTGCCGAATGCATCCATGGGGCAATCTTGTGTAATGTGATAAAAAAATCATATTATTAGAAAATCATTCTACATTCTAATTTAGAATTAAAATATTCTAATAAATTCTCAAAAGATTGATGACAAACGGGTAAAGAAACTACCATTATGTATGTTGCAAACAAGAAACCACTAGCATTATCTTGCAACACTAGGTATTTGGGCTCTACTTTGTAGTCTACACCTGTGATGATTTTGTTTTCTAATCAAGAGAAATTTAAATTTAAGGTGAAAGATCTACCCTCAGGGAGAAATTATGGCATGCCAAGCAAGAGATGACTTATGTTTGCAGTTGAAAGGCGACCAAATAATCCTATCAGGCCCAATCATTATTTGGAGTTAAGAGACAGTTAATGGATATAGTTAGCTACTGTGTGATTAGATTTCCAAATGACCTCTTACCTTATGTGAAGATACCACACATAGATTTGCCATCCGCACAACTGGTTTCTGAGGATTATTATCCAAGATGCACATACTAGGAAGCTTGCTCTCAAGATCAGGTCGAGTGGTGCGTATCATTGTGATGAACTGCAAGATTTTCATATTTTATTTCCAGATCACAATACTGCAAAAACAGATGTGGAGAAAAAGGAGGAGAAAAAAAGGTGATGTACCCTCTTGTCTATCTCTTCTATGATTTCCATATGCCGCGGGAGAAGCTTCCACATTACAGACTGTGACCATTTTTCCAGTGCTTCAGGAAGGACTGTATGATTGGTATAAGCAACTGTCCTGTTTAAAATATTGATGCAAAATATTCAATGAATCGAATAAAATATGCATGGAAAGACATGACCAGAAGTTGCAAGATGAAAAATATAGCTGGAAAACAAAATTAAATCCTGAAAAAAGGCACCTAGTTGTGACATCCCAAGCTTCATCCCATCCAAGTCCTTCATTATCCAACAACAATCGCATCAGCTCTGGAATTGCAAGAGTAGGATGAGTATCATTCAGTTGTACAGCGACCTTGCTAGAAAATTCAGACCAGTTCCATGATCCGTTCTCATTTTTTCTCTCCTTAAATCTAAGAATAATATCCTGCAATTGATTCCAACATCAGGGTTAACTGTCATGGAGATTTGAAGCACAAGAAACTGAACTTTGTAGTTATTGCATTTCAACAAAAAAAGAAGAAGTTATCCTTCAACAGATATCATAGTGGTGCTTGTGACAGGAAAGACATTGTAGAACATTAAAGTGAGTTGCAGTTCGGAAAAAAAAAATCCGATTAAATTCTCTATAGTCAACTGCAACTTCACATCATTTGAGAGTGAAAAGCAGCATAAAATCCTAGAAAACGTTAATTTTCTCCTGGAGCAATAAATCTAAAAGTACTCTGGGTTTCCTTTAACAAGAAAGTTGGCATCCCATTAGTTTGATTCAGCATGCACAACGGCTGATTGCAGATTCCCTTTTGACAAAAAGTGGCTACCATTGCCTTTCATGAAGTAAGATGCAGTAACAGTGCAGCAAAAAAAAAAAAAAAGTGAAATGCCCACTTGACCAGATATGTCCAGAATGCAAAGAGATAACTATTCTGGTAAAAATTCTTTAAGTGTAACCCCTAGACCCCTTTTCCTCTCCTCGCCACTTTCAAGGCATGATGCAGACTTAGATGCTAAGGCATACATAAAACTATGAGGAATGAAGCCACATTAACACTAAAGAAGAACAAATATCAAAAGTAAGTTGCCAACCTGAAGTGAAGCACTGCACAGAAAGAATTGTTGCTTCAGCCGCAAAAGTTTTCCATTTTCTGTAGCATCCCCAGGATAAAGAACAGCACAAATCTGCATATGCACAATTTTTAAACTAGTGTTTCAGAAAACATGTGAAATCTGCACGGATGCACATACTTTATTGAATCTGAAAGAATGTTAATCTCAAATAAGCAACAAACTGACAAAAAGAGAGAAACAAGGTCCACTTTGGTTTCCTGAGTGGGGTCTGTTCTTAAAAAATAAGCCAAAAATGCTGGCCAGAGCATCCTTTCGGATGTGATAGTTGAAACACCAACCTGCTGAGCTCGAGAATGAAGCTGTGAAGCGGATTCATACTGTCCATCATTAAATAGAAATAGATTGAAGTCGTCAGAAGAAGCTCTTGCTTCCCAGAGACGAAGACTAATGGTGTTCTTGGTTTTGTATCCTGGAATTGGCACATCATAGGCTAGAGCTTGCACAATGTCACCACCAACCCATTTTCGGCTGTATTTTATATACAACATGAAACAATCACGCAGTAAGCTCCATATCTTAAAAAAAGCAAAATGAACATAAGCATGAGAAAGAAAAGCACACTAAAAAAGAAATTCTGATCCCTTCATCCATGAAGGCAACCTGAAACCACATTAAATTGAACGATAATCTATTCAATTCTTTTTTTAAAAAAAAAAAACATTACAATCAAATTAGCACTTACGATCCATCAGGATTAACCTCCACATGACCAAAAAACCTGACAGGAAATACAACATCATGCCTGACAATTTCCCAAGGACTGAACTTCTGCGCAAATCCAGTAAAAGGAAGAAGAACAAAAGCATCAACAACTTTCTATAAAATATACAACATTTATCACAGCAGTGTAAAGCGCAACCAAACAAACCTCCAGCCAGTCCTCAGCAATTTCTTCTTGGCCCTCTTTGGTGATCCGCTGCTTGAACAGCCCATATCTGTACCTCAGACCATATCCCCATGCTGGCAAATTCAACGTTGCCATCGAGTCTAAAAAACATGAAGCAAGTCTTCCTAGACCCCCATTTCCAAGTGCAGCATCTTTCTCCTACAAAATCACATTACTAAACATTTTACTTATTTTAACTCAATTAGACCAATGTTAAACTGAACTCCACCGTAAATGCAAACTAGCAAGTTTCCTCTCAAGACAGTTCACCGGCCAACAAGAGTAACTAGATTCATTTTGGCCACGTCTGGTTATCTTAGAATAGGATTCCCATTAATATTTTTTTAAAAAAATGTATCATCTACTTGTCATTGCTTGTGGAGTTCTAATCCAACCTGCATTGGGAATTCAATTAAAATTTCCAAATAATTCCATTAAACCAATTATTAGAATCCAGTAAATAATAATAGAAAGCTTGATGTAGAGAAGAGGAAGAAATGATAACCTGCTCAACAATGTCCTCAAGCTGATGCCCTAACTGATTCAAAGCCTCACCATAAGCATCTTGAATGTCAAGATTCCCAATTGCATTAGTCAAAGCTCGTCCTTGAAGATATTCCATTGACAAATAGTAAGTCTGCTTTGGATCCTCTTTGTGATAATGAACATAAGTCTCATTCCATTGCTGCGCCACCAATCAATTTATCATATCCACAAAAACAAACAAACAGTTTGCGAAATTAATATTAATAATAAAAAAAGAGAGTTAGTTACTTGAATGAGGCGATCGCGGACGCTTTCAGCAGTGGCAAAGTAGGCTTGTTCAGGTTCGAACTTGAAAGGAGAGAAATGAGGACTGAATTGTGCATGGTAATTTATATTTGATGCTACCTCTTCTGGTTCACCAGCTAATGGGCGTGCGATTGGAGGTACTTTAGAAGAAGAAACCGCGGACACTGTTGCTGTACTAGTAGCAGCGCCAGCACTATTGGGCTTAACACTAGCAGGAGCCATTATCGATCCTAAAAAATCCCAACTGATTCTCAATAAGCTTTTCAAAGTTTTTTTTTAAAAAGCGAGCGAGAGAGCGAGAGTTTTTGGCAATCAGCGAGGCAAGTTGGAGAAAAATCAAGGAGAGGAGATATTTATTTTGTAGAGAGAGGGGTGGGGTCTAATTCTAATCGAGGAAAAGTGAGAATATGTGGAAAGGCTGAGATATTTGAAGGGAAAAGGACAAAATGTGAACGTATAGGCAAGGGGAAAAAATCTGCGTAATTGGAGAAGAGACGAGTGAGGTTTCTTTCCTTCTTTTGCCTTTATTTGAATCTCAAGTCACATGAGTGAGTGAGTGAGCGAGCGAGCGAGCATGGGAGTGAGTGAAGGGCGGGGAGACACGGCACGTTATTGGAGATAGGGGAGGCGGTCATTGGTACGGGACATGTGGCGGCATCGTGTGAAAGCGCGAACACCTAAGATGGCTCGAAATCCGGATCTCAAATGTATTTATCACCTCACTCTCCACAGGTCGGCTCCACACACGAGAAGATGGGTCATGTCATCGTCACAGGATTCTTGAGAGGGGTCTTTATGGAGAAGAGCCGTGAATGGTTAAATCAGCCACTTTTGTCACTCGTGATTTTGATTAAATGTCTGTTGCAAGATTCCAGTTCTCTTCTCCATATCATCAGCCTTGGGAGCTTTTGATCATTCGATACTGCACCCAGCCACATTCAGAGTCATCGAACAAAATTAAGAACCAGTTAACCTGTCATGGCGTTTCTGTCGCAAAAGACAGACACGAAGGCTGACAGAGAGAAAATCCCCTGTTAATAGAATGAATGCAGGCAGGATTTGAGATGTCTTTCAGTACTTCTGTTAGAATAACAATTAAACAAAATTAGCTTACAGTGAGGTTACTGATGCCAAAGAGATTGCAAATGTCAAAGGCACAACCACTCATTTGGATTCTATACAACCTGTTAAATATTACTATGGGGTATCCGACGTGGAGAGACCATCCACTTAACACGGCTTAACTGACACTCATGTCCCTCTCCCACAAGAGGTCTTGGCGGTTCCTTTTCAGGGGGGGAAAAAAAGGTTCATCTATATTTCATGCCTATCGGCTATCAGCATGAATATTATGCGTAGGATTCGGGTTCTCTTTTTTCCTCACGGGAAATTTACAGAAGAGAATCGACAAGCAAATCCCATAAATTACCGCTTCATGCAGAAATGAATTTATAGCCCCCACCATCTTCAATACCAAATGCTGCTTCTCGACTCTTTTTTTCATTTCTCCGAGGAAAGTCTGCAGATTGGTGAGAAATGAAAGCAGAAGAAGATGGACCACTTGCTCTCAAGTCTTTTCGAATTCCCCATAGCACTTCACTGCAGTCCTTCATGGAAGGCCTTGATTGTTTTGAAGGTGCTAGGCAGTGGCGTGCTAATTTAAGCACCTTCTCCATTGCCATGGTTGATCCAGGACTCCTCCTTAGTAATGGATCCATGACAAAAATGGCATCTCCTCCTTTCAAACTCTGCATTGCCTGCACAGGAAAGGTGTTCTTGCGCATTACATCATAATGTTATGATAGCAACATCTTATGCATGATGGTATTCTCATTAATCTACATGCAGCAACAGCACATGGATGTCCCATACACAGGAAGTGGATTATTTTGTTCGAGCTCCACCCGTGCGATGTTCAACATGTTACCTATATAATCCATATAGCTTGCATTGATGGGCCAGTTACCAAATATTGTATATCCTATCATGAACACATAAAATTGTTTTAAGCAAGAATTTGATTTGTTTAATATAACTTTCCCTTGATATCCATGCACTAAGTTTTTTTCTATTTTAAATAGAACCTTGCCAACGGAAGTTTTGAGTTGAGGGAGAATTTGTAAGTACTAACCAAAAGAATGCAGATAAGAAATCAGGATTAATTTGTGGATTATTTGGTACAAAGGCATAGTTAAAGCAGAAAATGAGCCGAGACCTTCTGAGCAGAGGAATTCTCAAAACTCATCTTCAGCATGAAAGACAGATGAACAATATTGTTATCAAGCGGCTTCAGAACTTGAATCCATGTATCATCCATCATTTCCCTTCCCTACTGTCAAGACTAAACCGCATTTTTCTAATATTTGTACCAATAATATTTATGATTATTATAACCCAGCAGGCTGGTTGATAGAAACGTGAACCCAAAGATCAGAATGATAGTATTTATCGAATGCAAGCACCTTCTAATAGACATGTTTCCAAAATGTGATCAAATCTATGTGAACCAGGCATGAATGCTATATATGGTTTGATGGGAGTAAACAATATACTTGCACTGCAGATGATGCTGTATTTGCAGGACTGGCAAGTTGCAACACTGCTGTAATGCAAGTATTAACTCATATACCAGAATCAATTGCCTAGCATATGTGAACCCGGAGATCTAATTCAGAAACTAAAACAAGCTGTCCATGTTCCCTCGACTGATAGAATGAATGACACCTTGATGGCCCTGACTGCAAACGCTACCATTCCTAAATTCTTGGTGACAGAATGTTTGCAATGTGTACAGATATCCAGGTGTTAATTCATAGTTTGTCATATCTAAAGATGAAATATCCGGGGATGCTCCAATTCTTACCCATTTTATGGTGACTCTCTCTTTTAACGATCTCTTTTGTTCAATCGGGTGTCTTCCTGTCATCAGTTCAACAAGAAGCACACCGAAAGAGTAGACATCACTCTTTTCAGTGAGTTGATATGTCCTCAAGTATTCAGGATCCAAGTAGCCTGTTGTTCCTTTGACTTGAGTAGAAATGTGAGTAGCATCAGAACCTTCTGTGGTCAATCTCGCAAACCCAAAGTCTGCCACTTTGGCTCGGAGTTTCTCTGTGATGAGAACATTCGATGCTTTTATGTCTCTGTGGATTATTGGAGGATCTGTCAATTAAACAAGTGAAATTCAGATTTCTGAAAGCTTCTATGATCCAGAATATGAATCAAAAAGATGTTCCAAATAAGTGAACAGATACACATCTCAAAACAGTTATGCTAAGCTTTTTAATAATGTTTTATAACCACACTTGCTGGAAAATTTCAAACAAGCAAGCTACTTACATTTGAGATTATAAATCCATTCACTGATACCAAATATAAACTAAATGCAACATCCATCCAGAATTGATCGGTCACGATGCTGCTAATGTTGTATGATTGAATCAGATCAGCACAAACTTTGAATGAAAACAAGCTTGTACCTGTATACGTGTGAAGATAAGTGACTGCATGAGCCACATCAATCGCAATATCTAGCCGTTCAGCAATTTCAAGTATACTTCCTTTCTTACCTGCATCGTGCAATGCCATCCTAAACACATTAGTAAATAGTTACAGGAGTACCTTTTCTGCTGCTGAAATACATTTTCAATTGATTGTTAAAAAGGAAAGCGAATTGGTAATAATTGGGTGTTATAATTATAAGCTTTAAGCTTCTGGCATAACAACCTGCAATTGTAGTGTGATAACCATGTATTAACAGTTGAAAAACATTGAAGGGCTTGTACCCTGTATCTGATTTTCTGGATCTTACAGACTAAAATCAATTTGTTGGAATTTGAAATCTTACTGCTCCTTCACTTACCATCCAGATGTTCTCGAAGATTTCCATTGCCAACATATTCAACCACAAGGATTCGCTCATCTCCTTGCTCCACGTATCCATAAAATCTCACCAAATTCAGATGTTCAATCTTGGACAGGGTAATTGCTTCATTCTGGAACTCCAGTAACAAACGCTTGTCATATGTGTTCTGCGACACAGCTTCAAGTAATTACCAACAGCGGTAGCAGATGGACCAATTCTATGCTTCTAAAAAAATAAACAAGAGTTCACTTTCTTCCCTTTTTTTCCTTTTTTGTTATAATATTCACATCTAACCAAAAAAACAGAAACTGATTTAAGGGTTACTGAAGTCGCATCTCTTGTTCTGTCGTAATATACCTTTTGAGCACGCTTCACTGCAACAAAAGATCCATCCCTGAGCCTCCCCTTGTATACGGTAGAAAAGCTACCGTCTCCAATCTTATTTGCAGGCGAGAAATTATCGGTCATCTTAAAAATCTCTTGAATGGAGAAACCACCTTCCCCAACCATTCCACTTGTGGCACTGGAAGATCCATGGGTACTAGAGGACTTGAATACCGATGAACTCTTACTTCCTGTTGAAAGATCAGTTGAAACTGCAGGTTGTAAGGAGGATTAGTGTCTGATGCAATAAATTGTTGGAAAACAATCAGAGAATAAAGGTTGACTTTTGATGTCATTCGACTTTTCTCAACTTCAAAAATTCCTGGAATGCTGTAATTTCATAGCCAAACTACGAGTATTTTCATCACACCTAATTGATTAAACTGGGTAATTGTTTTGTATATCATGGAGAGAGCTTGTCTCTCTTTAGGAAAAGGGTACACAGCATGACATGTTCTGTGAAATACGCGCCAGCCCTCCAAGCAAGCAACTTCTTTTGAGCGATATACATGGAGATTGAGCGAAAATTAAGATGATAACTTACAGGATATCCCTCCGACTTGCTTGTTGCTTTTGCCTGCATCATTTACAATGTCGTCGGCCTTGCTTTTCCTGGGAAGCAAAATTGTAAAGGCTCCAACCACTCTTTTGAATGCAGTTTTGACATAGCTCAAGACAGAACGATTTTTGCTAGGGCGCTTGTTCAGTTCATGTTGGAGATAAGAGACCTGTTTTGTTGGGTTCGTGTAAGGGGGATGGGGAGAAGATGCTTTCCTCATTTTCAGAGCTATGGCCGTCTTGTATGATTGCGTTGTGGCTTTCAATCAAAGCTTGGAGCTTATTAAGTGGTTGATTTTTGTTCAAACCAAAAAATAAAGGGAGCTCGTAGCTTTCATGTCCCCTGATTTATTCTTCCAGCGACCAATTCAAACAAAAATGTTATTTAAAGTTTTTCGTAAACCTAAATAATTGCAGTAATCTCCCACAGTCCCAATCAGAAATCTAAATTGAATGGCCGGGTCAACAGAACCAATTAATGATACCGAGTCACCGATCTGATCTGTCCTCCAGGAAGATTAGAATCTGGAAGTATTGCACAAAAATAAAAAAATCAGGTGGGTCCTATGTTAACGCGAGGAAGTAAACCCTTTATGGCCTTTTTACGGACCTCGACCAGATTGCAGACCACTTGTGGCAGTTTCACAGGGCCTGCTCTGTTGGCTTTTAGTTTTTTATCTTCAACCGAAACCCAGTTCTTCCCCCTCCATGAAAGATTGTTACATGGGTGGGGGCATGATGGAATCCCCTTATTTTCCAAGTATATTAGGGAAGCCAGGACATTTTCTGGCAAAACATGAGAGAAGTTTGACGTGATAGGATTACAGCTTACCTGCATCTCACAACATTCCGGTTTTATTCTGAGCAATACTAGCTATCAAATGGTTATTTTTCAGAGTTTTGAGACATCATCTCAGTTGCTCTTAGCCATGGAATTGTGTTCTTCACCATGGACTTTCTTAGAGAAAGAAATTAGTTTCTTTTAGTAGTTCCAATTCTCAACGCTGTCTCCTTGCTTGGCTATGGTGGTTGCATTTACGAGTACATCAGAAATGAAGCGATGGGATGCTATGGCATCATAATGAAAAGGATAGATGAAGAATGACATTCTTCGGAGAATAAGCATACTGAGAAGGAAGAGCTGTTATACAGGTGAATGAACCTCGGACCATACCTCTGAAAATCTTACATTTTGTTGGTTGAAAACCCCAATGCACCTGAAACAGAAGCTCTGTATACTTGAGACTGAGGGAGTTGCACAAATAGCCACTGTACATTCTTCGATTTTATATAAGTAAGAAAAGAAAAGAAAAAACAGACTAACAGCCTATCTCTTTAGAAGGGGGATGATAATTCCCACTGCACCACCTTCTCTAACATTCCTGAGCTTCTCTATCTCTTCGGTAGCAATTGCTAGAGGTT
>Ga0307517_10005297_pt1 | contig 19493 bp, 27 predicted proteins | sample 23_EM_MG_FD_194515 | JGI IMG/M metagenome (GOLD analysis project Ga0307517, IMG submission 194515) | Populus trichocarpa ectomycorrhiza microbial communities from riparian zone in the Pacific Northwest, United States - 23_EM | ecosystem: Host-associated > Plants > Roots > Unclassified | place... | reverse complement strand
TTTCTGCACTTGCACTTAACTTTGGCCAAACCTCAATTCACAGATTGTTATTATAATTTGCTATGTCATTCCTCCTTGGCAGCTAAAATACAGGTTTGGAAGATTTTAGCCAAATTTTAAGCTTGTTAAAACAAAAATCCAGCCTATATAGATCAGAAGTAGCTCCAAAATTTTTTTAAGGCCATCCAGGCTGGACTAACTAACCAATGTGATATCTTGAATTATTTTACTGACACCCCCTTGAGCTTTCCGTTCTGGTATTCTATAACGATGAATCGGGAAAGTAATTTCCATATCAGGGAAGCGTTTTGCTTACTTCCAATTTGAGTTTGAGCGTCTCCGAGCGATCATGAAGGTATCTGCTTGATTAATACCCATGGACTTCTCTCGGAGTCAAAGAAGAGCCCAAGTTTGTTTTTTTTCCCTGCTTGTTGACTTGTTTCTTCTGAGTTCTGACTAGGTTGCTTAAAATAGGTCCAGAGTTAATTGAGTCAACCTCGGAGCGCTTTCAAGGTCGTGGATATGCTTCCATTGTCACATAGGTTCAATAACTTATGATTCAAGGACTCGAGGCACAATTAATCCATGTATGTATAATATATCCTTTATCCAGAACCCAGTCTATATTGCACTTCAACTACCTGCGAATTTATCCCAGTCGCCCTCTCTGGCCATTGGAAATGCCAATCATGATATGTATCCGGGAGATTCAATCAACAGCAATCAACAGGAGCTGTGTATTTTTAATATGCTTCTTAGGAAAGTATTAAGATTTCAATTCAACTAACCCCGACAATGCTACCATCTCATCATGATGCCAAAGAACGCCGATGATCGGTGACTGCAGTATATAAGGTATTCTAAGTAGTATGGATGTAGCTGTGTCTCGAACCCATTCTGTGTTCCATTAACCGACAGGACTTTTTCCCTTGTCGACAAACTATCCAGCGTTCATCCATAAGGCCCAAGGACCAATGAATGTTTTTCTATGGCTCGGAAATCAGAGTCCTGCTGCGACTCGGGGAAGGTAACCAAATTCTCGACATGCATGGTAAAGGTATTCCATGAACATTGAACTAGGAATATTTATTGCATAACAATACTCCACTAAAGACCTTATGCATGTCGTGTCCTGTTGAAGCTTGACCACGATGTTTTAAGGAAATGCCAGTGGGTCAAGGGTATAATGATTTTAAATACCCAGAAAATATGTAGCAGGTGCCTCGGACCTCAGACACTTATAAGGCGCGTCATGTTCCTTAGCTCATTCTGAATCTTGTTTTTTGCCTCAGAGCCCACCTGGGTAAAAGATACCAATTGTGGCGATGGGTGACCGTGGAAAGGATCGGCATGATGGCCGGACCCCGCAGTGCACAGCAACTAGGACCGCAATCGATATTCAATTTCGGACAGATTTGGCTTTATATTCTGTCCTTCTGTGACTTCACACTCATTTGCAGCACTCGCCTGTTTAGTACCAGCCCATTTTTCTTCTCGAGTCAATACTATCCCCCTCTCTCAAGCGATTCGGTTTCCCAAGTCCAATGTCAGAAGTTCCCACCACATCGACAGGACAAGTTCACCACCTATGTACGTTGAACTCATTAAAGCACTCTCTCACTCTAGCTGACCTTTCTCTACCAAGTCAATGACACTGAGGCAGACATTATCTTTAGTGCAGCAGACGGAACCCTGTTCCATTTGCAGAGAAAGTATCTCGAAACCAATACTGGAGCCTTTCCTGGCGCCGAATTCGAAACCCGGGGGGAGATAACGCACCTCACTGAACCTTCAGAAGTCCTGGAGATTCTTTTCCAATTCATTTACCCACGACGACATCCAGAGATCGAAGAACTTGAGTTTCCTTTGCTGGCGGCCGTTGCAGAGGCAGCCGAAAAATATGAGGTTTTCAGTGGGATGAGCGAATGCAAGACACGTATGAGGTATCGATCTTTCGCTCCAGATTCAGTCGTGTGTGGCGCTAACACCAAGTACAACCCTCAGGACATTCTTACCCAAACACGCAGCCGAAATATTAGCTCATGCCTCAAGGCATGATTATCCAAAGCTCATTCAAGAGGCAGCCTCGTACCTGGTTAGAACCGACGCAGCAGGGGTCATAGAGCGCCTTCCTTCCTGCTATGTCGTGCCTTGGGTAAGCTGAATTTTTGCTATCCTAAATGACTTGGCGAGGAGAGCTCATGTCGTTGCATTTGCAGCTTCGCTATCAGAAGGCTTGGGACTCGGTCATCGAAGCAGCCTTTAAAGAAGTTCTTGGGCTCAGGATATCCAAGTCCCTTCACCACGGAACGAGGCCGCCCCTCTACGCTGCCGCAATGTCAAAACAGGGGGAAGCCTGCCATCCGTGTGTCCTGAGGATGCTCAACACCCTGCAAGAGCTGAAATCCTTGAAGACAACGGAGGAGCTACAGGCCAATTTTGTCAAACCTCGACCACCCATGATAGGCTGCCTATCCCTATCTTGCCAATATACCTCTATTTTTACCAAGCTGCTGCTCAGAATGAAGTCGGACATTGCAGAGATCCCATCATTTTCTCCCTCTTTCAACTGGTCAAAACCGGAGCTCTCAACTCCAGCCCAGGATTCTGGCTCTGTAAACGCTCTTTTTACTCAAGGTATCTCTATAGTTCCCTCCAATTCCATGTATCCTTAAACAAGTTGTATCCATACGATTTGATTGACTCCTGTTACCCTAGAATGATTTTGTCCAATGTTTTCGAAACAACCTCCCGAGCTATCGATTTTGTTTTTGGGAATCATTTTGAACTCGAACCTGGGCATACCGTGGAAGATCAAAATGACCGGTCGTCTATCATCTACTGCGCGGGTGGGACTCGGCTTATACGGTCTGCTAATGAGATTGAATCATCAGTTACGTGCTTACTCGCCACCCGAGCAGTACTTTATGACACCTCATTCAGGGCATCAGTTGGTGTGCGTTATCAGGGGATTACCTGGATGCCAAAGCCTATTGAACACTTCACAGATAATAATTAAGTGGTTTGTATTGTACAGGACGTGCTAAAAGACCATCGTTTAATAGTTAACAACTTCAAGTTCAAAATCGATTTATTAGTCTCCCTGCCCGAATGCACCGTAGGAGGTTCGCGAAGAGCTGCCGCAGAAAACGGATGCGGACGAGCCACCCCCGCCTTCTCGAGAGTATATGCCAGAGAGAACTGTTTAAACGAGCGACGAGCCACCGGGGGCAGCGGTGGTTGGTAAAAGCCCTCAGGGATTTGAATTTGAGGTCGTAGTTCAGCTGGGTGATAAACGGGGAAACTCTGGAGAGGTCCCAGAGGACGAACATGGTTACTTTGGAAAGTGATGTTGCGCAGTGCGCCTTTCGGAAAATCGTTGAGAATACCATCTCCCTTCAAAGCTTGAAGGGTAAATGCACTCGGAGGAGAAGAGGATGTAAATTCGGGCTCTTTTGGGAAAGAACAGTATGGAGACTCCGACAGATTCTTGTGCACTGTAGAGTAAGAATGATGAGAGTGTAGTTCAAACAAATAAGAAGTGTTTTTTTTTATTACCTGTAGGCAAGTACAGATCGTCCGGAAAAGTTATCTCCGCCATTCTTTTTCTTCTGCGGACCAGGACGAAGCCAAGGCAGACAAAAAAGCAGATGAACAGGACTCCGGCGAAGACACCACCAAGGATTTGCATGGTTGGTCCCTCTGTCATCGGTAAGAAGCTAGATGATTCGGAAGAAGGTACTGCTGGAATTGCAGTAGAGAAAGTCGGGTTCGTGAAGGTTGACGTGGGTATAAGCATTTGTGTGGGTGTTAAAGTCGTTTCAAATGTAGAAAATCCGTTGCTCGTTGTACGAGTGATGAACACTATGACGTCTATGATTAATCTTCAACGAGAGAGATTCGTCCGCGTTCCTCACCGGATGCCTTAGGTTGGCTCAAGGTAACAACTGATGCCGCTGCCGATGCTGGTAAGAAAGGTCTAGATAATGTTAATTCTTTCGAACGAAAAGATTGGAAGAAACTCGATAACTCACGGGAGGGTCTCCGGTTCATAATCAATACTATCCAGTTGAAGGCTAACGTTGTCCACGAGATTCGTAATAACTAGTAGGTGTGGACCCATCTCCAACGTCCCCGAGTCCCAGAAGACATGTCGCCATTGAGATGATGAGCTAGTTTCTTGAGATATGATCCTAGCCGGTCCATCGTCGATCGAGAACGACACTCTGCTTTGCTCTCCGGCCCCACTTGGAATTGTGCATCGAATAGCAACAGCAGAGCCTATAAAATATATCATTATTTTGCCAATTGGACGAAAAGGAAGGTTCTGCACCAGTAAACACAAAAAAAGCGAGCGATCCAAAGAGCGAAGTCGAATGCAGTGTTCCTCGCCAGTTGGAAAATGGGTCGGAGGTGATGGTCTCCCAGCCAGTTGAATAGATGATCCGGGAATCAGTATCATCGACCGAAGCACTGTAAATCGACATCAAGCCGAGAATATGATACATAGGTAGAAGTGAATAAGCAAAAATGAGAGGAATCAGGGAGAATTGAACACTGACAGTATTTGTGGAGAACCTTAAATACGCCTAGGCGGACAAAGTTTGCACACTGAGTTATCACCGGAGAAAGTGAACATGAAAGAGGCGTGATGAACGCAAAGGGCACTGAAAGATAGCTGATTTCACATTTACCTGAATGAGTATAAAGTGATTCGACTCTTGTAGTTTAGCTAAGAGCGATGTACTCTTTGAGTAACCAACTGGTACCTGGTCCCCAAGATCCTACTAGCACCGTTCAGGGCGTCATTTAGCCTATTTAGCAGAAGTTCAAGTTTATTCAGGAAAACTGACAACCCCAAGATCGCGCGTTGAGACATGGCGTAGTCCACAAACGCAGCATGCCTCTTGAACGAGAATCATTAACAAGACCTTGGGCTTTAGCATCCGTAACGTACGATGAAATAGCCCCTCGTGATATCCTGTTACAAAGTCTTTGAAATTCGTCGTCTTCCATCGTTCATTGTGCATACAGATTGTGAATGTATGACAGCTGAAAGAAATTTGCCGTCCAGCTTCAACGATTCCGGTTCTGATCCCCATGTGATTCCATCAATTTCCATGGGGTGACTCGGGTGTGAGTTCGGAGTCGGAGACGCATGATTGGTCAGTAGCCTGCCCCTAAATCCAAATAATACCAATATATTGGTCAATTTGTGATTCATCAAGGCAAGTGCAAGGTGAATGTCCTTCACGCTATGTCACGGTCATTTATTTAAGAGGTCGTGGTACATGCTCAACTTGGGTGTGGCCGAAGCTAGTGGCAATTTCCCCATCATTACATCCGCTAACCCTGATCTCCTTTCCTCAAATTGGCTCTCGTTGAATGTGGTTGGGCAGGTAATCAAACATGTGTATCTGAATTCCCGCCGCGAGGATATTGCACAGAGACTCACATCCAGCTCCGCCCACTCGTCGAGCGCGCCCATAAACTGTTCCCATGAAGCCCTACCGACATCAAGATCGACCTGGATATTGACTTCCTCCAAAGCGGTGTCCGACGACAGTGAGTGAATGACGCCGCTAAGTTGGACGTGAAAACCGCGATGGGTCCTAAAATGAAGCTCGAGGACACGCAACCTCCTGAGTTGAGATATATTCATAACTCCGAGAAGTTTGTGAGCGTGCAACATGTAATAAATAACCGAAGGGAAAACTCACTGTTGATATATCCATGATTAAAGGAAAGTGATAGCGACTGCAGGTGTCTTGCCGCGAGCGAAAATATTCCGTTTAGCAGCCGGCACATCATACGGGACTGCATGAAGGCCTTTAGACGACGAAGATGTGTCAAGTCCAAGCCGTAAATCGCTTGCGTGTCTGTAAACCCCGATATTTGAGGGACTATAGACACCTGGCCGTGTAAATCAAGGTCGAAAATGCGCGGATGTGATGTGGGTGGAATTTCAAGAGCTGGACCATCGAACGTGACATCATCCACAACAAGGGTGTTTAAGTTCGCAAATGAAGAAATAAAGTCGGCTGGAACTCTTTGCACCCCTCTGATCTCCAGCGAAGTTACGGTGGGTGCAACGATCTCTTGTACGAATCCCTTCATGAAAACTGGGGGATTGAGGATTTTGGGGGACCATGAATAGGGCTTTTTCTCGACGACACATTTACGCGGGGCACATCCTGAACGAATCAAGAGCCGCATTGTGTCGAGGATGTCCAGATCTTCAGTGATCCATTCGGCGTCCAAGGGTGATAAACATATATGGATATCCCGCACAAATTCGGCGATGTAGGGCTTTCGGCGCAGAATCTCATTGAGGTGACAGATTCTTTGGGATCTCATCCTTCTCCCCCGGGAAGTACCCGAAGAAAATTTAATGCTAGAGAATAGATAATATTGGGCCCTGTAGGTGAATGAGCGATGAATGAGTGAGCAAACTCGCGTTTGTTGTCGACCTTCGGTTTGGTGGAGATAGTCGACAAGGGCGTCAACCATTTCCTGAGGGAGTTGAAGGAATAAAGACATGATACTCAATTCTGGAAGCCGGTCGGAGATGGTCGTTGTCGGTTTAGCGAATCGCTTTACAGAGACGCTCCGTTACTAACTTGAACATTGGCTGACATCGATCGTGATGGCAAACATCTGAGTTATCTAATCTTATCTCCGATTCTGCAAATTTCAAGTTCACCACAACCCACAACAACGCCATTATATGATTACCAGTTCAGCAGTGAAAAAAAGAACTGCAAGATACTGTACAAGACGATTTTTTTTTTCCATTCTCTGTAAATCATACCCAACTGCGCTTGCCTTGCGCCAGCACACCTTTTTCTTCCACCTCTCGGTCCTTCTCAATCCTGGCGAACCTCAATATTGCGCTGATTCTCTCCTGCAGAAGTGTGCACTCTGTTCCAAGCTCGAAATACGAAACTTCCAAATCCCTAAGCAATTCTTTGAAAATTAGGGTGCATGCAGCCTGATTCTCAGTACTTCGGACACCGTCGTCAACGAGCCACCCCGGAACTGGCTTCAAGAGGACCACAAAAGATGTGTTGGATTTGTACTGTCCGAGAACTTTCTGAAATTTCTCCGACCGCGTTAAAAATTCCTGTCTCGACCGTGCTTCCTCGATAGTCTTGGAGGTGAGAATGGCGTATGCAATTGGATCAATGGCTGACCTATCAAAGAGGCGAATTGGGGAGCTATCCTCGCACAAGGCATCTTCGCGCTCAAAGTTCGCCTCCATGATGTCCTGCTGCATCTGTAGCAAGCCTATTGTCTCCCGTGAATGGCCCTTGTCCTTCATAACCTGTCTTGCGACCTCTGTCACATAGGCATGGGTAGGGATGGCAAGCCTCTGTGCAAGCGCGTTGCCCAAAGTTGTCTTCCCAGTAGACTAAACAAGGAGATTCAGTGAGTCGAGCTTATCATATTATATATTTAGTCACCACTCACGGACGGACCAACTAGATAAATTGAAATCGTTGTTTGTGTCGTTTGCGTCTCCATTGTCGCTATGTTGGGTGGCAAAGTGCAAAGATGGCCCCCCCTAACATCCGTTACTGGTATTTTCCCACACGGCGGTAGCGGTTTATCTCGTATCTCCTTATCATCCCCACCTGGCAAAACTCTAATTGCCAGTCTGGAACGTGGCCAAACGCGGGGCCGTCCTCGGACCATCGTGTAATGAAAGTCACGCGATGGGCGCTTATTTTATCGCCACCGATCGTTCGCAATCGCCCCATCTCTTTCCCATCCAACCATGATCACCCTTCGCTCAAGCCTCTTGCCCGATGACGAAACATGGGAGTTTACATTTCCACCTAACTCACTCACCTCTCGTCCTCCTCGAGCAGGGCTTGTTTATGGAAAGGCGATATCTCTCCGCCGCAGCAATGACGAGGCCACAACCACTTTGGAAATGACGCTACGCATGGAACAATTTCCATCGAATCGAATTTTGAACTCGGATGACACCAGCAAGTTCGTCCTCCTTTCTATCGACCGATCCTTCAGGTTCCCCGAACAGCCGATGAAAGTCGGCGTAGAATACCTGGTCCGTCTATTCAAGAGGGGCGTGTGGTTGAACGGCATACAATATCGGTTTTATGGACACAGTAACAGTCAGCTGGTATGCAAATCTCTCTTGAGGTGTTGCTCTTCCCCTGAACTTTTTCCCAGAGAGGTCGTTCTTGTTTCCTTCGTGAAGCTAGTTCAGATGCCGAATTGGATGATCGAATATACGTGATGGGGGACTTTAAAAAGATCATGAATGTGGCGAAACGTATGTCTGTATTGCTTTGTTTGACCTGATACCATCTGATCCTTTGTCAGGATCAAAACGAATCGGCCTTTTGTTTTCATCCGCACAGATAGACTACAATCTTGACCCGCGCTGGGTTGCAGATATTCCAGATATCAGTGTCGGAGATGAGGTTTTTTCGGACGGTTGTGGTCTCATTTCAAAGAGACTCGCTGTACAACTGAGCAAACGCAAGCAAATTATTTATCGAGGCGCGCGATACACACCGACGGTTTTTCAAATCAGGTCAGTTGTCATTTTTTATCTCCACGGATTACCGTCCTTACACTTTGCGTCAGATATTTGGGATATAAAGGCGTACTGATGCTCCATCCTGCTCTGGACGCAGAAGGCCGACACCTTGCTCAATTTCGCAAAAGTATGAAGAAATTCAATACTACGGTAGACCATTCCTTCTCTGTCGTCGGTCACTCCAAGCCCTATTCATTCGGGCGATTGAATAACGACATCATTGTCTTACTATCTAGCTTGGGAGTTACCGATGCCGCCCTTCTCGCCAAGCAGCAGGAATATTTCGAATGGATCAGCGCAGCATCGAAGGATCCCGTTAAAGCGTTGGATTTTCTCGCCTGTTTGGAGTCGTTTCAACTTGCAGAGCGTGCACTCCTTGAGGGGGTAGAGTCGGAGCAAGTGAAGCGAGAGATCAAGAGGCTGCAGAACATGGAGATCGTGGGATCACGTCAAGCCCAGACAAACAAATTCAAATCGCGCATGATCATCCACAAATCAAGGAGGTTGTATGGTGTATGCGATCCTCTCCAGGTTCTGCAAGAAGGGGAGGTGCACATTCGGATTACGGTGTCGAGGAAGGGCCACACGACACCAATTCATGGGGATGTCATCATCGTCAGGAATCCGTGCTTGCATCCAGGTATGTCGTTTACGATCCCTACAGCTGGCTAGACAATTCACGAATGTATTATTTAGGCGATATCCTGAAGTTGAGGGCTGTCCATCGTCCTGAGCTATCCCACTTGTTGGACTGTCTCGTATTTGCCAGTGTAGCGAAACCTGGGCACAAGGCCGCGCCTTCGATGAGCAGCGGTGGTGATCTTGATGGTAAGAAACCGATCATCTAAGTAGTTCTCTTGCTAACTGAACCCTCGTTAGGGGACGAGTTTTTCGTTTGCTGGGATCCTGATCTCATCCCAACTAGGATATCGGAGGTACGTAGCTAGTTCAGTGTACTATTTAAATCAGTTTGTCCGTCTCGTGTCCTGAGCCTGGGGACATGTACGAAACGGAGGTCCCTTTTCTCAGGGAGACACTGCACGGTGCTGGGAGGCAGTTCCATTACTCTCGGGCGTTGCGCGGGGCACCTCCACCCCGCGTGACCCCCGAAAGTTCTGTGTGCGTTCCGAATCCTCCTTCACCTTGTAGACGGTATATTTCCGTCCCAGTTGTCTCGTGTCCGACCCCGGACGAAGTGATTAAAATGCTACAGTATCTGAAAGTCGCTACCTTACCCCCAATATAGTCCTACGACTATCCCGGAAATCGAGAATTAACCAAGAAAGAGGTGACAAGGGCGGATATGGCAGCTCATTTCGCATCTTATAATGCGTAAGTGGGGGATTGAACCGATTTCTGCATTGGCTAATGTTGTTTATCAAGGTCCGGAGTGGCAAAGGTTTCTGCTCTGCATGCCAAATGGGTACGAAGTAGTCCGCTTGGAGCACTGAGCGTGGAATGTCAAGAACTCAACGCCCTTCACTCACAATCAGTGGACGGTGCCAACATCAAGATACCCGATCGTTTAGCGACTCCACCAGAGCCATCCGGCCCTAAGTATATCTTGGAGCAGCTTGAAGACGCTGCTGAGGAATTCTCTACTCGATTCAGAGAATCAGCCTCTCGTCGAACGGAGATGACGTCCTTGGATCAAGAAGATGGCGAACAACTCTTGCGACAGCTCCTTCGAAGCAAACAAAATTCTCTCTCTGAATTCGAATTATTCAATCTCTCTTACCGATTGTGCGACAAACATAAAATCGATATCCGGCCCTTCCTTTCTCAACTCGACTTTTCAGCCTTGACCATAGCCCAAAAACATACGATTAGCACAACCTTGTCGCTCTCTGGTGTTGAATATCCAGAAATTTGGAACTCCTTTTGTCGATCGGATATTCTCACTCCGAAAGATTTGTACCAGAGGAACCTGTCACAACCCTTCCAGCTCCACCGACTTTATTCCTCTCGCGTCAGCGGTTTGGCAACATTTTTCGAGTATCTCAAGATGGCCACACAGGATTATACACGGAAAGTACTCATTATCCAGGTGTGTAACATGAAGTCGTGAGAGTGCCACCGCTAATGTACCACCTTTTAGACTGATAAACGATTTTCAGTTGGCATCTTCATGCGTGGTCAAATACCATGGGACGAAGATCCCGAAGTAAACGAAAACGTCGTAGTTTGCTCATTCATGCCACAGACAGCGTCGACCATTCCTACTCTTCGTCCATGTAATCCAGGCTACCGATTGCACTGCAGCGATTATAGGCTTCAGCTATATAACAAGAATATTGCGGACACTTTCGTATTCATTAACCGTCCATCGGCCGCCTTGGGTATTGATGTTTCCACAAGCATAGCTCTCCAAAAAATTTCTGCAACCGTTATGAAGGTGCGAACAAATCCTGGTTTTTGTGTTCGTTTCGCGAAATTAATTTCTACTCAGCAACTGGGCCGAGTCAACAAAGCGCCAGCTATAGCGATCGAACTCCATGTCGTCTCAAATCGGGATCAGGTGGCACACCAGTTATTCGATTTGTGGTTCGAACAGTAGGTGATGCCTTGGAATCAGATCTCCTTCGCTCTTTAATTCTGTCATCTAGCGTTCCCACCGAGGAACATGTCCGGCGTTTCCAACGGACCCCTGCCCCATACCGTCTCAATGATCTCCAGGACGTTGATTGGATTTCGGAAGAGGCTGCGGGTCTCAAGGGTGTTTTCTTTCGAGACATACCAGGCCTCAAACTCTCGTCGATAAGGCAGAAGCATGATTCAGCATCGATTGCGGGAATTCTCTCGAGGATGCAGATGCCAGAAGTGGACAAACTAATGAGTTTTGCCATCAAATATCATGCGGAGGATGAACTCTTCCTCATATTCGACAATGTCGTCCGACGGCAACCTTTGTCGATACCCTTCGTAACAGAGTGGATCGAGAAATACCCCCAGCTTACCTTCGCGCTCTTGAGGGTGTTTCCTCCAAGCGACGATGGGCTACTTTCCGACGACCTTACGGTTGTGACACATGCCATTGTGCGAAACATCATCAGGTCAGCTAACGATACTCGTATCGCTGCACTCGTGGGCCTGGAGAAAGTCGCAAGATCCATTGGTATGATGGACCTCAAGCATTACATCGATCTCCTGATGTTAACTGCCCTCTCTGTACGCGCAAAGAACCTTGTCCAGGAAGTTCTTCTTGTCCTCAACGATAGCCGACTCCAACATTGTCCAGACTCTCCTGCGTCTGCATATGGACATAAACACGCTTTAGGCGTCGCCTTTGATCGCGCAGAAGAGGCAGCTGATGAGTGTCCTTGCAATGACGATGGCCGACCACGCAAAAAGCAGCGGGAAGCTCCTGCCCATGCCAAACTCAAATTTGGGCCGGATTATCTTACTAGTGGCGAGGTGATAGCTACTACTCGGATTGACGCCAGAAGTTCCGTCCGTTTACACTCCCATGTACGACTCCAGGCGGCTTCCAAGGCTGAAAATCGCTGGATTAATGCCCCTATCATGGATGGCGTTGTCACTCATTCGTTTAAAGGTGAACTTAAAATTAACCTTTTACATCCAGCACCTCCTGAGATGGAGGTTATGGATTGGAACATGTACGATGCTGGTAGCATTGGTAAGCGTCATCACCTAAGACCCCGCGAAAATTTTGACAACCATTGTGTTTTAGCGACGAGTAATGCTATGATGGACGCCCTTCAGCGACTTCTTCTCGAACGCGAGGAGTCCTGCGCATTCTATGGTCTTATTACCGGGTCCGGAAGCCTTCCAACTCCGTCTGACGGGGATGAAATACCAGCTGAAAATGAGGCAAACCCTACACCGGAAGGATTGAACGAGAGCCAAGTAGTCGCGATGAAGTCATGGAGGTTCTCGCTTTCTTTGATATGGGGCCCACCTGGTACGTCCTCGAACTAAACTTAAAATGACTCAACTGGACCGTCGCATGTGTAGGCACTGGGAAAACCACCGTTATCGTTCAGGTCTTGCTGGACATTATCAAAAGCTATCCCGAGCCACCGAAAATCCTGATGACCGCCTCAACTCACAATGGTAAGATTCGAGATGGGATTTCTATTTTGCTTATACACCTGGATTAGCCGTTGATAACGTCCTGGAGAGATTCATTGCCGAGAACGACAGAGCGGATTTGCTCAAGGAGGAACAAATCCTTCGTGTGGCGACCGACCAAACCAAGGTCAACCCATCCCTTCAGCACTACACCATCAACGCGCGTGTTGGCGGAGATATGAACGAAAATAACCGACTTGTAAAACAAGCGCAGGACCGTGTAAAAAAAGCTACACTTGTCTTCACAACCTGTGCAGGTGCAATTTTTGGTCTTCAACGCTATTGACGTTCTCGTTAAACGTGGTTTCAGGTGCCGGTCTAGGGATTTTACGAAAGGTCGACTTCGACATCGCGTTGATCGACGAAGCATCTCAAATAACTGAACCCTGCGCTCTAATCCCTTTGGTCAAAGGGATCAAAAGAGCAGTAGTGGTAGGCGACCAGTGAGTGTAATCAGAATCTCGTTTATTCTCAGCTGACTTCGAATCAGTGTCCAACTCCGTCCAACTGTTCGAAACATGGCCAAAGCACTAGAATACGATGTTTCTCTCCTAGAAAGATTGTATACAAAGTCGGAAGAGGCGCATGGTCTCGTGAAGACCATGCTGGACATCCAATACCGATCACCGAGAGAGCTCAACATCTTCCCATCCACTGAATTTTACGAAAGCCGCCTCCAAACCCACGAAGGCAATGCTCAAGTTTCAAACTTTCTATCATCATCTACATTCCCTTGGCCAGTCAGAAATGGGGGCGTCGTTCCAATTGTTTTCATCCAATGTGGAGAGGAAGAAGATATGGGCGACCGATCCAAAAGCAACCAAGGCCAGGTCGAAGTTATTCGACGCCTCTTACCCCTCCTGACCGCTCAAAACCCTGATTCGCAAGCGGAACCTAGGCTAGCGGAACTGAAGATCACCGTTCTGTCGCCATACACGAAGCAGATTAAAGCACTGCGTCATAAATCGATCGCATGTTCGACGATTGATTCGTTCCAAGGACGGGAGAGTGATATTATCGTCTTCTCCACTGTGCGATGCAACGTGGAGGGCGACCTTGGTTTTCTTGATGACCCTAGGCGATTGAATGTGATGTGGACGAGAGCGAGGTTGGCGTTGATAATAGTCGGAGATCGCAGGACTCTGTCCACCAATCCTTTGTGGAAGCGAGCGGTAGAGGCATGTACGGAAATCACACTTCCTGAAGCTGTTGTTCAGTAGGTGTACTTATCGCTAAGCATGTGGTTAACAAGGAGAATTTTATTGCTTCAATCGGAATCTACAACCATGGTGGTAATGCTAAGTGATCATGACGAGGCAAGTTCTTCGTCGCGGTGATATAAATATGTTAGTGTAATTAAATCGTGATGAAAGTTAGAGTCACAGTATCATGGATAACGTTGAACATTCCAGATTCCTCCCAAATCGTGATAGAATTATGTTGCGTATAAAAGAGTGTAAAGTGTCATTGAATAAGAAACGCCTTGTTTACCAACTGGCGTATCCACGTGTGAGGGTCATTTAGCAACCAGCAGGGACAGTGTTATCATCAACGAAGCTGTCGTCGGCATTGAGCCCGAGTCCGCGGCTGGCAAATGCCTGGAAGAGGTTGCACTTGTTGGCGCCGTTGTAAAGATCTGCGTCTGCCTGAATCCATGCATCACGAGCTTCGACAACTGGAAACAAAGTAATTCATCAGTATAAACTGATCACAGATGGAAAAAAGGGGTGGCGCTCACAGCTCGGGTTGCAGGGCTGTATCGAGAGTGAGCGCATAAAGAGACGCATGAACACAATGTTTCCTTCTTTGCCATCAGGGTTGGTAAGTTTGTCTGCTGAGAAGCCACGTTCGTCGACAAGGACCGCATAAACATTATGGAGCATATTAGCCCAGACTTCGCCGATACCTACAATCATCAAATATAAGAGTCGTTCAAAGGGAAGTAACAGTTTGAAAACCAACCGTGAACTTCGTTGAGTTTTTGTAGGCTGCCATATGTTAATGGGTTCGTGGCCTGGTTGACGGAGTAGGGAAACTTGCGGAGCCCTTTCGGGTTGTCGAACACGTAGCTACCCACAACGAAGTCCTTCGTTTCCGCAGAATTCTGATTCATCCAACTAATTGCGACAGCCAAAAGTGAGAGGGGGCGGAGGATAGAAAGAGAAAAACCACTTACGAGGCCATTGCATCGCCCCAACCTTCGCCCAACCCACCAGCTTCAAGGGTCTGCAAGCATCGACCAGTTCCACCACCAGTTAGGCGGTTAGTGATTCCATGGGTCATTTCGTGAATCATGACATCGTTTTCCATGGTACCATCACGGTTGGGCTGTGGTTGACAATTTCATCAGTCTCAACACCCGAGAATGCCTAGAAATAATACAGACGGTGGTGATGTCCCAGATGAACATGCGGCAAATTCCCGATTGGCCACTATCGAAACACATTTTGTTACCTCAGACGAATGTGATTGTGACAAACATTAAACGTACTCAGGTGGTGTGGCAAAGTTGGCGTTATTGGTTCCAGATGCATCCTGAACAGAGATGAGAACGCGATCTCGTCCCTGACCACCCTTGCCAAAGTTGTCCAGTTGGAAGTTGAAGGCGCTCTCTGTGAAACCGTAACGGTATGAAAAGTCGTGCATGACGTTCATGACGTAGAAGGCGTTTGTGCGTGCAGCGTTTAGGTTGACGGCGTTGGTGGGGTCAAGGGTGTCCTTGTATTCGGCGTTGAAGTTGAGGCCCTCGGATGATTCTTGGGTTACCTGCTGGCCTTTGGAGGAGAGGACATTGTTCCCGCTGCGAATGTACGTTAATCACAGTAGGTAGGGAATAAGAAAGAATACACACGATGTTGTGGTGGAATTGTCCGTTCCGATGCTGTGCCATCCAAGTGGAGATGATGAAAGATCCTCTGGGTCAACGAGGGTCTCAATGCCGTCTTCAAATGTGTGTTTCGTGATGGGAAGGACGGTATACTGGACAATTTTGGTCAGAATATTGTAACTCGAATTGACGAAAGACAACCGTACGGAGGCATGGGAAACAAAGTCGGTCACGGAGATGAGCTTTCCACTGTGGGCATCGATAAAGGCCTCAAACCATTCATTCGTTTCTTCGTTTTGGATTTGGACAACGTGGGTCAGAGCGACTGAACTGTCGGGCTGGATCAAGTATTCGAGAGTGGCATTCTGTCCGTTGAATTTTCCGCCCAGCGTATCTTCAATCTCAGGCAACACCGATTTCCATGTGATCGTAGGTTCAGCCGGTGCAATCGTGGCTGCCAGTTACATTGTCAGCGGGAGTCATCATTAAGAAATGGAAGTCACAACGAACCGGATTTCGTGTCAACAAAAGATGAGCCATAAGAAACGACCTTGTCGCCATTGAAGGCGACATTTCCAACACCATTGGCGAGGGGAATACCATCCTGTCCGAAAATATCAATAATTGGACTATTTTTAGAATGGCAAGAACGAACAATGGTTTGTTTGACGTAGGCATAGCGGGCGCTTCCATCCGTAAACCCAGATTTGTAGACAACGTTGTCCGCACTGATCCCAAGCGTTCCCATGAAAGAGAGTGCGGAATCCTTCAAAGACGATGCAATTAATGAATTTCCAGTAGAGGTTGCCGGCCCATCGGCGCCGAAAGTCTGTGGAAGTTAATGATCGAGCGCAGCGTGATGTGATTGAGAAAAACATACCTTAAAGGTGTTCTTAGGATGAAAACTCTCGACGTTTACAGCACGCTTCCCAATAGTTCGCCGACGGTGGGTTGAATGTTTCGCATAACTTGGCCAGGGTGCAGCTTGGACGTAGGTAGCAAAGAGGGTGACCAGCAGCAGGGGAAAGAAAGATTTGGTAAAAGCAACCATTCTCAAAATGGAATATATATAGAAGAATAAAAACACAAAAATGAGAGTGTTGGGAAATTTGAAAGGAAAGGGAAACCAAACGGGAAGGAGAACGGGGAGGGAGGAACGAAGAGATGGTTGAATTCTCGGAACCTTATGTAGTTTACGAGAATATTGCCGCCACAAGGGCTTGACACATGTTCTTTCTGATGTTGCCCGCCCCGGACCATTGTTGTTCAACACAAAAGCATAAAGCCAAGCAAAAGCCAAGACCAATTGTGGCTTAATCAGCCGATTCGTTGCCTTTCGTTGCTGAGATCCATTTGTTGTCAAATCAACATTCCGTCGACTGCCGTCGACCTCGGCCTCATCGTTCAAGCCCTTGGTTAGCCATTTTTTTCTGCGGGTAAGAGATTGGTTCTCAACAAGCCACATTTAACATCAATCACTTTCTGCAAAGCATAATGTCGAGATACATCTGTTGTAAACACAGGAAAAACCAAGAAGTGACATCCTCTTGGCTTGTGTAACAAAGGGCCATTCATGTCTGTTCTAGTACTTCTTGGCAATTTGCATGTTGGCATCGCTACTTATCTCCTCTTTACTTGTTTTCATGCGGCGGCAAGGTCATTCCGTCTCACAACTATCGCAGTGGTAACAAGGACGCCCTTGTAATAAATAAGAATAATCCTTGATTTACAGTTCTGAGTTACATATACCTTGCCTCGCCCGCGGAATTTTCGGGATACGAGTGAATCGGAACGCTCTTCATGGGCTGGCTTGGACGTATTTTGAGGGATTAAAATGTCTTTTCACTGGACAACTGGTGTAATAAGAATATTGATGAAGTTTGGGGATACGCATAATATGTCATCCTCCTAATTGTTCAGTAATTGCAAAGTAATTGTCCATGTCTGAAGATCTTTGTTGGTCTTTGGAACCTTGGAATGCTGTGCACGAAATACGTCATGTGACCCCATGGGCAACCGTCGGGAATGGCTTCTGTTGTCCACTTCCAAATGCTTCTTTTGCAAGTCTTCCCTTGACCACACACCACCACCTTTCTAGTCACTGGCTATATCGAAAACGGCTCCCAGAAAGTCAGACCCGATCTCTGACCTTGAACCTCTTCCAAGATCCTCGACGAGGCATTCGTCGTGAGCTCAAAATTGAAGGATGTCGTCAGAACTTCACCCTATTATACCTCGTGAGGAGAATCAGCAAGCCGCACTTTCTATAGCATCACAACAAGATGCACCTGAACCCGTTCCGATTACTGAGCAGGAAGTGGGGGAATATCGGGAACAGGATCGGTTTCTCCCAGTACGAATTTTAACACTTAATGCGTTATTTTTTCCTTACCGAACCAATCCTGCTCTAGATAGCGAATGTTTCACGGATAATGAAATCAGCTGTGCCTCCCACAGCCAAGATTGCGAAAGATGCGAAGGAATGCGTGCAGGAATGTGTTTCGGAGTTCATATCCTTCATTACGTCTGAGGCGGCGGAGAAGTGCCAGATGGAAAAGCGGAAAACAATTGGTGGGGAAGATATCCTGTATGCGATGAGCATGCTAGGATTCGAGAATTACGAGCAGACTCTGAAGATTCATCTCGCTAAACTGCGTCAGGTATGTGCTTTTCAGATTATTTGCTGGCTTGCTTCACCTGTGAACGATTCTCGCCTGTTTTTTGTTCGTCACCGAGTATTCGTGTGTTTATTCCCCTCTTTTTAGACTGGCGCAGCGAGCTCAGCATCGACTAATGCCCATAGAGAACAACCCATAGAACCAAGGCCAGAGGGCTAACGAAATATTTTTTCGGGATGGAAAATCTGGTGATGTAAATTAGGGTGAGGCCTTTCGAACCTTTCCCTAGTCTGCTTCTCATTTCGTTACATCCAGAGCCGTGCCTATTTTATTTCGACATTGTATTTAATGCTATTCCCTCTCCCTCGATGTGGTATCTTGGAGATGTAAAACAATTGTGGTCTTAATCCCTTGGGAGCGACCTGCTTTCTATTTGATGTCCCGGATTATTGCCTAGAGCAAGAGTCTGTCCTTATTTTCACGGACCACCTTCCTCATAGATATTTTGGAACTAGAAGCATGTCGCCGCATTAGCCACGAAGATCAAACCTCAGGAAACGCCTACTCATCGCCATCGCCAGCCGCCATCGGACTCGGCGGCGTTTGAGCATCAAACCCGCCAATATCCTAACTATTCGCCACGTTCCATATATACCTCGGTTGTAGGTTAGTTATCACCAACCTCCTGAATACACTCCGAGTTATCAGAAGACACCCGTCTCTCTCGTTCAACTCGTTGTTGATGAATATATATTGTTTACCTATGGCGTTCGTTCGCAGTTTTTAGGCCAATTGTTAGAAACGTCAATGAAGAGTGTTCTGTTCTAAACCGCTTGGATTCCAGATTTTAACCAAGTGAGGGAACCCTGTCCCCCCTCCCAAATGTTCTCGTCCTTGTCAATATAAAGGATTGTTGGCAAAAAAGGTTGGCCCATAATTCAGAAAAAGTTCTGAACCTTCCTTCAAATGTGAAACTGTACAATTTCAACTGAATAATGATGCAAGTGAATGATAAAAGAATCACATACTTGCATAAACACCAACTCGATGTTCCCCATTGACAAGACACACTAGATATCAAAGTTAGAAAGAAGAATGAGCCTATGAGCAGCGATCTCACCAAGTGCCTTGCAATTTGGAGTTGTGCTATGATTGATAAAACGGGCTTCATTACCAGCAAATGTGGCATCTACACTGACATATGGATTAACCTCAAATATATATTGGCGTCCTCTGTGTGTCGCTGAAGGGCTACAAGAAGGATATTTTAAAATACTTTAATGTAAGAAATTATGTAGCTTACCTTCGTGACTGTTCTGTTGGTTGAAATATCTTTTCACCAACATATTCTTGAAAAGAGATTTAGATAACAGAGACTGAGCATCTG
>Ga0307517_10005296_pt1 | contig 19493 bp, 27 predicted proteins | sample 23_EM_MG_FD_194515 | JGI IMG/M metagenome (GOLD analysis project Ga0307517, IMG submission 194515) | Populus trichocarpa ectomycorrhiza microbial communities from riparian zone in the Pacific Northwest, United States - 23_EM | ecosystem: Host-associated > Plants > Roots > Unclassified | place... | reverse complement strand
CAGTAAAAGCAGAAACTGGAATGGACAGTTAAGCCTTGAGGCGGTTTGCTTGAGGCTCTGTGCGCTGCCCCGACTACCACCCAACCGTCCGTCCGCCCGCTCTTCTGACTGATCACATGGTCCTCCGACGCTCGTTTCTTGTTTGTCAGCGTGGGGAATTAACATACTTTGCACTGCCCGCACTCGCACTCTTTTGTCACCGTAACGGGGGAAAATCCCGCAGGTGTCGGCGTCTGATTCGAATTTATCAGGCTCAGGCCCTAGCGTTGATTGCACACCCCCCTTGCCTGGCGTCAGACCGTAACTTATCCGTTCGTCATACTGAACAACGGCTTCTTGTTTACATCACTTGGTCTCGTGACCACATCCTGTATGCATCCTGGGTGCCCAGGGCTCAATCTGAGGCCTTTCCACCGAACCTGGGATCAAAATACCAACGGCCGATCCATTGGTGTGGGGAAGAAATTCGCTTTCGCTGCTTGGCTTGGGCTGCAGCTACGTAGAGTGTGCCTGAGGGGACTCCATTCCCTCGAAGGACCCCCACGCTGGAGTGATCCCCGTAAGCCGAAGTAGACGTGGCTCTCGACCGCTCCATGGATACCATACCTAACGCAGTTTAAATGCAATTGTAACTGTCTCCCGGCCCCGTCATTTCCGGCGGATTCTTCCAGGCTTCCCGCGGAGGCGAGATGTATTTCCACCCGCCCCGGGAACTGGCGTATCGCGAGGCGCAAAGCACAGCCTGATCCTTCTGCCCTTACCTCATGGCCTCACGCGACTGGTAGACTTACCGCAAATTGCTTCATGGTTCAATACAGGTCGCTCTGGGTCCTTTTGCCGAGAAACGTGTGCTTGTCCCGGAGAGAATCGCGTTTTTGGCGACACGAAGGCGATTAAGCCCACCGTCTGGAGCTGCGTTTAGTTGGCTGTGGCTAGCCTGTCGAATTGCTCCTTCGCCACGGCGTCCATGCCGTCACTAATGACAATTTCCGACATTTTCAGGGTGGAAATCGACGTGGTTCAAGGGGCGTCTGTGTATCATGCGTTCCCTATTACATTGGCTTGGCAAGGTCCTGTCGTATCAGATAGCACACTAGTCCCAAAGGCAGGAAAGTCACCCGCCTGCTCCCCTCGAACGTGCGATGTACACTATGGATCCATTGGCCTGTTTGTGTGTGAATGCCTTGGTTTGTGATGCACAACTCTCTCACAGTGATGGCTCCGGAAGGAGCCTCATAATAATGACCATTCGGCAGGCTAAATTGTCTGACGACGTTGACAATGAAAGGGTAACACCGGGACGAGCGAGTTCATCTCGTCGGACGCTTAGCAGGCCGGAGGAGGTTCGACAGACAAAATGCCGAGCCACACCAGTCAGAGGAGCGTGGTAGATGCTATCCACTTTGCCCCACGCAGGGAGCATTGTGGTGTCAGAAGAGGACACCTCACTTGGAGAGGGGTTGAGGTAGCATCGGGATATTCGGGGCAGAAGGCTTTAATAATTTTAGCTTTTCAGGGATGTGCGCGAGCAGTGTCCTTTCAACCACTTTTGACAACCTCAAAGTTATCGCGCGCGGTCAAACCAATCCGAATTCATTGCCCGGCGGCGGTGGCGCATCCGGATTCCGTCCCCAACGGAGTCCTCGTCCGGCATCAAGACCCAGGCCCATTCCCGGGTCTTCCCTTGGAGAACGTGAGTTCAAGAGAGCATCTGAGATCGGAGCAGATTTTTCTCCCACCGTATTGTGAACGTTCCACCGTCAAGCCAACCATGGGTGCCGAGCCAGAGCTGGTGGAGACTTTGGACCTTGGTCATGCTGTAATTTGATGGTTTGCACATGCTACCATCTCGATCAGCGTGTACGCCTGGAGTCGGTGGCCGTATTTTTTCCGACCCCGGTCTCTCAAGATCTCACCCTCGAAGGTGTCGCAATCCATACCGTGTGGCCTCAACTCAACGTGTATCAACACCCCACCCGACAACTGCTCCCGCTCCAATCGCCGTACTCGCATGTGTGTTCCAACTCGAGGGTACGAATGTGTTTCACAACCCGCCGTTGTTGGGCCCGAGGTCCGAGTCGAAGTTGGCTAACTTGCCTGACCGATCGGCAGATTCATTCCGATCGATCCCGCTCATCCGTCCTGCTCTGATGCCTGCATGTATGTGTGGTTGGCTGAAACCCCGCGAAGCCTATCGTTTCTGGGGTCACTCTTTTTCAAGTGATATGAGGTTAGTGGCCGTAGATGATGGTTGTTGCAGGCTGTGCGCTCACGTGAACATGATTTGACGGCGTCGAAGGTTTCCATCGGAAAACTGCCGGAGGCACCATCATCCCGCAAGGCATGAGCGCCAAGACCGCCCAGCCGGTGGATTTTCGACTGTATGAACGTTTGAGCCAATAGCACCGGGAAGAGGACGAACGTTCATGGTCCCAGAGGCATTCATATACTCCTCCTCGACCAAGTGAAATGTAGACCAGTTCTTGTGTTCTTCCGCTGCCTAACACGATGTTCAGAGATGTATGGCGGTGTGAGTTTCTCTTCTTTCAGTTTTTCCAACGTCGGCTCATCCCAATGCGTTCTCCAGCGTATTCTGTGGAGGAGAGGCGTAACATGTACGTATTCGCTTTATTTTTTCCCAGAGCCAAGCTGAGAAATTCATTTTCAGTGCCGTCTATATCGGAGGCATAATGTTCTATAAGCTGGGCCTTGAGTTCTTCAACGGCTCCATCACAACCCTCGCCACGGATCGGTTCAAGTCGGAGAACGCCTTCACAAAATGTGCGTAGAGCATTGTCTGACTCGAGCTATCTATACCCAACTAACAGCCCCATCATCCAGTGGGAGCCGCTCAGGGAATTAATCAAGCCGCCCAATGTGTTGGTGCTATCCTCATCGCGCCCTTAATCAAGCGCTGGCCCACACGATCAGTCCTGGCCTCGGCCATCCTTTTCTTCTCTCTCATGACCGCGGTTCTGCTCATCGTCGATGCTGCGACCGGTAAACTCTTCCCGTCATTCCAATATAGAGACATGAAACTCACCTCTCTCACAGGTGGCCAAATCAGGTTTAACGTTGAGGGCGACAAGGTTCAATACGGTGACTGGGATCCTAATGCTGTACGTTGTCACGCAGCACCTTTCACCTGTACCCCCAGAATGACGTACTGTTGTAGATCTTCGCCATCTGGACTTTCAGCGGTGTTGCCTACGGTATGGTCGAGTTGATCCGTCGTGTCATGTAAGCGCTCATCCTCGTCTCCGTTGAGCAACCGTTGATACCCCTCTCCAGTCCATGTGATGTCGTCGGTGGAAACGTCGGAAAGCTGAGGAGGATGGACGCTACTGTCGTAAGTTAACTCTTGACAATCTTTTGCCGCTCGTTCGATCACCTCATCACATCCAGCATGTCTTCTACGAAATCGCCGGTACCGCTGGTGCTTTCGCCTCCTCCTCCGCCATCTCCAAGTTCGGGAACAACTACAGCTTCTTCCTCACCCCCATCTTCTTCACCATTGCCGGCATTATCTGGTTCTTCATTTCCATCCCACACAACGCTGACGCTTCCGTTGGTGGTGTTGGTCTCGAAGATGTCGAGAAGGATACCGATCGTGGAAACTATGCAGTCCAGCTGTTATACGGCATCGTCAACTTCGGAAAATCTGTCTGGGTTGGTCTCCTCATCATTTTCGGCAGCCGCAAGTTCATCTGTAAGTTGTCTTTCGGCCTACATTCGCGTCGTGTGACCGCTCAACCATTTGGCAGGGCTCTTCCCCGGTTACGCTGTGGCTCTCTATCTCCACAGGTTCTTGGAGTCCACCCTCGCCCCTGCCTACGCCAAGCGTGTTCTCGGTATCAGTGCTTGGTCCCAGATTATTGTCGGTGGTTCCAACTTTGGTGAACTCCTCGGCGCGCTCTCCGTTTTCCTCCTCTCCGATCACGTTACCACCCCAGTAGGTCAACGCTGGCTTTATTTCCACGGCTCGGGTGATTCACATTCTCCCTCAGATTCCCTGGCTCCGTCTCGATGCCCTGGCCCTCAACATTGTTTGGATTCTGCCGTACTTCAGTACCATCACCAAGATGGACGTCACCTGGGCCTGGAGGGTCGCTGGAATCTTCATCCCCGTCTCCTACGGTTGGGCCGCTGGCGATGTTTCGCTGGCTGCGTACATCCAGTCCGCCCTCTCTGCTGGTGACTATGGTAAGTGACACCCCTTAACGTTAGGGTACAACCGCCAACGATCTCCTCCAGCCCACAAGTACACCGACGTCTCCGCCCTTGGTGCTGTGATGGCTTTCTTGTACTCTTCGTACATTGTTATGAACGCCATCTTGAGCTCCACCCTCGGAAAGGTCATCGACAATGACTTCACTGCACACAACAACATTAAGAGGAGTTTGCAGAGGGTCGGAGGGTGAGTCATTCTGGCTTCGTCAGGTCCCGACTCAAGCAATATGCTAATTGGTTTCCACAGCATTCAATTCACCGTCTGCTCGGCTGTTATTTTCCTCTCCACCTTTGTCCCCAAGGGTGCCATCGCGCTCAACCCCAAGGCCATCGAGGGTGTCCGCAACGAGCAGGAATTCGATGAGGACAGCTCTGTTGATGACAGCGTCAAGAAGGGTGATGTTGAACGTGGTAAGCGCGAGAAGGATGAACCCATGATCGCCCCGTGAACTGGTGTTTTATCTTTTCACGACCCGCACTTAGTTTTTGGCACATTCTCTTTATCTACATATGACTAGGTATTCTTTTATTGCTGGTGGTTGTACCTGTATCTTAATAGCCAGGGTATAAATTCAGGTTCGCGGATGTATGCGTCTGCGTTGCCGACGATGTGAACTCGCATGACCTTTCTGCCGCAGTCAGGCGTAAAATATACGATTCCTGCTGTAGCGAAATCACGCCCCATCTCCGGATCTATCTGGGGTTCACCATCAGAGGATTCTCGAATGCCCGACCGGGTGTGTTACGGACCTCGGGTCGGACACCGTGGGGAGAATAAGCGGTGCCTATTGCCGGTTTTGAAACAGTTGGCGGACGTGAACTGCGTTGTTACACAGCGGGAACGTTGCTCAAAGGCGCAAACAAATACCCGCCGACTACCACGATCAGGTCGTTATTGGATTGTTCTATCGGAGTTGCTCGGTATACGTTTCAGTTCGTTCCCTACACACAATCCCAATGCCAGCGCCGGGTATCTCACCAACTGCGTCTCGTGTTCGATGTCGTTCTCCCGCCAAATTTTGACCCTGTGTTCCCCAGGTTTCCCATGCTCGTCAATACCCACACCCTATGTTCCCAACCGCGTCAGTCGAAGCTCCTCCTAAGCCCCCCGAATATATGTGGGTCGCCGTTGACATCTGCGCTATGCCTGGGCGCCTTTCTCTCATCTGGTGTTACCCCTGATCGATGGCGAGATCGCGGCTTTCAATGTTGTGCAGGGCCACCTACGACGTGGAGTTCGATTTGTTGAGCAGGTGGAGTATAATACTATATACTACATGGATACTCTACTCCTTACCTGAGGGAGGACTTGTGAGAACTTAGTGATGGGGGAAGGAGAGAGAGAAGCGTTGTTTGTATTGGGCATAGAGGGGCATACATATATAGCATATGGAATCTATTATAGTCACACTATACAGCGTGACGGTCACTGTGGCTTAGGAGCGCACGGACCAGGCATGATGGGATCACTATACGGGCGCTATGGAGAGCGGCTCCGGTGATCCGGACAATACATTCTATTCGGGTCGCTAAAGCGGTACCCGAGGAGCGCGGCACGGCATAGCCGGCGCGTCGGTGAACTCGGCCTTCGGCCTCGTTCAACACGATTGGTATGCTACAGGTTTGGATGTACAATTGGGTTGAACATATGCAATGGTGATCGGGCCAGAAATGCATGGGTACGCATACGTGCTTACTTATGGTTCCAGATTGGTGCCATCATTGAGATTGTCACCAGGACTCGTTCACACGCGAAAGTTGGGATGACGGTGTTGCGTTGTCGTTGCGAAAGAATCCGAGCAAGAACACAGCTATTTTTTTCTATGCAGCGGAGTTCCCGTGTGCCAACTACATATTTCGAAAACCGTTAACTTATACTTATGGAAGTCTGAATCTAACTGGAACTGGTAAGTGATCGGAATTCCCACGGTAACAAACTCTTCAAAAATTTCGATCCCTCCGACCCTTGGATCAGTTCCTTCATCTCTCGGCCCTCCCGCGCCAAAAAAATCCCCATTCTACCCACACCGGCATGCTGGTGCTTTATGAAACCGCTTTAGGTTTCTGCCTGTTCAAGTTGACGGACACGGCGAAACTCGAAAGTGCCGATCTGTGGGAAGAGTTTGAGTCACCGGAGAAGGCGAACAAGTTGTATGTGCCTACGAACACTTCCTTTGCGTGTACGCAGGTTCTGAATTTCATTTTTTTTGGTCTGCGGCCGGTGCTTTGGGGTGTAAAGGTTGAAGCTTCGCGCTCTGCATCGGTTCACGTCCACCGCGACGGCTGTCGAAGAAATTACCGCAATTCAGGAAGGCAAAATCGGCAAGGGCCTGAAAAAATTCTTGTCAGAAGAAATCGTGGAGAAAGGCAAGGGCAAGCAATCTCTCTTGGTCGCGGAGAGCAAGTTGGGTACGCCTTCCTACTCCAAGCCCCCGTAAACTGCTCGTAATAACGGAACACTGTTTCTCGTAGCTCGTTCGATATCTAAAAAGCTTAAAATCAGCGTACAGACTGTGTCGAACCCAGAGAGTCTCGGGAATAGCGATTTATTCCGCGGTATTCGAGAACAACTAGCTTCTCTGCTCGATGGACTAGATCCCAAGGATCTTGCTGCTATGAGCTTGGGTCTGAGCCATTCCTTATCACGGTGGGAACAGAGAATTCTCAAGCGAATGACTGTCTTAACCTGCGTCCTCTCCAGGTTCAAACTCAAGTTCTCCCCAGACAAGGTGGATACAATGGTGGTTCAGGCTATCGCCCTGTTAGACGACCTCGACAAGGAGATTAACATCTACTCGATGAGGGTGAAGGTACCGCCCTTTCCGTTTTTTGCACCCTCTCGAGGCTGACCTATTCCGTACTCCCCACAGGAATGGTATGGCTGGCATTTCCCAGAACTCGCGAAAATCATCGTCGACAATCTAGCGTATGCCAAGGTGATCAAGGCTATGGGTTTCAGGACAAACGCCGCCACGACCGACTTCGCCTCAATTCTCCCCGAAGACCTCGAAGCCACTGTCAAAGCCGCCGCCGAAATATCTATGGGTACCGAAATCTCCGACTCTGATATTAACCACATACACTCCCTCTGCGACCAAGTCATCGCCATCACTGCTTACCGTACGCAACTCGCCGAGTACCTTCGAAATCGGATGACCGCAATCGCACCAAACTTGACCGCCTTGGTCGGAGACCTCGTTGGTGCCCGATTAATCAGCCACGCTGGTAGTTTGCTCAGTCTGGCCAAACACCCTGCGAGTACGGTGCAAATTTTGGGTGCCGAAAAGGCGTTGTTCAGGGCCCTGAAGACGAAGCACGATACTCCGAAGTACGGTCTGATATTCCACGCTTCTCTGGTCGGCCAAGCTTCGCCAAGACTCAAGGGAAAGGTTGGTCTCGCCACCATCGAGTTCCGTCTGGCGGCTGATCCATAAAAAATAGATGGCTCGAATGGTTGCCACAAAGGCTGCGCTGTCCATCCGCGTCGACGCCCTCACAGACGCCGAAGGGAAGTCGGAGCAGACTGCCCCGTCAATAGGTCTCGAGAACCGTGCCAAGCTTGAGTATCGGCTACGGAAACTCGAGGAGGAGTTGGACCAGACTGGAGTGCGGAAGTTGAACGACAGGCCGAGAAACCAGAAGAAGTACGAGCCTCAGGGTGATCTCAAGGTGTACAACACGGCGGCGGATCTGGTGACCACACAGCGAGACCCTACGGGTGTCGCGATGGATGTGGTGGAAGATGTGAAGGAGGATAAGAGAAAGGAGAAGGAGAGCAAGGAGGATAGGAGGAAGAGGAAAGCAGAGAAGAAGGCGAAGAAGGAAGCTACGACTGAGAGCGAGAGCAAAGCTGACGAGGAAGGGGACGCTATGGATGTCGATGGGGAAGGGGAGAGGACTAAGCGGAAGAAGCGGGATGAGGATGCTGAGAAAGCTGAGAGGAAGGCAAAGAGGAAGGCAAAGAAAGAGGCCGAAGCTGCTGCAGCGATTGCAGAGTCAACACCAACAGAGACAACGACGAAGAAGAAACGAAGAAAGTCGGAGGTTCAGTGATTGCTCCACATATTACCCTAATTGTACCTACTAGCATACGACACCCGACCTACTTCTGCAACCATCCTAATGATCCCAAGCACGACGTTTCTGGACGACGGGACCGTCGGTAGCACGGTTAGCGTCACCCTCTGGGACTGGTGTAAACTTCTCTGGGTGGTCCAGAACGAGCGACTTGTACATCCCCTCGAATCTGTCAACCAAGGACCTACTCTCCGCTTCGTATTCCTTCCACTGCTTGACCCTCATAACTCCTACCCGTGGGTTCCCCCAAATATCGGTCTCCGCTCCAAACTTGATAGGAGGAGCGGGGTCTTTGGGATCGATCACTTGGATCCATTTCACCCCGGTGAGCTTCTCCTGCAGTCGCATTTTCGTCTCGCTGTCGATTTCGCTGAAGTTGAGACATTTCGAGTGACGTTGTGGGTTTGGTAAATTTTCTAGGGGAGTTAAGAGGGTATGCGTCGCCGCGATTCCGGCTTTGCGAGGGCTGATTGGATGGTGTGGTGAACCCCAAAAGCGAATCTTGGAGAAAAAAAAGAAAGGTCTTAGGCTTGGGTCGTTCGTGTCCCATGGAGAGGTGGTCTTACCACACAGAATGTGAGAGTCATGAGGTAAATCAGAATTGGATGTACCAGGTTATCCGCGATCCCGGTACTAGCACAACCAGGGTGAATCAATAGATGTCGGACTTTAGTGGGTCGGTTCGTCTGTTCTTCCAGTCGAAGGGCCTGGCTCTCTAACTGACTGGCAACGAGCTCTGTTTGGTATTTCGAAGCTTCATAAGAATGGTCAGTTTCAACGAGCTGCCAGTCGTCCGGTCGGTAAAAATGCGTGGCTTCGAGCGAGGTCGTCCATAACACGCGAGAGGGGTAGTGGAAGTCGACGTCTGACCGAGAGTGGAAGGCCTCTAGTAGGGGTTGTAGTTCTCGGTACTGCGAAGCGGAAACAGACGCGAAATGAGTGTGTTGAGTGGTTGGAGTAGGATGGTTGGGCGCATGGACTTACGAAGAGATATGGCCCGAATACGTTACATTGCCAGACGTAACCGAACCCATCGTCTGACCTTTCCCCGATACGTTGAATGATGTACGATGCCACCGTGAGGCTGACTATAGGGTGCAGGAGCAGTGGGAATACGAGTTTGAACCAATCGATAGCGACAAAAGACGCGGTCCCTGCGTTCAGAACTAGGTGATTCAAGTATGGGTATCTAAACGCGAAAAAAAAAACCGTCAGCGTTGTATGAGAAACGAGAGCTCAAATGTAAGGGAACCGACTTTGTCAGCATCCCCCTCGCACAATCGACCACGCTCTTCACCGACGTAAAGTCACATTTCTCAATCTTGATAACGAGGTTCTGCCTGAAGTTCTGCCCATAGTCGTCCGCGGCTCCTTTGGCTCTTCGCGCTTCGAGGATCCGATCGAGGTAGGAGAGCATTTTGCCACGCGCCGCTTCCGCCTTTTGTAGGTTTCGGCAGACCATGATGAGGGTCAGACCGGACCACTGAGGTCGGTTATCAGGCACATCTTTGCTCTCCACGGGGATATCGAATTGGGGATTCGCGTCGGTCTGATGCTCAGACGAAAGCTGTTCCAACAAACGCTCGCAAGCGCCAAACCCTACGCCACTGGAATTCTTCATAATCAGACCTCTGGAGTGGGGAGAAAGTGGGACGCGTACTTGTTTGCTCCGGTTACCGCGATGTAGAGTCGGGACATAGGTATATGCGTGGGGATGGCGTACAGCGAAACGCGGATTTTTGGTGGTCCGCGCCGGAGGGTGGTGCCACACGCTGACGATTAGTCTCTCTTATTTGGTCTTGTTGTCCAGAGGCTTGGTGAAGCGTTACATTGATGGTAATTATCCCAAGGCTACTAGCAGGTAGACATCTGTTCAAGGACTGGGCCAGCTGTAATTCCTGTATCCAGAGGCATCAAATACCCCAATGACCCGATGCTCGTACTCCTTTCTCTCCCGCGCCCTGTCGTCTGACACGATCTCTCTCCAAATCCTCATCGTCTCGTGAACCTGCTCAAGCGAACCCATCCCCACAGCGGTCGGTATCCCAAGACGCCTGGCATTTTGATAGGCAAAACCTTGCGAAATATTTGGGAGCCCGCCTATCCAAGTAGAACATATGTCCACGGCCTCTGAGGCTGCGGACTTCAGTTTTTTGGGAGCTGGACTCCATTCCGGTGTGTTCGGGGTCAGCAATCCCATGGATAATGGTGAAGCCGTGAGGAGCTGTCTAACGCCAGCTCTCTCGGTGAGTTCCTTCGCAAACGAGATAAATGTGTCGTTCTGGATCGTAAGGTGACAGTAAGACATCACCACGTCCACCGGCTCATGGGTCTGTCGAATCAGTAATGCGAGCCTCAGCAGCGTTGGCAATGGGTATCCTAGAATGGCATTTAGTGACGGTTGGCGAACGTTTACTCAGATAATACCTGTGATCCCGATGTTCTTGACCAAACCTTCTTCCTTCAGCCTTTTCAGCTCCCCATACGCTTCTAGGACTTTCCGATCACCCTCTCCCCAAATCTTCCCCTCCTGCCCCAGTGCAAGGCCGTACACCTCCCTGTCCTCACCCAAAGCCACAGAATGATCCCCATCCCTCTTCGACAGAACCTCCTCGGCGACCATCTCAACATCATGCAAATACACGACATCCAGATACGTCGTATTCAATCGTTCGAGACTTCTCTGTACGCTCCTTCGAATCGTACTCGGGGAGTAGTCGCAATCCGCAGGAGTGGGACCGTATCGACCGCATTTGGTTATCTAAGACGAGGTCACCAGCTCCCCGTAAAGCACAATGTCAGATATGCTTGTCTTACCAACTTATACGATTCGCGAGGGAAATCATCTTTGAGAGCTTTCAGAACACCACCAAGGACGATCTCAGATGGTCCATAGTACGCAGAGGTATCGAAAGCCCGAATCCCATACCTAAGCACGATTCACGGATATCGTCAGTCAGGTAAACTCGCAAACTCCTCCGCCATCTGCCAACTCACCTCATACATAACCTCACAGACCTAATCGGAATATCCGAAGTCATATGCTCCGCCCGATTATACTGGAAGGAAAAGTTGGCCGCGCCAAAAACCAGTTCGGGTACACCCAAGTTCCCTATGTTACCCTATTGATTGTTTTTTTACAACAGAGAGCACATGCAAAAAGTGGGGGGTTAAGCCGCGAAGTTAGATGGATAGCCACTATTGCAGTCGTGATTCTTGTGAGATACCAGAGTTACTCCATCGACAGGCTTGTCTTGTTCGTTGTCAGGATACTCGGCCGGAGGATTGTAGGCAACTTGAACAGAATCAAGTGGGGTGACCATGAGCGGAATGCGTCGCCGGGGAGAGGGGTATGTAAAGATGGATGATCGACGGATGCGTGGTGCTACCCATCGTATATAGCCTGGTCATGGGCAGTTGTGATCCGAGAGATAGACCTTGAATTCCGTCCTGAGACTCATGCGGGTTCAGTGCACACAATAACCAAATTCTCCTTACACCTAAGCACGGTAAGTGGAACACCAGGATCCCAAAAACGCAAAGCGTCTTAGACGCTGCGGAAGCTTTCCTTTTCTGAATTGAGAGACGAAGTTGGATGGACGGGAAAGAACCCGGTAGTGATAGATATTAGGTCAAGAAGGAACAAATATCTACGTGCCTCGCGCGTGCGCGTCGAGATTGTATCGAATTTACCACCCGCTACGTTTCCAGCTACAAAATAAACCCCAGGGAATCGTGAGATGGTTGAGACAAGCGGATGAGGAGGTGTCACGAACCTTCCGCCCTCGAACTTATGGCCAACAGCCCACATCTTGATGTTCTGGTCTTGCTCGACGGTGTTACGAGGGGAGTGGTTGGCCCTCGTCCACACGACTACAAAACAAACGCACGAAGCATGATGTCAGGTGTGTGTGCTCCCGAATGAACGAACGCGACCACCAGAGAGTAGACACCCACCTTCAGGACCACGAGCCAAACGGTAAAGGTACCAGCCAGCACCACCGACTACAGCTCCAACGATTGTGTAGCTGTTCGAGACGTCAGCCACCCCTCGTTCCGCAAAACGAAACCCCCCGAGCGACTAGACGCGGTCCCTTCCCCTTCCTCCACTCGGACTCAAACAGGAAGGAGGGCAGGACTCTGAAGACCAGAGGGACTCACATCGGAATAGCCTACGGTCGAAAGGTCAAAACATTCAATTCTACTCCGAATCCAAACAGATTTCAAAGTTCAGAAGGAAATTTCCACGGACCTCAATGGCGAACCAATTCTTCATAAGGGATTTACGAGCGACGTGCGACATCTTGATGGAGGCTGGGAGTGAGGTAGTGTGGTGTATGGGTGAGAAAAAAGGAATGAGCAGACAGAGGGTCGGCTTCAAGCTGGAATCTCAAACCTGCAAGGGCGGCCGGGCGAACCCGGCGCGCGGCATTTCCGCGATCCCAGCTCTGGGTCAAAACCAGGCCTCTCTGGTCATCCTTGTGTACTCAAACTTAGAATGCGACGATAAAAGCATAAGACCATAGATGAGATTTTCTCGGAAACACAACTGCAAACCTATACTATATGCGGAAATGAAGAGAGGACGAGAAACCAAACCATCTGGCCAGCTCAAAGACCCAGTCTCAAAGTAAAGGTTGACGACCAGAAAAAGCCCACGGAGTCCAAAAAGGGGGGTTGACGACAAGGGCAACCGACAGACGAAGGGGTGGTCCGCATAAGAAAGCTCAAGTTTCTCATGGAGAGTTTACGGCAAGACAACTACACGTTACAACTGCAGGGAGGGACCACCAAACACAACGGACAACGGGAGGCGCTAAGTGCACCCTCGCGTCCGTTTGGCGTCGAGCCAACGAGAACGGGACAACACAGGCAAGTGAAGGAACGACAGAAAAGAAAGATAAAAAAGGAGGATATATGAACATGAATGGTGCAAGGGAACTTGCGCCAGCCATTCCTTGAAACGAGGGATGACGGATAAAAAAAGATGGGAAAAAGCGGCGATAACGACAGCATAAGAGATGGGGACACTGAGGGGGGGTAGAGGGGATGAATGGGGGGAGGAAGGGGGAAAACAGAAAACAAACTTGGGCGGATGCACGGGGCAGACAACAAATTCAAGAAAACGTCCTTCAAACACAAGAAGTCGTGAAAGAACTCGGGGGATCATAGCATGTCAACGACCATAAAAGAGGCGAGAACACCTTAAAAGCGTGAAGGGGGATATGATGGGTTCCGAGGAAGGTATCACGCTTGAGCGCGCATACGTGTCCTCGCTTCCCCCTCCATCCGGCTCCTTAGTTTCTCCAACTGTTTTTCTTTTGAGACAAGGGGTCGATCTGCACTGTCGGTGCTGTTTCGACTCAAGGATACCCTCGTTTCCCTCTCGCAGGTGGAGAGTGAAGTCTGCGGATTTTCGGCCGCGGTGGTAGACCTCGAATTCCATGAGAAGGGTGAAGGAATCAACTTTGCGAACGTTTGGAATGAGAGTTTGGAGAGACGAGAATTGGCAGGGGAGACCAGAGTTTGGGAGGAAGAAGTTGGGTCGACTGTCACGCCCTCTGGGGTCGGCGGATTGGGATTGATGAGCCTGTGGGTGTTGGAGTCCTCATTCACTACGCGCACATATAAGAGAAAAGAACGGTCAAGACATACTGAGTGGATGACACATACTAGGTCGGGTTGGCAGGGTGCTCGACCGTTGTGGTTGGCGGATGAACGAAGGAGGGGAAGGCTTCGACGATGCCTTGGATTGGAGTTGGAGGGTGTCCGTCGGAGTCGGACTGTCGCGTTTGCTGGGAGGGGTGGAGAAGGTGCTTGAGCGGTTTAGAACGGTCCTTTCAAGCGTAGACGTCTTCGTTGGGGTATTGGCGGTATACGACTTCAACACGACAGCACGGGGGATGGAGGAAGGCGTGGGAGGGGTGTTCCTACGGAGCGGCGAGAATGACTGAACGGGCGAGCTGGGAGAAGTAGAAGAAGTGATAATTCCGGACGGTTTGTGAGGAGGGGTGACGGGAGGGGCGACCACTCGAGGGAACTTGAATGGAATAGCCACTGCCTCATCATCCTGGCTGGGTGAGAAGACACGGGGGCTGGGAGATGCCAACCTGGGGGGTGAGGGGGTAGCAAGCGCGGAAGAGACATCGGAATCATCTGGTGGAGTGAAGGTGAAAACGATCCCGCCCTCAACGATCTCACCACCAAAGTCATCTTCATAAGGAGTCTTAACCGATTGTTCCTCTTCCTCCTCTTCGCCTTCGTCAATAACACCGAGGGACGGCGTACTATCAGCAACCTCGAAACCAGTTTGAGCGGGAATAAGGAAAGGTGGGAAATCCTCATCATCAGCCAGAAGACCTTGCGAGAACAACCCTTTGCCATTGTCACCAACTACTGCAGCATGAACAGACGCAGAGACTTCCTCGTCTTCGTCGTATTCAAGGCATCCGAAGAATTTGTCCACCTCCGTCGGCTTGGGGTTGGACATACCACCCTGGAAACTCGAGGGGAAAGTCCAAGCCATTACCCCTGAAGCGCGGCAGCCGTGAGATGGAGGGGCAGCAGCAGCAGCAATCTCGGCCTTGAGAGCAGAGACAGAGTGCGAAACGTCCTCAGTAGAGCTGACGGCTGAGAGCTGGCTGGAGAAAGTATCGTCATCCTCCTCCTCTTGTTCGTAGTTGGCGAGCTCGTCATCTTGGTCAGAATCGTCTTCGCTCTCCTCTTCAGCAACCGAGCGGAGGGCAACCTTGAAGTCCTCGATGGCTGAATACTCGACATCAGTGGCTTGTGAATCGATCGAGAACGCAGGAGCCCGACGGTTGGCATGCGACTCGATAGATGCCTTCAAAGCAATCTCCAAATCTCCTCTCCTCTTTCTCTCTTCATCCAACTCGGCCCTCAACTCTTCAAGCTCCTCCTCAACAGAAGACTTGGCCTTCAGGTCCGCCCTCAAACGCTCGCACTCCTCCTTCAAAACCTCGGCCTCAACTCGGGAGACGTCACACCTCGCCAGGGCTGCCTGAAGTTCAGCACCCATGGCTTCCAATGACATCTGAATTCCGTTCTTCTCAACCTCCAAAAAGCCCGTCCTTTGCCTAGCGACCCAGGCCTCACGACGTTCCAAGTCAACGCGTTGAGAGAGAATCCCGACCTGTTTCTCAAGGTCAGAGACACGGACCCTCCAACCATCAATGTCCTTGCTCAGTTCGTCCCGTTCGGCTTTGAGATCGGCGATAAGTTGGAGCATCTCATCACTTGGCTCTTCGGGGACGGGGGGAGGGGGCGTCAGGGACCTGGTGGAGGCTTCAGACACACATGAAACCGGTCGTGAACGCGGCTGCGAAGCGGCTAGCGCACGCTCCAATTCCGTTATACGTTGTACGAGGGTAGCGTGCGCTTGGTATAAAAAATGCTGCTCAGTCTCTGACATGCATCTATCACTGATGCTTGCCAAGCTCGAACTAGACGAGGTGGAGATAGGTCGCTTTTCGACCGTCGGTGTGAGGGCCGGTGTTGGCAATTGGTTGGGGGCGATGTCGACGGAGTGCTTGTAGGAGATGCTCCTACGCTGCTGGGCGGAGTCGGTCCGAAAGGAACTGGGCGAACGAAAACTCCCCTCCAGATCGAGGGAGGCGCGGCGAGCGGGAGCGATTGCGGGAGAGACAGAGGGTACTATTACGGAATGACGTTTCATACGGTTCGTGATGGTCGAGCCTTCATTCCCGCCCACGGAAGTGATTGGAACAGGTGACGTGGCCAATGTGAGCGACCTCAAGCCTGTGGACAACCTTGGGGTAGGGGTTGAGGGGGTGGGAAGGCTGAAGTTCTCCTTTCCGAGCGTCAATTGACGGAGATTTAGACGGGCAGGTCGGTGGCGCAGAGGTATGGGAGTCAAATCCATGACTTCGACGGGGTTGGGGGAGATCTCAGTGGGCGAGGATAGTTCGACGGGGCTCGACATCATGGTGGAATCGTCTTCGCACTCCTCTTCACCCTCCTCATCTTCCTCAACAAGCGTGTGAAGTTGCTCCTTTGAGGATGTCGTAGCAGTAAGGTGCTTTCCGAACGAATCACGCTTTCCGGCCGCGTTCCCAAATGTGGATCCCATCACGGGGAAGGAAGGCTTGGTGGCTATGGCAAGTGGTCAACAATAGAGCTTAGTTTGTAATCGCACGATAGCACGTACAGAATTCGAACTTCTTTGAAGGAAGCTCTGGGATGCCGATGTCGGGGATTTCGACCTTGGAAAACGTGTTGAGATCTGGCTTTCCTTCAAGAGCCCACAGGGCCCTCCGCCGGACGGAATCTTTGTCACCGAGGTTGATGTTGTCATCGGAGACGGAGAGAGGGAGGTTGGCCACTGAAACACCCATCAAGTCTGCGGACTCGTGACGGGTTGAGACTGACGAACGGCGGCGGTGGTGCGAGTTGCGCTTAGAAGAGGGAATAGAAGAGAGGTTGGCTGGTGCACCAGGCTGGCCGGGGAAGGTTGGCGAAACGGGGGAGACATCTGCGGGGCGGGCGAGGAGGGAGGAAGAGGAAGAAACAGAAAGGTTTCGGGAGTGGGAACGAACATGACAGTGGGTGGATTTGAGGGCGATGTTAGTTGTCGTGTTGGCAGGTCCACCGAGCTTGAATGACTCGAACTGTGTGAGATGGAGAGAGGAGGTGAAGGTAAGAGACGGACATAAGCAAGGCGAAAGCGAATAAGATTTACCCTCATTCGTTCAGCGGCGTCGTTGTCCATAGCGTTTGTTACAGAGTTCATCATAGGAAAGTAAAGAACGGCGGTCCTTGCAAGGGCAGTGAATTTGTTCAGGAAAAAGAATGACGAGACGAACTCGGGAGGGAACGGTCAACGGTGGACAAATGGACCACACCTGCGCAGGGAGGGAGCGAGTGGTGGTGGTGAACAAAATCAACAACTTCAAAGCACACAACGCCCGCAAAAATATTGTATTTATTTACTCTTATTTTCCGCAATCAAATCATGTCCATTAACGTCAAACGGCCCATCCAAAACAAAACTGTCCTCCTCGTCTGCGATATTCAGGTAAAATTCAGTGAGCCTTCGTTTTTCTGTACAGGAAGGCCGGCGCGTTTGCCGATGATGGACTACAGGGGATGTAATCTACGGTTTCGAAGATGTTGTGGCCACCGCATACAAGATGTTCAAGATAGCCAAGGTCCGTCGTCGACCGTCGTTCTAATCAGACGTCCGCCCTATCGACAGTCCTCTCTTCTGACAGATACTTGATGTCCCCGTCATTGTATCTGAACAGTATCCAAGAGGTTCGTCGAAGGATCCCTCATCAGAGGAACTGCTATCGTAATTACGACACCACAGGACTTGGATCAACCGTACCTGAGCTCAGTGTCAACGACCTCGGTTCATTGCACCTAGGCACATTCGACAAGACCCTCTTCTCCATGGTCATTCCACCAGTCGAAGCAATCCTCAAGGAGCGCGACTTCAAGTCCGTGTTGATTCTTGGAATTGAGGTGCGTTCGGTATGCGGGGCTCCACCCCCTGGGCGCTTCTAAGTCTCCCGCGATTGATTGGTGACCACCCTTTGACCTCAGTCTCACGTTTGCGTGATGCAAACCGCTTTAGACCTCCTGGCCAAAGGTTATGACGTGCACGTGCTAGCAGACGGTGTCTCGAGCGCAAACAAGGAAGAAGTGCCTATTGCCCTCGCGGAAATGCGTCAGGCTGGTGCTCGTATCACAACCAGCGAAGCCTGTTCATTCCAGCTGATGGGTAACCGATTCCTTCGCCCCTTTATCACCCGTCGCGTGTTGACCCTTCACCCGCCTTAGGTGAGGCCACCGGTCCGAAATTCAAGGCGTTCTCTGCTGTCGTCAAGGACGAACAGCGCCGCACACGCGGTTCGGTATCCAAGTTGATTCCGTACAAGAGCGCCATCTAGACTAAATTGTGGAGAAGATCCTCAATACATGTACATCAAGCCGTTCACATTGCACGCGATACGCAGGAAATTTGTAATGCCATTGACCAGGTAGAACCTTAATCAGATGGAGAAGCGCCGAAGATCCGCATGTAAACTTTGATCAAGACCACTACAATGCCCCCGAATCCAGCCACCCTGACCATCCCGCCGATTTGGGCGAACGTAACCAGCCGGGTACGGGTACTTGGCCGTGTCACGCAACGTCAGGTGTGAATCCGAGCGCAGCGCCTTGGCATTGGCGTTGATGGCCACACACACTCGACCCAATGTTTGCTCCCTTGCTTTGCATCGCACACAAGACTTCTCTCCACGCTCGCTGATTTACTCAACATGACAGGGGGTTTTTTCATTCTCTACCACGAGGCAGCATCACACGAGGAAATATAAGCACTCTGACGTGGTCGGCCTTTCGGTGAAAGTATTCTTGTGCGCGAGCGACCGCCGGGCCCAGCGAAGATCGGGACCTGTGAGAGACAAAAAATACAGATGGCGCGATCTCAGGTTTCCCGTGTTCACCCCTCGGCTTGCGTAGGACCGTACTATAACCCGGCTCCACTCTTCACCCCGGACACGCAATGATCCAAATGTGGTGCGGGCTGATGGGTGGAACCCGACGAGCCTATCGCACTCCCTAGGAACCTTACCCTGAAAATCCGGTTTCTTTCTCTCGACACAGGAGAGAGCCATAATCGGCGGTAGTTCTAGGTCGATGTCGCGGTCCTAATCAGCCGTAAGTCGCAAAATGGGACCGTCGCCCAACGGTTACGCCTACGGCAGAACGGCGGGCGATTCTCGTTGTTGGGGCACGTCAGAGGGCTGCAACTCGGAGCAGTACAACTGCGGCTTCCGGTGTTGGGGCTCGCACTACAATAAATACGATCAAATTCGCAACCGACTCGTGGCCCAGAGGAGGTTAAAAGCCGTATGGAAACAAAGTACATGGTGTGCATGAGGCTGACTGTCAGTGTCTCTTCTCCAATCGTCACGAAACCCCTAGAATATAGGAATGTGTGAATCCCAGGTCGGAGGTGAATCTGACAAAGCCAGCGGGCTCCGGCTCTTCTTCCGGCTTCAGTCAAACGCATGAAGGGTTTGCGCCTCGGGCGTCCGACGCAATCTGTCCCTTTTACACGACAGTGTGGACAGGCATGTCGCGCGGGAGAATGAACACTTGATAGCCAAACTCATAGATTTGTATGTTTTGTTGACGCG
>Ga0307517_10005295_pt1 | contig 19496 bp, 10 predicted proteins | sample 23_EM_MG_FD_194515 | JGI IMG/M metagenome (GOLD analysis project Ga0307517, IMG submission 194515) | Populus trichocarpa ectomycorrhiza microbial communities from riparian zone in the Pacific Northwest, United States - 23_EM | ecosystem: Host-associated > Plants > Roots > Unclassified | place... | reverse complement strand
CCTTCAACCTTTTTAAGCATGTCAAAATTCCAGAAACATTCTCGGCAACCCATAACCCTAATTTTCTACTTATGAAAACAAATAAAATAAGATTGAATCATAACAAATGTGATGGAGTTGGGCTTGCGATAAGATGTGATTCTGAGTAATTATGTGTGAGTCTGTCACAACTAGATAAAGATCTGTCTTGAACATATTATATAGATAGCCTAACAGATACATTTGTGGACCAGTGGAACACGTTTAAACTCAATAACAATCCAAATCTTTACAGAGTTTCCGGAGACTAATTTTTTTAGAGTAGCTATGAAATCCCTATTCCAATGGTTGGATGTTTAGATTTTGAAAATCTCATTTTGGGGTCTTGGTTTTGATAGTTTTTGTGATTTTTCTTATTATTTTCAAATTTCATGTTTTTTTTCTTTATAATTTCAGAATTTTATTTTATTTTCTAGTTGAAATAGAGTTTGAGTGTATTTATAGATTTGTAAACCTTCTAACAAAAATAAAAATTATTATTCAAGAAAAATAAAACTTGCTAATTTGAAATTCATATTTATAGTTTTTTTTCTCATTAAAATTCTTGTATTTTTTTTTATTTGTTACTATATTTAGCCTCCGCTTACATAGATAAAAACAAAGACAGAACCATCTAGGTATGCACGCCAACTTTGCTACAGTAGTACATGACGAGATCAAAGAATTGATAATTAAGCATGGATGTCCAAAACCAACCAACCATCAAATCCCACTCACATCCAATAACTCTCCCAGGACGAATAAGACAACCCAAAGATGAAGTGAATTAGATGCATAACGATGCCTGCTGCCTCCAATTGGCACAACATAAGAATGAAACGGCGCCACATCTACCAATCAAACTAAAACCTAGAAGAGAAGAGAAGGCAAGCTTAGTGCTGTGCGAATGTACAATGAATTTCTCTCCACATCCAATAGAAGAAACATTGAATTCGCCAGCAAATTTAGTTTTTTTTTGTTTTTAATTTTAATTTTAACTTTAACTTGTAATGTAATGTTGAAGTAAAGTAAACGAGCTACAAGAAAACTTTTTAGTTGTTTTAGTTTATTAATTAATAATTCATAAAAATTACTTGGTTTTTTTGGTAGAATCACCAAATTATATGGGAGGGGAGAGATGAAAGAAATATTTGACTTTTGTCATAAAAACAAAAGAAATTCTCAGAAATAGTAATCGGATTTAGAATTGAAGATAGGAGATTCTTTTGCTTTGTTTTCTGTGTGTTGATGCTAACTATTACTATTATTAATAACAATAGAACTAGTAAGATTTAACAACTAGCAGTTGTTGATACAGATTTCTACTATTATTAATGCAATGAATTAAACAAGTAGGTGGTGGTGGTGGAGGAGGAGCAGCAGAGATGAGTGTGAGCCATGCATCGATACATCCGGTGGAAGATCCGACGACGACGGATGGCGGAAACAATAACGCGCCGGGAGTGCGGATGAAAGACATACAAGGGATGCCAGGCACCAAAGGCGGCCTTGCTTTGCGTCTCTCTCAGTTTGTATTTGCTGTTACGGCTCTTTCTGTCATGGCCTCCACCAGTGACTTCGCTTCTGTCACTGCATTTACGTAATTAAATTGCTTGCCTTCTTCTTATTCTTTCCTATCAATTGCTTGATTCTGCTTTCATGTTTATTTAAGAGAATTATAGGAATAGTTCAGATTCAAAACCCTAAGTTTAGTATTCCGTTGCTGCTGCTATGTTAAAGCAGGGAAGGTGAATGTTTCAAATGCCGTAGCAAGTAATTACAAGTAATTATGATGCTAGAAAAAAAAAAAAGAAGATAAAATTTATGCATGTTGTTTTTAGCATTTTGATTGATTTGTATGGGTCGTTGAAATTTATGCAGGGTAGTTGCATTGGTACATCATAAAGAGGCACACCTCTCTAAAGAGCTTATGATTTAGAGTATCCTTCCTTGTTTTGCATTAGCTTTCCTTGTCTGTATTTCAATGTGATCAGCAGTTTGGAAATACTAAGTAAGTCTGTTTGACATGTTCTGGATAAACTATTGATAAGATTTCATTGTTGATGAACGAGTTGTTTTAGCCCAAGGACTGAATTGGTTGTGCTTTGATTGTCTTCTCTGTGCAATCATGCTGCTGAATTTTGCTACACTATCACTAATATGATGGAATGTCAAATTTTTAGGCGAACCATCATCTTAATTTTTTGATAACATCAATTCTTTTCTTTTCTTTTCTTATCTGCGATATCAGCTACCTAGTTGTGGCCGCTAGCTTGCAGTGCTTGTGGAGCCTTTGCTTGGCTATTGTTGATATTTATGCCCTTCTGGTGATGCGCTCATTGCAGAATTACAGGATTGTCATCTCTTTTGCTGTTGGTGATGGGGTAAGATGACAATGTCTTTAATGCAAAACTGAATCTTAACAGTCTATGTCTGGGCCATCCTTGTTCTCCTGTGTTGTTGGGAGCACATATCTTTACCCTCCTAAAGATATATATATGACTGCAAGTCTTACCTCAGCAATATACTACTCCCAAGGATATAGGCATTTTGCTTGTGCCTGTGGCCAGTCTTCTGCATTCATAAGATTTGGTATCCAGGAAGTAATTTGAACTATTTGGTTTTTCACTTATAGATTTGAAGGCTTTCTTTTTCTATTCATCCATCCAATCTTCTGCATTTGTTGATTATTCCACTACCACCCCCTTGTTTTCCTTCCTTTTCCTTTTGATTTTCAGCTTGTATGAGCTTAAGCTACAGTTACCATTGCTTGCCTTTTCTATGTAAACTAACATTTTCATTATCACCAGTCTAATGTATTAGCATTAAGAAGCGGAGTCTGCATTGGGCCATAATTAGAGGAAAAATTCAGCAAATCATTTCATCCTGGAATGCAGAATGGAATCATATTTGAATTTACTTGGACTAAATATTCTTGACTAATCTCTCTTAGTGAAATGGGAAGAAGATATTGTTCATTATAATATCTCTCAAGTTCAAGTGCTGTAACTATAGTTGTTATGGTGTCTGCTCAAAGCTTTTGGGTGCATGCTACTCTAGGATTGTTGAAAATATCATCAATCCTGTACAGAGAGCATGAACACCATATTTTATGGCCTTTGACTTTTAGTTGTGTTGGGATACGTCTCATAAGTTTTATCAGACATTTTCATCAGGTTTCCTTTTGTGAAATGTGTTCATGATGATCATTCCAAAAATGAAACATTGAACTGGAGAACAGAAGGGTTGCAGTAATACTCCCTCCCACTAAAACGATGCTGTTGGTTACTTGTACATCATGTTCATTTTTTATCCTTCTCGACTTCACTTCAGTTATCGTCGCCATGCCATCTTGCAAGTTATTCTATTTACATGTAAATTATATTCTCAATTTTGTGTCATTTCCATGCAGATAGCTTCCACGTTCACATTTGCTGCAGCTTGTGCTTCTGCTGGCATCACAGTCCTTATCGACAATGATCTCGACAGCTGTGATGATAACCATTGTTTGCAGTTCGAAACGGCTACAGCCATGGCATTCATCAGCTGTTTCTCTGCATTGCCATCTTTTCTCTTGAACTTTTGGTCACTGGCATCACGATGAAGAAAAAATAACTTCTATGAATTAAAAAATTAACTGACAACACTGGCCATGTTGTGGTACCAACTGAAATACAAGAGAGTCTTGTTTAATGTTTGTTGCATGTGTGTCTTGAAAGAAGGATGGATGCATTTCTCTTTGCATGCGATTTTGTTGTAAATTGGAACGCAACGTAAATATATGGGGTGCTGTATATTTGCTTATTTAGGAAATGGAATTGATTGGATGACTTTGGTGTAGACATTCGCGAGGAGATACGTGTAATGACACATCCCACGAGTGGAAGCTCACAAACTTCATGTAAAAACCTGAAGGTGGTGCTTGTTGTGTGTGGACACAAATGGTATAAACCAGCCATGTCTAATATGGCTGCATGGTGAAGGTCAAGATTGAGATTGCAGGCAGTTAAGTGACCTAAATGTCGTGAATGGTGACAAGCATGGCTGCCATTATTGACTGAAATGAGGAGGTTTGTTCCCCATTTTAGCTATAAATAAAAGGGTCATGAGAGCTGAAAACGCACAAAGAAAAAGAGAGTAAGAGAGCTATGAGTGTGAAAGAAGTTTGAGTTGGGTAGAGTGTTTTTTTTTTTTTTTGCTAATGAAATCAACAGCTCTATGGATGCGTGCAAATTATCGAATTACGTTAAACAATGTGTTGTGTTTAGGAAACAATCAAAGATCGTAGCTAACAATCGGTAGAAAAAACAATGTATGTTTGATCTTTGACAAAAAATGGAGTTATTATACAATTCACCCAAAATTCAATATGAATTTTTTATTATAAAATTTATTTACAAGCCACAAATATTCACCATAAAATCTTAGAAGAGCCTCTTCAAGTTTTTATGTTAAAATATATAAAAAGCAAAATGTAGTTTTTATGTTAAAATATATTAAAAAAAACAAGACATTTGGCTGGTAGTCTTTTTTAGGCATTTCATTCATTGGTTGAGGTGATTTGGCTATGTAACTTTTTAACCAATTTGTTGGCTATCATAATTTCAAAACATAGTATATAAAAAATTTATAATTTAAAAACAGAAAATTTCCTGGGTTTTAAAATTAAATTTTTTTTATATAATTTCAAATTATTTTAATATATTAATATTAAAAATAATTTTTAAAAAATAAAAAATATTATTTTAATACATTTTTTTTTAAAAAAAAATACTTTTAAAAACAATTCATATTACAATATCATATACACCATGATGTTTTTCCATCTTAAATCGTGATTGGAAATGTAATTGCGATTACTTTTCAAAGTACTTTTCACTTATAAATATATTAAAATAATATTTATTATTATTATTTTTTTAAAATTATTTTTAACATTAACCTATTAAAATAATTTAACAATATCAAAAAAAAATTAATTTAAGATAAAACAAATTAATTTTTTTAAAAATATTTTTAAAACATAGACTATATATTCACATTTTGGAACAGCAACAATCCTAAACTGTAAAAATTTTTTCTCGAAAAAAAAAAGGTAAAATGGCTAGGCGCGAATACACACGCAAAAGTCAAAGACCTACATTTAATGAGCTAGTGGATAAAACAAACATGAATCTTGGATAGAATCCCACGAGAGCCAAGAAGACTGAGTGTGAACAGACTTTAAAAAATGCACCAAGGTTCAGTAGCAGAAGCTGCACAACTAGCATTTAAAGCCCTCGGAAATCCAATGTTGATAGCAAAGAAAAGTCCAATCGAGTACCAGACTACCAGCAGTGCAATTTCGAGGTTTTACCCCCACAAACAGTGCCAATGTGGAGGTAATAAGTAGCAAAACATTGAAATGACATCTTTAAGACATTCCTGGAAACTGCAAGAAAAGCTCCAGTGATATCGGAAAGGAAAAGGTATATTTATTTACATGGCCAAGGCAAAAACCTGCAGCTGGGTTTAAATATTTACTATAAAACTTCTCTTTTCATTTTCAAAAATCTCTACCATACCGTTGTTCTCGTATTCGACTGCATAGTTGGATAAATGAACTGTGGAGTTCACAAAAAAGACCAGTTTACAAAAGAGAAAGCAATGCAATGAACAGCGTTCTCTTCTGCAGATAGCACTTTCCAAGCAACAGCTTGCTCATATGAAACATTACGCCCCATTGTTGACATGCAGATTCCAGCAGGCAAGCATGCAAATCCCTGATCAGGGAAAAAGGACAAGTTTCATCGATTAGGATTTGTAAGTAAAACAATTTATTTTCCACTTTTTCCCAATGAAGGTAACACGTAGACTGGCTGAGGCCAAATATAATGGAGGAAAAAAGGCACAGGATCCATATTTACTGTACCAATGATCTCATTAATCTAACCAAGATGCTCAACTACATCTTATGAATCCCTGCTTTCTTTGCTTATGAAAATTTGGGGAATACACAGAAACAAAACCGCACATTATCTCTAATCGATCCATAGAATTTAAGTTCAAAATCGCAAGAAAGAGCACCTATAATTTTGCAGATCTTTACAATGCCTTATAATGATGAGGGAAATTCTAGTGAATAACCTAACTTGACAGCAAACATCCAATGTTTCTTAACATGTAGACAAACATATGGTCAAGAGAACAAACAGAACGTATTTCCATGTAAAACTTACCTGTTGCATTAACTTTGCAAATTCTGTATACAATGCCTGGCGTCCAGATTCATTGAATATCTTATCCAGTGTAATATCTTGTAGAGCCACTAGAGTTGTCTCCAGCATGTCAAGCCCTGCCTGATTGGCAAAGATGAAAACTGGCAGCGACTGCAAAACAAAAAAAAAACACAGACACATGAAAAATCTCTGATGTTATCTCAGACACTGAAGATTGAATGATCTCCTCAGTAGTGGAGCACTAGTGTAGCAACTGCAATTTTCAGAAGCACTTCAACTAAATATTTGACAGATATACTGTGTTATCCAATTGGATGTAAATGTACCTTCAATGAACAACATAAAATTGCATCTGGATGATGCCATAGATGTTTCAGGACAGAATCTCCACCCACAGAATCAGATCTCAGTAATTCTGCTCCTAAATGGTAACTAAGCAAGAAAAGAAAAGATCATGAAGTTCTATCAAGCTCAAATTATCATAGAAGATGCACTACAAGATGCTATAGAAAAATAATGAGCAACTCGGTCATTAGCACTTCATTAGTATTAATATTAATATAATATAGTCACTAAACCATGATGAAAACTTAAGCAGAACTTGCCTGTGACTTTGGCAGATCCAGTGAGCCAAGGTTAGAGCTTCAGGAGATCCTGCAGATAGCTTTGGTCCCAAAACTGGACTCAATCCTGATGGAGATATGGCCATGGCAACCCTCTGGACAGATGAAATCACACTACGTACGTACTGACGTGCCATGGTGGCAACATTATCCTGTAGATTGCTCTCAAAAGGGAACTGGAAGGCAATAGTCAACACTGATCGCAAACTATGACACGATGAGCCATCCACTGCAGTGTGGTTTATTGCCAGCCCCGCTTCAAGACTTGATGTTAGATCCAGAGTACAATTTGTAGTCAATACCTCCTGTGTATCCTTCTGTATAACAACATTGGCATATTAAAAAAAAAATGTCATGCAACTTTCAGCAAGGCCTCGAGTAAACACAACTGAGACAAATATGTTTACTTAAGAAGCAACATATTTCGCGAATGAGTATCTTGTCCAGTTGAGCCAATGGAAAGGAAAAATTACAGTGAAATCCACTCATACTTAACTGCTTTTGATTCCAGTGAAATGATGCGGAAACCAGAAGGTAGCAGTGGAGCATCATCTGGAAACGTTTCATCAATTGGAGCAAAAACTAGTTCAGAACAGGCTCCAACAGCATTCTCATCAATTCCACTACATATCTGCCCAAAACAAGGGAAACCCATTAAAGCACATGCAGCCAGTTCTTATTAGTATATACATGTCTGGTTAATGAGCATAATCAGGCCTCTCTTAGGCAGCTGTAAGTACAGCATAAACAAACCTTAGTGCAAAAGAAATTCTCTGAATTCTGTAAGATATAGTAAATAGGGAGGAAATGGGAAACTGATCGGACCCTGGAACATGGTATAAATTACACAGGAAAACTATGAACCAAGTAGGCCCATCAACCATGCTACCTTGCCCAAGTTGAACAAGTCAAGGTTAGCCATGTCAAAAATGGGGCGCAGATTGCAACTATAGCAACCCCAAAACTCCTTGACACTCATTTAAACAAAAAATTCAAACTACTACATGCTATAGCAGGTTGAAAAAGGTAAATAAATAAAGATGCTAAAAGCAGCACCTGTAGGAGATGGATGTCCTGTGAAACAAAAGCATCTTCTTGTGCAAAAGAATGGCCTTCAAGTCGAATAACTTCAAGCAACTGGAGCAAAAGTTTCAGTTAGGAGCAAAAGTACTTGAAAATGTTTGTTGTGCAGCACAAATAATTGCACTCATTGCAGGATAAGATCTATATTTAGCAGGCACAACATTTTTGTATGAACAGAAGACTCGCCTATCAAACCATGACATTGTTTTTGAAATCCCACAGAGGACTAGGGTGGGAGGTTATGAAAGAGGAAGCAACCATAGACACAAAAAGCAAATGCTCAGTACCCATCACGACAATTTGAACACTGAATATGTTAAGGAGGTGATTAAACTCTACTGCGGTGAAGATACTGCAGGGGAGGTCCTGCGGAAAAATAGCTCGACGCTAGGATGATAAAAAGCTTAACACCTCTCATTATTATTACTTTTTCAATATGAAAAAAAAAATGAAAGGAAAAACCCACAGGGAATCAAAATGCAATATGATTAGGATAACACATCCCATTTTTTAAGCAATCGCACATTCCTATTTATTCAATATACCAGCAATCTAGCATGATGATGAAATGATTGCATCAGATAACATACGTCTTCTTGTTCAATTGTGTGGCCCAGTGGCATGGTGATTTGGCTCCCAGTAAACCTCATGGGCCTCATTCCTGGATATGCATATGAACCAGCCTTCCACAATGCAGCAGAATAGGCATCAACACTGAAATCAGCCCACTCAGCGTGATGCTCCCTTAGGAAACAGACCAGCACAGCAGGATGCACATTCTAGCAGATAAAAGCAAAGAAGAAATCAGTTTTATCCAAAGACATGTTGCACTAATTCTTACTTTTAATCACACAAAACTTTTCACCCCCTTTACTTTTGTTTGGTATTAATTTGGGGGGAGGAAATTTTCAAGGTTTGGAGAGAGGTAAGGAAATTTTGGAGGAAAATTTTTTGGTTTTCATGATTTTTCCTCTCTTTTTTTAATTTAATATTTATTTTTTTTTTATTCCACATCCAATTTCGAACTACAAATAATATTATTTGATTTTTTTAAGATAAAACTTCATTGTAATATTGATTTGATTTAAATTGAGACCCAATATGAGTCCTAATTTTTTCAATTCCTAACAAACACTTAACACTTCACCCTTAAATGCTCTCTCTTTTAACATTTTCCCTCCAAAGTTTTAACTCCATACGGCAAACTAAGATTTCCTCTTTGTCAAAAACCAGTAAACCAAAATTTGGCATCTTTTGAAAAGGAAATTTTGAACTTAAAGACTGTCCATACATAGCAAGAAGGTTAAAAAGCCACAGAGCATCAGGTGAATATCCTGAAAATAATTCTGTTGTAAATCCAGATTTCAGAAGTAAGAACAAATAGAAAGTTGAAAGTAAATATGATGAAAACTATAAGCAACGTCAAAGTCATGGCAAAATATTAAATTGATCAGAAAATGTACTTTATTAAACAAGCTTGCTTATTCAGGGTTTGCTGGAAATGCAGAAGAATGTAGTTAACAATTACCCTCAAAATATTTCTTTATTGTTTCAATAGGCAATAGAAAATTTGTGATCATAGTTTCAAAACTTACTTGCAGTAGCATGGAAGCTTTCGCACAAAGAATCCCTCCCAAGAACGAAAGAGAATGAGCAGAATTATTAGCACCAATCAAATTCTTGGTTGAGTTAACTGCAATTATTACATCCTCAGCTCCATCCGCATTCATCAGTGACCAGCCATCATCATTAAACCCATTGATGGCATCATTGAAACCTCTACATGAAGTTGACATGGAACACAAATATACAATTAAATCATCCATATGCACACCTTGAATGATCAAATACACATTGATTTGGTCCACATGAATGTCTTCGCAAGAAAACCACTTAAATTAACAGACACAGTCATAGTACCTGCTTAATCTTTGGTTAAAGGTTCTCAGAACAGCTGGTTGCCTGCCCAAACCATACACCACCTCACCACTGGTTTCATGAGCTACTTGCCTGACATAACGCAGTGCCTTGAAAGCAACCAGATAATCAGTACTATAGAGTTGAAACTTGTCTTATCCATGAAAGCTGTAACTCCATACACAGCGGACCAATAAATAAACACTCCACATATCAATATAATAACGTTTAACAATAGAGGAACTATGCCCACATTTGAAAAAGAAACGAAAAAGAAAAGGTTCCTAATTTTCGACTAGTAGAGCAATAGCCTCCAATTTCACAGGCATATAAGGCATCTCAACCAAATCAAGTAACAATTTAAAACAAACTCAAATTATTGCATCCTGAATCCCATGCAAAAAATTGATCAGATAAGAATTCTTATTGAGGATAAGTCCTGTTATAAGAATAGTAAATAAATAAATAAAAAGCAGAGATAGTTGAGTCCTTACGATACTGCTTTATGAAAGATGGTTGCAGTAAGAACCCACTCACCGCAATGGTCATTTTCTGTGCCACTGCTTTTGATGATTCATAAAGTGGTCGAAGCACCTCAGGCACACTCCATGCCTGGAAAAAATATGAAAGAATTACCTCTGACTTATGAAGAGACATATAATGCCAACTGTCTAAAACTGTACCTGAAGATTCAGGTGATCCACGATGTGGATAATTGACCCTCCTTCACATGGCCTTATCAAATAGCCACTAGGAAGCATTTCAGCCCTCACAAACTGGGCAGCGGCAGCTGCATCGGGGCCAGCACCATAACCAGAAAGTGATCTCTCACAGACCTTAATATAAGATGTACAAATGAGACATCTAAAGCTGAATACAGCGTTGATCATGACACTAAAGCTGAATTGTCAATCAAGAATTAATCTATACGAATGAGCTGAACTATAGAAGACATGTGTACCACAAGGCTGCCATTCTCTAAACTTGTAGTGTATCTCAGAGTCCACATATCCCGTGCTGGAGCAAGAGTAGTTGGAGCATATATCTAAACCAATTTCAACTTTTAGCTGCTCTGGTAAATAGCGTAGAAATCCATAAAGAATAGCAGAGGAAATCAAGCCTTTATCCATTCTTGATTACCTGACTGTACACTAGTTCAATTGTTCCACCATTTCCAGCAGGAAACATAGTGAAAACTTCAAGGTTCCGACAATCACGGAACCAAGATGAACGATCTTTAAGGATCTCTGCAATCTGTCATATATTTTGAAAAAAAAAATTCATATAGCATATATATACCACATTAAAACAAGCAGCCAGTAATCAATGTCAAGAAACAACTTAAATTATTTACAGATATGAGTGTGAATACCTTTTTAGGCTCTAAACTTACAAGACCGCAGGCTCTTGCTGCCACTCCACCGCACCTTTGTGAAATGGAAAAAATCCCAATCGAATCCGGACCAGGCTGCCGACAAATTTAAATGATTCATTCAGATAGAAAAGGTGTATAAAGAAAATCTATCAACTAAAAGACCAGTGGAATAGATGCGCGTGAACACACACACACACACATATATAGAAAACAAAAAACCTTCATTCCAGGCATCTGGACCCACTCAAGAGCAGTTCCTGTGGCCTTTGCAAGGAACTCTGACAAGGTCTCCTCAGCTATTGAGAGGAGTCTGAAAAAAAAAACCATGATATTAGTTGGATGGCACACCAACAAACAAGCATTCGGCTAACCACAAACAAACAAAATGGAAAAGAGATCCAGGTAACTGTGATTACCCAGCAGGGTTATTGGCATCTCTTAGTGAATGTTGTGGAGTGGCAACCACAGAGTCACAGCTTGCATCAGTTGCTGTTGGTGCCTGTACCAATATCAACTTAAATAAATCATGTCCAAGAATGAAGGAAAGCAAATAAGATTACATCAAATGCTTAATTCATGGAGCTCAGTTAGAACTACATTTACAAAACAGCAAAAACATACTATTGGTGCTACAACTAATTAAGCACCAAGCGGAGCATGACCAAACATGGGAAGAAAATGTGACAAGAAAATAGAGGCACATAATAAGTTTAAAATTACTAGCTGGTATGAAGAAAAGTACATAATGCTAATAATGATATGTAGTTACTATAATTTTTCCTTCCCCTGGAAGTTGGCTTTGTTTAGACTAGAGTTAATGCTAGGGCCTCAGGCTGCAACAAAAATCATACATAGATTAGAACAACATCATTAACACAGATAAAATGCACCTTCTACACCGCAAAATCTGTGACACATGGTAAAACCATCAAAGTTGGAACCACCCAGAAGTGTTAGTTAAAGTTACTTTGGGTCATCATGCCAAACGTATATTCCAATATCATCCCCAGCACTACCCAATTTGCAATATGGATCATCGTAATGAATGAATGGAAACAACAATTTACAAATAAAAGACCATGATCAGAGACTTACAGTTTGCAGTTGTTGCCGCATGAAACCATTTTCGCACACCAGCTGTGACACCTGTTTTTGAAGGCGATCATTCTCCTCCATCAACAGCTTATTCATTGCTGTCAATTTCCTGTTCACAGTCTGGAGTCTTGAGGACTCTTTTCTCTGCTTCTCTCTACACCTGCACATTCAAACAGCACCCAACTTCTCTCAGTGTCCCAGGAAACCCCTTCATCCCCAGAAGAAATTAACACTGTGATCTCTTTATACACATCCCAACTTCAACTTATCAAAAACCCATATTGGAGTAACTCATACAAACTAATGCATCCTATGAATGGAAGCACATAAATCCAGTGTGAAATCATGACCCAATTGAGGAAGGTTTATACTAATAGCAAAAGGGAAGAAGCTTGCAAACAAACAAAATTCAAATTGCAGAAAAGATGTAGTGTTTCTCCCACCTAATTTTTTTTTTTTAAAAAAAAAAGCTACCCTGGTTGTACTCTTTAATTTACCAATCTGATACTTAATGAAACTTAATTATTTGGCATCAATGCATTTAATGTCAAAGTGTACAACTTCTTTATTAAATGCTGTTAATCCAGCCCCTCTAAGACCTGATCACCCAAAAATTGAATCAAAATAAAAGTCGAAGTAAATGATTTAAGTAATTTTAGTTTCTTTTTAACTTAACCTGCGATTTTGAAACCAGACTTTGATCTGCTTCGGCTCAATATTAGCTAAAATGGGGCACTCTCTAATCAATTGTTGCCTACGCAAAGAGCTGGGCTTAGGGCACTCCGCATAAACTCTTTCAAGAGCCTCCACTTGCTCTGCTGTGTACCGAACATACTTCCCATCATCAGTAAGGTGCTTGTTTATGCTCCCACTACTGCTGCTCTCTCGGTGCAGAGGGGCCACTTCCATGGCCATTTCCACCACAAAATAAATAATCAAACACAGAGAGAAATAAAGGAATCAGGAGGTGTCTGCTTTCTTTATGGGGTTTTAGATTCTTTGGTTCCCTTCCTCTTTGCAAGACATAAGAAAGGAGAAAGGAAAAGAACAGTATGATTTGAGCTTAACAAAGAAGAATCTTGAAACTTAAACAAAAAGAAAGATGGAATTCTTCTTCTTCTTCTTCTTCTTTTGCATACGTTAAGAACAATACATATGTAATACTATGAACAGACACATAATCTGAGTGTGTAATTTTGTGAGAAACCTCTGCGTTTGTTTTTAGTTTCAAGAAAAGACCCCAACTACTGCTTTAAAAAAAAAAAAACCACCAAAACCAGCAGCTTTGAAAGAGAGCAAAAATCCAAACTTCAGATTATTTGATCTCAAATCAGTGTCACAGTGATCACATCAAAGAAGTTTTTGACAATAAGAAAGAAAACAAGAACAAAGGGCTCTCTCAAGAAGGAGAGCTCTCCCAGTCCCAGTGGGTTTGACATTAGAGAGCAGCTGCTGCCATGAAAATTACAGAAATGAAGAAAAACAAAGCAACCCTAACCAGAACGAAACCTTGCTACTTGCTAGAGACTTGAAGGGATTTTATTAGTGTGTGCGTGTCTGACAGTGAGTGATCTAAGTCAGAGCTTGAAACGGTAATGGAGAAAAAGCAAGGAAAGGAAATGGAAAGGAAAGCGAGAGAAAGAGCAGTTTCATTTTGCACACATCCCCACAAATTAACTTGGCCTCTGTTGCGTGCTTGTCATTATTTGTGAATGCGCTTTAAACTATATTTTTAAAAAAAGTTTTAAAAAAATATTTAAAATTATTTATATATTTAAAATTATTTTATAAATTAATATTAAAAATAATTTTTTTAAAATAAAAATATATTATTTTAAATTATTTTTAAGTGAAAAAATATTTTGAACCGCAACGGCTACCACACTCTCAAACACCTTTTAAATATTATTGTGATTTTTTTTTCTTTGGCACCGTTTAGCATTGTCAACCGTGATTTTTGAAATTTTTATTTAAAAAAATAATATTTTTTATTATTTTAATATGTTAATATTAAAAATAAAAATATTATTTTAATATATTTTTAAATATTTTTTATAATATAATATAATTTTAGCGCATTTACATGTTTTAAATCGAAATATTTAAATTGGTGTGCCAACTTTATGTCCTGTTTAAATATATTACTTTTTAATTAAAAATATATTAAATGATATATTAAATTTTTAATATTAGTATAGTAAAATTATCTAAGACCATTGAAAATATTAACAAGAAAAAATAATTTAAAAAATATGTTAAAAAACAAAAAATAATATAGTGCTAAATGGATATGTCATGTCATATAAACTAATTTAATGTCAAGTACTAAATAAAAAAAATAAAAAAAAATGGTTTTTTATTAAATTATCACTTAAAATATAATATTAAAAAAATAATATTATGGATAACTTAATCAAGAAAATAGTATAGTATATGAAGTTGCATGTATCATTCGCGTGTTTCAATAATAGAAACAAAAAAAAAGTGGAGATTTTAGGCTATTAGCATAGAAAATTAAGAAATTTGATAAAATAGCATAACTGCAAAAATATTTAGTAAAATAACATGGTTTGGGATTGTCGCGTTCCAAAACGCAATATATAAAGAAGTTGCGATTGAAAATGCGACATCAAATAAATTTTGCATTTCAAAACCACTATATATTAAAAAATCACAATTGAAAACCGCGACATATAAAAAAGTCACGATTGGGAACCGTGACATATAAAAAAAGTCATAATTAGAAACCACAAGATCAAGTAAATGTCGCATTTTAGAACCGCAACAACTAATAAAATGGCTAAAAAGTTCCAATAGCCAAATCACCACAACCAATGAAATTCCAGTAGCCAAATCTCCTCGTGCATATTTGAAGGGTTCTTATAAGATTCATGATGCATTACTTCTTGTATACATGTTGTATGAAATTAGATTGAATTTCATAATAACTGCAATTCAACAATTATTTGATTTGTTAATCTTACAATTAATTTGGTTCATGACACTTATACATCCAAGAACCTAACAATATTCAAATTAAAACTATACTTAATAAATAATCACTCATCACCACTTAGTGCGCTTTTTAACCCCGTCTTTTTCCTTTCGAGTGTGCTTTTGAGCCCTATTTTCTTCCTTTCGAATGTGTCTTTGAGCCCTCATCTTTCGGGTAGTGCAATTTCTAACCCTACCTCTTTTTAAGTGCATCTTTAAGCCCTCGTCTTCTAGATAGTACGCTTTCTAGCCCTATCTATTATTTTTCGAGTGCGTTTTATAGCCCTCGTCTCTCAGAGAGTGCGTCTTCAGGCCCTATCTCTTCCTTTGAGTGTGCATTTGAGCCCTAATCACTTTGATAGTGGGCTTTCCAGCCCTATCTTTTTCCTTTCGAGTGAGTCTTTGAGCCCTCGTCTTTCAGATAGTGTGTTTTCTAGCCCTCATCTTCTAGATAATGTGCTTTCTAGTCCTATCTCTTTTCTTTCGAGAGCGTTTTGTAGCCTTCAACAATCATATAATGTGTTTTCTAACCCTATCTCTTTCCGAGTATGCTTTCTAACCCTCATATACTTGATAGTGCACTTTCTAGCCCTATTTATTCTTTTCTTGAGTGCGCTTTTGAGCCCTCAACCATTAGATAATGTGTTTTCTAACCATATTTCTTTCTGAGCACGCTTTCCAGCCCTCGTATACTAGATAGTGCACTTTCTAGCCATATCTCTTCTCTTCTTAAGTGCGTATTTGAGATCTCAACCATCAAGATAATACGCCTGCAGGCCCCATCTCTTTTCTTTTTTAGTGCGCTTTTGAGCCCTTGTCACCCAGATAGTACGCTTTATAACCCTATCTCTTTTCTTTCGAGTGCGCCTTTAAGCCCTCATCATCTAGGTAGTACGCTTTCTAGCCCTATCTCTTTCCTTTCGAGTGCGCCTTTAAGCCCTCATCATCTAGGTAGTACGCTTTCTAGCCCTATCTATATCTCTTACTGAGCACGCTTTGAGCCCTCACTTCTAAATGACTGGCCATTTCTTGATCTAATAAGTCCACTATCTCTCATTTCTTTTTCTTGTTTACAAGCTTACTATATAAAGTCTCTTATGAGACTTTATGTCGTAAGCATTGTAAAAGGGGGGGCAACTGCCATAATCTATTTTTGGGTTATTTCCCACAACTTACTTTTTTCCTTGTAAAAATAAATAAAAAAACAAACAAATTTATTAAAACTAAACCAATTTGATTTATTTTCATGCTCAATTGTATCAAATCGATCCTAATTGATGGCATTCATAGCTAATCTATCAACAATTCAACAAATCCTAAATTCAACCTAAACCCTATATAATAATTTAATTTCAACTAAACGATCACAAATTAAATATAAAATTCATATAATTAATAGTAATGTAGCATGTGTTACCTTGCTTGTAAGACCGGGAAATGGTGATAGCAACATCAATAGCTTTTGAAGAGAAAAACATCATTGGAGACCTGAAGACGAAGATGGAAGTGAGTTCTGGGTGTTTTAAGGACAATAAACTACTGGTTTGTGGGTTTTTTCACAAAAAGGATGTCAACGTCAATTAAAGAGAGAATGAGAGGCTATGTGCATATGTTATGTGATCTGAGAGAAAAGAAAAGGGGTGGGGTAAATTTCACAACATGTCACAATTCAGAATCAAAATATAGTAAGTTGTCATTACTATGAAGTGAAACATGAAGGTTGTCACTATTAGGAATAACAAAATTTATTGAATATAGTAATTTAGAATTACAACACGGAGGTTGTCATGCTTGGGGAATAGCCACATCTATTAGATGTTGCAATTCAAATTCGCGACAAGTTTAAACTATGTTATTTTGTCAATACTTTTTCAAATTGTGTTATTCCATTAAATTTTTTATTTTACTATGCTATTTTTTTTCTAAAAAATCAAGTAATATACTACTTTTTCTTAGTGTGTTTGTTTTTGAGGTAGCTTTTATGGTTATGGTTTTAAAAAAATAAGTTTAAAAAAAGTACGATTAGTTGGATTTAGATACGTGTTTGGTAAAAATTATGGTTGAAGTTTATATGTAGCAAAAAAATACTAAAATGTTTGGTGGAAGTGTGGTTGCGGTTGCTTTTCAAAATGCTTTTTATTTGGAAATGTATCAAAATATTTTTTTTATTTTTAAAAAAATATTTTTAATATCAGCACATCAAAATGATCTGAAAACATAAAAAAAATATTAATTTGAAGCAAAGAAAAAAAATTAAAAAATTTTCAAATATTTTCAAAAGCGCTTTTGAAAAGTAAAAACAAACAAGATTTTACGAAACTTAGTTAAAAAACATGTAAAAACTGCTTCACAAAAATTATATTTTAAACTTAATTTTTTAATGGGTCTCACAGTATAAAATACAGTTTAGTTTGTTACCAAATATCTTATTGTGTTTGTTACACTGCAAGCGCAAAAACAGGTGTAAAACAAACGCAACCGAAGCCTTCGTGATAACAGCCATCCCACTTAGCTTTTGAAGACCAATAATAAATTAGTTTAGGCTTTTACAAAGTAGTGTCACTTCTTACTAAAAAAATGCATATCATTTTAAATTGGATCATTTGAGGACGGGATCTTCTATTCCAATGGTGGAACTATGTTTGAATTAAGCCAGAAGTCAAAAAGTTTATTTAGTAAATTAGGAAGGAAAAAGAGCTCAACTTGCAACCACTGCAGCATTTGTCCAAGTATATATTTCGCAGTGTTGGTAAGCCGATGGTCAACCATGTTAGCCGAGGTTAGGCATTTGGTGGACCCGGGCGGTGTTCCCGTCGCTAGATGTGCCTTGGATAAAATTGATCACTATTTACTCTTTTCAAATATTTGTCGTCAATTTATTTCTGGATTTTTCTCTCTTGGTTGTTTTAGTTTCTATTTTTTTTAATTATCCTTTTTAATAATGTCTAGATTATTTACAACATTTTCTATATCAAGACCTTCAAGTGCTCATACGTTTATGCATCCATATTTCTTTGATCCTAAAATTATCCAAGATTTTAATAGGGAAGAATACCAAAATAGCTTTTATAGAACATCTTTAAAATTGGAATATACCCAAAGAATCAAAGAAAAATATATATTAAATAGATAGATGAATTATTCTATATAAATTACTGAGTAGACCTTAAATTAAAATGCTTCAACTTATTCAAATAAAAATTAATTTAAATTACAAGCATTTTATCATATTAGATTAGACTTTTTTATTTTCATGTATTTAAAATAGATTTACAACCTTTTTAAACTCATTATAGGCAGTCTTCTAATTAAGAATGAGTTTGAAAATGCGATGCAAATCACGTTCCTTTAAATTTTAAATTTATTGTTTTGTTTAAAAAATAAAAAACACTATAAACTTTCACTGCTATTATAATCTCAAACAAACCCTAAATCTTTAGTTATGCGTACTTCAATTGTTACCCAAACTTTAATGTTTTTTTATTTGACCCAAATATTGTAGTATTTTAATTAAATTCAAAAGGACAAAAATTAACAAAAGTTAGACTGCCTTGTAGACTTTTTCTAAAAAATCTGATAACTTTAATTAACTGAAATCCAAGACACTAAAAACCCACAAACATTTGTGTAAACACAAATTCAAAAGACTGTCCTATTTAAGGATCTTTCAGTTGAAAAAAATATACGATAACAATTAAGGGAAAAAAAAATTTAATCAATCAAAATAAAACACTTATTGACTCCTTCTATGTAAATCGATGTGCCTCGAGCAGGCGTTGGTGATATTTGAGAGATCTGCTTCAAAATCGGATATTGCCTTTGAACAAAATAGAAAACCATATAATTATTTCAATCAATATCATTTGTGTGTGTGTATATAAAATTTATACAAAGACAACTACATTATTTTGAAATTCAAAGTGTGTTCTAGAAATAAATAAAGAAAAAATTAATACCATAAAATCTAGAATCAAGAAAAAATTATTTGAAACTCTAATACACACACAAGTATGTATTTCAATAGTCAACATTCCTTTTTGTTAATTATCATATCGATCCGCTAATAAAGTGTTGGTCTAGTAGTTACAGCACTGCTACTATATCCCTGCAAAGGTGAGAACACAAGTTTGATTTCTAGAAAACACACTTATTGGAAGGGATAGCCACGAACCC
>Ga0307517_10005294_pt1 | contig 19497 bp, 26 predicted proteins | sample 23_EM_MG_FD_194515 | JGI IMG/M metagenome (GOLD analysis project Ga0307517, IMG submission 194515) | Populus trichocarpa ectomycorrhiza microbial communities from riparian zone in the Pacific Northwest, United States - 23_EM | ecosystem: Host-associated > Plants > Roots > Unclassified | place... | reverse complement strand
TCAGACAAGGAAGGTAATAATTCCATGGATTAAAAGAGACCCACCAATCCACCCATGAAGCTATACTTTCCGAAATCGAACACAGCGGCATTCCCGATGTACGCCAATGACCCGAGGTGATGGTAGGCGAAGGGTTTCGCAACGAACTCATCCGCGGCTTCGTGTGGGATCATGTTCTTGGTCAGGCTTGCTTCCCGTTTAGTCAACCGATGAAATTTCGCCCCGAGGTATTTGCCTTGTTGGGAGGCAACTTGGGCAGTCTGAGGTTCGTCAGGCAATGATTCAACATTGGGAGGGGGGATGGATGAACATACGGCAGGTAGGGTGGTGATCTTGTTACCGATGTCTTGGAGCATGACTGCGAGCTCGTTCAAAGTCAGGCTCTCATCCTGATCCTTGTCGTAGAGTTCGAAGAGCTCTTTGACCTGCAACCACTTCGTTAATCTCCTGCTTCTCGTCGATTCAACGTTATACCGCGTACCCGGTCAAGGTGCATCTCAGACATTGGCATCATCCTCTTGATGCTCTTCACTACGAAGGAATCAGACAACACCAAACGAGGAGGAAAGGAGGCCTAACCCATCAACTCCCACTCAGCGAGGTCGATCTTTCCGTCCTTGTTCTTGTCCGCTTCGTCGACCAATTCAAGAAGGTGGGCGACGATTGACGTCTCAAGCTATCAGAACGTCAACAGAGAACGACGGCAGGGTGTCCTTGGAAGGCTCACAGTAGCACAATCCCCGATAGCGTACACGTCGCCAAGAGGAGCACCTTTCACGCGAAGGTGAGAGTCCACTTCGATGGCCCTCTTGTGGACCTGGTTTGGCAGGTAACCAGCAACCTTGGAGGTGAATGGATTCATGGCAATTCCAGTGCTCCACAACACAAAACCTGCGGGAATCTCGTATTCCACGTATTTGCCAGTCTCCTTATCCTTCTTGGTGTAAACAACGCGTTCCGGGTGCACGGAGGCGACGCTGTATGGACATGAGCCTGTCGGAAATAGGGGCAGGTATCAGATGAAAACCGACCGAGCCCCAGTGACCAATTCAACGCCATCCCTTGCGAATTTGTCCTGAAGTATCCGAGTTAACTCAAACTGCGAAGCACCTGGACACACGGCCTACCTCCGCATACTTCGAAATTGCTTCGGAGTACTGAAACACAGAGTTTAGGGACAACGAACGGGAAAAACCGATGATGCAACCCACTGTATTTAGGATGTGCTCGCCGCTCTGAATGACATGGATTGAAACTTCTTGACGGCAAACCTTTGGATAATACTGCATGATATCCTCTTGGCAAAGATCGTAAATCTCAGCGGCAGCTTCTACACCCGTGGGGCCACCTCCGCAAACGACGAAACTTAGCAGGCTTCGTCGTTCCTCCGGTGTTGTGGTGGGTAACGATGCTTGTTCAAAGTTATCTGCCCCGAGGTGAGCTTAGACGGTAACAAGTGGGTACGACACCCACCCATGATCTTTCGTCGTATCTGGAGGGCATTCCCGACACTCTTCAGCTGGAAGCAATGCTCAAGTCCGGAAACGCCGTGGGTGGAAGATACTGAGCCGACTGCAATGACGAGTTTGTCATAACTACATCCAAGGTGAGGGTTTGGTGGGATCGAGAAGAGTACAACCTCACGGTACATAGATGGATTTCTTCGAACCACCAGATCCAGTCACTTCGACCTCGAGCAGTCGCTCGGACATTACAAGGTCCACGGCTTTTCCAGAGATGAAGTGGCCCTCCAGACGAGCGATTATTTTGCGCAGGGGCTCGATCAGGGACCGCACCTGGACGGTGCCCACGGCGGCAGCTGTCGAACCCGTTAGTAACAGTTCCAAGAAAACGCCAAGAGAAACACGTGCAAGGGAGGAGGGGAGTGAACGTTGTGTACGTGTCAGGGGAAATGAGCGTAACATGGTAGTCTCCGAGGGAAAGTTTGCTGAGCATTCCAACGGCCTAGAGGGGATTGGTTCTCTTCAGTCTTCCGATAGGGATCCGCGTGAGCGCCACCTACTCCCCAGCCGCCGCCGACGATTACAAGTCGGGGTTTTTGGCTAATGCGTTCGTTTTCTGTGTCTTCTATGTCGCCAAGGAATGCAGCAACGACCGGAAGGTTCTTTGGACCCCCTGTTTCGGGGTGGAGGGCCAAGGGCGAGACGGGTACTCTATCGACATGGGCGTCGGTATAGGTGAAGGCGTCGTGGACGAAGATAGCACCGGTAATAAGTGTAATGCCTAGCACGGTGGATGCTGCCGCGTATCCGGTCCAGCGTAGGAGTAGTCGCGTACGGTAGAGGAAAGGCCTTGGGGACGATGCGGTCGAAGCGAGACGAACTTGAGAACAAGGGTATCTGTGTGCACCCACGCGCAGCGCAGGATAGATAGCCCGGCGAGAGAGTGCGGTGCGAAGCATTTTGCGGCCGGTGGGGGGGACTACAGCAAGATGTGTCTTTCGACAACCCAGGCGACTCTCAGGCAGCGCGGCTATTTTGATGGGGGCTCTCCCAGATGGCGGAGCGTTTGACGTCACCGGGCACCTACAGGCTCCGCCCTGCAGATGTCCACTGTGGGCCCAGTCGACCGTATGCTTGCCTGGACCGCACCGGTAGGCGCGACCACAAAGCCGACAGTTTGTAAACTACCGCTGCAAATACAACTTTCTAACTGCAAATTCGATGGGATGCATCGACGGAGGATGAACGCAACCCCGAGGGCAATTTCCGTGCACAAGTACGAGCTACTGTCGCTACAGCACCGTCACATCCTGTATCTCCGGCGCACCCGTTGCATGTTTTGATTCCGAGTCCAATGATGATCAGAGCTCTGGTCCGGAGCGCCGACAGACCAAAGTCGTCCAGTCCGTCGTCGTCACCGTTGCTTTCTCCTTGCGGATTCTCTGTGGTGTGCTGGTCAGCCTTAGTCCCACCTTACCCGACGGCCATCTTTCAAGGTGGTAAAGCTCAATGTCCACGCCCACTTCCCCAGTCAGACCAGCTTTATCAACTCTCAACCTTGATCTCCCATCACTCTCGTCCACCACCTCCTATGACCAAGCCTCACCGCCCACGTCTAGAGGCCGTGCTTTCTCGCAAGTGAAACTCCCCTCTTTCCGAATACCCACTCCCGGGTCACCTTCCCGTCGTTCCTTCGGCTACGAGCGCCCCTTCGTCGCTCAAAACCCAGATCCTACCCAGAGGTACCGCGACGAATCCCGCAAACTCCTCGCTCACATTCTCGGCCAATTGCGCGAACGAACAAAACCCGAGTCGGTGTTTAGTGCGTTCAAGTCGGATGGCACCTATGGTACTGAATCACGAGATTTGAGAACAACGGTTAGAGCTATTCAAGGCATCGTCAAGCTCAGGGCAGGCTTGGGATCCCAAACACACCATGAGACTTCCGCTCAAAACGATAACGACAGTGACAACGACGAAGGGTCCTTTTCGACCGACTCAACCCTCAATCTTCTCAGCCAATTTGTTAGTGCACTTGCCGTGGCTGTGAATGCCGGCTGGCAAATATTTGACGATGGGTACGGACTCGCATTCAGCCGTGATAAATGTGCTCAATCCTAACTCCCAGAGATTCACTGGATGGATCCTCAGCGGCATTCCCCACGAACGTTCCACGGCGATCCTCTCGCGGCAAATCCGGTCGTCGATCGCGGTCCTCTTCACCTCTGAGAGGCAGGATTGGCAGGATACCTGCCCCAGACCTCCTCGCACACTCAATCGCTGTCCTGGCTTCTATTGTCTCCGAGGACTGCCGTTTCCAGGTCTCAGTTCCACGACCCTCCCGCCCCCCGAATGCCCTCCAGTCTGTGGTACTTGATGCCGCTGGCTACCTCTTACACATGAACCGACGCAACCCCAAAGTTGTTTCGCAGATAGGCTTTGCTCTTCTCCCGGCCTTCTATACCTTCCGTCCGGAAATGCATACAAGACTTCTAACCTTTTTTGACACCATGGTTATGCGCCCTATGCTGGAATCGCTCAGAGAGGCTCAAGGAAATGTCATGGTCGAAGGTGGGTCATCTCGAATCATTGGTTCCCTTTCACGCATTAATTGCAGCCTCCCAGCTCTTGCAAAAGACATCGATCCGGACGAGTCGATCATCCAAATCCATGTCGAAGAGGCCGGAGACCTTACCTCGGCTCCCGAGAATCGGCGCTGGAAACCTTGGTCTTCATTACCATCAAAATCCACGAACACCCCATCGAGCAATGCCCCTTCCCAGGACCTCGTGGTCTATCATCTCTCATCTCTCGTCTCCCCACTCCTCTCCACAATCTTCGAAAACATCACCATCCTGAACACGACTTTACCGAGCCGGCATAGGTTTTTCCGCTTATTCGCAACGATCATCGAAGCCAAACCCGATGCTTATCTCGACATTTTCGAAGTGGTTGCTTATTGTTCCGTTCGCGCTAGGCAGGCAGCGGTCGTCATGCTTTCAACTTACTGGCCGCGGGCGTTGGGCCATCCCGTTGTCACCAAGATGTTACCCACTTTGAACCCCCTCGAGTTCACAAACACCCTCTCTGAAACAGCCTCCTCCCACGTGGACCAGTATCGTCACTCCTTCGTCCCGTGGAACTTCAGCAGCCCGAGCGATTCCCTCTCCATTAGCTGTTTTGTGTGTGCAGAGGAGTTGGAAGGGTACGGAGTCGTTTGTCCACTTTGTCGATGTGGTGTCCATTTCAAGTGTTACACGTATCCGGAGGGGTGTTCACTCGCTCAGTATGACGTGGATCCGGACGGTGACGGGAAGACAGCACAATACCGATATTGTTATTCCCAATCCCCTCGGAGGTTTGGCAGAACGGAACTTCGGAAATCGCGACATTTGTTCAAGCTTGCCAACATCTTCACCTTGACCTTATGCTTCCTTTGCGGGAAGCCGCTGTGGGGAGGCACCACACAGGGGATGAAATGCTCGGAATGTCACCGTTTTGTCCACCCTGGGTGTCTCTCCCGTGTATCTTCGAAGAACTTAGTCGTGTGCGAAGGCCGTCCGACCTACGATGCCCGCGTTCGCATTCCTTGGGCTGCACTTCGGCAGTCATTTGCGGAAACTTACAAAGGGTTCATTTTCAAACTGGATCAACTCAATGACAAGTCACACGAGGAAATTTGCGTACTGTACTCAGCTTTGTGGATTCAACTACAAATGTTGCAGTCTGGCGTGTCGTTGGGTTCGATCGTCGTGGAAAAACCACCACCCGAGGCGGGAAGCGGACCAACGAGGAATCAATTGGACAAGAAGGGGATCAGGAAGTTCGAATTGCACTACCTCACCCAGCTGTATCATTCGTTCCTCACAGGGGGAAACCTCAGGGTCTCGCCGACTTTTGAGGAGTACTTCTTGGAGAACGACATCAATGCCGAAAATCATCTTATATGTTTCGACTGGGCTTCCCTGGTATACATGTTGACGGTCATCAAGTCACCACCATCCCACCTCCCTCTTGCCGGCGAAAACTCATCCGACTTGCTCGATGTAAATCTCCCAGAGGGAAGCCATATGATCAAACCCCCAGCGAACGACGCGGTGACAGCACATACGTACGAAATAGCTTCCTTGGCCCATATTCGAGACACACTTGGGGCGGCGTTCGACATAACATCTGACGACGGTGCCCGTTATCTCATCTCTCACTTACATTCGTTAGGATTCCTGGAAAGGACGGACCTCGCCGATCTTTGGGTCAGTGATGACGCGACGACGAATTACGAAGAAGAGTACTGCACCTTCCCACTGCCCGTGGGTCTTGACCTCTCCAACGAGGTTGAAACGCTCGCTGCCGCCATTGAGGCGTGTCTCTCTGACCTCGATCTTTCGGTCAACGAGGTCGGACTTCTGCTGTTGACAAGAAGGTTCTGGTATGATGGGATGCTTACAGACAACGCATTGAGAAGGTTAACTAAATGTTTGATCTCATGGACCCTCACAGAGGTAGAGTGTAGACCCCGGTGTCTGTGATCCCGCGCTGACCCTTTGTCTGGCCAGGACGACTGTCTTGCAACTATCCTCCGTGACCACGTGCCCAAAGGCCTTGCGCTACCAGGAGTTCGTTCCACGGAAGCTGCTCCTTGGCCGCCGCACTCCTCAAACCACCGCACCCCTGGAATATCCTTTCACAATGGCCGAGTTTACATCGACTACCGACGGGACCTCATGTCCAGATACGCTGCAAAGTGGATGGGCTCGCTGCACAACCACGATCGATCAGCGTATGCGGACATGATATATCAGTTATCTCAGGAGCTGTCCGAAGATTCCACTTTCGAAAGTGGACCAGAATCTGGACCAAAAGAGGCGGCAGAACGACACTTAAGGAGTATCATCAAGCTTGGGCAGACGCCCATAATATTCACCGTATTTGAGGATTTGATCACGAAGTGGCTTGATCTGTTACCTAGAGACCACCGGCAGGTCCGCGGCTTCCATTCACTCCTCACGCAATCTCTAACGAATCAGTTAGTCTTACCCGGTGCTCGTTCGTTTGTTCAACAAAGAGGGAGAGGCAGCTGGGCGCGGAAGCGTAACGCTTGACAGCTCTACCCTCCCCTCTATCGACGTGGGGGGTCTTGCGGCCATCGATCCTTGGAAACTTTTGTTTCAAGTTGCTTCCGAAAGCCGAGAAGGTCTTGATGCTGGCTTACGGTGGTTCTGCATATTCGCGCGCTCGGGCGTTGAGATACCTGTCTCCAGGTTCGAACAGATGCTCGGACTAGTCCAGCAGTTCGATTTATCGTGGGAAGATTCCAAGTTGTTAACCGATGCACTTTTCTGTGCGACGTGGCTGAGGTCACTCGGCAGACAAGAGCTGCAGACAACCGTGTCAGACATCCACGTGTTGGTCCATCAACAGATTTCGGAGGATTTCAAAACCAAGAAACTGGACGACGCGTGAGTTGCGTCACACACGAAACCAAAAAGCCCACTTAATGACGATAGGATCGTATTCCTGAAACAATCCCTTGTGACGTGCCTCCTTCTCTTTGGTTGCGAGCGGGAGAAAATAATATCGCTACGGCTTGTCGAGCAGGCCGAAGTCACCGATCTCCCGTCTCGGAGGAAACTCAATGCCCGGGCAATGAGGCACCCAGACTTTGTTGGGGTGGACTCTAGATTGATAAACGTCTTGCGTCACTACGTTCTGGCTGGAGTCGACGAGGTATCGACTCTAATCGCACATTTTTTCACGGCGGTCGTGAATGAGACCACTCTCTTGGAGCCTCATGAGATTGATAATATTATCCTCAGGAACGGGTCGGTAATGGTCGCTTGGTGAGAATCCTTCGTTACCGGGACTTTTTATGTTCGGTGTTATAACTCCATTCAATAGTGCCTGGGATTTCTATGGGATGCCACACAAGGAGCTTGCCTCGATACGGATTTCGTTTCTCCTGCGCCTGATCGTCGTGGACGTTGAACCTTTTCTGGAAATCTGGTCAAAAGTTTTCTCATCAGAAGACTGGGAAACCCGGTATTAGTGACTGTCTTGACCCCCTACGCCGGGTTTGCTGATGCACCCCATCCAGATTCGATGGCACGCTGCGGCTTTTCAGAATGGTGTTGGATATAACCCACCCTGCTTTCCAAATCGAAGACCGGCAATGGAGGCCAAGCGTAACCGAAATATTCAATCATTTTTTTTCTTGCATGTGGAAGGATCCCACAGTCAGTTTTCTTCGTTTTTAGGGTCACCTCGCTTTATTGATCGGGCTTAACTTCTGAATTAGGAAGAAATTCGACTTGCGGTCGACACATGGTCGCAAACACTTCTGCCGGCGCATTTTGAAGCCATCTCCGCTTGCTGGAACGAAGCGTTGTCTAAGGCACCAGTCGCGGAGCGAGTTAAATTGGTCACATTCTTGATTCACCTCCTCCCTCATTTTCCACGCTGGCCAGGTGAAGTCTGCAATTAATTCCTCCAATTAATAGGTGGGCTGACGATCTAGATCTACAGTTCTCTCCTGGACCGCCATCATTGAGACGCTTCTCGAGGACGATTATGAACGCCGGATGGGTGATCACGATCCAGCAGCCGCTCACCTGGTAAACTTTGCCTGGTTCTATATTGTGGGCGCGGCTAATGTTTTCCGCAGTCACTGTATGGTATTCTCAGTGGGGACCCGGAGGTTTCAATGATTGCCGGGCAAGACAAAGAAACACGTCAGCTTAGGGTGAGAAAAAATTAACTTCCGACGTGATCGTCCTGAATGTTGGAAATAGGAATGTCTGCTTCTTCTGAGCATGCAAATGGTTTCCAACGGCGTGCCTGCAGACATCTACACCCTACTGAGGTTGAAAGTTCATTTGGTCCGATCGTTCGGGTTCCGCGACGTGTCGGAAGTTCCTTCTGGAAACGGGCAGGCATTCTACATTCAGTTCGGCACACTGCGTGAACTTCCGGAATCATCGCATCCATGTCTAACAGAATTCATCAACCTCCTCGACGCGTACCAGCCGTTTGACGTTGCCCCATCAGCTATCGGCGGACCATTCGTCAATGACGACCTCCACACTTCTCTCCTTGTCGGTTCCGTGTTCGTGGACGTTTTGCTTGCTGTTTTTAATGAAGCTGCCATCGACTTCCTTCCATTCGTCGTTCTGAAGAACCTGATCAAATGCATCATCGTCATAACTTACAAACACGACCTGGAGAGCAAACCCCTGCGCCACTTACAAGCGGGTTTTCGCAAGGTCGTCCGAAAGCTTAACGAGATTGTCATGATGGATTTAAGTTATGAGATTCGACAACTCGCACTCACAGCCTGCGGCGCATGTATCAAGACGTGGCCAAATATGGTCGGGAACATCATCTAGTACGTCATTTTGGACACGGTGTTCTGTCGTGTTTTGATGGATTCACAGTGAATCGCTGGAAGGGGCTGCACAACTCATCGTCTCGTTGGATCACAACAGCGAGGACGAACTAGTGATCCAGACTCGATCGTTCATTGAAACAATCCTCATTATCTTCAGCACGCATGGGGTGTTCAACACCCTTTGTAAGGTTGGACCCCCTTTCTCGTCACCAGGGTTGTTGGTACTGAGGATCAAATTGTAGCATAATCTAGAACCGTCGTTCTTCACCGTACTCCGCGACATTGCTGAGAGAGGCGTCATTCCGGCGGCAAACGGGGAGACTCTTTGGGACGCACTCCTTAGGGACACGCTGACACGGGCCGTAGACAATGATCTTGCCTCCTTCCAGCAGGTCCTTGATAACATGAACACGTTTATTGAGGCGGTCCATCATTCCGGATTCAGCGCCGAGTTGATGCAAGGTGCGGCTGAACCTTATGTGGCGTTTTCCTAGGCTAATTTGGTCGGGTTCCAACCCAGCGGTGGGACTAAGCCTCACAAACATCACTCGAAGGACCGCGGAGTGGTCTTACGGATCGTTTGATGCGTCACCGCTCTTCTTGATGGCCTCCACCCTCATTCAAAACAATCAGGCACAAAGTCGAGTAAGCTTGATTCCCCTTAACTGCTCAGGGGTGCGGGTCACTTAGTCTGCACAGGAACTGCTCCTCTATCTAGAGAACGTCTTGCGCGCCACCTTACTGAGGTTCCATGCTTCTCCGGAAAGTTTGAAGCGAATATTTCGGGTGACGTCGGCGTTGTACAAGAGGTATAATGCCCAGAACCAGAGCGGCGGTAAAGAGGCGTCCGCGAACAGCATTACAGACACGATGCTGGAAATTTTGTCGGATGGACTGCGCGGAAAAGCGAGGATCCCGTCCTCCACCGTCTCGTCGATTCTTGAGGTAAGAGAGGCTCGGCGGTCACTCTCTTGGAAGGCGCTGATATCTGCCAGGTGGTTATTGACCCAGAAACGGATGTTCCGATCAAACAACTGGTCCGATACGCGGAGGACGGAACGTTTTACCTTCTCTCATACACCCCCACCGAGCACTTCTCCCAGGCAGACTACATCGCCGCCGAGACCGTTGCAAAGTTGATCACACTGCTCGCGGATAAGGATCTAGTGTCGTTGATACATATTGTCTCTGGCTTGCATGCAGAGGTGCGCTATCCCTGTTCTACCATGACCTGTTCTCCAACTCGTTCTTCAGCGCCCTTCCCGAGCCGGCCCAGTCGTTCGAACATGGAATTTCCTCCTTTCCGTCGCGCTCAAGACCGAGTCGGTTGTGATCGCCAAAGTCCTCTTCTCCCAGTTCTCACTCTTCGTCCACTGTTTCCAACTCTCTCTCCGTCACCACATGCAGCAAAGTCTGAGCAGTCAGGACATGGGTGCTGCCGACATCAACAGGGCTTACGTGTCAATAAAGTTATGGCTGTTGCTGGTTCATATGCTTGAGTCGGTCCAGGCCGGGGTGGTCGAGGGTGGGATGGTTCATGGGAATTCTGCGAATATGATCTGGAATGAACTATGGCCGTCTTTCGAGACGATCGTGCTTTCCCTGGAATATGACGCCCTCAATGGAAGTGTTTCGGTAAAGCATGCGCCTCCTCGAGCAATTCATTCATTCTCATGCGTTCCGCAGCCAGTCGCAATTCTCATCTGGTCCTCCGTCGCGGAGCTTTTCGTCTTCCTGAGGCAAGCTCGCGTATCGGTCGCGTTAGAAACTTCGCCACAGGTTGCCTTGTTAAACAGGCTCCGGCCGTTGGTCGGAGGGGGAGAGACTTCAAAGGTCGGCATTTATGGTTATTGCCTAATTTCGCTTACCCGCTGACTGCTTGGCGCCGCCCAGTTCGCACGCCTGGCAAGGAGCATATCTTCACCCCTGAATGAAATTGCATTCGATGTATTGGTCAGTCAGACCGCGGGCGACATGATGGCTGCGGAAAAACTTCATGCATTCGAATCGACAAGGAAAGACCGCGTCCAAGTGCCGGAAAGAGCACGCAGAGAGATCAGAGTAACGAGTTGAAGAAGCAGGAAGAACCAAGGGAATAGTAACGGTCGTGTAGAGGAATGGTACTTTTCATGCAGTTCTTAGTCGCGCCTTCTGGGCCTTCTTTCTGTTCTCTTTGATGATGGTCGAGCCAACAAACAGACCGATTGCGGTCAGCCCCACAACGAGGAGGAATGCTGGCAAGCGAACTGCCCACTCTCTGGCCGGGAAGTAATTATGAACTGGGCTGGACGAGTCGATGAGCGGCTTTGGTAAAGAAATTAGGCTGATTCAAACGCGATTGGAAACAGCTCATACCAGGATTATTGCCCATGTCGTGTAATAAACGAATACAAAGAGCGCAGTAAGGAGCATTCCACCTCCTAGAACCTTATCGCTCACTGCCTATGGTATTCGCCGAGGTTAATCGGGTGTACCACCTCGGACCTCATCGAACGACAGAAGGGGTCGCTCACCATTTTGAGGGGTTGTCGAGGATGTTGAAGATGAAGGTTTGTCACGTTCCCTGTGACAGCAGTGTGACGCGGAATGTAGTGCTAAACTTCTCCTGTCTGATCCTAAATCCCGGATGACTTTCCGGCTCAGTCTTGGGAGCACACCCGACCCTGCAAAAGGTAGTGAGTACCAAGAGCATCCGGAAGACCTTGTCGTCCCACCGTGGCATTTCGCCGCAATTGGCTACCTTTATGGGGTTCGTTCGGCACTCCCACCCGGTAGGTTTATCCTGACGCGCAAAGGTTGGGAATTTAACCTCGGATCCAGGGAATCAGGTTGTTGTGAAAGGATCACTGAATCTAAATGCACGGCCAAAATTAAACACCGTGGCCCAGGCGCAGCGCGCTGTGTTCTCGGGCATCAGCCACGATGCGTGTCTGCTATTCGCCTAAGGTCCCCCTTTGTATTGGCACCGAATGCTCGCGGGCAACCCTGGCTCCGGATTCGAGGGTCCAGCTCGAGTTGAAAACGAGGTTAATATGCGGGGCCTTACACAACCGCTGACGGGACACCCTTCACCACGCCAGCCGCCAAACACTAAAAAACCGCCTCGATCCTTACGAGAGACCCCGACATGAGACGCTTCCCACCATCATGATGTACTGTGAATTACCATCCCCAGTTTCACAGTTGGCTTCCAATTGAGGGGGATCGGGTATGTTAATTTTCAATGTTGGAGTTGACAGAACTTCCGGCATCGTCGACACCAACACACGAAAATAGCCGCAAACAACTTGGATCCAGTTATAAGGACTCGACCGAGATGCCTTTCAGCTCAATTCCCTGGGTTCCGGTGAAGCCCCCTCAACCTCTGCCCACTCTCTTGTGATGGGCATCAAATACCTGAACCTTACCCCCCACTCTGGCTACACATTCGCGTCAAAATATGTCTACCTGCCCGCTGGCAGTCGCATTACCCTCGGTCGGGCAACTGAGTCAAATCCGAGCCATCCCTCCAATGGGCTCTTCCCACGCGAGATGTCGATAAGCCTCAACCACGCGGAAGTCTGGTACGAAGACGGCAAGGTGGGCTAATGAAACTCTAATCTTTGATTGCCGGCTCAACTATTTTGCATGTAGGTTTTTATCCAGGACCTTGGTTCGGAACAAGGTACCTCGGTAAACTATTCGCCCATCAGGCGACCAACCCTGGTCTCCAATGGCGACATCGTCGTACGTCTACTCCAGAACCTGTGGTGGACACCCTCTGACGGTTTACAGACTCTCGGGGGAGTGATGATGAAGATCACCATGGCATGAGGCTTCACCCTGTGGATACGTTCGCTGTTCATTTCTGTTTTACCATCCATCTGTATATAAGCATGTTGTAGCCATTGTACATAGTGCATCTACAGTGCGTCGTGACAATTAAGGTCACCGACTTGCATCCTATCGGATCTTTACGTTTTGGGCCGAACCCCCCCAGTCGCGCTTGCCACAGGATACAAACCTGCCTTCTGTTCAACACCCCCAACCAGCCTGGACTCTATCTTGACCCATCGACATGGTCATCTGCAATCGTCCGATGCTCGAGCTGCTGTGTTTTTTGGGGGGCGATCAACGATCTCCCGAGTTCCTTGCGAAGCGATGGAAGCGTTCGGTCGACAACGCCTAACCAAATGTGATCGGCGAAAAATGGAGAGCCAAACAGTCATAAATAAGCGGAGGTACTTGACCCGTGGCCCACGTTGACCACGATGGTGGTGACGTCGCACAGTTCACTCATCCATCTAGTGCCTCCGGAGCGTGTCGCCGGAGTGTTGGAATGTATGCTCGAACGCTGTACCCAATCGAACCTAAGACGGGCGCCATGGCGGAGCGAGGATCATCCCACACAGTTTCGAGACTAATACATGACTGTTCGTACCCGTGAAACCACCGAGGTTGCACACATGATGCGTGAAACAAAAAGACGAGGCCCCCAGAAGTTGGCCCATCGGGTCACAGGAACGGAAGACAATACAGGCCAGACGGGTCCAGTCCACAAACGCGTACCCATCGCATTGACCATCTTCCTTGGTTGATCACAGTCCACACCGCGGACGCTTTTGCCTGGTCGTCGTGTCGGACGATCCGTGGATATCCCGTCCATCACAGCGACGAGGTTAGGCATCGAGCGGGTCGATTATATAATCAGGTCACGCCCTCCGTTGGCGATCGGGGCAGCTCTGAGCTCAACTGACCCGACCTCATCTTGAAGCGGTCTCATGGATCACTTCGCATTCGCTTCTCTTGCACAGATAAAGATCCTCCTCGTGCCAGTGGGATCCATAACGAGGTCTCTCTTCGATGAGCGAGCAGCCGAGATCAGGTCGTTCGGTAGCATACCATTGGGAGATATCACCGTAGGAGACAAGGATCAACGAGGTGCGCAGCGTGCACTCGCCCCTCAGCGACCCGCGTTCACCCCATTGATTCCAGCTCGCTTTCTCCCCACCACTAACACTCTCGCTACCGGCTTCCTTCACCTCAGTTTTCCATCACACCCTCCTCCCGAATCTCAGATTCCCTTGTCGCTTTTCAGGCCATCCGCATTCCCACTTGGCGTCATTGGAATCGCCTCGTGTTCAGCTGAGACCTTTGAACATACCCTCACGTATTTTTATGACGCTGTGGGTGATGTCATCTCGCCCGAATACGCCCTACCTGTGTCCAAAGTGTGTTTTGCGTTCGAAGAAGCCAGCGAAGGTGCTGCATTGAACACGTCGCTGTCGTGTGTCGAGGTCATTCCAAAAATGGACACAAAGCAAACAAAGCTTCACCTAGGGACTTTGCTGGCTAGTCTCTGTTCACGAATCTTGGTAGAATTGTCCGATTTTGTTCGTCACACTCGTGAACACAATCCCAAGCCACTGATAGTCCATTGGTAGATTCAAAACCTAGAGTCGCCCATCGGGAACGAATATTTGAACTCTGGCCTTTTTGCCACTCTCCTGCCGTCGCAGCTTCCGAGCGCACTGGATCCGGAACAGAGGAGTGAGTCTCCCCCCTCAACCCACAGCCAGCCAGAACTGTCAACTATTTCCAATTTGCGAAAATCCTCAACGTTGAAACGAACCTCGTCGGCCGGACCAGCTCTACCCTCCCTCCGTCAGTCAACAATTTCCGCCTCAGCATCGGGTAAGAAGCGAACGACTGGCATCGGCGCAGCTTCATCGCATGGGAGGTTATTCAAAGTTCTCGGAGACACGTTTTTACTCGCGGGGAGGACAGAAGACGCGGTGGTATGGTGAGTACCTTACCCCATGTCCTCACGCATGCAATGTGATAATCCATCAGGTATACAGAAGCACTCGTGATGTTTAAGAGCATCCCGGACCCTCTCTGGCACGCCTCCGTGCTGGAGGGCCTGGCAACTGTACCGATTCTGGACGCATGGGCCAGCGGGGTTGGCTTGGTGATTAGCACATCTCATTTATGTTCTCCTTCTCACGAGAAAACCTCCGTAGAATGGTTCCATCAGTTCCGTCAAGGATCCCTGGATAGATCCCGCGGAAAAGATTGCGCAAGCTTCGGGTATATACTCGAAGATCATACCCGGTCACGACCAAGATCAACAGTACCCATTCTTGACGTACCTGTACATTACTTGCGTCCTTCGCCATACTTCCCTCCTATACTCTGTCTGGTCGGCCAAAGGTTGGGGGCCTGTTGCATTTGCGACACTACTGGACCCTGGGCCGACTCCGTATATCCCTCCAACCCTTGCTCATCCCGATCAATTGTCTTTCGTCAACCTGGAGCGGCTTTCTATTACTTCGGGTATCAAACGAAGCCAAATATCCGAGGTACTGTCACAAGCCCATGGACCATGGTTACTGCATCTCGGTTCTCGTGAGCGAATTGCAATCCTCCAATTCATCGGCGCGATGTATGGATACCTCGGCTACAAGCGGAAGGAAGCCTATGTCCTCAGAGAGACCATCGGATGCGTCATGGATCTAATCGTTTGTGGGCGTGAACACTATGATGACTACCGCCCCAGTAGTGCGAAGCCAGTTATAATTGGACCAGATACACTAGCACCGGCTATCGGGACACTTGGGATGCGGGAGAGCGAACCGACAGAAGGTAATGAAGGCGTGGTCAAGGTGGTGAAGCATATATGCAAGATTCATGGCGTCGACCTCGAGGCCGTCAACGTGGTGGAAACTAGCCCGGATGCTATCCGACCAAGAGATAGTCGGACTAGGAACGAGAAACGCGAAAGTGAGGTCCCTCTAATTCCCGAAGATGATCTTCCGAAAGAACCTATCGGATGGCCCGAACTTCAGATCGGAATTGTCCGGGAGGCGATCGCTGTTGCAGAAGCCCTGCCGGGTATCGCAGTTTCTCGACCATTCTAATTTCTCACTTATCGTTGACCGTCCAGATTATGCTGCCGTTGCACAATTCTGCTTGTCTGCACTGAAGAACCTACACCCGGTGATGACGGCGGCGGATCAGAATCAGTTGTATGCAGGGGCCACGAGGGCACTAGCCACAACCAAGCGAAGGGGCGACTCGCGCACAGTTGAATACTGGACTGGAACGCCTATTGTAACAATCGAACTGTCCCCGTAAGCACCCTATCTCTCCGTGTGAAAGGTGCCGAAAACTTGATGTTAATAGGCTACCGTTCGTCCGGCTCCCGGTCGAAAAGAGCACCCTGCTGCTACAGGACGACGGCGACGAGAGCACAGGGAAACGACTAGCGGTCGTCACGGATCCCTTCTTATACAATCCCAGACGCTCTCTGAATAGTAAAGGGAATTTTTTGGTTGTGCAAAATGAAAATCTGGAATTCCAGATCACCCTACGAAACCCGTTCGTTTTTGATCTAGAGCTTTCGTGTTTATCCCTCAGGTATGCCTTGGCCATGTCATCGGATGGGCGTTACTGAAACGCTCCCCAGCACCTCAGGAGTCACCTTCGAGAGCAAACCTATTTCCGTTCTGGTGCCGGCTAATTCTTTCCACCACGTTCTTATCACAGGAAGGGCTCTGGAAGCGGGGAATCTTGTCGTCCGTGGGTGTCTCGTCCAAGCGCCAAATGGCCTTTCCCGCGAATTTGGCCTCCCACTATCTACCGAAGAGGAGGAAGATAAACTCATGAAACGCAAGACGGCGATTGCTTGTGAATACGGGCGTACGAAATATTCTGGGTTAGCAGCCCATCCATGGGAGAAGCCAGCTGAAAAACGAACAAGTGTTCTGGCGCCACCCTCGAAGAAGCACGCCAAACCGATTCGATACATGGATTTCAAAGTCGTACCGGAATTACCGCTTCTGAGGATCCGGAGGACTTCCTTGACCCATAGTGCCGTGATGTTATACAACGGAGAGAGGTGTCTGTTTCCCATAGTTCCCGAATCCTGTGATTGTTAACGCCGTGATAGGTCCACTATTCGGATCACCCTCGAGAATGTTTCGCCGCTGCCAATTGACTATTTGAACCTCACATTTGATGATTCCACCATGGGTCCGGCCCAACAAGCATTGCTGGAAGGGGAACTCACCGTCTTCGACACATACGAAACTGAACATGATCTGATCCACCGGCAGGTCTTGACCTGGGACGTAGAGAACAGTAAGGTCGATATTCCTGCGGGAAAGATGATGACGGTAACTGTCAGCTGTTTTGGGAAGGCCGGCTGGTAAGATGACCCGCCCAAGTTTCTACGAACCTCTAGCTGACAAAGCTTACAGCACGAACGGATCAATACACATATCCTACGCCTGCTCTCGACAGGCCCCGGGGGCTGATCCTCCGCTTGACAACTTCTACACACGCCAACTGACGTACCCGGTTCTTGTGACGGTGTATCATATGTTGGAGTGTTATGACATGGATATCCTGTCTTATTCAGGGCTCAATGGCCGAGTCGGGGCGGGTCGTCTCGACCCCTCGCTGGGGGAAAGCGAGGATGATAATTGGTGTCTGTTCTCGATCGAGGTACGGAATACCTATGGGTTGCCTTTTGAGGTCACGTTTGAAAGGACGGAGAAAGGTCAGGGGCAAGCTGCATCATCGGGTCCAGGTTGTGTTAAATCTCCCCCAGATAGTGTCGTGGCTAGCGCATGTCGCACTGTCCCCCCAGGGTCGACTTGCAGGTGCGTGATTAACCTCACCCATTTTAGGCAATTCCGGATCTGGAATGGTCTCGTAGGATAATCCTGCCGCTGCGGAAGCTTCTCCTGACAGAAGAACAGGCGTCCAGACCGATACCGTCGTTATCTGGGCGTCAGTTTGTGGTGGACAAGTCCAAATTGTCATCAGAAGACATCAGGCTTCAAAGAGAACTCTTCTGGTATCGCGAAGAACTCTTCAAGGCCGTTCGTGGGCGCTGGAAAGAGGTGAGGCGGCACTCGGATTCCCTTCACACAGATCACTGAACCGAAGAAGGCTGGGGGGTCTCGGTCGGGTGATCTTTCCCTAAGACAGCAACGGCTCACGAAGCCGATGTTGCACGCGTTACGCACGGACCCCGTCCACGTTCAGATGGAACTCCTACAAGAGGGCGACGATGGAGACGGCGTACCCCAGAAGATTGTGAACAGAAGGGGTGGTAAATGGAGGGCTCCTCCCAATGAGTTCCTATTCCTTCGAATGCGGATCAGAAACGCTTCCCGTAAGTCCCGACCGACTTTTCGATTTGTTCATGACGTCTAATCGGCGTCGGGACCGAACAGCAGCCAGCCTCGTTTTAACGGCAAGCATGTCCTTCGAACCCGAAAAGCATGTGATCTACCAAGGAGTCACGCAGGGAATCCCCCTCGGAGAAGTCCAGAGCGGCGAAACAAGAGAGTTGGGGATGGCTATCTGCTTTGTCTCTTGTGGGAGGTTTGAGCTTCGAGCGCAGGTCGAGATCTTGGATGTGCCTCGCGGAGAGCTGGCGGGTTCTGGGCACATTACCGTTCTCGTAGAGGACGAGTAGTGTCTCGCGTATCCGGATCCCATCGTAGATAGATGCTTCATTCCGTACGGTACTTTAGCGAATACGATGTTTGAATCAGGAACTACACGCCCTGAGGCGAGAATACAAGGGGCGTGACACAGAACCGACGGTTTACCAAGAGAGCCGCAGGAAATAAAGGGAAATGGAAATCGGTTATAGTTGTGGCATTGTTATTACAGGAAGCGGCATACGGGAAGCTTGGTGCTCCATTAGTCATACTCAGCATCGTCCTGCTTAAACGCGGCCGAGTACGCGAGGATCGTGCCATAAACCAGCCTAGATGGATGTGTGATAAGCGCGCAAGGCTCGACGGGTGAGGGTGTGACTGCGGAAGAAGGAAATACGCACCCGCCGCCAATGATTGACATCGCACAAGCACCTGGTCGGATGATGTCTGAGTGGGCGAGGACAAGTGGAAGGGCGAAGCCAGTGACGACCACCACGGAGGTGATAAACTTCCCAAGGTCGAGCGGACCCGACCCATCTTCAAGCGTGGAAAACTCATCGGAACCGCAGTGGGAGAATAGTGCGTTAGGTAGGGGTGCCAAAACAAACGTCAAGGCTGCGTTCGAGATGGAACCGGATCAGATTTCCTCGGGCGGGACGCGAACAAGTGGACGATTACGCACCGACGAGGAGAGGGAGCCAATTTGACCATAAGGCACATGAGAGGATTATTAGCAAGAAGCCAGCGGCGAGAACGAAGGATAGGAGGATAACGGCTGTGTGGAAATAGTGGTCAGATTGTGTTGAAGTGTGCGAGTTGGGACGTGAACCGACTCTTCAAGCCTGCCGCGGCCATGATCGCAGGGGAGGAAGGGATGTTTGGGCGTCTGTGACACCCGGTCGCAGCGTGTATCGCATCACATCAGCGCCCAATGCCAACAGGCCGGGGAAAAGGTGAAAAAATACATAGCAAAGGGTAAAACGTTGTGTAGTACAGGTACAGTGCATGGGTGATTCTAGGAAAAAATTGCGACGACTGTGGGGTAACTAAAACAAATCGAGTGGAAATCAAGATAGAATTATCGAATGCGCCTCCGTCCACCAAAGATATTGGTTGGTCTCTCCGTTAACGTTCCCATCGTGGGCAACCCAGATTTGCTAGGAATGCTACTCGTCCTCTTGTGAACCGGCTTGAGAACGGGAACTGGTACTGG
>Ga0307517_10005293_pt1 | contig 19501 bp, 9 predicted proteins | sample 23_EM_MG_FD_194515 | JGI IMG/M metagenome (GOLD analysis project Ga0307517, IMG submission 194515) | Populus trichocarpa ectomycorrhiza microbial communities from riparian zone in the Pacific Northwest, United States - 23_EM | ecosystem: Host-associated > Plants > Roots > Unclassified | place... | reverse complement strand
CACTGATGATTCTTTTTTTTTTTTTTCCCCTTCATTTCTCTATCCTACCCTAGAAAATCAACTCTGGTCCTTATTGTTGTTGGTGTTTTAGATTCAGTTTTTTGAGTTTTGATTTTTTTATCTGTCCTTTTTCCTTGTGTTAAAGTTTTTTTTTTAATTTAATCCTTCAATTCTAATTTGTATAAGTAATATTCTCAATTTGGTCCTTTTACTCTTGATTTCTTTTTTTTTTCCTTTACTCTTTTTTCAGAGTTTTTATGATTTTTAATTTTATCCCTCATATCATTGTATTTATTTATTTTTTAACAAGAATAATACTAATTTTAATTTGGTCCTTTTTCTTTTGGTTTTTTATGTTTTTCTTGTCCTTTAGTCAAAGTTTTTAATTTTTATGGTCTTTAATTTTTCCTTCAAATCAAGTTTATATCTTTTGTTATTTGAATAATAATAATAATGTTGGTAAAGCATTCTAAATTCTAAGAAATTTTAAATTACATTTTAATAAATTCTAAATGAATATAAATTTCAATTCTATTCAAATAAAATGGAATAAAAAATAAAATATATAAAAATATTATATAAATTAAATGTATTATATAAATCTAAATGTATTAGATGTAGTCTATTTATTAAATATAATAGGTAATTAGATGTAGAATATTTGGCACAGCTATTCACAAACAGGATCTAGGTTGTGCGTGTCAATACTAAGACAAAAAAAATACGGATATAGTCAAATGGTAAAATTTCTCTTTGCAAAGAAGAAGACACGATAATATTAGTAGTGATAACAACAACAACAACAACGATGATGATGATAATGATGAAACTGTTAAAAAAAACGACTAAAAAAGAAGGGGGGTTCCTTGTAGCCACATAGATAATTCATTATTCACTACAATAGTCAAACTGCGTCTATGACCTTTCAAAAAAGAGACTTGTCTTGGAGCATGTAATGTTTTTGTATTTTCACACGGCTTATTAATTATTATAGATTTAGTTGGGGGTATTTTTGCCTATTCAATATTTTTAATAACAATAAAACAACAAAAATATATCCAAGAATAAAAGAATCAACACAGTAGGGATAAGGGTATTTCAATATTTTAATTTTTTTTTATAAATAGTCAAATTACACATGCTAGTAATTGGGGTTGAATCCAATAAATGTAAGTAATTGGGGTCAGGGGTGTTACGGTTTTTTAGCCTAAGTTTTTTTTCTTAGTTAGTTGTATATTTGATTAAGGGTGATAATGTAATTTAGTATTTAATTAAAGTTTTTAAAATTTTTTAAAAATATATTAACACATTAGGCGCCGCAAACTTTGAAAGGCGTGTCAGATAAGATGGGGAGAGAGAGAGAGAGGGGAAATTACACCTTAGCGTGACCAAGCTTCTAATTCTCGACGTCAATAACGTTTGCCTAAGCCTTGACTTATGTTAACCTTAATTCGGACAAATCACGGGCTTTATCTTGTTAAGAAGTTGTAGAGTATTTCAATACAAGATGCCGACTCCACGGACCGCCCAGCACGATGGCTCGTTAGCATATGGGCTTGCTTTGCTAGAAATCCTCTTTTGGGATACAAAAGGAATCAGCAGCGTGAGTAACTGAGTAATTGATTGATCCTACTTAGCTTAGAATCACTTGGCATGGTACCATCTATCAGCAAACTGGTGTTCAAATTCTACTCGCAATAGAAAGAAGAATAATTTAGAAATGGATTGCTCCTTATTTTATAACTCAAAAACATGGAATCGATGATTCTGAAAATCTATCAAGTTCATATTGAGCAAAGAAACCATCCAACAGAGTATAATAAACAAGAAACACATCTTGAAATTACTAACGATACTGTAGGTATTTTCTGGAGTTTATTTTTTATTTAATTATATGAATAAGATTTTTTTTGTGGTTCTTGGATGCTGTTAGATATGGGGTTTTTCTTTCAGAATACACACACACACACACAGAGCAAATTTAACAAGGAACGCTGTCATCCAACCAAAACTCTGCTCAGTTGTTCACAGGGCAGTTGGTGTGCGAGGTTTATTAGAACAGAACTCGCTAGAAGTTGAGATTTTTATTCAATCAAACCTCATTAATGACAATTTTTTTTTGATAATAGATCTTAAGATCCAAAAACTTTCTGGCTCATGAATTACACCTATCAGACTATCATAATTCACAATTAAACCAGGAAAAAAGAAGAAGCATATTTCCTCCGTTCAGTTGGGTATCGTGCTATTGCTGACAGGAAACAACGTAAATGATCCGGTAACATTTTCCACCATATTAGGAGAATCTATCCTTGTAGACCTCACATTCTTGTCTATGATTTGGTCTCTACAAATGGGACAACTTGAAGTTCTTGATGATAGCCAGTTATCGATGCAGTCCTTATGGAACATGTGCTTACACCTAGGCAAGACCCTTATGAACTCTCCATGAGCATAATCATCCAAGCAAATTGCACAGCTTTTATCAGAAAACGCGAAAGGAGAAGAAGAAGATGATGATGATGATGATTGTGGCAACGTTGGGGCTGAGGGTGGTGTTTGCTCTCCAAAGACAAAAACTGGGAGGGCTACAAGTTCATGGTGGGTTTGTGTATCAGATTCACTGGAACATGAGTTGGATGTTGTTGGATTTTGTTGATTATTAGAAGGAAAGTTGATTAAGCTGATAGAACACTTGCAGATGGAAACAGAAATGATAACGACAAGAATTAATATCATAACAGATGCAATGCCAATACCTGCAATTGATCCTCCTTGGTCTGCTTGTTCCTCTTGTCTTGGCAAATTACCGTTCAACATCTGTCTACTAAAATGATGAATCTGATCCATCACAATGGTGAAAAGCTAATGGGGGTGTTGGTGAAACTAGAATCTTGTTAATTGTTATTATTTATGGAAGAGAATTGAGTGGCAGCCAAGAAATGAGAAAGTCCCTTGGTGAAGTTTCCATGCAGCTTCCTTCAGAGTTCATAACTGACCAGAGTCAAATTTATTCTAATAAGCATTTAACAAATAAATTATGTTGTCAAATATTCTGGGATAGGCTGTTTTTTTCCAATTTGATTTGAATCCGTTTGCATAATTACTATACTTGCCGAGCATTTGTAAGGAAAGTATGACATATTTGCTTATAGGACAAACTAGGTGTGGTCACATGCTATGTTACGGGGCAGATTACTTTTTATGTAAAAACAAATAATGTTTAAGGTGCTGTAAACATGTTTTTTTATATATATAAAAAAAACTTCATGATTCAGGCTGTATATCCCAATAAGTTAATTTTATTTTAATTTAATAATAAAAAAATAAACAATTACGGTGAATGAATCAAATAAAAATAAAAGTAATCATGATATTTTAATAATTTTATTTTTTATAAAAAAGACAAATGATGTAACTCAATACTTAGCCTATTAAATACAAAATAAATAAATTGAAAAAAATACCTAAAATAATTAACCAAGATCAGTTCGAGTTAGCATGATAAACTTGCAATTTCATCTTAATCATTTGATTTTATTTAATTTTTATATCAAATTTGATTCTCGTTCTTTTAATTGTTGTTTTTTTATCTTTTTTTTCTAATTGAATGTGTTTTCAATTTAATTCCTTATCATTTGATTTCAAAATATTTTTCTATCTTAGTCTTCATCTTTTTTATTGTTATTTTTTTTTATTTCATTTTTTTTTCAAATTTATCCCTTACTATTCTGTTGATTTTTAATTTTGTTTTTTTAGGGCTTACCTTTTACGGAGTTGGTTTCGGGCTCTTGACCAAGGTCACCGGTTTTGAAAGTTAACACGTGTTGAATTTAGTCGATTTTTTAGGTTCTTTTTTTTAAATTAATTTTTTTAATCGCTTTCATTTTTAAACATTTGATTTATTGGAAATTGATCTTTTTTTTTTATTTTTTTCGGGTGATCCCAATCCTATACTCTTGGTCGCGAGGTTAACAAATTAACCTGAGTTGACACAAATCTATTTTTTCACTGCTTCTTTTAAAATATTTTTTTTTCTATTTCACTTTGAACATTAAATTATTTAACAATTAAGGTTCATGATTTTATTTGGTTTGTTTTTAACAAGATTATCCCAATATCACAACCAAGTTGAAGATTTTGCATATTAATCTAGATAAGTTCAGTTTTTATTTTTTTTAACATTGTTAGTTTTTTTGTCAAATTATTTATTATAGTTACATTTTTTTTTATTTGTATTATTTAGATTAATACTCAATCGAGTTAAAACCCCGATTCTGAAGTTATTTGTGCTTTTTTACAAGCACTTGTATTTTGCGCACGGGTCATAGCACGGCCCTACCTAGTCGTTGTCACCAGACCTACTCGCTGCCTAACTCAAGGGTTACCATGCTTCTCTCTTAATAAATAGAATGGGATAACAATGGGAATTTTGGGATTTGTTTCCACAATCTAAGGTTCTAGAAGCTCCAAGTTTTAACTTGCCTACTAGCTGCTGCCTGCCTCTTATTATGGGTTCATAAAGAGAATATAAAAGCATATCGGCTGGATTAATGCTCAATTGCCTAAAGACAATTGTATATCACAGCGTGCTGATTGTATCATCATATTAATTATAAGTAACAGAATAAAGTGCAACAATTTCACATAACACAACCAGCTGATGCAGAACATCTTCAGCTGGTGCAATTGCCGAACAGCCTAAAGCCCTTCGATTGAACAGAGGACTGGGAACAAATTGTTGAATGGGGAAGGGAAGTTTTACAAAAACTGCAGCAATAGTTATTTACAAAATAAGTCACAAGCAGTCATCTGTGCCTGGATTTGGAAGAAGCCCATTTGAAGTAGCCTCAATTTGCTTCAGGATTGGATGCAGGTCCCCACAAGACCAAAAGAACTTGAAATGAAAAGGAGCATCACCAGAGAGGTCAAACACTATCTGCCACATTCTGCACGGTACAGAAGGCCAGAGAAGTTGGTCAAATGACAGGTCATTTACAAGAATTGCTTCATTGTGGACGTGCTAAATGATTTTAACTTATAATGTTCCAAAGGCATTTGATTTGTATACTAAAACATAGTTGGATGTATGCGTATCATTGAATGCTTGGATGTGAAGAAGGATTAGGGTGAATAGCAGGCAAAAAACCTGCGGCCTAAAGTAGGACCTGGTTTCTTTACTATCCGAGCAACACAAGGTTCCTTGTGACCCTTGCAAACAGGAATACTATTCTGCATGAGTTGCTGTATCTTCTGCCACTCCAACATAGCACACTATTTTTCTGTCTCTCAAGCAAACCATCATTTCCTTCATCTTGATCCTGAGAGACTGTCCTTGAATTCACTTTGCAGTAATTGGGACTGCTGCTTTTATCATCCATTGCATGAGAATCACTCGAGTGATTTCTAGAGTTTGGTTCTGCCTGCCTAGGTGATGTTTTAGTAGAAGAGTTCTCAGCCACAGTGCTAAGGTTGGGACTTCTCTGGAAAAAAGATCTTAGAGAGAGCTGGAAACACCAACTTTTTCTTGCTTTTTTCTGGGTTCCCTCTGCAGGCACCAACTTAGTATGCTGACTTTGCAGGATCACTGTAGTGTTAGGACGGTCCTGATTCTCATCAGTGAATTCACGTCTGTTTTTGAAAAGGCACCATTCAAATCTTTGGTCAAAGAACACGAGGCACTTGTAGATTAGCAAAATATACTGCAGCCCTTGAATGATCTTTTAATGCTTTAACTGCATACCCGTACAGTAGCATCTCCATCTGAAGATGAACTTGATATCCTGCAGGATTGAAGTCATGTAGCAGCCTGCCTTATCATTAACAAGGTCACTGCACAAGGTTAAGGACTTGAGATTAATACATGGACAAAATTGAAAGAAGAAAAGATGTAGTAATAGAATTCCCAAAGGAAAACAAGAAAAAAAGGGGGAGGATGATATCTAGCACATAAATAGAAACAATAATCTAGAACACAATTGTCATACCAAGAGTTTGCTGGACACCATGAATCATTGGCAGATAGATATCTAGAAGATAAAGGCAGAGTGCTATGTGTGGGAATATCATGGATTTCCTCCAAACTTGTATAAACAGGAGCATGATCTGAGCCTTCCAATCTGATGCCCCACCCTCCTTTCCACCTGTGTAGCCAAGTAAAGAAAGCTATGGTGTTTGCAGTATACAGACAGACTCATTGGTATACACATGAACAAGCTAACATATATATATATATATATATATATATATATATATATATAAACATGCACACAACATCGAGAGGTTCAGACAACAAAGAAAACTGAGAGGTTCCATGGCATTGCCACATTCAAGATATAGCTGGATCGAATGATACCTAGATGTATCTCCAAGTTTCCAGCGTTTATACTCTGTCAATATGTCACATTCCTTGACATGGCAGGACAAAGAATTATGGCCTTGCAGGTCATGCTCTTGATGCAAGCATGGTCCAGCACAAAGAATATGGTCAATCCTACTCCCAAAATTAAATTGTTCAGCACCTGTACTCAACGACCAGCATTGCATGCTCCTCTTCTGCAGAACAATTCAGGATGGAAAAACTAGGACTCGGTACGAAGTTTTCCCAAAGAAAAGGAAGCAAACACATAATGACTTCATAATGATGCAAGTAAAAAAGAACTTTTAAATACTACTCAATGGAAACTTCAATCAATCAGAAAGATACCCTCTGAGGAAACAAAATTTTAGCAACGTGAAAATTTATAATGTGCAAGGATATGAAGGATAATTGGTCAATCACAGAAGGAGATAAGAATTGATGAACTCTTATTATGAAGAGGCTAGTAAACATGGACAGTGAAAAATACAACACTATCTATATAAGAACTGCAAATCTCTGTTTGCTCTCCAAGTATAACTCAACCTATAAATCAATAATTAAAACCACGCAAAATGCAAATCAAGTGAATTTTTAAACCTTTCAGGATGTTTTTCCCTGAAAAAATAAAAAAAAGAGGCCACCTGACTGCACTAGCATAGACCTGAACCATCTTCCAAATCTACAAAGAGGAGAATAGAAATATATTCAATGCTTGCATTGACTGTTAAAGTTTTATGAACTTGTACAAAGCTACAACACACTAAGAATGCTCCAGATAGTCATAGCATTGTAGACAAGCTCTGCTTAAAAATTAGTTCACAGCTTAATCATTCTTCTCAAAATCGGGGCCAGCATCACATCGACAAAATCAATCAAAGCATACGGAACTCTTCATCACTCATCCGTGATAAACTATGCAATACACTACCGACATCAAGTACTCGAACTTAACCATCAAAAGACTAAAAAGCAAACGTGATATGTGCTATAAACCTCTTCATGTCAACTCATGCATAATCACCAATGACAAGGGGGGAAAAAACAAAGTTAATTACCTGTAATATCTTAAAAAACTTCATCTTAAACTCAATTCTCTCCATATCTTCACTCGCCGCTTGAGGCCCATATGCAAACTTCCTACACATTAAAACGCAGCAAAATGATCATGATCGGCAATAATACAACGTCCTTCACCATCAACCTTAACAAGCCCATCTTTGGCAAACTCTTGAAGCCCTTTTCTTCTTTTAGACCAATCAACAAACCTGGTAAAACCCTCCTCTGCCGCAACCGGCAATGCTACTTCGGAACTCGAAAAAGCAGACTTTACACGACAAAATGTTGCAACCCATGTAAAGAAGCATAAAATCATCAGTAGAATTGCAGACTTTTAAAATTTATTTTGAATTTCATTGAACCAATTGATCAAACACCTTACCGGAGTACCCAGTAAGGCCTTTAGCATTACCTCGAGTGCAAGAAAAAAAGGGCACGTACCCATCAGCTATTAATAAATCTAATGTTATTTCTTGGCTTCATAATTTCGTTTCCTGTGAGTGAAATTATAAAGAAAGTCAAATGGGGCGAGAATTTCATTGTTGCTATAACCGTGGATTGGAATAGTAAAATTATATATTAAAATGATTATAAGGGATATTTTAGTATTTTTATGTTGTATTTTTTATTTTTTAATTGAAAAGTTGCTAGCGTCTGTTACACACACCCCAACGAGTGGGCAGCGCTCATGTCATCAAAGAGACGTGAAATGTTTTCCAGCTATCAAATTTGGTCATTCGCCGTCTAACTAAATGCACAGTTATGCCTTCTTTTACATGGTGCAATGTGTGTAGATATATCATGATCGTATTATTGTCGGTGATCGATTGTTTGTATTTTTTCTCTATTTTCTCTCTCCTGACAACTAAAGTGTATAATTGTCCTCTCTTTGTTTGTTGTTTGCTTGGTCATGCCAGACCCAAGTCACTTAGGTCAGTATGACTGCCAGACCTTATCCTTTTACTCTTTAGTGACTTAAATTTAAGTATTTGTTTTAGGGGTATTTGGGTCTTTTCATCTAGCTCAGTGGTCATTAAAAGATTGTTTGGGGTGTATGCGGCTTTTCCAATTTTTAATATAGTTAAAGTACTCTTTTACCCCTTGAGTCAATAAAAATTAGAATTGTTGATCAATGACTTTCTTGACTTTTCATAATATTTGTAACAGTAAAAATATTTATTTACCCCCAAGATCAAAAAAAGATAGGCTGTCAGAAAAGGGTATTTCAGGTTTTTTTAATTTTCATGTATAGTACAATAACGCTTTTAGCCTTAGAAAAAACAAAAGAGTAGCTTGCGTCCAGTGTTTTTACCACATCCAAGTGTCTTAGATCTGGCAACCACGATAAACCCAATCCACTTGGCATGACTACCAAACTCAAGGCTCTTGGGATGGTATTCTTACCAGACCCAAGTCGTTTGGGTTTTGTATGGCTGCTAGACCAAAAATGGTTAAAACATTCTTTAGACTCTTAAATTTTTTTACATTTTTAAAAAACATTGATATTGACCCGCTGCGAAGCGCGGGCCAATATACTAGTTTGTAACTATTAATTAAGATTATGAAGACAAAAAAAAAAAGAGCAAAAGGAGAGTTAGTGGAATTGTGGTTGGGTGGGGTGGGGTGAAAAGGAGTGTAATAGTAGTTATTTTTTAAAATATTTTCACTTGAATATGTATTAAAATAATATTTTTTTTATTTTTTATAAATATTTTTGATATTAGAATAAATATAAAAAAATTTAAAGAACAATTACAACTCGAGAATAAATATATGTAGGTTTCAACACCAATATCACCCCAGCTCGTAAACAGGCCTAGGATGCTTGAGGACAAACCAACATCATCAACGCTCCCATGATAAACAATCTCATCTTTCGCTAATGTTGCTTCAAGACACTCAGCATCCTTAATCTCTTAAAATACACAATGACATTAATTGAGTGTAGTGTTGGCCATAATACATCTCATCTCATCGACACCATCACAGATAGTCATTGTTGTTTTTTTAGCCTCTCACACTAAGTAATGGATCTATATACATACATTAAAAAGAAATTAGTACTCATTATATATAATAACATTAACAATATTTAATAAATATTGTATGTAAAACAATATTGCATACCAATCGATTTTGTCTTAAATATCGAGGAGTTTAATACATTGAGTTGTGTGGATGTCTAGGGAAACACGATCAGGTAGGTGTAATAAAATGATGTTTAATGGTTAGGTATCGTCTCATGTAGATATCTGCATCAATCGTCCGATGTTGCTCTTAAAAAACACCATCCATTTTAGCATACCAAATATCTAGGTAAGATTCATGAATCACTAAACAATTCTCATCACGTTTAGCGTAACTAATAATATACAGTTTATCATCAATATCAACATAATCTTGTATGTGCTGAGATACACCAAATTATTGCATTATCTCGATATGGGCAATGCATGTCAATAATGTTGAAGCAATGTAATGGGACCTGTACTAACCAAAGCTCATATTCGTCACGACATATAGGCAAAGTTAAAAGTATCAAGTTAACGGAATATGGCATCATATAACCTATCAAAATATATGAAAGATTTATATTAGATAACAAGTTAAAAATTAAAAAATTAAACTTCAAAAAATACAATAAATCTGTAACCCGCACCTGATGTGCCTAATGTGTGTCAAACTCATCCTGGTATAACTCGTGGACATTAGAGGGATTTACTGTGAAATGTCTAACATCACATCATCCTAACATGTCAAGCCATAAAGTACATTTTTTCATTCAATTTATATAAATAAAATATTGATTAAAATTAATTTTATTTTATTATTACCTAGAGCAAATGGATAGTGGCCTCTTAGTTATAGTGGCCAACATATTATTACTCCAACTCTCTAGATATTCGATATGAATATACTCCCATGATTAGAGTTATATTAATTAACATTGACAATTCTAAGTTAGTATTTAAAATATAGTTAATTCTAACAATCAAAGAATTTAAATTAGTATACTAGAACAAATAATAGACACTTGGCAATTTATCTTTTATTCTATAAACATACTTTACATTGTTGCTGGTAGAGACATGCAAGCATTACCCCCTGACTATAATTAGGAATGACCTAGAAGTCCTTAAGTAGCATCAGAAAGAACATGAGTATTGTATTGCCTGCAATATTCGTGAAAATAAGACCTCCAAACATATACAATATATATGTCTGAGCATATAAACCAAGTGGTCCTATTTACTGGGGAGTTTTAAAATTTATGTCCAACCATGTCAATTTAATGCAATCGCCCTTGTAAGCACTTACTAGAGGCACCCATCTTAATAAATAATATATAAAGCATCTTTGTCAATCAACCCTCTGTATCTTGTCATAGGGGCTCTATCTATCGGAAGACCAATCAATATTGTGACATTCTATAGTATGGATGTAGATGGAAAGTGTTTTTTTTTCGCACCTTCATCGCTCAACCAAAGCTACAATTAATGTGTGGTCAAGATGTATGCCACACAGCTGATTGATCTCATAAAAACTTGCCTTGATAACAAATAGGTGGGCATGCTCATGTAACTCCATCAATGTATATTGTTGAGGTGTTACAAGATCACCTCTTTGAAAATCAAGTAATTTAGTTATTTAAACAATTAAAATAATTAAAATAGTTATTTAAAAATAGTATTAATCTAGAGATATGACCTCTTCACTTCAAATATCATCTAAATGATGTTGATCTTACATATTTAGAACTGACTTATCATTTGGATCTGCCTCAATAACTAGGTGGTCCTGTCTGTCAGCACTTCTAAAAGCAGACGAAACTCTTCTAGTCCAAACCATGCCTCCATCAAGGTTTTGTATAAAAAAAACTATTAGCATTGCAACACAATTTAATATCCATATAGTTGAATTAATAACAATATTTTAAGTTTACATAATTTGAAACAAATGCAGCTATTAACATTCATTGTCTAGTTTTACAAGTTTTTCTATTACGATCCATTTGACAACATATGCCATATCTATTCAGTGAGTAACCCTCTCTAGCATTCATCTTATTATGTAGATGAGTTGATTTTCTTCGAACCTTATTCGTTTATCATCTAGTTGGACATCCATATACATCTAGATCAATATATGCAGATCATAATGGCATATCAGGCAAGGGTTGAAAAAGAGGACTATATGCATTTTTGTATAACAAGTTGGAGTAGAAATCATCAACAAATTGCACATAGTCTATATTTTGTAAGTGTGACATGTAATTAGGTGTGAACACGATTGTTGATATAGTTTTCATTAACCACATGTATAAGTTGTTTCATTGATGTTAATTGTTTCTTGGACTTCTCTTATAACACTAGTTATTGGGGGTGTCTCATACTAAAATAACCTCATTCCAAGATCAAATAGAGTTGTCATGTGTGATCTAGAAGCTTCCGCATCAGCAAGTAATTTAGCTGAGATCTTTGGAGGCCACAATACATCATGACTTAAAAATTATCCAACTTTTTCTACGTGCTCTACAAATTATTTATTACACTTAAAAAAGTTATTTGCACTATAGCTGATACATGCGAGTCACGTATAGTTCTCAAAACATTATTAAATATCTTTGATAAATTTATCGTCGTATTGTCATAACGACAACCACCAAAATCACATGACAGTGCCCTTTTTTTTAGGTTCAACTTTTAGCCATGCTCTGATTGCATCATCATTTTCCATCAAATCCTCCTATAAAATGTCAAACTCCTGTTTTGAAGGATTTGTACATATCGATATCCTATGCAGCATATTTTTCTATGCAACATTTTTAAACTTAGTGTTGAAGTTACTCATAAAGTATCACGAACAATATTGATGATATTTAATAGGCTTTTGAAAAAACTGAGTCATGGAACTCTTAGTCACCTCATGTTCAACTGATATAATACACAACTTAGTGCAACTGCTAATTACAAATCGACAAAGCAAATCTAAAAATCAACTTCGAATTCATCAAATTAATCAACAAAAACATAAATTCTTCAAATTTTACAATTATAACAAAATTATCAACCTAATTCATGTATTTCATAGCTAATTATCTTATTTTATACCTAATTCGTTATAATTCATAATTTAACCTAAATAAACCCTAACTCTAACCTTAATTCACAATCAACAACAACCCAAAATCATTTAATATTTTATAAAATAACATAATTATCAACTCAAATTATATCTAATGAACCTAATTATAAAAAACCCTATTTTTTTTAAAAAAAAATCCTTGATTCTAAACCCAAATATTTTTTGAATCAAAATTAACATACATTAGCATAAATTACATCAAATTGATAGAGAAAAAGTGTTGAATATACCTCTAAGTGTAGAATATGGGTGATGGTGGTGATTGATGGTGATGGTTTTGGCTAGAAAAAGTTGGACTCACAGTGGCGAAAGAGAGAGGCTATGATCTCGAGAAGGGAAGGGAGGAAGAAAGGGGGTTCTGGTTTTAAATTTCATTTAAATTCGCAGATAGTATCTGCGACTCTTGAGTCATATATGATATATGTGACTCTTTAAATTGTATTATTTTTTAAAATAGTTTTTGAGTTATGTTATTCCATCAAATTTTATTTTTAATAATCTAAAAACCCAAAAAAAAACTCATTTGATAAAAGTGACTGACTGCTATCCTGTGCCCTTTTTTTTTTTAGTTTTGAATAGTTTTTGTAAATTAGTTTAAATTTTACAATCGCATCCAAGTCTCACTTGGCTAAAGTATAATTCTTTATATATATATATATATATAAACAATATTGATCTATTTTTTTACATAGCTTTTCCTATTACGGCTGCAAACGAACGAAAGGATAATTTTCCTTAATAAGTAAATCATTTTCAGCCTGAGAAAATATCTGAAGAATTAGGTCATCCTCTTATTGGAGTTTGAGCTTACGACATGTCGTTTAACTTGGCGAGCGTGGACCGCACAAGCCATTGGCAATTATTATATGTCTTGTCTCTATCCATCTGAAACAAAAGTTACTTTCCGATAATTGACAAAACACAGAGAGAACATTGGGTTGGAATGTGTAAGTGTATGGGTAGCCACATGACGTTATTGTCTCGTGGAAAGCACGGGTTCTTTGTTTATTTTTTGATTTGTTGTTGGTAATGGTGGTGGCAAACTTTTTCAATTATATCTCTTCTTAATCTTAGATCAATCTTTTAACCAAAAATTTAGCTATAGACAACGAAGGCCAGGTAGTTCAAGTGAAAAAATGGATCAATGGAACACAAGAAATGACTACGCTCAATCTTTCGTTGCTGCAACAACCAATATGGTTCCTTCAAATTCACTTCATTCATTCCCACCTCGCTCTTCTACTCGTCTTCAGAACTCAGCTCTTGAACCCAGGTTCTTGTTTTTTTTTTTTAATCAAATCTAGAATTAACACGACTGATACTGATTCTATTGTTGATATTGTGATTCAGTTTTGAGTTTTTGTTTCTGGGTTTTGGTTGAAGTTTGTTTCTTTTTTTAGGTGTTTTTGAACTATATATTTTGGTGAAGGTTCATTCTTGTACAGGAATTTAGCATGACTTTTGTTTGTGGTGATTGGAAGTTATTGAGTTTGAATGTGGTTTGCAAGTTTTTCTTGTTAAAGTGCAGATTTGATTTAAGTTCTTATCTCTATTTGAGGTTTTGTTTTGTTTTATGGGGTATCACCTTTTTTTTGGCAGGCAGAGGCAAGAAGTGGAAGTGAAAAATCCAATTGCTGTTGCAAAAAAAGTTCAAAAGGCAGACCGTGAAAAATTGAGGAGGGATAATCTTAATGAGCAGTTTCTTGAATTGGGTACCACACTAGGTAATAATTTGCTGCTATTCTTGGTTATTAGTACCTTCATGCTCGAATGCACTCCTTTTGTTCTGCCAATTGAACATGTTGCCTCTCACTGTCCCAATTGAGTTAAAAAATTGGAAAAGGGAAGCCTAGTTATTTCTGTATAATATGATACATTTTGTTAATGGATGTAAATGATTGATATTGTCTTTATGATTTAATGGTTCATATCTTGCATGAACTCAAACTGCGTACTACTCACCATTGAGTTACTGGACTTCTAGTTCTGATAATATTCAATTGATTTACTTTAGAGGGGTTTGTGTGTGTGTGTGTTAGGCTGTTAACTTGCTGATGCATCAACCTCCATAAGCTGGTTTCCTTTTTGAGAAATTATTGGCTTTGCAAACAAATGTGAATAAATAGTATAATTTCACCACTCACAAGTCACAAGCTATAAATATGCACTTCGTTTTTTTTTTTTTTTTAGGAGAATGTGAAAGTGCTTGATTTTAACTATTTAATTATTTACATTTGCATGCAGACCCAGATAGGCCAAAGAATGACAAGGCAACCATTTTGACAGACACAATTCAAGTGCTGAAGGATCTAACAGCTGAAGTGAACAGGCTAAAGGCTGAGTGTGCGACACTCTCAGAAGAAACCCATGAGGTGGTTTTTTTTGTGTTTGTCCCTAATGGTTGTTATGCTTTATGCCTGTATGATTCCTCATGTAATTGAATGCTAAGAAGAATTGGCTAATGCAGGCTTGATGAAAATATATTTTATGCAGCTAATGCAGGAAAAAAATGAGCTCAGGGAAGAGAAGGCATCTTTGAAAGCTGATACTGAAAATTTAAATGCCCAGTATCATCAAAGTACAAGGGCTATGTTCCCATGGGCTGCTGTTGATCCTTCTGTTGTAATTCCTCCTTATTCTTATCCGGTTCCTGTACCTGTCCCTCCAGGCCCAATTTCCATGCACCCGTCATTGCAGCCATTTGTCTTCTTTGGAAACCAGAATCCCGGTGCCATTGCTAGTCCTTGTTCAACATTTATTCCATACCCAACTGCAAATCACCCAAATGATCAGCCACCTGCTCAGTATGCTTCTGGTTCCCAATTTTCAAGCAAACAGGATTCCAGAACCAAGTCAACAGATCACGAGGGGGGCAGAAATAAAGAAAGATGCAACGATTCTTCTGATGTTGCAACTGACCTTGAACTTAAAATGCCTGGATCATCAGCACAACAGGTCCACTCTGAAGTTATTAGGCATTAATTCTTGGCACATGAAGACACAAAACTGATTTCAAGCATTTGTGCAGGATATATCATCTGGAGAAAAGAAAGGCAAGCAATGTCAAAGAAAGGAAAGAATTATCACAAATGTTAGCTCCTCGTGCTCGTCATCTTCAGGGATGCTCCTCTAACAGCATGGAGATGTCCCAAAACCTAATAACTGAGGTTGCCAGTTGTTCGCGCATTCGGTGCTTTCTAAGTGCTGACTGTTAAGATATTATGTGTTTCTTGTGACACTTGGATAATAATTTCCTCGATTTGAGCTTTAGCCTGACAAGCATGAGATCATTTCTAACAGCTTCAACATGGAAGCAGCATGCTTTATGGTTATAGTGGAGTTTTGGGGTAACAACCTGGTTATCTGCGGCAACAGAAGGACCTGGAAGAGGGTGCACCGTACTCCATTTTATTTAGTCTACTTCTCTAGAATTCTGATCTGGTTCTTGACTAACTGACATAAAGCTTAAGGTTTGTCCGATATTTTTTTAGGTGCCTGCTGATCAATATAAGAGCAATTTATACAGGTGGAGAAAACTGTAAATTATCACTGCAAAATGCTTGATACTTTCATTGGTTAGCCAGTTTAGTTGTAAACATCCCTTTCTGTTGTAAGTTCCTTTTTATGTAGCATCACAGCCTTTCACAGTTGAAATTAATCTGTTATTTTGTTGCTTTTACAATGGCAATGAAAAATGCCTCAGTGAAGCACAACTCTAATGGATCGTATGCTAGAATTATTTGAGTTGGGCGACATGGTTATAACCATTTCCATTGCAATTTATCATGCAGGCAGCATGTAACTAGGTTAGTAGGTTGTTGCAATCATTTCAAAAGGAAGGTTTCAAGCGTCTCGATAGAAAGAAAAGTGAAAAGACTGGAGTCTCACATTCGACAATCTATGAAAGGAGTGAAATTCCCAGTTAAGCATTCACCGCCAGCAATAGAACGAATAACATAATGTCGGGGGTGAAGCAACCTGCACTTGGTGAATTTTCTTTCATGACTGATCTAGATGCATCTGGGTTTTTACCATTCAAAAGCCAAAGCCAGTGGTTGCTGAAGGGGAGCCAGGCGTGTGAAACGATTACAAAAGAAATCATAAGCAAGTTTCGGCAAATCATAAAATGAGAAAAGAGACATGCAATGGAGAAAGAAAGTACAGTTTTTTTCTTTTTATTTAGCCTAGCAATCTCTCTTTATATCATTATAGCCAAGAGCTCAAATTCTGAAAACAATACTTCTCTGGAGGAAGCATGTCGAAACTACTTTCATCAGCTTAAGCATAATATACGTAATGCGTGGATTTGTGCATTCTGTTTAGCACTCTGCAGCCTATGTGACTCTTGATAGAATCATATTTTGATATCCACACTCTAATACCTCCTTTACATGCCTCTATCAGAGGGAATCTTCATTAACCTGACGTTACTAACTCGTCATTACTATAAGTATAAATTGCGAGATATAGAGAAGTATAACTGCCGTTTCAGTATTCATGAATACCAAAAATTGGGATACTGACTAAGGGTAAAGATGGGCACGCACTCAACTCCCAAACACCAACCTTTCATTGATACTTGCATTGCACCTTACAATTTGAAGAGGGCACCCGCAAGGAGGACCCCCGCACTCACAAAAGAATGTAGACTAGTATAACGTCCATGGAGCCATCCTCCGGGAAAAGTTCCAACTCTATAACCAAAACCTCTCTCTCTGTTCAACGCACTACATCTTTTAATATACACAAGTTATACGAGGAATTCTACCATTGAAGACTTGAGTTTCAGAAAGAGATGAGCCAGGTGGGATGGTTATTGAGAAATTGGCGTGATATAATCTAGAAGGGCAGCTTCCGCGAAAAGGAGATCCACTTTTCTAGCTTGCTCGCTAGTCTCAGTCTTTAAAACTCCAATTCTTATCTATATTTTATGAGATTTACGATGGCCAGATGGGCTTGGCACATTTCGCGAGCTCATGCTAGCAGTTCTTAGAAGTCTACGGAATTCTGAAAGGCTTATTTTACCATCCTTGTCAATGTCAGCCTCCTCAAGAAGTGGGTCAATAGAACCTCTCAAGCCCGTATGCTGCAAGGCAAAAACGCAAAATCACTTGAGCAATTAAAGCTGAAACACGAAAAGTAATGCTAGTCACAACAATCCAACCCTTGTCCTTAAGAAAGCACAAAGTGAACTACGAGCTCCGATACCATCTAGAATTTCTTAGAGGTGAAATGCTAGTAGTACACATGATCAAGGAGACTTTGGCATGGCATAGTAGGTGCATGTCAAAAAGTGTGATGCATCAAAAATAAAAGGATGAATGCATGGACTAACATCAGGCATTATTCAATAGTTCCCACCAAATAAATTCTGTTCCAAAACTCAATGAAACTATTTCTTCAACAGCTAAAAAGTTCTTTTAGGCAATCAAATAAATATTTAGCTTAATTTTGCCAATGGAACTACATTGATGGAACACTTAACGTGTTGGCATTTTAAACAAGATAGTCACTTAAATTAAATATGAAGTATAAGAACCTTCACTCAGCTATTCTGTACATTTTTCTTATTCATTTCTGTTTTCAGTTTTAAGTGAGGAAGGGATATGAAGAATTAGGATATTTAAAGCAGAGTAATAACACTGACCATTCTAAGTTCTTCTGGAGTTATATATCCGTCTCTGTCAATATCAAATTTCTCAAAAGCAGCCTGTGACCGCAGCTGCCACTTCTCAGAGTTGTGTTCCTGCAACTGATGGACATGCAGAGCAGCTGCAACAAACTCGGTGAAATCTACTAGTCCATCTGTGTTACTGTCAATCTGCATCAAACATATAAATAACCCCATCAGGTTCCAAAACAAGCAAAACTGATGAAGAGCAAGAAAAGATTTTGGGTGGGCAAGAAAGGATGAAAGAGCAGATATTAGATGAGAGGAGAAGAAAAATAAGAAAAGGGACATGCAATAGAGAGAGGAAGTACACAGCTTTTTGATATGACACCAAAGACCACTCCAAAACACATGAATAGGTGCTTCATATATAAGCACCAAAGGAATCTTAAGAGTCTCTAAGGAAATGATTTAAATAAAACAAATAGCTAATATCTAATGCATTATCTTTATAGTATAAATATTGGAATATCTGAAAACCTTGGTGGATCCTCCATCTAAAACAGAATTCAGAAGCAAGATGAAAGAAGGGTGGGGTAATGTCATATTGGTTACCATGAAAAACAAAAATTGGGAATGGAGAAACATTAGAACAAATGACCACTAGAAGAAAATGTTCATCAGAAGTACTTGTAGACATTATGATAACTAAGCCTGGTTGCATGAGACTTAGACAAGCAGGGAACCAGTGGTTGCCAAGTTTTAGGAGCTTCCTACACCTCTTTTAAAAGCCAAAAATGTTATATTCCATGGACAGAAAAAATGTTCCTCACTAAAAAGACAAAATGCATCTTACATTACTCACTTCATACAGCAGAAAAATAGAAATGACCAGCACAGGGAAAATAAGAAGGCTTCCACCAACAAATTCAAGTCTCAATTCCATCTTTTTTACTTTGGGGTCGGAAACTATTCAGAAGAAATGAAATTCACACTTACCGCTTGAACAATTTCCAAGACACGCGATTCTTTCAATTTCCAAGGAAGATCTTTAGCAAGGGCCTGCATTGAAACCATCATCGTTACAACAAAATGCAGAAACCATACACATGGAAATGTATCTCATTGAGCACAGAATGCATAGAATGAAATTTTAGGTTTCAATAGCAAGGAAACACGTAACAGGTTAGGTAAAAAGAAAACTACCTGTCTCATTTCTTCAAGACTAATAGCACCATTTTTATCCACATCAATGGCATCAAATTGATCCTTAAGATCAGCTAGTTCCTCTTCATCAATCGTGCTTGCCAATGCCTGCAAAATATCAA
>Ga0307517_10005292_pt1 | contig 19503 bp, 14 predicted proteins | sample 23_EM_MG_FD_194515 | JGI IMG/M metagenome (GOLD analysis project Ga0307517, IMG submission 194515) | Populus trichocarpa ectomycorrhiza microbial communities from riparian zone in the Pacific Northwest, United States - 23_EM | ecosystem: Host-associated > Plants > Roots > Unclassified | place... | reverse complement strand
ATCGTCGCCGCTTCTTCTTCTTCCGCCGCATCCTCGTCCTCCAGCCGCCCACGGTCGGCCTCGTCGCCAGGGCCTTCGCACAACCCTCCCCGCCGGGCCTCTCTCCCTTCCTCTCTTCACCCCCCTCGCTCGTCGGTGCGTCAATCGCGCAGGATATCTGCCACCTTTCGTTTTCTCGACGCTCCCGCCTCGTCCACCGTTTCAATCCCGACGCCCCAATCCCCAACAGAACAGACGCCTGCCGGACCTTTCGTCCCCTCATCCCAATCCCCGATGTCCCCGTCCACCTCCCAACAGATTCGCCCAGGGTCGTCCCCGGATCTTATTAGTCAGCTCGCATTCGTTCGTGTCCTGCTCGCCCTCTGGACCCTCGTCCGGAACCTCTGGAGATCCTTATCGATTCGGGCACGTCATCCGGTTCCGGAACCTGAAGTCGAGTCGGAGTCTGAGTCAATTACCCAGGGAGTTACCAGGTCCGAAGAAGGCGTTGACCTGGACGATGACAGTGGCGAGGAAGGTATCGTCATCTTGCGGAAACACAAACCAAGTCTTCTACAGCAGTACCGGGTCCAAGGTCTACATCTAGAGTCGTTGCTATCGCCTTCCGCGAACACCGGGAGCGATAAACTGGTCAGAATGCCCGCTAAGGAATCCTCCAGTCCGATGAGGTTAACACCGACGCCACCCCCGATTTCACAACATCCACTCCGACCCACCCCATTTCATTCCCAGAAGACCCTCGTTCTCGATCTTGATGAGACCCTAATTCACTCGACTTCTCGCCCCTTCACCAATTTCTCCCATTCTCCCTCAAGTCTCTTCGGTCTCAAGGCCTTTCGAAGAGGCTCTCTGGGTAATTCTCATACCGTCGAAGTCATACTTGGTGGCAAGAGCACGACGTACCATGTCTACAAACGTCCGTTCGTGGATTATTTCCTCCGTAAGGTGTGTTCCGGTGGTCGCATCGGGTCCACGCGGCTGACTGTCCCGCGAAGGTCTCGACATGGTACACGCTCGTGATTTTCACTGCATCAATGCAGGAGTACGCGGATCCCGTCATAGATTGGCTAGACGCCGGAAGGGGTATCTTAGGTAAACGTTTCTTCCGCGAGGTGAGTTGCGCAGTGGCCTACAATAAGGAACTGTTTCTAACGTCCGGTCGGGTTAGTCTTGCACACAGTTACCCAACGGCTCATATACCAAAGACCTTACTATAGTAGAGGCTGATCTGGCTAGAATCTGCCTAGTTGATAACTCGCCGATCAGTTACAACCATAATGAAGGTACGCAGTCTCGCGTTTCGAGTGCAGATGGGGGCTGAGGTGTTTGTGGCGCAGCGAACGGGATCCCAATCGAAGGGTGGACGCACGATCCGCACGACGAGGCCCTCCTCGAACTCCTCCCGGTCCTAGACTCGCTGAGATTCACTGGTGACGTCAGGAGAGTCCTGGGGATCGGAGGCTTCTCATGACCTCTTCGGGCCGTCCTCGCTCTCACTGCCGATTCAACACTCGGACAGTTGTGTTATATCCGTTTTTCTGGGGTCCTGACTTGCTGTTTTACTTATTGTTTCCCTCATTCTGTGTCTTTTTGCTTTTTCCGCGTCTCGCTCTCTTGTTTTCGAAGCGACCTCACCGGTTCTTCCCCCTCAACTTTGCTCTACGCATGACCTACCCCCATAATTCGCAATCCCACAAGCCCGCTCGCAATATCATAGTCGTCCGTTCTCATGCATCTGGCCCAACGATTGGACCTTGTTTCCTTTTCGCTGCCACGCCCGTTGTTCTGCCTGTATGGTTTAGCTCTTACTCTCTACTGTCGATTTCTCGCGTTATCCCAGCCAGTTGAGGGTTCTGTTTTGCAAAGTTTAGTCGCGTAGTAGATAACTTATTCTAAATAGCACTAAATATGGGTTTGTTCTTGTTTCATAGTTGCTCAATCGTTATTGGGTGATTCAAGTGGCTCCCCGGAAGGTCGTAGCCCCGCACGTACGGGTCCGGATGAATATCTGGGGTATTTGAGCGGGGCGCGGGGGCCCACGACCTGGGGACCGGCAACCCTCTGCAAAATTTGCTTCCGACGTGACACACTCCCACGGGGGTCCATGGCGTGAGACCTTCACAAACTTAATTAAACCCACGAAACACATGTCTGGCCGAGAGTCGGGGCACAGTCTGGGGCGGGATGTAATGCACCCTTAAATGGCTTTTGGGTTTCGTACATATTTGTGTCTAACGGTATAGAGGCAAGGAACATGAGATCGGCCGTGTTTTTGGTGGTTTCGGCTCTACCCCCGGAGAGGGGTAACATGCGCCACAGCACCAGATCGTCAGCCCGGGAACAGGCCGAGAGAGCTGATGTCTACAAAAAATAGGTGTTCGCTCCTGGTTCTGTGTCTGGATGAGGGGCAGTTGTACTTGAGCCGCAAGCAGCCAACGCCCTCACAAATCAGAAGAGGTATGAAATATGTAACTACTCCAACAAACGGGAACAAAGCGGGGACACCAATCAACCAATCTCTCACGCAAATCTCCCATTGGGAAAAATTCCAAAAGCGCACCGAAACTCACCAAGCCCAGATATCGATCCCGTCGGTTTGATGGAGCACCCGGTATGAGGTGAAAACTTTATTCGAGGTGGTTGGGTCCCCTGCGAGGAGCCCATACCCAACTGTACCGCACGTGACTAGAGGTTGGTGGTCCCCACACGACCACTCTGTGATCGCCCGGTTTGATCACCTGTTCGAGGAAGCATCTCCCATCCCATAATTCCCAGAATTGTCTCTCAGTTATGGAGCTGTTTGCTCCTTTGCCCCAGTGTTTTTCCCCAAAGATAGTGGTCTGTGTCCCGATGATATTCTCTCTCAAGGGAGCAACTTGCATATAAATCCCCACCGACAGCGACACTTGCCAAAGACCTGAGAGTTCTCCAGGTAGTGTGTCCATCCAGGAGGCTGAGGTTGCTCGACATGCTTTTCAGGTTTGTCAATTGTAAAGCCTTGTGTCCTCAAAGGTTAAGGGACACCTGAGCAACCCTCAAGATTACACCTATCAAGGCAGGGTAGGAGCCTGTTATTGAGGATTAGTTCAAGGGCCTGGGTGCCCTCATTGAGGAAGAAGTTGAAGAGCCCGGATTGACCCCTGTCGCTCATACAACCAACCACCAAATGAGGGGGATCTCGCTGAGACCTTCCCCATTCTTCACACGATTCTTGTCTCTCCCATTTCGTTCCTTGGTACGGGTCAGTAATGTGTGACTGGGTAACTATCAGTAAGGCTACACCATGTGTACATGAGTCTAGATGAATGTCAAAGGTCTTGTAAGGGAACTGTCAGGATATAGTCCGCTGTTTTGGGTTGCGGGCAGCGCAAACCTCGGCCACTGGCACCTCTCCATGACGTTTAGAGATACACCACAATATATCTGGTCTTACAGACAGTCATATATTACAGCGAATGGTGTACACACGTCCCAGGTATCTACTGTTTCTGCAGATCCTTTGACAGTTGCTTCATCTGGGCGGCAGTCACCAGGCTGACGTCAGGGAAGGAACTCTTTGCACCCTCCATGAGGAAACTGCCCAATGCCCCAGCTGTTGAACCGGAGGCTTCCTTTAGCCCTACGGTCCTTAGGTCACATGACCGGGTAACGCTAATAAGCGACCCGATGTCCGGATCACGCTCCATAGCGACCCGAAGGCCGGATTATATTACATGGTCCGTGCGTTTGATGAAGGTGGTCCGTGCACCATGATGTAGGAGATGATGCGGCCTTAAGCCTTCCATCGGAACATCAGTCACACTGTCACTCTGTGACCACAATAGATACCCTTAGATATATATACCATAGGATACGGACCAGAATAAACAATCGCTCTTCTTCTCTCTTCCCCCACCAGCAACGCACCCAACACTCTCCTAAGGTAAGATTTAGAGTACCTTGTGGTAGTTTAGAATATACCACCGCACCTGCTCAACAGGTTATGAGCCCGGGCCACGCCCGTCTCTCTCTTCAGCGCCCCTCAAGGCTGCAGAAGATGATGAGAAGGCTCTAATCTTACCTTCTGTCGCCACCATGGCCGACTAACTGTGCTGCCCTTGCGCACAGGAAGGAGAGTTCACCAGAACGACTAAATGACGATGAAAAAGCTGCTGGCAACGCCGCGCTCATTCATGTTCGTAGGGCCCAACGACGCTATCAGTCTAACTGTAAGCCTCTGACGGGAAGGTCTGTAGCTGTGCCCCCATGCACACCAGGCGACGGCATGAACAGAGCAGCAATAGCCCCTCAGCCACGAGTAATCTCTGATAGTCGGCGGTGTTGAACCACTTTCCTACGTTGCAAGCGATTCACCATGCTGACTCTTGTTTACTTGGTTGTAGGCTTACCACCTCACCAACAAATCTCAAGAATGTCCAACAACGCGCTCCAGGCATCCGTCCCTCTCCTCGAAGGCCCCAACTACCATATCTGGGCCCAGAAAATGACGATGTTCCTGATGAGTCAAGGCCTTTGGAGAAAGATCGCCAAGGTCAAACCCACTGCCATAGTCGCAGGTAAGGAGAAAAAGGAACAAGATCTCGTAGACACCGACGTCATCGACAACAACGACGTCAGGGAGGAATGGGAGGAGAACAATGCCAAAGCTCTCGGCATGATGCTCCTCCGCGTTCATCACGCCATCGCCAACAAATTCGAATCCGAGATTTATGCCGGAACAGTTTGGGCCTCCCTCAAGAACCTTTACGGGAAACCCGGCCTAGCCGGAACATACCTAGAGTTCAAGGGTGCCATGGAGACCTATATCCCAGGCAACCAGGATCCATCCTTAGCGTTGGATAAACTGGAGACTCATTTCGCGCGACTCCACGCCGCACAATGCCAGATCCCGGAACACTTCCAGGTCATGATTGTCCTGTCGAAGCTCCCTCCCTCCTATAACATGGTAGCCCAAGCAGCATGCCAAAACCCGGTCATCACCAACCTAAAAATGGCCGAAATTAGGAGATCGATCGTTCTCTCGTGGGAACAACGAGGATTCAAAGGCCCTGGAAACCACAACAACCAGGCCAACAAGATGAGCGCTGTACAGCGCCATCAGAATCAACCTCAGTTCCAACAACAACAACGAGAGGATGGTCAAGACAACGGGAGAGGAGGTCGAGGAGGAGGACGAGGAGGAAAGCGCCCTCGCGGCCGACGAGGAGGACAGAAGCAACAGGCTAACCAGGCTGCCCAGTCTGAGGCCGGTCCCTCCTCCACCAGAGCAAGTTCCCCTGCCCCCGCCTTCGACTCTCAGTTCCAGTTTGCGTCCATGGCCACCATCCCTCCCCACAAGTCGGTCTATCCCACCTTTGGTGCAGCTTTCACGCTCGCCAAGAGGATCGGTGTTACCCCAACCATCGAAACTCTTAAACGACTTGAACGGGTTGAGGAAAGGACCCAAGACCCTCGTCCGCGCAAAAAACAGCGCAGTACAACTCCCGATGACGAGGTGGTCTCCTTAGGATGGTCTGAGAACGACGCGGATCTAGTTGACGCGTTCATGGCGGAGTCCGCAGATTTGCCAGATCTGCCTGAAAACCAAACTGGCATCTTCGGAAGGTACGAAGACAACAAAGATAAGGAAGTTGTTGCTAACACTCTCCACACAGTGACTAAGAGTAGTTGTACCTCTAATATAGTCCTTCCAAATATATCTCGCTTGTCTCCTTCCGAACGTGAGAGCCACGAAGCAACATGGATCTTAGATTCAGGAGCTTCCGTTCACTTTACCGGCTGTCTAGATGACTTCATCGATTATAAGGCAATCGAACCTATTGTCGTGACTACAGCAACCAGTCAGACAAAAATGATCGGTAGAGGAACAATTCTCTTACAAATAGAAAACAAAAGGGTCAGGATATACCCGGTCTTCTATGTGCCAGATTTAAACTCCAGACTACTTTCGTTAGGAACGTTCCTAACAGGCGGACTTCATATGAGGGGAAGTGATCGCGAAATTATCCTATACGATGATAAGAAGGAATTTCTATCATTCCACCCTCGTACGGCAGGAGACACAATCTTTACGGTCTCCACCATAGCCGGGCTCCAGATACAGCCAAAAACTATCTACAGTATCGATTACCAGACAGTCCATCGACGCCTGGCGCATCCTTCCGACGAAGTATTGCGACGAGCAAAGAAACATATCAAGGATTTCCCTGAAATCCAAATCCCAAAAGAGCATATATGCCCCGGATGTGCACAAGGAAAAATGCCACAAAAATCCTTCACATCATCCGGATTAAGAGCATCTAAACCGTTTGAACTTATTCATTCGGACTTGAAATCCTTCCCCATTGAATCGTACAGAAAGTTCAAGTATAGTATCGTCTTCTATGACGATTACACTTCACATGCCTGGACTATGAACTTGCGCACTAAGGATGCTGCCCTCCATGCCACCAAACAATTCCTGGCTATGGTTAAAAATCAGTTCAAAACACAGATTCAAGGATGGATGTCAGACGCTGGAGGAGAATACACTTCAAAAGCCTTCCAGGAGATGCTGAAAAATGAAGGGATTAGGATTCTTCAGAGTGTTCCTCACGCTCACCAACAAAACGGACGAGCTGAGAGAATCATTAGAACCCTTACAGAAAAAGCAGAATCCATAAGATTGCAGGCATGCCTACCTCAATCTTGGTGGGAATTCGCCCTTGATCATGCGACTCATGTCTACAATAGGACACCCATACGTCGCCTAAATTGGCAGACACCTATCCAGCTACTGTATGGAGAGCGTCCCACTGTAGACAACCTCAGAGTTTTCGGTTGTGCAGCCTATGTTTTCATTCCTGCCGAAGTTAGACAAAACAAACTAGCACCTAAATCCGAACTCATGACCTACCTGGGAACTCACCCAGGAGGAAAAGGATGGATCTTTATGCGCGGACCGAACAATGTGGTTTTCGCCGCTGCACAAGCCACCTTTGATGAGTCAATGTTTCCAAAGTGTCCAACTACTGGACATCGATACCATACCAGAGTGCAGCAAAATGCACCGGAACCCAGCCAATGTCCAAAAAATGGACCATGCCAATGTCCCCTTCCAAATGAGGAGGGTTTTGATGATCTTGAAGCTGATGCTCAGAACTCAAAGCCAAGGACGACACCAAAACCCAATATACAAAAAGGGAAGCAGACTGCTAAGAATCCCCCGCCAACCAAGCGAGATTCTTCCCCGGAAACACCGGGAAGCCCCACTTCGGATCCTATAGAACGCTGGAGTGAAGTACCGGAACCGACGCAGTCCAAATCCCCTTTGCCTATCCCTACAGGGAGACCGCAACGAATGAGAAAAGTACCGGTTAAACCTGGAAATGTCTACGGTGACAAACATCCTGTGGACATTGAGAAAGGTATCCGACGGACCAAGGATTGGAAGAAAATAGTTGAGGAAACATCTAGTCGCCCTGTTCCCGGGCCTAGCCGTCGACAGCTTCCACGAAGAGAAACTCCAAAGTCTGTTGTGGAACACCACTCTGACAGTGAAGTACCCCCTGGGGACTCAGAAGATGAAATTCGAGATTCACTCGAGCCCTCCACCGAGGAGGAGTCTTCTGCTGAGGAACCAGAGAGCGAGGAAGCAAATCTGTCTAGGATATGCCGGGAAGGGGGTGTCAAGCTCCAGAATTTCCTCATTTCCAAAGCAGTTACACCACCTGCAAAGGAAAAGAAACCCATCAAAGAATGGAAATACCGAGATATCGTCAATTTGCCAAAGGCGGAACTCGGAGAATGGAGGACAGCCTGCGAAACGGAACTAGAGACGTTGCGCAGAAGAGATGTGTATGATTTGGTACCACGAGTTCGTAGTAAGAAAACTATCAAGAACCGCTGGGTATTCGACGTCAAATCTGACGGACGAAAACGAGCCCGTTTAGTAGCAAAGGGCTTCTCACAGGTTGAGGGGGTGGACTTTGACCAAGTATTCTCACCAGTAGTAAGATTCGAGACAGTGCGCCTTATCATTGCATTGGCTGCCCTCGAAAACTGGACACTATCCGGTCTAGACGTTAGAAATGCCTATCTCTATGGCAAACTAGACCACGAGATATACATGGAACAACCAGAGGGTTTCAAAGTACCAGGGAAAGAAGACTATGTTCTTCGTCTCAAACGTGCCCTCTACGGACTGAAACAAGCCGGACTCGAATGGTGGCGAGCCCTGAAACTGTCCATGGAAAAGCTCGGATTTAAATCCTTGAGCTCAGATGCAGGAGTCTTCATCTTTAGAAATAAAGATTCATTCGTCATTGCTATCATATACGTTGACGATGCCATCTTTTGTGGACCACTTAAAGAGCTCGTTCTAAGCCTTAAAGCGGAATTCATGAAAGTATGGGAAGTCAGGGATTTAGGAGATGTAACCGAATTCCTCCGTATGCGCATAACGAGAGTTGGTAGCAAAATTCATTTGGATCAAACCGACTACCTCAAAACAGTGCTGCAACGATGCGGAATGGTTAACGCTAAAGCAGCAGTTACTCCTCTCCCGGCTGGGTATATTCCTGGACCAGGACCCTCTATTGAGGAACAACAGAAATACCCAGAATTACGAAGTAGATTCCAAACTGTTATTGGATCTCTGTTATATCTCATGCTCGGTACTCGACCAGATATTTCCTTTGCGGTGACTAAGCTGGCTCAACAAGCAGCTAATCCCTCAAAAGAACACTTGGACAAAGCGCTATACATCTGCCGCTACCTCGTGGGAACTTCCGATTATCAGTTAACTTATGACGGAGGTTCCGGTCTTGGACTAAGTGCATGTGTGGACTCAGATTGGGCTTCAGATAACCTGACCCGTCGATCAACCACAGGATACTTTGTCAAATTGGCAAATGGACTAATAAGCTGGACGTCACGCGCGCAAAAAACTATTGCCCTTTCCTCCACTGAAGCTGAATATATGGCGCTCTCAGATTGCAGCCGCCAAGTAGTCTGGATGCATACCCTCCTAGGGGAGCTCGGCTACAGTCTAAAGCCTATTCCTATCTGCGGTGATAACCAAGGGGCAATCTTCATAGCTTCAAATCCTGTCACAGAAAAAAGGTCAAAACATATCGATATTCGATATCACTTTATCCGCGAAAAGATCATCCAAAAACTCGTGGAAACCTATTTCATAGAAGGAGAAGAAAACCCTGCAGATCTTCTGACAAAAAACCTAGGCATCACAAAGTTCCGAAAATTTAGAGACCTTCTTGGCCTCGAATTCTTCTGAGAACATAGCCTCCTAATAACATGCTTACATATCATCCCGATATTTAGCATGGGGGTGTGTTGAACCGGAGGCTTCCTTTAGCCCTACGGTCCATAGGTCACATGACCGGGTAACGCTGGTAAGCGACCCGATGTCCGGATCACGCTCTATAGCGACCCGAAGGCCGGACTATATTACATGGTCCGTGCGTTTGATGTAGATGGTCCGTGCACCATGATGTAGGAGATGATGCGGCCTTAAGCCTTCCATCGGAACATCAGTCACACTGTCACTCTGTGACTACAATAGATACCCTTAGATATATATACCCTAGGATATGGACCAGAATAGACAATCGCTCTTCTTCTCTCTTCTCTCACCAGCAACGCACTCAACACTCTCCTAAGGTAAGACTTAGAGTACCTTGTGGTAGTTTAGAATATACCACCGCACCTGCTCAACAAAGATCGCCGACGATACAATCTCCCCACGTCTGACGAGGTTGCCGTTGTCGTCCCTGGGGACGAGACGCAAACGTCTGGCTCCCGCGACATTGTCCTGCGCCGAAGAGATGGGCCCCTCCAACGAGTGAACGAGGGGTCCGCGATGTACGAGTGCTTGCAGTACCCCCTGTTCTTTATATATGGGGAGAATAATTATCACTATGATCTCACCATGTCCTCCGCGAGCGACAAGCGACTTTCTCGAACCGACTACACTGCATACCGCATTCAACAACGTGAACATGAGTTCTCATTGCTACTCCGTGGTGGCCGTCTGTTCCAGCAATACTTGGTTGACATGTGGGCGGCTGCTGACCAAAGCCGCCTCAACTATTTTCGTTACAACCAGAAAGAGGTCCGGGCTACCCTCTATAAGGGCCTCAACGACGCCGCCAACAACAACGTTGACCTGCACGACGTTGGGCAGCGATTTGTCCTTCCGTCATCATACACTGGCGGCCCCCGATACATGAAGCAATGTCTACAAGATGCGCTCGCTTTGGCCCGCTACCACAAGAAAATTGACCTGTTCATCACCGTCACTTGCAACCCAAACTGGCCTGAGATCACACGAGAGCTTCTCCCTGGCCAGACTGCTGCCGACCGTCCCGACCTCTGTGCGAGGGTCTTCAACATGAAGAAGCAGGCGATCATCGCGGACATTTACAAACATGGGATCTTTGGCAAGGCGGTCGCCTACGTTTACACGATCGAGTTCCAGAAACGCGGTCTGCCCCACATGCACATACTAATCTTCCTCCAGCATGGGGACAAAATCCAAACCCCCGAGCAGGTTGATAGTGCTGTGTGGGCGCACTGGCCCGACCCGCAATCTCAACCCGTCCTGTTCGAGACCATAAAGCGGTGCATGATTCACACCTGCGGTGACCGATGCCTGGAGAACGGGAAGTGCTCCAAAGGCTACCCAAAACCGTTCCAGCTGCGCACAAACGTCAATGACGAAGGCTACCCCCTTTATTCCCGCCCCCAGGATGGCCGGTCTTACGAGGTCAAAGGAACACAGATCAGCAATCAGTGGATTGTTCCGTACAACCCCTGGCTCTCTGCAAAGTACGATTGTCACATCAACGTCGAATGCCTCGCCTCCTTCGCGACCCTCAAGTACGTGAACAAATATATCCACAAGGGGTCTGATCGTACGACGCTTCAGGTAAGCGGATCCCGGTCATACCTGGAGGTCCATTGCTGTGGACTGAACCTTTGAGGTGTCAGGTCTCAAACAAGGACGACGAAATTCAACGTCATATCGACTCGCGGTTTGTAGGTGCTTCCGAGGGCGTCTGGCGAATCTTCCAATTCCCTATCCATAAACAAGTCCCAAATGTTGTCCGCCTGCAGATCCACCTCCCCGGCTGCCACTTCGTCGTTTTTGACCCTGATGAGCCCCCGGAACGTGTAAACGCCCGTGCTGCTCAGGAAAAGACAACCCTGACCGCGTTCTTCCGGGCCAATGCTGATCCGGCCATGGCATCAGTCGCTCGAGAGCTGACTTACCAAGAGTTCCCTCAACAGTTCGTCTACGATGAGACATTGAAGGCCTGGCATATTCGCAAACAAGGTTTCGCTCTCGGGCGGATGTATTTTGTCCCCCCCAAGTCCGGTGATGAACTATTTTACCTCCGGACCCTTCTCGCGGTCGTCAAGGGTCCAACGTCGTTTGAGGACCTGCGCCGGTTCAACAATGTCACCTACCCCACATTCCATGAGGCATGTCTTGCAAGAGGGCTTCTTGAGGATGATGGCGAGTGGAGGCAGTGCCTTCTCGAGGCATCGTACATGCAGACCGGAGAACAGCTGTGGCACCTGTTCGCCCTCCTCCTTCTATCATGCATCCCCAATAGCCCAGAACAACTGTGGAATGACTTTCGTCAACACATCTGCGACGACTTACGTGCCCACCTGAGGTCCTCGGGGTGGGAGATCCCACGAGATGACGACATCTTTGACTATGGTCTTTGGCTCCTGAACTCGATCTTGCTGAAGCATGGGAAGGACCTCCAAAGCGTCAACATGCCTCTCCCAGACCGTGACTGGAGTGGTCAGGCCGGAAACTCCCTCATTGGCGAGCAGCTGAACTACGATCGCGATCAAGAGCACACATCAGCTGAACAACGAATCCCGCAACTCAATCCCGAGCAACGGCAAGCACACGACAGAATCGTCTCATCTGTTGAAACACGTGCCGGTCAAGTTTTCTTCCTCAACGGCCCGGGTGGAACTGGCAAGACCTTTGTCTATAACACTGTCTGCAACACAATTCGCAGCAAAGGGTGGATTGTGCTCTGCGTTGCATCTTCCGGAATAGCTTCGCTGCTTCTCCGTGGTGGTCGTACCGCTCACTCGATGTTCAAGATCCCCCTCAAACCGACTGACGAAAGTTATTGCCCTATCGCAAAACAAGGAAATCTCGCAAATCTGATCCGAGCCACGAGGCTCATCATCTGGGACGAGATCACAATGCAACACCGGTATGCCGCCGAAACTGTGGACCGCACATGTCGCGACCTTCTCAGCACCCCAGATCGACCATTTGGCGGGATCACTGTTGTCTTTGGCGGAGACTTCCAACAAATTCTTCCGGTCGTTCGCAATGGCTCCAGGGCAGACATCGTCTTTGCCTCACTTCTCCGGTCGAAGTTGTGGGATGGAATCCAGGTCCTGAAATTGACACGAAATATGCGCTTAGTGAATGACCCGGATGCGCAGATTTTCTCCTCCTGGCTACTCGACATCGGCCATGGGCGTGGACTTGGTGACAACGAAACCATCCCTCTGCCACAAGGAATGATCACCCTGGATGTTGACGACTTCGTCGCCAAGATCTACCCTGACATACAATCCAGCCCCCCTCCACCTCCCGAATACTTCCTCCATCGGATGATTCTCGCGCCTCGAAACAATGATGTCGACAGCACGAACAGCAGGCTCCTGAGTATGATGTCCGGCGAGGAGCAGGTCTTCTATAGCGCTGACACTGTAACCCAGGAGGCAGGGGCTGATGACGAATCCTCGGATGTAAACACGTTCCCCGTTGAATTTCTTCGCTCCCTCACTGCATCTGGCCTCCCTCCAGGTGAACTACGACTCAAACCTGGCTGTCCCCTCATCCTCTTGCGAAATCTGTCTCCCGCACGAGGACTCTGCAATGGTACAAGACTGATTCTCATGCGGATGTCGAGTAGAGTGCTGGAGGTCAGAATCATTGGGGGTGAGTACCACGGGAAGACCGAGTTCATTCCGCGCATCACGCTCTCGCCAACCGAAGACGAGGCGAACTTTTCGTTCCAACTGAAACGTCGCCAATTCCCGGTGCGTCTGGCGTTCTCGATCACCATCAACAAGGCCCAGGGTCAATCTGTTGAGCGTGTCGGGATTGACCTTCGGGTCCCGGTCTTCTCTCACGGACAATTGTATGTGGCACTCTCCCGAGCAACCAGCAGTCGAAATGTCAAGATCCTCCTGTCTCCGGATCAGGAAGATACCCGGACAACCAATGTGGTGTACCCTGAAGTCTTGGCCAGTGAGGTAAGCGACTTGCTGAGTATGTCTCTCCCTGTTCTTATTCCTTCCTTCACGGACAAATGGTTTAGGCGGCATAAGCGGTGTATGAGTTGGGACATCTTTTACATAGCACTACCTGCCATAGAAAACACTGATTTTCGTCTACCCCATTTAACTAAAAAGTTGAACTTCATCATATAAACGTCGCCCGGCAAGCTCGGATAAAGCATTGCCCGGCAGTTCGCGAGTGGCCAGCTAGTACAGGTAAATGCCAGGGTCCCGAGCAGCACCTTCGGGCCACCCGCGACCGTGATCGAAGTCAACGTGGAGCGAGAGGACAGGGGGAGGGATCTATTATCGATGATGTGTATGCGATGGTGGAGAATCACACCAAGATGCGGCGGTGGCGTTTGAGATGTTCGATATGCCGAGAGTACGGTCAGCAGAAGAGCCTCAATCATCAACACATCCGCCTATAGTGCCCACGTCAGTGTCGGCTTCGAGGGTGACGGATGTGATGTTTGCTCGTACCTTCGAGATAATTCGCAATGATGTACCCCTCATGGACTTGCAAGGCCCTGGAACGGGCGGTGGTTGCGTTTTTGATGGGGGCCATGCCGAGTGGAAGGGATCAAGCATGGTACACGACTGGTGCAGATGCACATCGTGGACCAGCGGAGGACGACAAAAGCAGGCGTGACATGTGGATAGATGAAAGGCTGGCGGCAATGGGAACACTTGGACGATACAGTTCCATAGCTAGTCGTTGCCAGTATGGTCTGAATGCGGACAGGTGGGAGAATATGCTGGGAAGATACTAGCGAACAGGAACTGCTTGGCCAGAACGCATTGCCGGGGACAGCACGGGTCCGCGATTACGGAAGACACGGTTGGCGGCATCGAGAATGGATTTCTGTCCGAGTCGTAGGACTCGGATATGATTGGATATTTGTCGGACTTGAAACCGATACATCTGCGCCGGGTGACAAAACGATGGGAAAGCTCTGGCACATCCCCGGGTTTTGGACTCACCATGGGGCTTCCGGATGAACTATCAAAGTACACGAGTACGGTATCGTAGAGCCTTCCCACCGAACCGGCCTGGATGCGGCATACGAGACGATCCCGGGGGTGAGCCTCGTAATGGCTAGAATGGCTTCCATGGACATCTCGAACATCCGGGAGATATTTCGAATGTTGTCCCGATTGGTGTCCTTGTTGTGGAGGGGGGACGGCCGATCGGATATGGTCAACTCGATGTGATCTCTAGAGCTGGTCCCACCGACTTTGCCACCTGCCCGGACCATAGAGACCGCCGGGATCTGGTCTCGTGCATCCCAACCGCTTCTTATACCGCTCGGCGTATATCTTGCATCCCCTGCCGACACGAATCGGGAAGTGGAGGTCGGGGGAAACGGGTCAATTATGGGATAGAGTGGCAGTAGGAGAGGTAAAGTAGGGGACCGAATGTGGTGAAACCTATGACACGCTGTCGGCGACTTTGTTGGAGTCGGAAAGAGAGTAGGTGAGAAGCGCGGCTTGAAGTGCAAGAGGCAAACGCGACGAGGTGGGAATGCCGGATGAGTGTTCCGTTCATCCTGCGCTATCGATGGATTGATAACGGTTTCGCGTTTCTCAACTTGGACGCGACAGTTAAATATCGAGCCACTGCTTGTCCAACACAGCGACGAACGCGGCGAGGAGGAAAACGACCAAGGTGGTTTAGACGTGGAAGATGGTGGGTTATTCCATTAAGAGCAAGCAATATCGGAATTGGTTGGGGTGTTTCAAGCGAGGGATTGGTGAAAACATTGAGGAATTTGGAGCTCACTTCATCGGGATCGAGCTCGCCCCCAACATCGACGATGGAAACGGGCGTGACCGTGAAGAACAAACCGGCCTATTCCGCGAGTTCAACACATCACGGCCGGAGTGGATGCGAAAAAGGACTCACAACATCAACACGGTGTTCAAAGCTTCATAAATTCACGACCGGACCCGTTGTAGCACCTGCGTGGGCAATTCGGGAGGAGTGTTGACTATATCTCAGACATGGCATCCTTCAAACTAGAAACTAACGTGGTCACCAGGGTTGACAACAAAAATCCGAAACGTCGAGGCAAAGGAAGAGGATTAACCAGACGCACGATATTTGGGTGATGGTTGCCTCCTCCATGTGGTACGAAGATCTGTGAAGGAGGAATGTGCTTGACGAGCCACGAGAAATGACTTGGCCGGAGGGTGTAAGAGTGAGCACGGTGTCGAAGGCGAACGGGGACGTGGATGGCTCGATGAATACATTGGGGAGATTTCCGGTCACCGCAGTCCAGCTGAAGCAGAGGATGGACGTGAGGGTCTTCACTCCATGATGGGTTGAACGAGAACAGGATCATCAACTTCTCCAGCGGACTCTCAGAAAGTCCGGCTCGATCGCGAAGCCTCCATTCACTGGTTCACACAATCTCATAGTTCGTCGTGGGGTCTCTTCACGGGCTCGCCTGCGGTCACCATATAATACGTGTGCATTTGTTTAAACCTCCACCGCCCTGGGTCCGACAAATGGTATCTAACTACAATTACAACCTCCTCCGACTCCTACATGTTGACGGCCCTACCGCGGAAAACCGCGATCCCGTGGGGCGGACATCACTTAACAAGTTGCACGATGCATCTGTCTGCCTTAGCCCCACGAGCTGCAGAGTATAGAGGCGGGACGGATGGGGATGGACGAAGGACCAGATGAACGAGATGAACGTGGTTCGGAGAGGATATCACAGCGGAGGAAGACACAGTGTGGGTTTCCCCTCACTAAATCCATGTTGTATGCGTTGCATGAGCCGCGCGGACCGGATGAAGCATCCCTTGTGTTCGCAATCTAACGAGTGTATATACCCGTGGCTGCGCCACGGTGATTGAGTAGTGTTTATGTAGAAATATACTTGTGAGCTCACCGGGTACATAATCTAAAATTCGTGCTATGTCTGAATTTGCCAGGCGATGCCAGGCGATGTTTACTGGCATTGTGCCCGGGACCTGCGGCCCCGGGCCCGCGCAGCATGCAGAAACTCGTGACGCGGCCAAGGGGGAGCTTCCACGGAGGGCGTCGACCAATAACTTCATCTCATGTTTTTTTCACTCAAATTTTGTTGTATTATTGGGTCCAGCATGTGCGCCGGCACCTGCACGGCAGTCGGACACCCGATCAACGTTTTCAAACTCAGTTCGGACTCACGCAGGAAGAGCACGCGAAGAAAACGTGCTTTTAATGGATGATTTTGATCCGGGTTTTAGCACCGATCACCATCAGAGAATCGCGTCGTCCCATTAGGATAGGATTAGGATAGGATAGGATCCCATTAGGATAGGATAGGATAGGATACCGTGAGTATGAGTCGCGACGGTCAGAGTGTGTATCCTCATCTACATCAGCACTGCCCTCGATTTACGGACGGCATAGAAAGACATACCATCTAGTTTTCTTACTGAGAGTACTCGCCCTCGCCTCAGAGTGGTGATAAAACTAACAAGCCCGGAAGACTTTAAGTGGCCGGCCGTCGCATCCGTGATGGCTGACGAGGAAACTGCACTGGACGGGTGGGAGCGAAGGAGAGAGAGGTGACACTGCGCACTTCGCGATCAACACCAAAGCACCGTCCGTAGCAAGCCCGAGGCCAACACCCGATTCCGGGAACCACGGGAGAATACGGTCGACTGGGATCGAGGGGGCGGTGGTGCGGGTTTAGATGCGCCTCCCTCAAGGGATAACACGGCCTTGGATATCCCTACCGTCGTCGCCGCGTACAGAAGACAGTGCGTCTTACTCCGGATGGCTTGGAAAGCACCAAACGGACTGGGGGCGGGATCCGCTGCGTTGACAATTATTACAGAGACTGGAGAGGGCCATCTAGGAAAACGCCGAGCGGATCCTGGAACCTGTCTCGTAAGACTCTGGATATTTCGCAGCTAGGTCCGTTTCCTCGTCGCCTGTCTGTACTCAGGTCGATTGACTCGATACACGACAGCAGACGAGCGCGAGCGCTGATCAATCTCACTTTTAGATTCCTTTTCTCTTCCCAAACGACCTGTTACACCCTTCATCAATTCGTTCCTTCACCAACTATCGGCGTCCTCGGGGTTCAACGTCGGCGTTCGAACCGTTATCGCTTCGGGCGTCATCGTTCGGCCCCCAGGCGCGTTCCGCCTGGAGGGGGGAGGGTTCTTCCGACCACGCATTTTCTGAGTCGCCTTCGTCGCCACGTTCTCCGTCGATACCTCACCCGACGCGATCAAGACCATCCAACGCGTTCACTCTTCTGGGACCCGGCGTCATCTGGATCAAATTTGGCTCCCGCTATGGACCTCGTATGGAATGGCGCTGGGTGAGGTTGGTTGGATGGTTGGACTCGCCGAATTCGAGGCTTTGGCCGTGAGCGAGTGTGGGGAGCTGGAGAGATGATTGAGTGTGAGTATAGCAGCGATTTTGAGACAATGAAGCGGTGACTTTAAACAGCCGCGTTTTAGATTTCCAGTGACCCTGTTTGCTCAGATTGGATTTTGACGTTCGAGATTCTCACCTTCCATCTCTGACCTCCTTCCCCACCATCGTAAATGAAATCCTCCGGACGCATGCTTTTCTTTACCACAAGAGCGAACCACTGCGTGTGCCTGGAAGACGTGGTTATTTGATGACTGGCTTTGGTAAGGTTCAGTGGTGATGAGCGAGAAGAGAACGCGTCTTGTTCATGAGCATCTCTACTGTACCATCCCCTTCTCCCCGCGCCCCCCCCCCCCTCCCCATGCCCTCCCACCCGCACGTGGAAACCATAAACTAGCGATCTTTCTCGTAGCTCCCTTCGTTGTCTCCATATCCTGCCCTCTGTTTTCTCGACGACTTTCGTCCAGTGTAGGGGTTATGGGTGGCGGGTTACATCAAGGCGTGCATACCAACGACCGGTTGATCGCCAGCCCCGTTTTCGCAAGAGCCGACTGATCCAACCACGGGGGCAAGTCTGGAGCTAATGTTGTCGTTTCAACCGCACGCCGGTTTGGAGAAGACGTGTGGTAGCGGAGCCTCGATGAACCAATCGCCCGCCCTTCACACGCCAACGGCGTTTCACGAAGCAAGGACTTGGGGGCGACTGGATTTGAGGCTATCACCGCGGAAGAGCCTCAGAGGGTACTTATTCGAGGTGAGCTCTTTATTCCTTTCCATCCCCCATGGCCCTTTGCCGTTCACCCTTGGAGACCGTTTATTCCCTTCCTCAGAATGTCATTTGTTCCCAACGTTACAATCTGTGGGCTTCGGAACTGACCTACCATCACTCTCCATCTTCTCAACGTCGGGACTGGTGCAGGAATTACGATGTTTTGCCTGTGCAAATAGCGCGACACATTTACCTCAAATCCACCTCGACAGGTCGGGATCGGATGGATGCTGGGATTTGTTGACCGCGTTTTCCAGGAGTACACGCTACCGACGGTCTCCACAGCACGCCGATATGGATGTAGAGGTTAACATTCGCGCCGCATTACGACAATCGGGATCAGTCCTCTTCCCCTCCGACATCACAGGAGTTTCGGCTTGCCCACTTGCGACAACTGCACCCCACAGCCTATGTGCAGCCTGTGCTTCAATGATTTATCTCCGCGGTGTTTCTCTATTTCTGGTCATACGTTGTGTACATTTTACCCTGTTGAATGTATCCTGGTTGCAGAACGTGTCTGAAAAAGGAAGCCTTCTCCCCCTCTCCGAACACTGCCCTTCACGAATGCGTCAAGATCGACCACCCTCTGACGGTGTCTGATTGCCACTGATACTCAATCCTGAACCGCTTATGGGGGGACCCTGACCCCCCCCCCCCCCCCACCTTCAGTCCACTTATTGGCCTCCCTGACATATCCAGAGTGTGTCGAAGATGGCGATCACCATTTCTACTAAGACGCCCGCCGAGCGTTTGGAGGAGACACCAGCCGGTGGTTTACGGACCTAGCCAGTTCAGTCCGGAGTGTTGTGGAATGGCCGTGAGGTGGTGAGATGACGAGAAGCTGTCTGTGGGCTTTGCCTGATCCTCTGGATGGGTGATATCCAATTCCTCTCGAGATCTCTCAGACTGAGATCGTGATCTGTCTTTGCGATCACTCTTCGTGATTCGATAAAGATCTTCACAAATATATTATATTTGTACTATGGGTGTTCGTATGTAGCTGTGTGGCGAAGAGATGAGT
>Ga0307517_10005291_pt1 | contig 19504 bp, 22 predicted proteins | sample 23_EM_MG_FD_194515 | JGI IMG/M metagenome (GOLD analysis project Ga0307517, IMG submission 194515) | Populus trichocarpa ectomycorrhiza microbial communities from riparian zone in the Pacific Northwest, United States - 23_EM | ecosystem: Host-associated > Plants > Roots > Unclassified | place... | reverse complement strand
TTATATCAATTAAATTTGTTATTATAAAGTCTCACTCTATTTAATATAAAACTCAGTTAAGTTAGGTCGAGTTTAATAAAATTAATAATATATATATATATATATATATATATATATATATATATATATATATAATTCTGGTTTGATTATGATTTGTTCCTTTGATTATTAATTCAATAAAATATATATTTATCTTCATCTCATCCAAAAAAAATAATATTAATAACCTATGAATAAATATAATATTTTCAAAATACCAAAAATTTAAATGTGGGAAATAAGAAAAATATTGACCTGGGAATAGGTTTAAGTTGAGTTTATTTACTCTGTATTCTAAATAGTGTTCTATACTTATTATTATTACTAGTATTAAAGAAATCAAGAGTTTTTTTTGTTTTTTCCATCTGTCTCAAGTCAATTTTGTGAAAAAATCCACTAAACATGTGAAAAAAATTCTAGTTTATAACATGCCTTGGTTGCTTCCTGATATTACTCGTATTTCTTCATTTTGAAGCCTGTTCACTGTGGTTCCCATTCTTGTTACAGCATTTATCTGTCATTTCAATGGTGAGTTGGCTGATCTTCGTATCCTCTAAATTGCTTGCCTGTGGATTTGATTTGGGAACATTAGTGACATCTGTTTACTGGTTCTCTCAATGAAAATTGGTCAACAAAGAATGCCAGTTTCCCCTGGGATAGGGAGTGACCAGGCTTATCTGGGCACTTCTGGCTACTCTCCAAGGCCAGGTGCTTGACAAGTAGATATTTTTAGGATTGACAGTTTGCTGCCATTGCTTTAAGGTGAGTAACTTAACTCTCTAGCTTGAAGTTCTAATCATGCAGGTATATAGTTCAGATCAAAAGAGGGATACATTTTGCATTTTAGTGCTTGAAAATATCGGATACAAGGGCCTTAAAACCTTTAAGATGGGACACTGGTGCTGTGGTGCATTAAATCTTTTATTCCTTTTTCTCCGAGCATGTAAACGCATTATCTTGGTTGGTGGTTCTGATTCTATGTTGCCTGCTATGTATCCCAAATTGGTATCAGTTTCGAAGTTCCAATGCACTTTGATTGCAGTAAAAAATGAGAAATTACTTCCAACTTGGGTCTATCTATCATATTGTTCAATTTTTTATTCAACTTATAATCTTTCATGGATCCACCTTTAGTAGCAACAAAGAAGGATAAGGTCATGTCTGTCGTCATGATTTTCCTTGCTGTGTTCTCAAGTTTGGTGGCCGTATATAGTGATGCCTGTGCCCCATTCAGAAGAAATCCCTCTCCACATGCATGATTTTATTTGTTTTGATATTCAGCTTAGAAAATGGTCTTCTCATCATCTGCTTGAAGAACTCAACTGTGGAAGCGGTAAAAGATGCAAAGTTGCCTGGGTACTGCTTATGTACAAATCCAGATCTTTTCCCGACTGTGGTGTTCTGTAATGTTTTGCTGTACTGGTTTGAGCTACACATGGAGTAGAGTGCAATACGGTCATCCATCTTGTGACGAGTTCATCGGTCTTTTAAGAAACCATGTCTTCAGGAGTATTTGCAGTCCCCTGAATGTCATTGCATTTTTTTGTTCTCAGCACATCACATTCTGGATTAATTATATTTAAGGACGAAGGTGATGATGATGGCAGGTCGTACGACTTTTGATATATGCTACAGTACATCTGAAACCTTAAAACTCAAAATGCTTAATTAAAAAGATAATAGATTGGTCCTGCTGTGCTTGCAATCAATTTTGCGGCAATTGATCGAACTTTTAACAATATATGTGTTTACCAAGGAAAAGAAGGCAGTCATTGTCTCGTAATAACAGTTTTTATTTATTCTTTTATTTTATTTTATTTTTGAGAAAGAAAGACAGATAAAAGTTGATCATGGGAAAAACATTTTTTTCCCTCGTAATGATTTAAAGATAAAAAAAAGCATTACCTTTGAGCACTGCAAGGCCAAATAGACCCAAATCTTATTTTGTGTGTTTCTTTGAACAGACCTGCCTTCTTTATCATTTCCAATTCAAATCTCTGACTCAACGACAACAAAAGAAAATAACAGTAAACTACCTGTTACAGAAAGAGCAAGTAAATCCCGGGCCTTGGGAAAAAAACATCAACCTATATTATTTTGCCATATATATTAGCATCTTGCTTTAACTCGTAGCAAGAACAATACAAAAGCCAGTCCACGAATCAAATTAAAGATCCTATAGAAAAATTGGTACAAAGGTGGCAAAATGCCACGAAGGAGACATGATCGTCATCCACCAAGGAACCACGGTATGCAAATCCGAAGCTTTCATCATCATCAGTCTGTTTCAATGGCTTCATCAACATAATAATCCATTCTTCCAAAAAGCTTCGATTCCATTTTGCACCGAGCCATGACAAAGTAGCTTGCTTATTAACATAGTGTCGATCCTTCAAGCCATTGCATATGTTATTTCTGAATCTTTTCACAATGCAGATCCAGAAGATGCCACATTTAAGGTATGCAGAAGGATGGTGTCAGAGATATCTCCTCCTAATAATTAATCAGTTCTTGTGTTTAGACATGTTAAAAGGTACCTATGGTGGGGGGTATGCCTCGTGCTTCTTTTCTTCTCAACCTTTTCTGCTCAATGTGGTTTAGGGTTCTCTTGTCACAATCTAAACCCAGTGATCAGCGAGTACAACTGCCATCACCTTGGGACCAAATGTCAGAGGTATAGAGTACATATTACGAAGGAAACTCACAAGTTTAGGGTCCGGTTCAGACTAGTTGAAGAAATAGGTTGATCGCAGGACATCTTTTAGATCAAAGACTCCTCGCTCTGGTAAGGGAGGAAATTTCAAGTTGGGGAATGAACTTTGGAAGCTTTCCAACAACTGCAAGCACAAACACAAACCAATAAATCTGGTAGTTATTAACATAAATCAACATGTAAGATTCTCAGTTTGAAAAAAAAAATTCAAAACAGCCATTGCATATGTTATTTCCAAATGTAATCAACAATGCATAATAGCTTGCTGTGAAGAGAGCATAATTTTTTATGTGGCCCTTTTTCCTCCCATTTTATTGCTTACCAATAGAATTCTCAAGCTACAGAGAACTATTTCATTAAAGCACATGAAAGTCACAGCAGGTTTAAATTGTAATGTGCTTCAGTTCATGTTAGAAAGCTAACCTAAGTAACCAAATGAAAGAAAGGTCTGCTCTCACCCAATGACCTCCATTGTGACATGTGGGCATGTGGTTTATAGATAAAGATCTAAACTGAACTGTTTATAGAACAATTTACCAGCTATGGATCGTTGCCATCTACTAATGCTTTTTCAGTCATTTCAAAAGAAAACAAACAGTGGCAGTGTGAACTAGCAAAGCCCAAGCTTGACCCATTTTAAAACCAGGAAAACAATTCTTCTCTAGGAGCAGTGCTTATATAAGGTTTGATGAGCATATAGTTAAAGATACTTTACATTCTCCAGTATTGGCGCCTCATAGAGTTCAACAAACTTTTCTCTGAGTATCCTGTTCATTTCATCAACATCGCATGCATGTGTCCAGTATGAATCATGGACCCCTGTAGGTGGACATCAGAATGAAATAATAAGATTTCCCGAGAAAAATTACCAGGAGTCAAGAGGGAGTGAGAGAACTACTAGGCCAGCACAGACCTGCAAAGTTCAACCCTGCCTCTTTGCAGGCAACAGCAGTCATCATCATGTGAGAACCATCAAGGGAGTGGACAAAATTTGGAGGAAAAGCTGTTCTTTGCCGCTTAACCATGACCTATAACAAGCACAAAATTGTGGGATCATTCGCTGAGTTCAACATGAAGCTGTTCTTTGCCCCTTACCCATAAATTTTCAATCTCTTGTTTTGTATTTGTATTTTTTTTTTTTTTTTCAAGGATTGAGTAGAAGAAAGGCATGATTCACAGTTTTTGAAGCTTGTTAGAAAAGAAAAAATAGGAAAAAGATCCATTAAACTACCTTGTCTGTTTCTCTTTTTAATGTCAGCACCTGAAGGGAAGTCTTAATCTACATACAAATCAAGAAAGCATCTTAGTTGCCTATCCAAATAAAAGGTGGTTTTCTACTTTCATTATATAATTGAGAACTATAAATCGGACAATTTCAAAATAATATTAATTTCCTAGATCATTACAAGATGCCTTCCCAACTGTCGATAAGGCTGTACAACAGGAAGTCCGAGTGGAGTGGTCCACCGAACAGGCTGATTTTCTGAAGCTATCACCTGTTTATATTCCAATTCAGCAGTCAGAAATTCCAGAACGCAGCAGAATATTCACAAGCAGTACAAAGTGTTGATGGTTGGGAACTGCTATATTTAACTGAAAACTCAAAGTTACTGAAAATGTATTAAGCTTGAGTGCTAATGGTATAGTATGCATGTTAGATAGAACATTATCCTTTGGGAAAGTAACGAAGTTACAAAACACCATTCCTCTATTCTCTTCGGTTTACATTTATTGTTGAAAAGATTGTCAAATTAACCTATCCCACCCTTTAACCATCAGAAACAAGGTCCGCAAGAAACAATTCAACTACATTCTTGTATCCCAATATCCTTAGTGATTTATATGATCATACCATTACAAAATATGATCTGAAAATGGAAATGATCTGGCAAAGAAGTCATATATGACACTTGGTAGTTGGAACTGGATACTGAAGGCTAAAGGGAAACTACCAAATGAGAGGTACAAAAATGACTTGAGGTGATATGGTTAGAAATGATTTTATCTCGAATCCCTTCAATAAGACAACCTTAGCAAGTGGGATTGAAAACAGGATTCGGTAACCAGCTTTAACAAGTCTTGAAGTCTGGAACTAAGGGCACAGCTGAGCTGAATAAGCTTATTCCCACATTGACCGCATTAACACCAATTTAAAGCTCTCTTACAACAGATGGATTATAAGGAATCAAAGACTTTCCATATCATCAAAAGATGATTAATGAAGATACTTCGACTATCTAAATCCAACAAAGCTCACTAATACTATAACTTAAGCAGAAAACCTAAGGGGGGCAAACCTTACCAAAGCATTAAATAAAATTACCAGGTCAGGATTTTTGGGGATACAAGTGAAAAGGACATGACCAAAAAGAAGTGTCTTATCAAGATTCTCACTTGAGCAGTCCCATATGTGGGACGTATCAAATGACAGGGCAAAAACTATCCTGCCATGCAAAGCAAATGAAACACACCTTTGCACATTCTCCAAGCCAAGCCATAATCCCTCTTGCACCTTCAAACATCTCTTCCAAAGCCATCAAGGTGGTCTGTTCATGTGGTGAAATAATTAGCACAATCCTCCTTTACAGGCACACACAAACACACAGCACTTACTTTTGCTGCATAGCAGGCTGCAGAATACAGCTGTGGATCATCTGCAATGATACAACGCTCTTTTAACCTCCTTTTGATTTGGTCACGGGCACCAATATAAGTGACCCCATACACTGATGTCATCACCGTCTGCTTCACCAACTTCCGGTCCACCTGGGATTCAATGTTAAAGGAGAGCTGTTAGCAACATAATATAGGAGGTCATGTACAAGTATGCCCAGGTTTGTTTGGTGACAAAATGAGTCCACTGATCCTAAAACCTAATTGTGTCGGTGTATATTGTTGAAATAAGAAATCATTCGTAATTTTAACGATTCAAATAATGTTAATTGAATAATCCCATGCATATTCAGCACCATTAATAAACATGAGAAGGCAGAAACCTGATTGACTAAAAGCTTAGCATGCACTGAATTCGGATTAATTGCAGGATCTTTTTCTGCATCTCTTTGCATGATATCAAGAACTCTACATCAAAAACAGCAATAGAATTAGACGTTAGATGTTCTAACAAAAATGACACTAGGTAATTATATGTGTTTTTAGTGTAACAATTGAACATGAGTTGTTGGCAATTGTTCCAGAAGCAATACATATGATGAAAATTCAATAATTCATGCTATATTTTGTACCAACATGTAATTTAAAAATCATAGATACAAGTTGCCATCATAACCAGATTCGGGTATTCCAAAATTTACCATTTTATTACCCTGTTTTTTTCAGACTAATCAGTCTGCCTACTCCCTGTAGATATGGGTATAAGTTAATCCAAATTTAAGAAAAAGGTTCACCTAATTCCCAACCAATTGTAAAGAATAGTCGTCATGTTGTAGTTGGCTGCCCCTAATCACCTTCAAACTAACTCAATTTCTACAGAGGTACAGTGAGAGAGAGACCCTACCTGGTCGCAATTCCTGAGTAAACATCAGCAGGTTTTTCTCCCCCGACCAGATTTACTGCAGCAGCTCCCAACTAATGAAAAATTCAATTCAGTTATATTGCTTAATATAAAACTTAAGTGAAGTACAACAAACTCACACCATGCACTCTTAAAGATCCTTAGTCATAATTGTGACTTCAAAAACACTTAAGTTGCGCAAAAAAAAATTATGAACCTTGATGCAAAATTTAACAAGTTCCAAGTTTCCAAATTTAAGATTTAGAGATACAGCAATTTTCTTAAGTCAACTTGAACAGAATTTTTTTACCTTGTCCCTTCCTAGAGCAGCATAGTGCTGCAAGCCATTGCACGAACCATCCTTGGAAAAGTAAAAACAAAAACAAAAAAGAAACATAAGAATCAATTCTTGATCAATGTACATCCCTGTACTGTAAATTCAACATGAAAAGTAATGTACGAAGAAAGAAAAGGTTATATATAACACCTCTCAACTTCTTCTAAGACAAAACAACAAACATTAGCCAACAAATCTGCTCCAGAGTTCATCACAACTCATCATAAGCAGGCTTCAACTTTATTTTTTCACAGAACTCAAAGTTGTAACTACCGAAAGAAAAGGTACCTGGTGAACAGGTGTATGTGAAGTAGCAGTCTCTGGAGAAGGGCTTCTCAAAGCTTCTGATAGATTAATGCATGCTGCCAAGCATTGAAAAGGATCCTCTGCACCCAACCACCACCTTCGTCCTTCAAGAGGTTGGTCAGCAGAATCAAAGATATCATCCAGATGATTCTCAGTAAATGATATTCGACCATCATAGGATAACTTGTCTACACCACCAGCATACAGATTTGCTAAATGTATCTTCAGCCACCGTAAACCAGACTTCCCAAGAGGTCGTCCCTCTGCAAACTCTAGGATTCCCCGACACACATCAGAGCCAAGATGATTCAAATATGGGTGCATAGGGTAAGCACGACCGCGAAAATCAAGGTTGTGTGGATAGTAAAAGCCTTCCTCGTCCTTCATCTTTCTAGCTACCTGCTCCAAGTTATAACAATTTAACAAGTCATCTACAGACATGCAAACAATTTTATTTTCAGAAAACAATGGAGCTTCTTACCGCAAGTTTTAGTTCAATATCACAACGCTGGGAATGTCGCTCACTATTCTCCTTTTTCACACTTCTAACTTTCCACGTCCATTTCCGAATTTCAGCTTCATCTTCTGTTTGTGGCTCCTCGGGCAGAGGAGCCTATTAAGTTTTTATAAGTAAATACAAAAGAGTTTGAAGGGGAAAAGAGATTTCAACAAAAAGAAAGGAGGGAAAGATCAAGGACCAGCACAGGCAATGCTAATTAGGACAGTTACTCAAAAGACAATGGAGCAAAAGAACAGAAAGAATTTCTTTCATTATAAATGAAAAATAAACAAACAAAGAAGGAAAAAAAACTCTGGTCATTAAATAACTCACATCTTCACGGTCAACCAAGCCAGCAAGATGGCCTCCACTAGCCCATATTCTATCAACTACCACAAGGACCCTTTTATTTATTCTCCATTTGGTATTTCCAAGAGTATCCAGGGCCTGACTCACCAAAAAAGCATACAAAATTATTGCAACAAACAAATAAATGAAGACAGGTTTGGGTGCAAGTTTGAAGTCAGTCACAAGTATTCACCATTCGTCAAGTAAATGTATCAATTTTAGTGACATATTTGTCAGTGGAAAATAGATAGAATCAACTTAAGCATTGATTTCAAACCTTACCTTAAAAACAGGCTCTAATTGATTCCTTGAAGCCCTTTTAACTGCATCGCGTTGTTGTTTTGATCCATGGATTCGCATAACATAGGAGGGTAAAAACAAGTGTGCACCTTGGTCATACCTGTTGAAATATAGCAAAAGTTAGGAGGAAAGAAACCAGTACACCACTGATATTAATGTCTAGCCAGCTGTCTTAAAGAAGAATTGATTAAGATGGTCTGGTCATTTTATTTTGTAAAGCAGTAAGCTTGACATACAATATGTTACTAAGAACAACTGAAATAAACCAACTTCTTTTTAGTAACAATTCTTACATGGAGAATATATCACTGCTTAGAACCAACTGTTCTATTAAACTAGTTTAACTTGAAACATTGTACAAGGATTGGTATAAACAAAAAGAAAAATGTCAAAATATAGAGAATTGAAATCCATACCCTGTCCAGTTTAGAGGAGGCACCAACATTGGCATATAAGGGATGACCATGTGCCTAGCCTGTTCGGATGATAAGAATTAGTATCATCCTAATACCTTAAGGAAGATATAATCTTTAAATATATCCAAAGATATACCAGAGCCAAAACAGTGTAAAAAAGAGTTACTTACAGATTTCTCAAGGCCTTTGCGAACAAGTGGGTCGCACTCAATGACACCATATCTCCTACTACTTTTCCTATCCAAATGTAAGCCAAAAAAAATTTTAGATGGTGATATGAGTGTGTGTGTGAGAGAGGGGGGGGGGAGTCATTAAATAAACAGAGATTTCAATTTCTCACTGTGTATCTTTTGTGATGGTTTTAAGGGTATGCACAAATGCAGGGCGAATATCAGGCGGACCATCTCCTATTTGATCAATTGGAGGTTGTATATAGGCAGTTTCTATCATTAATTGAATCAAGCGAGAGCCAACCTGGGATAGGTAAGCATCAGAGTAAATGCAGAGAAAAAATGACACTCTTATGCAACTACATTTACAGCAAGAGATATCACGAACCTTCAGATGTGCTTCCTGACCCCAAGGCATTGAATCATCATGACCCTTCACAATTCGCCTTACTTGATGAACCTTTTGTTTTTTCATCAGTGTAGTTACTTTTTTCCTCAGTTTCTCCTGTTCCTTAGTTAGTTTCTCTCCTTCATAAATAGCAGCACCAGACTCACCTTCAGATATCTTGTCTTTCAAATTCTTCCTCTTCTTTGTCTTCTCCAAAAACTTGTGTATCTTCGCCTGATCCACACAAGAGATAATTCCACACAAGCTCTCAATAAAAGCCAGGAAATACAACATACTGCTTAGTAATAATCATGAAGTCATTAAATTATGTCTCTAAACAAGCAGTTATTTACTTTGCTAGGTGAAAAAGAAGTGCAATTTGTGTATTTCTTAACCAAACCGTAAGTGCATTTTCAATTAAAGTGTATATCACAAGAAGAATATTAGAAATTCACGTGGAGATGCCAATCTTGAAAGCATCTACCTCTGTTGGTTGTATCCTGTGCTTAAGCAGGAACAACAAGAAGATACTAAGAAGTAGACAGTCTCCAAAAGAATTGTATGCTTTACCATATGACAGACAGGGAAACTATGTGAAATCATTCATTCATTCAACAAGAGATTTGAAAGCAATGCAAATCATGCTTTGCACCTCAACTCATTTGTTTGGTCACCAATGATGATTCTTGGTTTTGACTGATTCCTGGTTCTATGGGCTTGATATTTTCTGTTTCTTCATTTATTTTTTCTAAGAAAATACAAGAAAATATTTTATGATGCTTCTATTGTATGATCCTTCCAGAAAAGGGAAGCACCCCATTCCTTTATCTTTTATCCTTTTGTTTTGTTATAACTGGTCAAATCTTATTCTTCAAAAATATGGTCTTTATATTCTGTTGCAGAAGATTGATAGGAGTTCAAGAAATTCCTAGACAAATGACATCTGGCACCTTAGACGGTACCAATAAGATTGATTTTCTTCTTTAACTCTAAATAATTTTTAATAGCATATCCGAATAAATGTAGAATTATACAACAAATAACAAGAAATCAATTTAATAAATAATAAGAAATATCAGAATCCTACACAAACTAGTTATCGCATGCCATATGAACAAGATGAACAAAAATGCAGTAACCATAACAAAAAAAAAGAAAAACAAAACTGCCACGCAAGTTTGTCATCACGGGATTACTAAACACTAAAAGAAGTCCATCTTGAAAATTGAACCTACTAAAATGTGCTACCTGAAAGATATATACTGATGTTATGAAGAAACATGAAAAGGTATTTGAATATCAAAATAGAAGCACAGTATCCTACAGTTTGCAGGAAACATTTAAAAGAGCTTTAAAGACACAATTGGAGGTATTGAAGAGATGGGAGAATAGAGGATGAGTTATCTCATGGAATTTAACTAAAGGGCCAGATTTCTACACAATCCAAGAAAAACGAATACTTCTAATGAGTTTCAATCGAACATTCCTACAGCCACATGCTTTTGTGTTCTCTTTACCAAACATTTCCAAATTAAAATAGAAACAGAAAAAACAGTATTATGATCCTACATATATAATAAAAGCCAGCTAAACTACACAAAACAAAACACCCCACTGAAAAAAATAATTAAATTTCTAAGTCATTCACCTCATTTTCAATTGCTTCGCCAACAACAGATGCGGCTTGAACCACCCTAATACTGGCAGTCCCTCCATTACCGGTCATCAACAACCCCATCAACTTATGCATAGTAATAACCGCCATCATATCAGCCGGCAAGTCATTAAAATAGGCTCTATGAGGAACCCTCGAGTTCACCTTACACAATTCTTGCTCTGCAAGAATTGCATCCCTCAAAGGCTCAAACCAACCAAGAAACAGAGACTTTACATAAGGCAAATTAGGTGCCAGTTTCTGCTCGCACATGTCCTCTAACATCTCCTGATACTCTCGTGCCGTCTGTTCCCATGCTTCTGTCTCCATCTTTACTTGCCTCCTTTTAAGAATGGTATACTTTCCAATCCCCATACCTGCCATCATTTTCTTCTGTTGTGGCATAAACTGTGACTCCAGTTTCCGGAAATTCTTGTCAATTTTCTCCATTGATCCTTGAAAGTCATCAGACCCAGAAAGGTCTGATTCATCAGTCGAAGAAATCACCTCTGCAGCTGCTGCGGTTGCATACCCCTTGAAGAAACAAGGGGAGAGACGAAAAGAGTTTGTTAAATCACCATAACTAGGATTGTCCAATTTGTCATTTTGAGGTAAAACGCCAACCTGACGAGAACCCAGAAGAGAAAATGTTGAATTTAGGCATGTTTTGGTATCTGGGCATCTGAATTTTTCAATAACGGTTGATTCTTTAAAGAGATTACGAGAGCTTGAGGTAAGTCTCAGCTTTTTAGAAGGAGCATATTTGGCTAAGGTTCTCCACATGATGTAGAAAGCAAGAAATTTGAATGAATGATTTATTATTATAATCTAATTGTAGTAAAAGAAGGTGAAATGGCAGTGAAGATAATAATGGGCATGGACAAAGACTTGAAGGGGAGTGAGAGGAACTGTGAGTTAGACAGAGAGGAGAGGGGGTGGTGAAAGGGAGATTGTGAAATAATCAAAATCTATGAATCGGGGCGGGGGGGCGTGAAGCCTAGCCGCCTTTAAAGTTTAAACCCTCCTTAAAACCTATGTGGGATGGGCTTCTTCCATTATGTTGCATGGCTCCATGGGTTTTGGAGTGACTTATGGAGCCATGGACCATCAAAGTTGGGAGGAGTGAATGGTTGGTGAAATTTTATCAATGAGAACAAGAAATTTTATTTGATTGTTTTTAAACATTAAGGATGGAAAAGAAATTTAAAAAATTAAATTTGGTGGTTATGGAACTTGGAGTTTCAAGTATAAAAATATATAGAAGAATGTGATATTTGATTAGAATATGATTGACATGGAAAAAATTTGGATCTTCATAGATACAACAAAGAAGAAGTTATTTGTTTCGAAAAGAAATTGTGAGATGGGCACAAATTGAAAATGAAAAGCTTGATTGGTGGGATAGAATTTCATTGTTTCTTAAGAATTTATTCTGACCATGTCACAGAACAGAAGTTACTTGAGATTCTGAAGCTTTTCTTTCCTGTTGTTGAGGGTCATAAGATCTCTCTTATACGTCTGTCGAGCTAACTGATTTAACTGTTAATAAACTGCTCTAGCTTGAAGTCCATCTGCTAGAGAGGTTAGGATCGTACCCTATTCTATTCGGTGCACTCTTTAAAACGAGTCATGCTGCCCTGGTTATTTTCAGTTTAAGTATTCAGTACAAGAATTTTCAGCATCGAAAGAAATCACCCATTCTCATCTCCTCGAATATTTTTCCCTTTATTCTTCTTTTTCCGGGGAGATACTAGCACTACTCTGCCATTGTTTTGGCATTTTAAATCGGACACTTCAGAAAACCCCAGTAAGCTTCGAAGCACCTTGAAACGATGGCAAGGTATAATATGAATCTGCTCTCTTGCGTTGAACCAAATCACCTTGTTAAGCTTGCCACAAGCAACTGAAAAGGATATCTGTCGGTTTCTTTGGATTAAATAATGAATCTCGGTTCCCAATCATGTGTCCGAGAGAAATGTGCAAAAAGAAGGAAAGGATTGGCGTTTGTGGCTAAACAAGTTGAGAATTCTTGAAGAGTAACCTGACAATACAAGAGGAAAGAGAGCCTCGACAGAAGACGACTAGCTCAACGAGTCCCGTGAAAGGACAGTCGTGTAATGGAGTCGTGCTTTAGGGTTCCGCTTATCCTCTTAAGAAAACAGAAAGAGGCAGGTTGGGGTTTCTCTGTCTAAGAAAACAAGCACATGATACAGTAATTAAGCTTAACAAATATGGGAGATCAAAAAATACGCCATTATCACCCATCCAACTACTCTTCCTGCTATTGCTTATCTAACCGAGCAGGGTAAAAAAGCAGTTACAAAAGTTATTTTGAACCATGAAATGATACAATCCTATAAAGATCCAAACCCTACAATCCAACTCTAACGAGTATTTTCCTGTCATGGGTTTATCAGCACCTGCCTCTCTCCAGTTCACCCCACTTCTCTCTTTTGTATGCATTATTCCCCTTGAGGGTAAAATAAATAATGCCTAATTTTCTGTGTCAAGATAAGAATCAATCTTGCCATGGATCACTCTCCGTCCTCACTTCAGATGGTTCAATTACTTGTGGCTCTGAGACCTCACTGGCATTCGCATCAGATTCTGCAGCGTTGCCCTCTGCTGCCTCTTCCTTATCTCCATCTGATCTACCCCATCTCCCTCCAAGTGCCATGGCCATCATCTCATATATTTTACCACCCAGCTCAGCTGGGCTGTCGGGCTGCAGCATCAAGGGAAAATTGTGAATGACAAGAACCTACTCATATTCAAGCGTATGTAAAGCAATTAAAAGAATTTTTTTTTAAAAAAAATATTGTTAATTCTTACAGTGAATCCACTGGAGATCAACGCTGTGTCATATAGGAGGTCAACAGCTCTCTTGGCATCATCGCTGTCAGGTGCATTCTTGCAAGCAGCCTGCATATACAAACAAGCTGAGTTTAAACCGCTCTCCCTTTGCATTAAAAACCTAAGTATCTTCTAATTTATTTGGTCCATTTTTGGTGGGTTTCACAGATAAACAGTGAGTTTAAACAGCATAACTTGCTTGAGGAAGTTAGACAGCATGATTATATTCTCATGATAAAACAATTATATAACCTTCCATTTCCCATTTAATTTGGTATGTCACATAATGCCCAACAGTTCTTCAAACTGTTTCTATCAAGTTCTCTATTATAATGCCCAACAGTTCTTCCAGCTGTTTCTATCAGGTTCTCCATTACTTCCTCAGTGATTAAAGAAGAAGAAGAAGAACAACAACAACAACAAAAGCATAGCTTCACCAAATTAATCAGTGTTGAGAAGAACTGTCTTACATTCATGTCTTTAATGATTGGGTGATCTGGGTTAATCTCCAGTATTCTCCTTCCCCTCATGAACTCCAAGCTAGATTGATCCCCAAGGGTTTGTGCTTTCATCAACCTTCAAAAGTATGAAAGATTTGAAATAAGTTCAACTGAATAAGCTTTGAGCTTTGGTTAGGTTGGGTGGAATGGGGGTAAGATTGGTGTTATTTAAGTCCATTTCTAACCTTTCCATGTTCGCAGACCAACCAAACTTGCCAGAGACAAGCACACAGGGAGAAGAGCTCAGACGCTTTGAAACTTGGACTTTGGCCACCTTTTCACCAAGTTGCTGCTTAATCCAATCACATAGGAGATTGTATTCTTGTTTAGTTTCCCTATCTTTGACCTCATCATCATCACCTGACATCGAAATCCTATCTTGTTAGAGAGATGGACACTGGAGCCCCAAGAAGACAGGAGCTACGCCAAGAAAAAGCTTTTTGAATTGCTTCTATGAATAACACAATAGACACAGAAATTGCTAGTCCTAACCGAGTTCTAGATCTTCCTTGCTGATATCAACAAATTTCTTCTCTTTGTAGGTTTGCAGGTTCTGGATGGCAACTTCGTCAATTGGCTCAATTAAATAAAGGACCTGCAAACAGTGAAACAAACAAACAAACCACATCAGCCATCCAGGAACTTGAAATGGAATACCCGACATCTGCCAACACAGAACCTGAAACAGCTTATGAAGTAAAAAAAAGAAAAAAGTACAATAATAAAGATTATCATAACAGCAGCTACAAGGAATGGCCAGTTAAAAGAAAACAAGACAAAAACTATACAAGTGTTCGTGTCAGTTTTTCTAGAATTCATGAATGTGAATTTCATTAGCCAAATCTATAAAATTATTTAAACCTACTTAAGCCAATTTAATTTAATCCCTCCTTTTATTTAAGGTTTCAATTATTTCATTCTTCTTCTGCAAAAGCGTATATCATAGATCTACATTCTTATAAAACACATCATCAAGGTTGTGTGTTTTGCCTTGTGTACACATTGTTTTATTGAGGTATTAATAGTTTTGTGTATCAGACAGCTAAAAAATGGATGATGAGAACTTGAATCACTCATTCTTCATCAGCTAAAAAATGCATCACAGAAAAAACTTGTCATTACCATGTGAATTCAAGAGATGATAAAACCAAATCTGCACCCTGCACATACCTCAATGTCCTTTTGAAGCAACTTCTCCAAGAAGGGCGCGCTCTTGGCACTTTTCAAGCTGTCTGTTGCCAAGTAATAGATAGCCTTCTGGTTTTCTCCCATATTTTCAACATATTCATCTAGGCTTGTGAGTTCTTCCTCGCTTTTGGAAGTGTAGAACCGCAAAAGCGGAGTTATGCGCTTGTGATTACCAGAGTCTTCAACACATCCTAATTTCAGAAACTTGCCAAAGTTCTCCCAGAATTTTTTGTAATCCTGAAAATCAAAAACGTATATAGGCCCAATTCATTAGTAAATCACAGGTTGAAGAAAGTAAAAATGTACACAAACAACTTTGCTACTAACCTCTTTGTTTTCACTTTCAGAAAGATCTTGAACCATGTCAAATGCTTTCCTAACAAGTCGTTTTCTCATAATCCTTACAATCCGACTCTCTTGGAGAATCTCTCGAGAAACATTAAGAGGAAGATCATCAGAGTCCACCACACCCCTCACAAAGCTTAAATATCGTGGGAACTGCCCAAAAAAAGGAAAAGACAACCAACTTAGCTTGGCCTTGTATAAAATTGCAACTTTATGACAACCTTAGCTGCCCAAAACAGTGTATTGAATCCTTGGAGAAAACTATAAAAATTTGCACCAAGGATAGAGTACAGATTAAATGGATATGGACAAAGATCTTCCCTAATTAAAATTCAGATACAATAACCAAGTATGATTAAATATGCATGAAGAAAATGCAGAAAACATTCAAAATTTGGATTTCAAAAATTTATGACAACACTTACCAGCTCCCCATCAAAATCATCTGAGATAAAAACCCGCTTCACATGTAAGCGAATGTTCTTGGTTTTTGGATTTATTACTTCCTCATTGTTAAGAGGCCCCATTCCTGGAATGTATAGAACACTCCTAAACTCAACTTCTCCCTGCAAAAAATGCAAAAAAATTCTAAGTAAATTTCAGACCCTGAACAATTGGTAGTCAAGTAAGAAGTATGAATATTATGGTACCTCTGTGGTAAAGTGTGTGTATGCAAGTGGATCCAAGAATTCATTAAATGTCTTCTTGTAGAACTCCTGATATTCATCCTTTTCAACTTCCTTTGGATTCCTCATCTAAAACATAAAACACATCACATAAGAAATAGCAAAAACAAAGGTAATACATATGTTAGCTACATTGACAATACAACTGATACATATATACTCACCCAAATTGGTTTTGTTTCGTTGGCTAATTCCCAATCCCAATACTTCTCAGTTTTAGTTTTCTTTGTTATTTTCTTCTCACCCTGCAACAGGAACAAGAACCCAGTTAATGGACTGGTTAATTAGACCAAAATCATAGAATCTTTATCAAGGTTGTGATGGCATTTACCTCTGGCACCTCTTCTCCTTTTGGTTCTTCCTCCTCTTCCACCTGCCAATGTTTCAATTTAGTAAAGACACTTTAGTTGGTATTGGCTTAAATGTACAAACAGCACTAATAATGACCGAAGCAATATTCAGCTCAAATTACTACTCACGTTCAAAATTGTAAGATACTGAAAACATAAGTTCTTACAAAGGTTCTAAGAAACCAGGTTGAAGAGCAATACAGTTTTTAAATGGTAAGAGTAATGTACTTCCTCTAAGAATTCCAAACAAAAATGTACATTCAAATCAAAGTTCCATCCACACAAAGTTTTTCAACTTTTATGTAATTTTGTCAATAAGCAGGATGGTAGAGAGGGAAGTATTGTGACCTCAACAGTCCTTGATTTTTCAACCCATGTATAGATGGGGAAAGCAACAAACTGAGAGTAATTCTTCACCAACCCCTGGATTCTGACCGCTTCTGAGAATTCATACTTGTCATCTTCCTGCAATAGAACAATAATGTATAAGCCTGCTTGTGATCACAATTACTAAAGTTGGAAACAAAAACAGGTGAACCCTACAAGGTCCCCCCAAACCGCAGACACAAAACAAGCCAGCAAAGAGAGAATTTTAAGTTTTGTTTTGGAACCATAAGCAAACAATACTGCCTTTCAAAATAAGGTTGAATGCATGTTTTGCATGTAATTTGTGAATAGTATCCAAGAAGCAAGTATACCTTTAAATAAAGTGTGATTTCAGTACCACGACGCAGGATCTTTTCGGGGTCAGTTTCTTCCTTGATGACATATGAGCTACTGTCGGCTTCTGATTCCCAAACATATTGCTTATCTGACTTTGGGCTCTTTGTAGACACAACAACCTGATTGCAAATAATATACATGATCAAGTTTGATCAGGAACTTGCCACAAAACACCCAGTCACAAACACTTCAAATAACAGCAGACAGAGATATATATACAAAAAAAAAAAATAGGAAACACATTGCACCTTCTCAGATACAAGGAAAGCAGAATAGAAACCAACACCAAATTGGCCAATCAAATCATTGTCTGCCCCAACATCTTTGTTTTCCTGTAAAGATAACAGGCAAGAGAACTTAATTATATGTCCAACAGAATCTAAGAATGGTCAGTGATTCGATGTTATCTTAAGGATAAACAGACACCTTAAGAGCCTTGAGGAATTTTGAAGTGCCACTCTGAGCAATAGTTCCAAGGCAGTCAACTAACTCCTCTTTCGTCATCCCAATGCCAGTATCTCTGCAGATTCAGAAAAATCAGATCAAATTGCTTCCCAGCATACTTATCTACACTGAGGAAGTGAAATTAAAAAAATATTTACATACGTTATGGTAATGATGCCATTGTCTGGATCAGATCTGATGCGTATCTCAAGGTCACCAGCATCTCCAAGCAAAGACGGTTCAGTCACACTTAAGAATCTCAACTTATCTAAAGCATCACTTGCATTGCTGCATCATAGTAATAGAATCAAGTCAATGCGTCTACTACAATGGGAAGTGCTATGAAAACAATATAATATCAGTAGAAAAGAAATAGTAAAACATTTGGTCTGTAAAATGGGTACCGAAGGCAAAAAAGCTGTTTTCTCATGTTGCCTCGCACACAAAAATCCTCAAATTAACAGACTAGATAGAAAATTAGCAAACTCATAAAGCCAGAGATTAGGAAAGATTGATATAATTGCTAGCTATCAATACAGTAAATGCTCACCTCACAAGCTCTCTCAGGAAGACTTCCTTGTGGCTGTACAGACTGTGAACTATCAAATCCAACAGTCGACTAACCTGAAACGATTAAATTTCTCAACTTTCAGTGCTTTTGAAACAAAAACCTAATTCCAAACTAAACATAACATGAAAAAGATTAATCATATCAACGAAAAAAAACCACAAAAATCAATCATTCACCAACAAAAATAAATAAAAATACTTCAATAGGTCAAACTGAGACGAAAACAAAATTAGACTAAAACACTAGAAAAATCAAGACCCAATTCGCAAAACTTCAAAAAGATTCCAAGTTTCACAGAACAAAACGAAACCCACCTCAGCTTGGTACTCAAATTTCTCGCCTGAGGTATCAGTAGATTCCTTCTCAGCCACAGCAGCCTTACACCTAATCGAAACCTGGTCACTTCTCTTCTCAGGTTTCCATTTTAAGCCAGAACAAGAAAAACCCTTTCTGAGACCATTATTTTGTGGTAAGAAAACACTTCTGAGATTGAAGACTTTATTATTTGGATGTCTAATAGAAGAGGAAAGGGAGATTAAAGAGGCAGAAGTAGCCAAGCTTCTGCTTAGAACTGGAGCCATTAGAGAGGTGGAGGTGGAGGTGGAGCTAGAGCTAGAGCGAGTAGAAGCAGCAGGTTTTAGAAAGAGAGAAGATTTTTTTGGGCTTCCTCTTATCTATCTATTTTTATACTTGAAAGTAGGAGAGTCACGAGTGTTGCAAAGAAGGAAGAAAACCCTTGAGGGGTTTAAGGAGAAGAGAGGGTTCTCGAATTTGAAACAAAAACCAAAGTAGTCTTTCAGGGTTTTGTGCTTCGAGTTGCGTGTGTGGGAATTGTAAGGCTTAGATGCTATGATCTCATCAGCATCCATAATATCCTCTTAATTTTTTTATTTTTTATTATTTGAACTTCAACGAGATAAAAATCACATTGTAAATAGGTGCTTGTTTGGTCTTATTGTAGAATGTGTTTTTTAATAATACAAAGAGTTTTTTAAAAGTAATTTTCATGTTGCCTTAAGAGATTATTTTTTTATTTTTTTTATTTTTTATATTAATATATTAAATTTATTGAAAAACATTAAAAAAATATTAATATAATATATTTTTAAATAGCTAAGTGTACTCAATCTTTTAGTCCCGGTATATTAATTCAAGTTCAA
>Ga0307517_10005290_pt1 | contig 19505 bp, 25 predicted proteins | sample 23_EM_MG_FD_194515 | JGI IMG/M metagenome (GOLD analysis project Ga0307517, IMG submission 194515) | Populus trichocarpa ectomycorrhiza microbial communities from riparian zone in the Pacific Northwest, United States - 23_EM | ecosystem: Host-associated > Plants > Roots > Unclassified | place... | reverse complement strand
AAACTGGCTGGGAAAATTCTGAATGGACTTTGGATGTACCAGGTGGGTTTTTGCCTGGTACTTTGTCCATGTCCTTGTGATGGACTTGTAATGTACCAGCTCAGGACACCACCCCTTGCCCCCAGTGTATGTGACTGTTTACGGGATTGGTTCTCAGTTTGCAAATCTGCGCCTGATTCGCAATCAGAATAGCTCGAGGTCAGGAGATGTATGACACCCACGAGAAGCGCTATCGGTTGTACGGCCAACATTCGTTCCAGAAATATCCTGCCTAGATCCTGGTCTTGGAAGGGCCCCAATATCCCTATTTGAGAGTTCGGGGGGTGACGTGTTCCTGCCCCCGTCGTGCAGACCGGCACCTATGGGTTCCAAGTTGTTCGTTTCATAATCCGAATGAGATGGATCAAATCGACGTACTAGACTGGTTGTGCTGTCCGAGATGATTTGGGGATGAGTTGTTCGGTAAAACCCTAGCTTTTCGATATTTTGCCGGTTTTGGAGGTATAATCGGAGGAACGACCAGGCGGGAGGGGTTCTGATTTTGACCACCTACATTCAAAGCCGAACCTCCACTCGTGTAAGATGCAGATTGGAGGGATCGAAACAAATAACATACCAGAAGTTCCGAAGTTATCCTGTCGCATTCTGGACCAATGCGTTCCCTTATCGCCATTAGAACCACGGTTGAGATTCGGTCCTATGGCGATCTCAGCAACGGCGAAACGAATTCGCGAACTGATAACTCACTCAACCATTTGTTACCCTTTTCTCTTCTCGGGGAATTTTTACCACTGAGAATACTCCTGAAGTCAGTATGAGTCTCAGAATGGTCACAATCCTTGTCAGATGGCGGATCCTGCAACATTGTCCCGGGACTGGCATGCAGTCTTGTATTCTGGCCTTCATCTATCTCTGGGCTTCGAAAGATAGGGTCGCCGATGTTGTTCGCCTTCTGGGAAGAAGTTTGCGGAGTCGGGCAGGGGGATGGGGAAACCATCCTGTGGAGCGAAGGAGGGACCGGCCCCATTGGGTTGTGTCCGACAAACAACCTCCGCCTCGCAATCATTACAGCTGAAGCGTAACTCCCATAATTTCGAGCGAGAGGTTTTACGGAAGGGGGGTCCCTAAACACGCGAAAACAGTGAGGTCATTGAATGCATGATCGCCGACGAGAAAGAACTCACGAGCCACGCAGAGCTTCTAGCACCTCCGAAATTTCCGGACGCAAGTGAAGATCCGAATCCCAACAGCGTCGGATCAATGCCCACAACTTGTCTGTGCAAGTTGGATGGGTTGGTCGAGAGGGGCGCTTGCCGCCTATCATTTCCGCCATGGCCTCTTCAGGCAGACTATTATTGAACGCAACCGCGCCGGTAAATCCCTGTGGTGACACATAATAACAGTGAATTAAAGCGCAATGAGAACCGATTCGTAACGGACCTCGATCATGACCATTGCGAAGGAGAAAACATCCGCTTCTTTGCTAAGTGTCCCTTTCTCGCTCAGGATTTCTGGCGCAGTCCACTGTACGACGTGACCATGTTCCCCCGAGGCCCCCCGGACGGAGTCCAGGTTTTGAGTGACAACGGCAAGACCAAAACCCGTGATTTGTGCACGTGCCGTGGCATCCACAAGGACATTTGACTTGACATGCATCAGTGCGGTCACAAAATGAGGCTTCAAACAATCACGTACTCCCTTGAGAGCACCGTGGACTACGTTTCTGGAGTGGAGGAATTGAAGACCTGCAGCGACATCGCATAGCTGATGGGGGTGGGGGTAAGCAGCAAGCAATCAAGCACAGCAGCGGGGGCACTTACAAGACGAAGTCGGTCTGCACTGAGGTGCTTCTTGACGTATTCAATAAGGTCTCCATTGGGCACCCATTCTGAAATAAGCTGGGGAGGGGTGGAAGTGATACCCAGGAAGGGGACAATGTTTGGATGTTCCAACCGTTTCCATATCACAGCCTCTCGAAAGAAGATCTACGGGTCTCATCAGCAACAGTAGCAGGGGAAGGTGACAGGACATCACACCTTCGTGGGGTCTTCCGTGTCGTACGTTCGGTATACCCTAATCCGTTTGATGCAAATAACCAATCCCTTGCCCTTAAGAGTCCCCCTGTACACATCACCAGAACCTCTTGAGGCAGCCGGCTGACCAGGGATGATCAGAAGGGAGAGCGAAAATATACATGACCTTGGAAGCGTCGTCCTGGCGCCGCATATGTGACTGAGCTCGTGCAGGAATGTCCGGAATGTACGGCTGGCAGGATCGAGAGCGTCGAGTGTCTGCAGTGGTTTGAGTGGGGAACGAAGAAGTGAGGCATGGCGACGTACCTTGTCCAGATAGTCGACGAATTCCACCAAATCGCTGCCTCGAAGGTTTGACATCCATTGTTTATACTCCTCCCCATCAAGTACGTTGTTGACTTGATCGTGAAACGTGGAAGAAGACTTGTCGAGGCGACGGAGTTGATCCAAGGGATCGTACGAACACATGCGGAACACCTTGACCAGAGCAGTGAGCAGCGGGAAGGTGGGCAGGCAGGGGAGTATATATACCAGAGGCCTCACCCGATCCACAAGGCAGGCACGTTGACGGGAGCGGTATGGGCTGTCACAAGCCCGATGTGTCGCGCCATGACAGGCGTTTATGGATACACGTCCCGAGGGGACTAAGGGAGCATATGGTCCAACCCACCCGGCGTTGTGTACCAAGATACACTGAGGAGAACGGGTGAACTCGAACGGAACGCTGGGTCGGAGCCAAAGCTGAAACGAATTGCAAAATTAAACCTGCTCGGTGGCACGTTTTTTTTTTAATTGGGTGCTTGGCGGCACGTGCTCTAGCCGCCTAGCCAGCGCCTTCGACGAGGTCCTGACCCAGTGTTGTGCAAGTCATTGACTTGTCAATGACTTCCATGACTTAGTCAAATTCGAAGCTGACTTGAATCATTTCTCTAGTCATTTGACTTTCGACGAGCGTGGGAAGCCGACTGGGCCCAGTCCTCCCCGCCAACTCAAGTTGATGTACCCATGTTTATCATTATTGATGGCTGTTTGGTTTTACAATTGCACGTGACCGAGCTGGCAGTTGATGGTATCCATATATGGTATATCCGAACAGCCCGAGGCAGGAAGTCAACGTTAAGTCATATGATTCAAGTCACGATGACGCGACATTTGCAAGTCAATGACTTCCCTATAGTCAATGACTGGCACAACACTGTCCTGACCTCCGTGAGCCATCTGGTTTTCGTCCTCGGTACTGACCACTGAATCCAGGGGTATGCAGGTTGGTTCGTTCTCTGCAGTCAGATCAGACCGTTGACTACGTTGACGCCCGACCCCGACCCAAACCGGGTGGCCACCACTTACACGCAAAACCTCATCTATCTCATGAACGTCCCAATCCCCCGATGCAGTCCCGAACAACACCTGGCCCGGCCCTCCGTCCGATGTTGTCGCCGTCCAGCATTCGCTTTTCGCCGGTCTCGCTACTTCACTCGTATCACTCCTGGCAATGCGTGTAAAACGGTGGGTCAACCACCATCCCGGAAATCGTGACAGACAGTGGAAACTCGACGGATCGGACAGGTAGCGCTACTATCTAACCATCAGAAGTCTTCCAGTGGTACTTCAACTCGGGAAAATGAGAGAAACGTGATTCACCGGCAAACATGCAGGTAATGGCCACGGTTGAACTCGAGCATCGAGGTGCCCTGATTTTATCCGTTCTAGAGGCAACATTCCGATGCCATGGTGGCTATGGACCAGTTCGCTCGCACTGAAAACGCATCTTAGAACCGGAGTTACAGAAGTCATCGGCTGCGCACGCTGCTAAGGGTCTTAGCGGGGGATGACTGTGGAGGTCCCGGGGATATGTTGACAACGATGACGTGGACGCCGTGGGCCAGATACGTCGGTCGATCTCCGCAATGATCTACGACCGATGTTTGCGAGGTGCGCGTGGTGGGGGACTCTGGAAGGGTCAACGGTCTAGTAGCCCACTCAACCCTCTATGCATAATGCCACTGAAGGCGACGAGTAGCCCCGAATAGAACGCCGGGCAAGATTTCGGAACGGATGTCATTGTTTGTGGCCTCAGTCGTCCAGAGGTTTGGTACGGAACGCGCAAGTCGGCTCGTGAGCTCTATCACGAGCTGGGGCGGTTGAGGTGACAGGCGTGCAGAGACGCTTAGGCGCAGTCGGTTCTAAACGGCCATAACAGAATTTCTAGCTTTATATCGAATGCACGGAGGTACAATAATGGTTCAAATATATGTTCACCATCCATGAGCCATCCCAGGTTCCGTCCCTGCATTGAATGCACCCCATGAACTTAGGACTTGGAGGTACCCAGGACAGCCTGTTCCCCAGTTAGTCTGCAACCGCTCTTGCCAACACGCCATGACAAACCAGAAAAATAAAACGGACAATATAAATTTCTATCCTTGTTGTCACTCGTGTACCGTGGGGTCGTCTTTCTAGTGTTCACTGTACACGATAAAGCAGTCAAATTAACAAATGTATGATTCCCGGAATGAACAAGAAACCGACTCAGCGAGAGCTTGTAGGACTAGAAACTTCCGGACGCGAATGAGGGTTCTGGTCCCAGCAGCGTTGCATCAACGCCCACAGATTTTCTGTGAGGGTTGTATGTGTCGGCCGCGGAGGGCGACTGCCTTGCGCTATGGCCGAAATAGCCATGGTGGACGGTCCATTATTGGACGGAACCGCACCAGTGAACACCTGCATCGACACGAAGCGATGATAAGCCAAAGTTCTATGCACGGCAGATCGCCCACAGCGCACCTCGATCATGACCATCGCGAATGAGAATATGTCCGCTTCCTTATTACATGTCCCTTCCCCGTTCAGGATCTCTGGCACACTCCATCGCCAGGTGTGACCATGCTGACACGAGCCGCTCTTCACAGAATCCCCGTCTTTGATGACCGTAGCGAGAACAAATCCCGTGATGCGTGCGTGACCGGAGTCACCCACAAGAATGTTCGGCTGAGTAAGGGTAGGTGTGATGGTGGAGCGGGATTGTGAATAATAACGTACTCCCTTGAGGTCCCCATGAATCACATTGCAGAAATGGAGGCAGCAGAGGCCCTTGACGATGTCGGACAACTGGTAATGGGGGTAAGCGTGGGACGAACATAACAGGAGGGATACCTACGAGCCTAAATCGGTCAGCATCAGGGGTCTCCTTGATGTATCTCGGTAGGTCCCCGACAGACATCCAATTCGAAACGAACTGGGAAGGAGTGATAGTAATCCCCAGCAGGGGTAGTACGTTTGGGTGTACCAAGCGTTTCCACACAATGGCCTCTTGGCGGAACATCTGCGAGTTTCGTCAGTGATGGCGGACAGGGAAGAGGACGGCATCAGAGGCGCACCTTGGTAGTTTTCTGTGGACCATCCTGAGCATACACCCACACACGCTTAATGCAAACCCTTGAACCGTCGAGGGTCCCCTCGTACACATCACCGTAACTTCCTGAAGCGAACGGGTTGGGACCGATGGTGAGAAGGTCAGGCGAAAGCGCGTACGACTTCGGGAGTATCGCCTTAGTGCCACATATGTTCCTCAGCTCGCGTAGACACGTCCGGGAAGTTGAACTTGGAGGATCGAGATACCGAGAGCCTGCGCTGACTTGAACGGAGAGCGGGGAAGGGCGACACAGCGGCGTACCTCGTCCAGATAGTCAACAAGCCAAACCAAATCATCGCCTTGAAGATTTGGTACACATTACTGATACTCCTGCGCGCGAAGCGCGTTGCTAAGTTGGTGGTGGAAGTCGGACGAAGACCTGTCGAGACGATGGAGTTGTTGCAAGGCCGGGGGATTGGGTAGGGACATGAGGAATAACAATCCGGAGTAGTGAGCAGTGGAAAGGTGTGAGGGATAGGAAGGGCTGCTGGTATATGTATCGAAAGCCTCACTCAATCCATGAGGCGACTGTATGGATGAGAGCGACACGAAATGTCACGCGCCGGTCAACCCGCGAATATAGGAGGATACCGTCAAATCCACCAAGATGCAAAACCCCGCATGACTTTGGCCGCTGTGAGAACGACTGGAAACTTTAGATGGAACGCGCTGGGGATCGAGGAAATACGGATGGGCTGGCGAACACGAAAGTTCTTGCCTGGGTTGATTGGCGCCAGCGGGCAGCCCGCCGCGTCCCCCACCTCCTTTGCCAGAAACAACCTTTCCTCACCACATTCTCAAAGAAAAATGCATCGCTGTCGCGAGCCTCAGGGACTGACGTTGCCTGGTTCGGCCCTGGGCCGTCCACCCTCCCCCACCAGAAGATCGAGAGCTCGTCTCAACCTCCGTCCCGCCCCCAAAGACTTCTTCGAACCCCTGAGGACCAATGGCCTCCACAGGCTTTCTCGCTATCAATTGAATGGGAGCCAATGGAACTGACCGAGATCAGGCGGTGGGCCACGACGGGGGTGTCATCTCCGTGAGTCATCAGATTTTCGTCCTCACATTGAACGCGCATGTTCAACGTTGAGTCCGAGGATATCCAGGATGGCCTCCCCTCTGCAGCCAGAACTCATCAAATTCCAGCACTACCCAACACTGGAACCGGGTTTCGAGGTGTTCATCGCGATGTACTTCCGAGATTGTCTCCAAGAACCTCCGGAAACATCAGTGACGCAACCGCACAAATCGTCAAATACCACACAAAACCGAACACAAGCAACCACCAGTGCACACCAGACAGTGGGGTTTAAGGTATTAGCTAATGAAGAACGGAACGGATGACCTTTTCCAGGTTGCCGGCCTCGGGATCGACATTATAGTCCACCCTCTCTGCGAGCGTTAGTGAATCGCCGTTCAGTGGTGTGCCCCTCATAATGACGTCTAACGCTTGTTGTCGTGTGGCTGCCTCAATCATTGCCGCAAGATCCAAGAACAATTCCTTCCCCTGGACGATGCGTCACAGTGGAGAGCGACTGGTGGCAATAGCTTCAACCTCTTTGGTATATCTTGCGCGGAGGAGAATGAGACGATGGTGTTTCGTCGCAAGGATGGGCCTGAACTTGAACTTGTCGGGTAATTTGGGCAGTCAGGGGGGTGGATTGATATCATGTACAATACGATGAGCGGATCTTCATCTCACCCTCAGATACGGGTCTACATGCGATCGCGTACACCCTGAGTAGCTCGGCTTTCGCGAGCTCCGCGAGTAACCGCGATCGTGCTGCCCTGGTCCTGTACTTATCGGTGAGGGTAAAAGCCTCCGATAAGAGGGACAAGTAGTTGATCCATGATGAATCACTGGTGAATGAAGTGTAGGATAACCTCCAACGTTCGGGGAGGTCAACCATGCTAATGATTTCGACGGTCAAGGCTGTTGACGAAGGTCGGGGGGATTTGAGCATTTTCTAATAATGGGCGATGCGAGGGAGAGGAAGGGTTAGGGACTCAAAAGTCACGGTTATTGGTACTACATATGAGTAGCACGTCGTATAACGTCTCTATCAGGCCAGTTACACATCTCGTCCGAATGAATGATGGTCGCACGAGAGAATGGGTATTGAAAAAGCGCAAGACAAGAGGCGATCTGACGTCCGACCATCACCTTCAGTCTCATAGGAGGTTCAATTAGTTCCCTTGTATCATAGGCGAGCACGGGTCCATCAGTACAGATGCGATTGGGTCAGGATCCCGTCTGCCTGATTTATTTCTTCGGTAACCTCGAGCTCTGGGACCCCACCCTTGACTGTTGATCGCGATGGTCAACCGGATCTCTTCTTTGGTAATCGTTCACGCTGGATCTCAGGATTGGCAAAGGTAGGTCAAATCCGGGAGGTGGAACGTATGACCACGCCGACATTGTGTGGCGTCGAGGAGACTTGAACATACGTACAGAACGTAAGAGCACATGCCGGTTGCAAGGTTGCTCCGTTTGACTGATTCCTGCTGGCGCCTCGGCCGCATGATGGGTTTGTTAGAGGAACGCGCCGAGGACTGAATGAGAGGGAGGGTTCTATGAGCGATAGAACCAAGGTTTGGTCAATCAGAGGGGGGGAACAGGAGGAAAAGTTGCCCTACAGTTCGGTCCCACGTCAAGGGCTTAGTAGGAAGGGACGGCGATCGAGCGGCGCAGCCTGTAAGAGGGGTGGAGATATTTCATATGGGGATAAGCCTCGTGGGAAGGCGTACTCCATCAGCACCGCTGCGTTGCCATAAATAAGGTCCATCTGTAGAGGCATAATTCGAGGAAGGCCATAGCCCCATATGGGTTATAGGGAATATCCCGTCACCCCGGACCGCCTTTACGTCCTGCGTGAGGGCTCAGTCTGATCTGCTTTACGGACGTACGGACGGCTCGAAACATGAGCAACAGATCATCTGCCCTTGCCAAGTTTTAGTCTAGGACATGGGGATCAGAATCAGGATCTTTACAACAGATAGCCTAAAACCCTTTTCACCCACCAGGCGGAGGTAACTGGTCGAAGTTGATTTTTCTAGGCCGACTATCCAGTAAAAGGTCCGGTGTTTTTTAGACCTCGTCAAATTGCGAGGACGTCCAGCGGGGTTCAAGTTGCCGTAACGGACTTTGACTGCCCGATGGATCTTCTCTTTTTGAAGACTCCAGACAAACATGAACAAATCACATAAATTCTGGTGACGCCGGGCGGACGAAACCCCACCACTCAGGGATGTTTATAAGAACGTGGCTTTCCTGCGTCCCCCTACTCGCACCTACTTCCCTTGTCGCCGCTCGCACAACCTCTCTCCCTGGGCTCGAACATGGGTATCCCCGAGAACAGCGGTCATCAGAAACACCGTTGTAGTTGCGACACCACCCCAAACATATCCCAGAATTCATGGGAACCTGCAGTGGACCACATTAGCGTCCCTAGTGCCGAGACGGACTCCTCTCCTTCTCAAGGGAACCGAGTCGTACCGAACACAACTTTCTGTCAAATATTGATAGGTGCGTGAACCCATCCTCACCCTCCAGAGTCGTCCCTCGACCGTTCATTCTGCCCCAGAGTCGCCTGTACCCCCTTTGGTCATTCATGGGCCCTTATCGTACCTCAGCCACTCCTTTGAGACTCTCAAACATACACTGTCCTCCAAAAGCAGGCGGAGATCATTGTATGCACTGCCGGTTGGACAAGCTATGAGGATCATAGATGACCTGGAGCAAGTGAGTGCAAAGCAGTTTGTTCCCATCGTAATCATCTAACATGAACGAGGGTTCGCAGGAGGAATTCGGCCTGTGTGCCTACCATCGAGAAAGGTTTTCCATCGTGCTTGGGAAGATGTGTCGTGAATACAAGTTGTTACCGTCCTCGTGCGCTGTAACCGACGAGGTGAAGAGGATTGGAGAGTCTCCATCCGGCAGAGGTGGCAATGCGGATGTGTGGTGCGGAGTGTACCGAGGTTCTAAGGTCGCGGTCAAGGTATTGCGGGTCCCAGGCCCCGAAGCAGACCTTACAAGCGTGGAAAGGGTGCGACCTCCTGTTTCCTTCCTACAGAGCCACGTACTAACGAAAACGGGATAGAACTTCTGTCGCGAAGTGGTGCTATGGAAACAGCTCAGACACCCGAACCTATTACCTTTGGTCGGGGCGACCAAATCTTCGCATGATTTGACAATGGTTTCTCAATGGATGGAACACGGTACAATGATGGAGTTTATCACTTCGTGTCCCGAGACCAATCGACTAAAACTGGTAAGCATCTGGCCCAGAATCCGAAGATTTAAACCCATTTCCACAGTTGGCAGATACTGCTCGTGGACTGAAATACCTTCACGACTGGCCATCCGTGCACGCGGACCTGAAAACTGTAAGTCGGGTTCTCCGGGCGTTTCAGTGTGAACTGACGATGCGAAGAGCAACATTTTGATTGATAGTAATAGGTCTGCGCGCATCGCTGACTTCGGCCTCACGAGTGTGTTGCGTCACCACTCCATCAGCATATCCGTGACTGCGCCAGCCTGGGGAGGTACTCTTCAATGGATGGCACCGGAGTTGTTCGACGAGAAGTCAAGCCCATCGAAGGAGTCAGATATCTATGCGCTCAGTATAGTCGTCTACGAGGTTGGACCCATTAAATTTCCTGGTGAACCAGTCCTAAGGGATCGCACCTGCAGGTTTTTGCACACGAACGACCCTTCCCCCATGCCCACCGTTACGGTGTACCTTGGCTGGTCTTATCTGGCAGGCGACCCCCGCGACCACCGAACCGGGAGATCCTCGGTCTCTCGGATGATGTTTGGGCGCTGGCGGAAAAGTGCTGGGATAGGGAGCCGAGCGTTCGGCCGCACGCCGAAGATGTCCTGTCTTTCTTTGAGGCAGCTTCTTCCCGTTGGGTCCCCTCGACTCCCGAAGCGATCGCGAGTCTTGGACTCAACCGCCTAACCACCCAAAAACCTCCAACGACAGAGTCTACTTTTACAACGTCCGAGGCTGCGCGGGGGCTTGATCGGACCGGAAGTGGAGAGCCGAGTGTTGTCGGGATCCCCCACGAAGCTTGGCGATCATCCAACGGGGTGGAGTGGTCTGCCGCTGTTATCGCAGATCTCAGATCGGTGGCTCAGGTACCGGAAACTGAGTAATATCTCAGGCAAACTAATCCTCAGTATGACGAATAGGAGTGTACCAAGTAGCCGAGCGACATCTCAGATACTTACCACAAGAACTATAAGTAACGATGTATAACATAGACAGCAGGAAAGACAACTCGCTCCCCGCCAGCAAACAAAAATATGTCAGACAAAAGAGTGTGTATATCATCCCACCAACGTTACATCGATATCAACAATTCGTCTGTGAGAGCTTCGTGTATTGGTCGTAGCGGGCGTTTCCCGGTCATGATGACCAACGTGACCCCTTCATGTAGGTGGGGATGAAACGGGATCGCACCAGTGAAGATCTGCGTCAATGTGAAACGGAAGTAAGCTGGAGTTCCACACACAGTAGGCCACCCATAATGCACCTCGATCGTGACCATCGTGAAAGAAAAAACATCCACCTCTTTGCTATATGGTATCCCCCCCCTTTCAGAGCCTCCAGCGTAGCCCATTGTACGGAACAACACGCGTCATCGGAGGCGCCCCGCATAGAATCTGGATTTTGGGCGACTGAAGTAAGGCAAAAACCCGCAATGCGTGCACAGCCGGAGGAGTCCACAAGGATGTCTGATTGAGTGGGTGTCGATACGGCGGTAAAACGGGATCCAGAACAATTACATACTCCCTTGACATCTCCGTGTACCCCATTGCGGAAGTGAAGATAGTGAGGGTCAGCAGCGATGTCAGATAGCTGACGATGCGACTAAACTTGTGATCGTACGTAATGGGAGGACCACCCTACGAAACTAAGACGGTCTGAACCGGGATGCATTTCTATGTATTTCGGCAAGCCTCCGTCGGGCATCCGTTCCGGGACAAGCTGGAGAGGATCCGAAGAGATACCAAGGGAGGGACGATATCCTGGCTCTTCAACCGTTTCCACACCACAGCCTCTTGATGGGGGGTCTGCAGGTTTCATCGGTAACGGTAGCCGGGGGAGGCCATGGGTAACGTACCTTTGTGGGGCTCGTCGAGATGTTCTTTGAATCCATCCTGATCCGTTTGATGCAAGCCTTTGAACTGTTAAGGGTCCCTTCGTACACCACAGCAGAACCCTCCCTCGGCGAAAGGCAGGGACCCGGTATCCAAAGATTGAGATGGAATGTGCACGACCTTGGTAGTACTGTCCTATCGCTGCACATGTTCGGGTCTGCCCAAACGCTCCTGGAAGGCGAAAGCGGCGGGATCAAGAACGTCGAGAGCCTACAGTGGCTTGAGCGGGAAGCGAACAAGTGAGACAGGTGACGCACCTGATCCAGAGAGTCGACAAACCCCACCAAATCATCACCCTGAGGGTCTGACACCCATTGCTCACATCCATTTCCATAACGTACGTCGTAGACTTGATCATGAAACGCGGGGGGCTTGTAGAGGCGACAGAGTTGATTCAAGGATCGTATAAAGATACACGGAACGTCCTTGGGCGGTGTGGTGGGCAGCAGAAAGGTGGTCAGGTAGGAGGGTATATGGACCAGAAGCCTCACCCGTCTATGAGGCAGGTATGTCGATGAAAGTGGGATGAGCTGTCATGGGCCCGGGACGCCGGGCGGTCTACTCGGGGTACAGGTTCTGGGGAGACCAGGAGAACATATGGTCCGATTGGAATACTCGGCCAGACTGGTTTCGGACCTGTCGACTCTCGAGCGACGCGCGTTTCCTCCGTCGACCGTCATCAGCGCTAAAACGGACGTTCGATCTCCTGGTCGGAACCGCGACATTGGACCTTCACCGGCACCTCCTGCCAGGGAATAGTGGACGACCGACCCAAAACACTCGCAGAATTTGGCCTCACCCCCAAACCACACACTTCACGTACCAGAAAACGTCATGACAACCGAGTTCCGCAACCTCTCGAGTCGCGCAAACTATTACCCCCGAGCTGACCTCTGGCAATCCAACTATGACGGCCGCGGCTCATACAATTTCTACACGCCCTGTAGCTTTCGCTTCTAGAAGGTTGTGCTGCCGCAACTTCAAGATGTCGTTTCTTCGTGTGGGTCGCTGAGTGGCACATGGATCACTGTCGCATTCAAAACCATCACACCCGAACACCGAAATCCCGGCAGTCCCGATCCGTGCCACGTACGCCTCCGCCCTCGTTGGTTCCGGTGACGACACCGGAAAACACCAACGATTGGTGAGAGGAGTCATGGACAGTTGATTGTCCCTTCACCGTGCGCCGAACAGTCGTTTGATTATTCTCACCTATTCTCATCGTAGCGAGGCTATACCAGACCTTTGAGCTGACTTGCGTTATAAAGAACGTTCTGACAGGTTTGGGCCACAAGCCAACCAACCATCCCAACACTTGGAAGGTTGCAGGGTTTCGTGCACGAGCGACCACCCACCCACGTTTTTCCTCAGATTATACTTTGGCTGGTCTTATCTGGCAAGCGGCCTTCGCGGCTACCGACTTCTCGTTGTCGGATCTTCTTGACTTCCGAAGCAGTTGCGAATCTCGGCCTCAACTGTCCAACCAACAACAAGGGAATTGACTCTTGCAACGTCAGAGATGGTTGGACCGGAAGCGGAGATCGGAACGTCTAAAGAGTTGTCGATCGCCACCATGCCGGCGCCCAACCGGGTTGCCGTCTGGCCGCCGCTATCTCGGATCTCATATCAGTCTTTTGGGCTCCTTCGACCACCCATCCACACTCCATATCCTGCTCCCGTGTCATGCGGTTACCTTTTGAGGTAACCGTCGGCGGTACAACGTGGCCTGGTTGCGGAGACTAGAAGCTAGAGCCGAATCACGGCCAGCAGCCGGGATTTGGCCAGGTCAGCAACATTCATTGGCCGGCACAAGACCGAGTTGTTGCATATGCTTGTAGGTTCGCAATCGTGATACCGCTTTGTACTACTTACCGACTGAGACCCGAACCGTGAGCATGTGTTAACGTTGCTTTACACGCATGACTATGTGTACAGAGTAAAATGATCATTCACGCTTCCCCACTGCTCTTGTATTCCCACTATGTTTCGTACGGTGTGGCAGATTCCTGTGGCGGCGGGTCGACGACCGGGGTACTGGGATGGCCAGGATCGAGGTCAAAGTATTTCTCCATTCTGATACACATCATAGGAATAAAATCTGGGAAACATCCATGAGATTGGCGTCGATTGTTTGCCGTCGTACTCACACTCCCTGGTGGCTCGACCTCGTCCACCAGCCTGGTCGGGGTTGTTCGGGGATCGAATTTTCCCGGGTCCAGCGGTAAACACAGGTTGAGCTTCAAACTCCTGTATGAAGACATGCGGAACACGCTTTGCTGGAGTAGTGAGCAGCGGGAAAGTGGGGAGGTAGCAGGGTATATGTACTAGAGGCCTCACCCGATCCACAAGGCAAACACGTTGACGAAGGCGAGATGAATTGTCACATGCCTGATACGCCCGGCAATCTGCGCCACGACCAATGCCCGTGAGGCGCACGTCCGGGAGAACCAAGGGGAGATACCGTCCAACCCATTCGACCCGCGCGGATGGGGCTACTGGGACGACGGGTAACGTTGAGTGGAATGCTGGGTCGGAGCGGACACTGCGAATTGATCAAACCCACTTGGTAGCACGTGCTCAAGATGCCAGGTTAGCGCCTTGCAAGCGCCGAAGGCTGTCCCCTGGACAGAATGTGAGAAGAGCTGGTAGTCACCCAGCTCGGCTCAAAATGGTGTCAACCTCGTTCGACGACTGCCGAGGCAAAAAAATCCTAACCTCGCACTCCAGCCTCCATTCCACCCTCAATGAGCTCTTCGATCCGCTGCGAACGAACAATTCACGCGTCGGCTTCTCCGTATATCGCAAGGAATCCGATGTATTTGAGCGGAAGTGCATGAGGAAGTATGACAAAGACCTGAACATGTCCCTCGCCTTCGTGAGTCGTCTGGTTTTCATCCTCGGTACTGATCACTGAACGTTCATGACCCGTGGGTATGTGGCAGGCCGGTCTGCTCTCTGAGTCAGTTCGGTATCTACCGTTCGTGTCCAATCCAACCTGGAACCAAGCCCGAACCGGACCACCATCGCGTATACGCAGAACCTCATCTACCCCATGACCTCTCACTCTTCCCTGATGCAGCAGCGCCTGAGCTGGTCTACCGTCCAATGTTGTCGCCGTGCGGCCTTTGCTTTTACGCCAGTCTCACAACTCCGCTCGTAGCAACACCCCCACCAATTGTTGGCACACAGTGCGTTACGCGTCAACCACCATCTCAGAAATCGCCGAGGGTCAGTCGCAGACAACAGTCGTGACAGACGGTGAAAACTCTACAGATCGGATGGGTGGCATTTCCATCTGGTCACCGAAAGTCCTCCAGTGATGCTTCGACTCGACTCGCTGCTGCTCGTTCCTGGCCTCCTCCCCGTCTTTATGTTCCATCCCAAAGAATACTTTGGCACCTTCTCTCCGGGGCTCGGCGCGGTATGAATGGTTTCAGCCACACTGCTCACTGCTGTATCCGCACGTACCTGGTTTTCAAGGAGGAGCTCATTGTGGCGCGACGGATATCACGTTGGTTGGGTGCTCCATTCCCCCAAAGATTGCGACGTAGTCCACTCCGGTGTCAAATTCGTCGCGGACACGGTTTGGTCCCCTGAAACCGCACGAGCCACGTCACCCCACCTTTGACAGAGTCTCTGACTGTTCGCTGGACTCGAGATCCCCCTTCTGAGCGGTTTCAGCACACGTTACGTGAGAAATGAAGGCGGACCTACCATACCTCCGGGAACACCTCAGAGTAGGACCGACCCCGCAATATACAAGTTGTAGAGACGAATGTGTTAGGTCAGCTCGGGGATTGTTTTCTCACTACCGGAGCCCCCGTTCTTTGGTAACTATACACTCGTAGAATTGTCGCTGTCAACACTGCTTTATATAAAACCAGTGGCAGCACTTGGGAAGGTTTCGTTGGTTTTGCTGGGTGATGGGTCGTTTGATACCGCCGAGTCTCAGAATGCATCTTAGGAAGGTAGTTGTGGGTATGTCAGTTCGAAACTTAGGGTATTAACGCGCTCAAATGTAAATCAGATTATCCTCCATCATATGCAGAAGGAATTTCATGTTATAGTACGTTCTACAAAGTCCCAGTGAGCGCCCCCCCCCCCCCGACGTGACGCGAAATCATGAACGTGGTCGGCTATTCTGCGGCCAGGGGGCCGTCTAAACCTCGAAACTGCTCGTTGCCCGGGATAGGTTCTTGGGTATTTTAGACCACGTTTCCGTCACACAGAGGGTGGTGTGGGGATGGATACAACAGGTACCAAGGATCAGTCGTACTACTTCGCGGCAAGGTACGTTTCCGCATTTCACCCCAAGTACCAGACTCACGGCATACTAGGCCCAAGAACCAAACGGACTTTGCGAACCGACGACTAACGTGTGTGTCGGCACCGATAAACCGTAGGAAATGGTTGAATGCCATTGGCCGGGGGGTCTTGGTGCATGACGGGGTATGAGAAACGCGCCCATTCCTCGCTCAACTTAGAACGAACGTGAATCAGATGTACCTAGGTAGTTGCACCCATGAGCCGAACAGTATAATTTTTTGCTGCCCACCCACCTTCGTAGGCCGGGATGAACAAGGGAGGCAATAACGCCTGAACGACATCAAGACTGATTTTCGTGACGGTAGGACGATAGCGACATGTTCAAGGGTCCGCTATCATGTCACTGTCGAGGGCAAAGTATATCTCAATCCCGAAAGTATTTTGAAGAGCCTTCTCAACACACCCTCGTTACACTTATATCCTACCACAGCTTCACCCAACGGTACGATCGACATTGCGAAGACCGACAGGTCTACGTACGCGTCTTCTAGGTCAGATAGCACAGATAAGTGCGGGTGTTAGAAGTGTTACCAGATCCATGTATTAATGCAAATATAGATAAAAGTGCTGTGCGTATGGTGAGAGCAAGTGACAATGATAGTTACCAAACAAACGAGCGAGCGTGTGGGGAATGGTGTAGGCGACACCAAAAGGCAGGGTGGAAAGAGTGTTTATGGAGGAAGGAAGAACGAAAGGGGACGCGGGTAAGTATGCTCGTATTCAAGCTACAACTTCATGTTGGGGTATACTACACGGAGTTGAGAGAATGCGTCGTTGAACGTTCGAAGCGCGAAAGGGGTAGGGACCATCTACACGGTAATTCCACGGTAAGTGGAGATCTGAGACTGCAAACGCCCAATCTGGCCGGGGGTGAAGTTGTTCTTGCACGAATCGTCGGTGTAGTCCATGTAGTTATGGATGGCTGGAAACGAAAGCGAATGAGTGACCGAACTCGAAGGTGAAGATCTAAAAGTCGACGTACGATCAACACCCTCGCCGGAGCAGGAATCACGACCAGTGGGGCAGCCAGAGGCCGCGGCAGCCTCAGCGGGGGTGTCAGCGACGGAGTCACCATCTCCGCTGCATCCACCCTGGAAGGTGTGATAGAGTCCGACCCAGTGTCCGACCTCGTGAGTCAACGTGCGTCCCTGGTTGTAGGGAGCGAGGGAACCTTGAGGGAGGGTGGTGTAGAGGAGAACGACGCCGTCAAGAGCGGGTTTTGCCTCGTACTCGTCGGGGAAGGTAGCGTAACCGAGAACACTGTCTCCGTCACCAAATGCATGACCAACAGTGTAGATATTGAGGGTGCTGGCGTCTCCCACTCGAAGAGCGGTTTTCATAGCGGTCTCCTGGGGGGAACCCGCAGTAATATTGAACCACTCCTCGTTTGGGGTTCTGGAGATGCTCCTCAGCTCGAAAATGAGACCAGTGTCGGTATAGTCTCCATTCAAGACAGTGAGCTGATTGTTGATCTGTAAATCTCTACAGTGGTGGATCTGAGTGAGAAAAAGGCGACAAGTAGATTGGTCAAATGACTTACGGGATGTTACCTTCGTTATTGGAGGAAATGACGTGGAAGTGGACGGGGACCGTGATAACAGCGGCACCGGCGACCCTGTTGGCGGCTGGTTTCTCTGCAAGACGAGAAGCAAAGACTTTTTCCTTCTCGCTGGCAACTTCGGGAGTGAGGTGACTGCCGCAGTTACGACCAGTGGACCTGCGCTCAAGACCGTATAAGCGTTCGAGGCTGGCAGGAGTGGCCACTACGACAGCGGCGAGAGACAGGAGAGTGGAAAGAGCGACTGGGAGACGATACAACATGGCGAAAAGGATTGAAAACCGTTCAGCGGGTGAAGGGGTAAGGAGAGGCCGATGAGTCGTTCTGGGTACTTATACGAAGACCAACCGACCCAGGCGGAATGCGGTGACCGCTGAACGTTGAATGGAAGATCAAAGGCGGGAAGGATGACAGCGATGAGGTGTATCCTCAAGTTACCCCTCCAGACTCTACGCAAGTCCGAAAAGCGCGTGGCGGCTTCCACATATTCCCTCGCAGTGACGACAAACAGAAAGAGGGGGTAAGTTTGTGACGTGTGTGGTGGGCGTACGCTCCTGGTCTTTGGGAGAACGAAAGTTCCGTCAGCAAAAGTCGCGATCAGTTTTGAGTGCCAAGTTTTCTCCCGTTGATTTGCGCTGCCAAATTGGGCGCTCGCTGTCACTCCACCTCTGCGAAGCAGACACCTGACTTGTGAAAGTGGGCTTCCGTGCACTTTCTGCCACACTTTGGCACCTTTTGTGCGTGTTCGGAAGACCCCCATCTATCCTGTACCGTCTGGGGAAAAACGAAATGAGCACAAATGCGCGCACTATTGCATGTTAACCCTACAATTCCATCTAAGTTAACAGCGTGCGTATATGAGGCCGCAAACCATGTGCTCGTGTGTACACAAAATCAAAAGTTTTGTGCAATGCCTACGCATTGCGTAGTCGCAAAGCAAATTTTGCACCCGCTAGCACAATCGGATGGGGAGCCGGCCGGAGTACCACGCACCCGGTTTCCGCGCGCAACATCGCAGTGTGTTCGGGGCGCTCCATCATACGTGCAGTTTCACTCATCGATTGAGTGTACGCAAATGTGGATACAAAATGTGTATTGAAACATTATAAGCTACGCAACTTAAGCAACTACAAAGATATCTCAACGATTGGGGGGGGGGCAGTATCACCGACAATTGTTCCCCGACAAAACGCGTGAACTTGATGCCACACAAAGTTGGACTGTACAAACTGGGCGTTCAACATACGTGAATGAACTCAAACACGAGGCCAACATCATCAAAGTCATGGGGTGAAGTTGGGCCAAACTCCGCCCGACAGATTGTCAAGGTGGAAATCTGAGAGATCTGCCTCGAGGACGCGAGGGACCCAGTCATGTTCGGGCCTCATTAATCTCGCTGGTTTTCGACATGTCTGTAAGGAGGGACATGAGGTCATGTATACGGTAAATGGAATGACCAAACTCACAATGAAATTAGTCCTTTCTGTCTGTCAGAAATACTGATTATGGCTCGGACATCACATATGACTTGCAAGCTTCCCCGACGATACTGCCCCCCACGCAATGGCCAAAGTGATTTATTCGGCACCTGGGGGTGGATGAGCTGGAGTCCACCAGTAGCGGGAGATAGGGTGTAGGAACATACTGAAGCGAACTAAGTGTCGACAACCATGGCCGCACCACTGGCTGGATTGTTCATGCTGAGACTACCACCTCGAATCCTCAAGATGGAAGAGTTCCAGAAAGGGGGTGGACCGGGGAGGGGACTGGTCCGAGTGAGATCGTTCGGAGGTGGTGGGTGGGATCTAGTAGGAGGTAAATTCGGGGGTGGAGGATCTACCTGAGGTGTGACGGGGTCTGTCTCTACTTTTAGATGGCCTTGGTGCATCAGCAAAACAGGAGCCACTTTAGAGGTCTTTAAAGTGGCGAAAAGTCACAAAGGGCGTAAACGGTCACGCCCTTTTTAAAGTCCTTTAAAGTGGTCCGACCATCTCTAAAGTCCTTTCGAGT
>Ga0307517_10005289_pt1 | contig 19506 bp, 12 predicted proteins | sample 23_EM_MG_FD_194515 | JGI IMG/M metagenome (GOLD analysis project Ga0307517, IMG submission 194515) | Populus trichocarpa ectomycorrhiza microbial communities from riparian zone in the Pacific Northwest, United States - 23_EM | ecosystem: Host-associated > Plants > Roots > Unclassified | place... | reverse complement strand
CCTTATTTTTTAAAGCTTATGTTTTCTTCTTATTTTTGAGTTTTTCTTTGTTATTTTTTTAGGTTTTCCTTCTATTATGTTATCATTAGGTTGTTTGATAATTTGAATAGCCTCATGTTTGTTCTTTTTTTCTTTGTTTTTTTAGTTTATTTATTGTTGTTATATTTTCTTGTTTTGTTTAGATTACCACTTGAACCAATAATTTGTAATTTAGTTTTTTTTACCCTAACAATTTGTTTATGTTGAAAAAAAAATTGCTCTGCCCGCGGCAAAGTGTGGGTAACAAATCTAGTGCTTATCTATATTATAAATCAATGGATAAAGTAGAAAGACAACAAAGAATTTATATTTGGATGCCCCATACGAAGGTCATTTGAATTTGTCACATTATTTGCATTTAAAATTGTTCGTGTAACTTTATGGGATAAAAAATATCAAAAATTCAATTCCTTAGCTTATAGAAGAAAAATTATATTTTTCTTGGTATCTTTGTAATAGAAATTTTCATTTCCTTAAGGGACAAGATATTTAAGAAGCACCGCTTGACAATTACATTTATTTGAGTTGACATTATGCCCTTTTCTTCTGTTATCAAAATCTTTTCAGAATGATAACCCTTCAGCATCATGACATAAGATGTGTTTGAGAGAGTGGTGGATTATGCGATTGCGGTTGGTAAAAAGTAGGTTTTATAAAAATCATTTTTAATTGTGGTTTATTGTAATAAAATATATATTTAATTAAAACTATGGTTGAAATTGTTATTAACTAAAAAGTAGTTTATATAAGTTTGGTTAAGTAACTTTTATAAGTGATTATGGTAATAAATTACAGAGAAGGACATGCATGAATTTTCAATTTATGAGTAGCATTAGTGTGCATTCTTTTTTTGTTATATATATAAAAAAAATGTTACATTATTGTTGTTCTTCAATAGGATTTCTATTAAACTAATTGTTATCTCATCACGAACATAATCTACACTTGTAATTTGTATGGATATGCTGTCATGTTTTGTAAAATCCTTCATCTTTGTTTCCATACTCCAAATGCACTTTCAATGACATTGTGAAGTGACGAGTGCACGATTGAATCGCCCTCCCGACTTGTTGGTTGTCCTCGACATCGAAAAGTTTGGAAGTGATATCTCTCATTTTTTTTATGGACTTAGATATCCATACTCATTTAGGTACTCAGCATCAACCAAATAATATTGATGACAAGTAAGAAAATTGTAACTAATTTTGAAAATATAGAATAAACATAATTTAAATAACATGTAATTAATGTAATTTATTTATCTTTAGGAAATTTCAGAAATTTTATATTTGGATTGTTAATAGCCTCCAGGAAAATACGAGTATCATGAGCACTACATTCTCATCTTATCCAAACAAATGTGAATTACACATCAAAGTTACATGCGACTATTATATTATGCATCGACACTTTTTTTCTACTAATAAATTATATTTGATTTTATTGAGATACAAAAGCATTAACACGTGTGCTATCAATCGCACAAGTGCAGTTCTACTCAACAAAACAACAAACAATATTTCATAAACAAGTCACGAAAACATAAAATTAGTTTTTATATATCATTAATGGCTGAAAACACCATTTTTTTGTAACCTTAAAATGAGGCATAAATCTTGGATTTATCGCAATTTCTCGTAGGGTGTTTAAGAATTTAGGGTCTTTTGATTTAATAATATATATTGCAAGCAAACAAATTGTCCTTAACACTTCATTGAAATATCGACTTACAATTTCGTCAAAATGTTGAAATCTTTACTAGACCTACCTATTTGCTGCACTTAATGCAATAATGTACAAAAACATTGTTACTTTCTCAATAAAACTCGTCCTTTTCGACAATTTCAACCCATATCATGTTTCCAAGCCATAACAAAGGTTTTCGCAATGTCGTTGCATCCATCTTAAATATGTGAACACACCATTTCCAGTGTTCTCATACTACTTCATTCAACCATCTCATTCATGTGTTATATGAAATCATACAAGATTTCTTATGCACATAACTAACATAATGCACATGTGAATCATCGGCTGTGCATAACAATAATTTTTTATGATCAAACTCTCGCTGCCAAAATGATTCAACCTCATCATCACTATAATTTTTATCTTTATTGTTACCATTGTCGTCGTCATCATTAGTTCTGCTATAATCATCTCCATCATCACCACCACCATTATCTTTTTCATTATCATTATCATCACCAACACTACTAGCTCTACCGCCACTATCATAATTAATATGATCAACAACATGATTCGATACAACATCATAATCATCATCATAGTTGACACCAAACATAACATGAACCTATTCAAATGCCATATCTACATGTAGAGATTCAATAACAAATATTTTGGTTCATTACAATTTACAACATAAAAACCACCCATCACTTTTTAATACAAATTGACAACATTATTTCTCAGCTTCAAATATATAGAAAAAATTAGTATAATGTTCAAGATTTATAATATCGATGTTCTACGTGACATGCATAAGAAAAAAAAATGAACTTTATATATTTTTTTTTGTTGCGCTTGGAAATGATAAGCAAGGGATGACAATGAAAATCACGCACTAGATTATATACATGGTTGTTCCCGTGAAATAAAAATTCAATCAATTGGCTTTCATTAATATTTCTGCATTGATTGGTTACTTTATTCAATGTTGAATATAATTGAAATACATGCATAAATCCATCCTAAAATAAGCTAATTTGATGGCAAACTCTAGTATAAAAAGTGTATAAAATCCTTGTGCTAAAAAACTATGAGAAATAAATGTCATGCATAATGGACATAATTAGATGGAGACATTCAGAACTATGTACTGAAAGTTCAAAGGAAAATAATTGTATTGTATATGTAAATGAGAAGTGTCAATGCATATTAAAAATGATGAATTTAAGAAAACCAACACAAAACATTTTTTTTGAATTGTTTTTAGATTGTTTTATATACTTATATTAAAAATAAAATTTTAAAAATAAAAATAAAATTATTTTAATATATTTTTAAATAAATTAACATTTATCACTTTAACACCCCCAAAACATAATAATCTATCTCTGAAAACCAAACCAATTAATCGAAGGTACGATTCTCTCTCGCTCCCTCTTAGGGTTTTTCTTTCTTTCTCTTTTCCCCTCTCCATTCCAATCGAAATCTGTAAGTGGTAGATTTCTAGGGTTTAGGTGACTGTACTGGCAGGATTATAGTTCGAGAGTGGTGGTCAGAATGGATATGGACTGGTCTGAATCTAGGCACGAGCGACGTGAAGAGAGGGATGATGTGGACGACAAGGTGAATGGAGTTGAAAAATCGAGTAAGCATACTAGGAAGAAGAGCGGCAGAGGAGAGGAGAGAGAGAGGGAGAGGGATAGGGATCATAAGAGTAAAGACAGGGAACGGTCGAAGAAAACCAGCGATAATGATGTTGGTAAAGATAAGAGTAGAGATAGTAAGGTGAAGGATAAAGAATATGACCGAGAGAAGTCTAGAGAGAAGGATAAGGATAGGAAAGATCGAGGGAAGGAAAAGGAAAGGGAGAGGGATAGGGAAAAGAAGGAAAAGGAAAGGGAAAGAGTGAAGGAGAAGGAGAAGCATAAGGATAGAGAGAAGGACAGGGATAATGATAAAGAGAGGGAGAGGGGGAGAGAGAAGACTAAGGAGAGAGAGAGAGACAGGGAAGCGGATCAAGATAAAGAGAGGTCCAGAGAGAAGGATAGGGCAAGCAGAAAAAGCAACGAGGAAGATTATGATGACAAGGTTCAGATGGGTTATGAAGATGAAGTGGACAAGGATAATCGAAAACAAGGGAAGGTTTCTTTTCGTGATGAAGATGATCAAAGTGCTGAAGGTGCATCAGCTGGAGCTCACTCATCTGCCTCGGAGCTTGGGCAACGCATTTTGAAGTAAGTCAATCACCACCGATGCTCTCTTTTTTATGGTTTGCATTTTTCCTTTCTATTTTGGATAATTTTTAGTATAATTTGATGAAATTTATGTTTGCTATGAGGATTTATTTTGGACGACTACATTTATTGCGAGCTGTAACCAGTCTAAATTAGATGTTTGTTACTTCCAAGAGTTATCCTTTCTTTTTTCTCATGTGTAACGCCAGTGTCAGGTGCTCCTGATTGCTTCACATATATACTTTATATTACTAGGGAAAGAGTTTCTATAATTTTTCTAATCACATAGATTTCCTCTCATGATAAAATGAGCATGCAGTTTCTTTTATGCATACATGCCAGGTAAAATTCAATGAGAGAAGATCTTGCCATTGAACAATGAGCATCTCTTGACAGTAGGTTCTGCTCCCTTGCTTTTCTTGTCATGGCCATTTTGTAGATCTTTAATGGTATGGTGATTAGCGAGGCACACTGGTAAAGGGTGGGCCAATCACAGTACTATGCCACTGTTGTGTGATCTATAATTTTCTGCATATGGATGATGGTTTTCCTCACATCCAATGTGGGTTTGTGCAATCAAAATATAATTTTGTGTCTTTTTATTACTTGTAGATTTTCCTGCTTTTGCTTTTTTGTTGGCGTCCTCCATTCCTTTATTAGTGTTAACTTCTTTTATGTTTCTTTGCAGCATTTTTCTTGATTTTGATGATGGTCTTCTTATTTTCCTGATATTCTTCAATTTATAAGTTCATCCAGCTTCATGTTATTGTTATGCCCTACTTATACTTTTTTTTTCCCTCAGGATGAAGGAAGAAAGAACAAAGAAAAAGTCTGAACCTGGTTCTGACATTTTAGCATGGGTTGGTAAGAGTCGCAAGATTGAGGAGAACAAGTATGCTGCGAAAAAGAGAGCCAAGCATCTCTCAAAGATTTTTGAGGAGCAGGTTTCCTTCTTTACTGTGTTTCCTGTATTCTGACTTCCTATGTATTATGATTTATTCCATGCAGTTTTGATTGTTGATACTATGCTATAAATTTTCTCAGGACAATATTGGTCAAGGAGGCAGTGATGATGAGGAAGCAGACCAGCATAATGCTTGTATGATCCTTTCTGCATTCCCCCCCTCTTTATCATTAGCCAGTCGTTTAAAAACATATCTAGAATAGATGATACATTTGTTTAAACTTGGTAGTTTTTCATAATCATCTGAATTTCATTAGATCAAATGAGTTGAACATGGTCTTATCTGTTTGTTCATAAAAAAATTCATTGAGAAATGAGATGTTCAAACTTCATTTGAGGACATCTACAGCTAGTCACGTTTTTATAACCCACAATTTAGTCTCTTGGAATTGTAATCGGCAAGTCTAAGGTCATATTCTTGGAAGCCAAGCCATAATTATTTATAGTTGAAATTTTAAGGTCTTTATATTTCTGTTTCTGGCTGATTGAATCAGTTATATTTTAGCTAGGAGTTATGGCTAATGCTGTCAGATTGATTTATTTTTATGATGGAACCTTTTAATAGATAATCTAGCTGGAATCAAGGTTCTTGATGGCCTTGACAAGGTATTGGAAGGCGGAGCTGTTGTTTTGACACTCAAAGATCAGAATATACTTGCAGATGGTGACATCAATGAAGGTAGAAATAGTTTGGTGTTTCCTTCTTATGTTTTATGCCCCAAGTTTCCTAAAATGACAAAGCATTTTCGTGTAACAGAGGTTTTTGGTCTGATGTGGCAGAGGTTGATATGCTTGAAAATGTGGAAATTGGAGAGCAGAAGCGCCGGGATGAGGCTTATAAAGCTGCTAAGAAAAAGACGGGTATCTATGAAGACAAGTAAGCTGATATTACAAGAAGATGTTCTACCATAGTTTTAAATTCTGTAAAATTGCTAACTACTTCGAGATGTCCTAACATTTTAGGTTCAATGATGATCCTGCTTCAGAGAAGAAAATGCTTCCGCAATATGACGATGCCAATGCAGATGAGGTTAGATTTTTTCCCCTTTCCCTTTTCCTCCTCTACCTAGTGTGGTTTCTGAATTATTAGCAAAAAATGATCATTGTCTATTGGTGATTATTGTCAGGGCGTAACTCTTGATGAAAGGGGCCGCTTCACTGGCGAAGCAGAGAAAAAGCTGGAGGAGGTACGCTGGTTATCTTTTTAGTATAGATTGAGAAGATATGTGTGGTTACACTGGTTCTCCTTTTAGTAGAGATTGAGAAGATATGTGTGGTTTATGTTAGCATTTCTGATGAAGGGACCATTTATTATTTATTATTTTTTCTCTTTTGTAATATTTCCAGCTCCGCAGAAGGCTACAAGGTACTTCCACAAGTGCTCGCTTAGAAGATCTAAACTCATCGGGAAAGATCTCATCAGATTACTTTACTCATGAAGAGATGCTTCAGTTTAAAAAGCCAAAGAAAAAGAAATCTTTGCGAAAGAAGGATAAGCTAGATATAGATGCCCTTGAAGCAGAAGCTGTGTCGGCAGGGTTGGGTATTGGAGATCTTGGTTCTAGGAAAGATGGGAGAAGGCAGGCCATTAGAGAGGAACAAGAGAGATCTGAGGCTGAAATGAGAAACAATGCCTACCAATCAGCTTATGCTAAAGCAGATGAGGCATCAAAATCACTGCGACTAGATCGAACTCTACAAACTAAAGTGGAGGAAGAGGAAAATCTAGTGTTTGCAGATGACGAAGAAGATCTTTATAAGTCATTAGAAAGAGCAAGGAAATTAGCTCTTAAAAAGCAAGAGGCAGAAGCATCTGGTCCTCTAGCAATTGCTCACCTTGCCTCCACCACTTTAAGCAGTCAAATTGCAGATGATAAAAACCCTGAAACTGGAGAGTCACATGAAAACAAACTTGTGTTCACCGAGATGGAAGAGTTTGTCTCAGCTATTCAGCTTGCTGAAGGTATTTTTTTCTTAGTGTTTTTTTTTTTGTTTCATAAAATATCACCAAAAAAAAACAAGAAGTTTCTGACAGCAATCTATGTTGCATTGGGTTTGCTATAGCACAACAGTATGCAGACCAGACAATCTTGCATATATTATGTTTAGCTGCACAACCATTTATGGCCATTCAAGGTTTTATGCTAGCTCTTAACTCTCTATGAGGAATGCTGACATGCTACTGCTCTATTCACCTATAATGTGATCCTTTCCCATCCATTTTATTGCATAATTATTGTCAAATGTGAATCTGACCCGTTATGATGCTTGAGATGGGCTAGAATCCTAAATCTTCTGCTTTAGTTTTTGGATACTATATATCTTGGTCACTGATTTTTCTGTTGCCATTGCTTTTTTTGATACCTGAAGTAAGGTGACCATTGCTTGTATTAGAAAATTTAACAGGGTGCTTTTGCTATTTCAGAAGTTCACAAGCCTGACAACGAAGATGTTTTCATGGACGAAGATGAACCACCAAGAGTTTCTGATGAAGAACAAAAGGATGAGGCTGGTGGATGGATGGAAGTTCCAGACAACAGTAAAGATGAAAATCCTGTCAATGAGGATGAGGAGATAGTTCCTGATGAAACCATACATGAGGTTGCTGTTGGGAAAGGATTATCTGGTGCACTGAAGTTGCTTAAAGAGCGAGGTACACTTAAAGAAAGTATTGACTGGGGTGGCAGAAATATGGACAAGAAAAAGAGCAAGCTTGTTGGTATCGTAGATGATGATGTTGGTACTAATAATGATAATAAGTTCAAGGATATCCGCATCGAGAGGACAGATGAATTTGGGCGAATTGTAAGGACTTCACTTGATCATCCGTTTACTTTGCACTTACTGTTGTGTTAGAATTCCTTAATTTTATTGTACTTTTTTTACCATTATGCACCTGGTGCGGAGATGGGACCTCCATATGAGCAGGTCCATTAAAGGAGAGTTGTAGGCCAAATTTTTATGGCATATAATTGTGTTTTGATTAATTCATTGGAGGCTTGGAGCGACCATTTTATTAGCCTACCCTATAGTCATTGCAAGATGTTAGGTTTATACCTTGGAATTTGTGCCTCACAGACTGACTTTGAGTCTCTGGGTGCTGATGAGTGAGCAATGGCACTGGTTTGGGGTGTGTTTCAGAGCTGTTACTGTGCCAGTTGGTTGGTGTTTTTTTTTTCTTCTGGTTTGGGGGTGGGGGTGGGGTTCAAGTTAATTGCTTAAGAGGTTTTAGACAATAGGACTGCTTGTTTCATAAACTCATCTGTTTTGATGTCCAAAATTCAGAGAAGTGAAAGATTTATTTATGCATCTGGTTATTAAATATAAATTAGTCAAAGACTCTGGACTTTTGTAGTGACCTTGTACACTCGTAGAGTTTCTCTGAGGCAGCGTTCTTCAGTCCTACGATGCTCTACTTTCTATGTGTGAACATGTGTGGCTGATGTAGATTGCAGCTAAAGTTTTTATATGCTGACTCTGATTATCTAGCTATCTGTTTACTATTTTATGTTGTTTCCTTATATTTAACAGATGACTCCGAAGGAAGCCTTTCGAATGATTTCTCATAAATTCCATGGGAAGGGGCCTGGCAAAATGAAGCAAGAAAAGAGAATGAAACAATACCAGGAAGAATTGAAGTTGAAGCAAATGAAAAATTCAGATACACCATCACTGTCTGTGGAGCGGATGAGGGGAGCTCAAGCTCAATTAAAGACACCTTACCTTGTCCTCAGTGGTCATGTTAAACCAGGGTAAGATTTACATGTCCATTTTATATGTCAAAGATAAGCTGTTACTAATGAAAGGCGAGGGATATAGTTTGAAGAAGAAAAATGCTAATCATCAAGCACAAGTTGTTCTCCTATAAACAATTGATAAGAGTATTAACATGTTTTTGTTGATATATAATGCAGCTTTAGCAGCTATTCAATTGAGTCTTTATGATTATTTGCATTTTGCAGTGATAAGTTCATAGACTTGAAAAGATTTCTCACTTTGCAGTTGGTTTAAATGTACTTAACCACTGTATTTTTGATGAATTCTTGGTTCATCATGCCTTGATACATTTCAAAATAAGACTTACTAGTTTCAGAAAGTTAAGGATTATAGAATATCATTTCTTCTGCATTTATCTTTCTGTATGACTGTATCACTACAGTTATCTTATTCACCTTTCTTTATGAATTTCATTTGCAGGCAAACCAGTGATCCTAGAAGTGGCTTCGCAACTGTTGAGAAGGATTTCCCAGGAGGCTTAACACCCATGCTCGGTGATAAAAAGGTCAGTCAGATTCATATATTGTTCTGCACTGGCATGGTTAGAATGATATTCAAAAAGTATGCTTCGCGCATGTTTCACTGTGCTGTGGATACCTCATGCTAGTTGCAAAAAACGACCTGATTTCTTGTACAATTTGTAGTGGTTGTGGTTTGTACCCAAGTTGAGAACTGTTGGATGTGAATACTAATTAGTAGTACCAGACATTGGTTCCTTTGGAAATTTTCTAGTGTCAGTAGGTTTTTTCACTTTTTAGGAATTTTTTCTTTCCTTTCTGGCAGAACCATTAACGTTCACCTCATCCTATCATCACAGCGGTTTTCAAGCAGCACCCATTTAGCATTACTCATGTCCTGCGTGATCATCTCTCTCTCTCTCTCTCTCTCTCTCTCTCACACACACACACACACACACACACCCACACCCACTCACACGCACACATACTGTCATTGAAAGGAAATGAAGTGCATTTTGGGACAGTTGAATACGTGTGTGCTGGGAATTGTTGGACTCTTTCATAATGCAATAGTGAGTACTATGATTTGCTTTAGAAGCATGCATCCCTGGAAGGACTTTCTCTTCTTCATTCCCCTCCCCCATTCCATCTGATTCTCTGTGCCATTTCTACTGTTGCTGTTGCTGTTTCTTGAAATTTATCGAGCCAAAACTATTCTTTATCCCAAATGTTTTCCTGGATACCACCAACCCTGGTATCTTAAAATCATCCATAAATTCTTACATTTTCTTGCTTCCTAAAAACTCCTGAAACCAAAATCTCGGATCCCAGCAAGCAAGCAACCGCTTTTCTGTCTTTAAACCTCAGCTTAGACAACTTCAATTTAATCCATGACCTTAACTCATTCACCATGACTCCTGTGTTACTATGTCCGAACCTACCACCACAAGGGCTTATTTCCTATGGCAGTTTGGATGTTCCTATTTCAAGAAACGATTTTACTTTGATAAGAAAGTTGTGTGCTCAGGTTCAACACATGTTGAGTGTCTTTCAGAATGGTCCTGGATAGGTTACTTGGACAATCTACAACTCTCACGCACCTTTTCTTTTACCTTCCCTTGGGGGAAAGGGCTTTCTGACTTTAGCACCCTTGCATTTTTATTGCACAATGTCCGCCTGCCTGCTAATATATGGTTTTGTTTTTTTTCCTCCCAGGTTGAGCACTTCTTGGGGATAAAGCGCAAGCCTGAGACTGGATTCTCTGGTGCACCAAAGAAGCCTAAAATTTGAAAGTCTAGTTGAAATTTTCAGCTGGCATACATACACATACGAGCTCAGAAGGCGTCCTGAAAAATTGCCAGCACATTATTCAGCTTGACCCTAAAAGGGCAGCATTTCTGAAAGGGATATTTTTCTATTTGCTTTGGTGGTACGGTTTATAAATTTTTTAAAAATGACGAGACTGATTGTCTAATTTCTTGTGAGGATGAATGTTGAATGCTTGATGGAGAATCTAAATGAAGATTTTCGAACAGTTTCACATGTATGATTATCATGCTTAGGTAGAGCATGCTGCTTCTGTCAGTCTCATCTATGCTGGTTTTTTGAAAATCCAGATATATAAAGTATAATAAGATTGCCATCTGCCTGAAGCAAGTTTGTGGTGATTTAGAAACCCTGCATGACGGGGTAAGAAATAGGAGAGCTTGTCTTGTACAAGGTAAGCAAACTAGCTGTGACTTGTGTTGCCCAGAATTCTATTTTATAAAGAGGGCATTAAGATGGGATTTATTTCTCTTTGGATATTGAGTTTCGTACACGTTTCAACGTAATATAATTAATTAAAAAAACTAAAACATCTAGTGATTTTAATGTGGAGTGACACGTGATTCATTGATGTTTGCAATAGTATTTGAGATGATTGTAATAGTATTTGAGATTGGACTTGATTTGTTACAATTTCAAACTAAAGTTTGATATTGAGTCAACTTTTTATTTGAAAAAATAAAATTTAGTCTTATTTACTCAAAATAATTGAAGCTGAAACTTGAAGATCAAATTTAAAACTGAAAAAAAACTCAACATCTTTTTTTCATGGTGCTTTAGGAGTGCTTTTAATTATTTTAGTCTCTAGGGTTTTTGTTTATTTTAATTTTGGTGGTTTTCATGTTTTTGTTCAAAATTTCATTATGTTCATGATTGGCCCCTAGATTTAAAAGAAAAGAGGGAGGGTCACAAGAAAACATGAAAGGAGAGAAAAAAATGATCGAATGATCACAATTCAACGATCAAAAAACCTTTTTTTGATATTAATAAGTTTAATTTAATTAAAAGAGTTTTATTATGGTGTTTTAACCCTCCATCTTGATAGAAAAAGTTGGGTTTGATAATGTTTTTTAAATCAAATTGATTTTTTTTTTTGAAATTATTAATGAGTTTATTAAGGTCTATAAGATTTATATATATATATATATATTTGGATGAAAATAGATTTACAATGAGTTTTTTAGATAAAAAATGTCATTTTAAAAAAAAAATAATGAGCATCACACATCCGTTTTGAGATTAGCTTTGTAGGCCCGTGCACGCTTGATCTTATTTTATATGGGCTGGGCCGAAACATTTAGGTTTTGTATATAAATGCCTTAGATTTTTGTTTATCTTGATTTAAATTCATTTAAATTAAATGATTTAAAATATATTTAGAAAAATATTTTATCATATACCGGTTCACTTTTTACCTTGAAGCAATAAACCTCGAAACCAAACCAGTGATGTAATACATCTTGTGATTCAATATTCACGTACAACTTCCGACGCAATCCACAAAATGAAAATCAATGAAAAGCAAGAATATTTTAGTTCGAATCCTTAAAATTGATTTCATTAACCTACCACTAAGCTATCAAAATTATAAAATACTTGAAGAGTTTCTTGCTCGTGTTAGTAGTAAATGCATATAGATGTTGATCAATCAAGCTGGAAGATTTGTTGAAGTTGCTGTAGTTGCCCAAGCTACTCTCTAGGTGCCAAGTTCAAATTTTGTGACTTCGTTACCATGGTAGTCATAGATGGTGTTTCATAGCTGGTGGTAGTCCTCCTCATATCTGAGTTCCCACCTGATGAGATTGGCATTGAGGGACCCCTAGTTGCAGCCCTTTGCCATGAGTGAGAACTCATTCCCGAAAGAACATATGCACGCCCAGAGCGTTCATATAATTCCCTGGTTTCCATTCTCTTCCTGGTTTCTTTCAACTCAGCTTCTAGCTGATTACATAGATCATCTCCTGCTTGGGCAGAAGCTGTAGATAGAAGAGTGGATAGTTGCTCTGCCAGAAGAGCCTGTGCACCCTTTAAATCTCCCATTTCAGCCATCCTTTGTGTCTTGGCAATAGTTTCTGTCACTAGCAAACGATTTCTTTGCCTATCAACCTCCAAACACGGTACCCAATCAGTAGAAGATAAAAACTGAGGTCGTCGTATCTCAACTCTCTCACCTTCTACTTCGACTGTATCCGTCGACACCGAATCTTTCTGAAAGCCTGAAACATCCACCAATGGCATGTTTTCCAACATTTCCTCACCATCAACAGCTGGAAATACAGGAATTGAGAGGAACACTAAAAACTCCTTCTCCTCTTCTGCATATAAATCTCCGATATCAATCGTAGCTTGGTGTCCCTGATCAAAAATTTTATTCTTGTGTCTCCCAGAAGGGGTCGACAAAATCTGCACTCCTGGTGATGCTGACCTAACTTTGAGTTGAACGTCCCGGGCCACAATACTTGTAAGACCGCCAATGCATCTTGCAAAAGCATCTTGTAAAATGTCAATGGACTCAATGAAGGAAAATGTGCCGCCGGATACATCAGATATAGCATGCATTGCAGCAGAATCATGATCCAATCCAAACCCGAATGTGTGAATTGGGAAAGTTGGCTGCCGAGACTCCTCTCCAGATGCATTATTGCTAGGAAAAATCAACTTTAGATATTCCAATCTATTATGTGTACTGTGACTTTGTGTATCACAACCATCAGATAAAAGGATAATGCTTGCAACTGAATTATGTTGACGCCGTTCTTCCAGAACCCGAACCCCTTTCCTGAGCCCTGCAACAATATTAGTTCCACCAGTTGCAGAAAGAGAGTTTACAACACTTATGGCATCTTCACGGCCACTTCCAGACATTGTTCTAAGTGGTAAGATTCTTCGAGCTGATGAAGAGAAAGTCACAATCGAAAGTCGATCTGAAGGGCCTAAGTTTTGTATGATAAAGTTGACAGCACGCTTGAGAAGTATCAGCTTGCCTGCCATGCTACCACTAACATCCAACACATTTACAATATCAATTGGTGCACGGTGATGAGGTAGAGTATTATCAAGCGGAGGAGCGAGAACACGGACAAGAACACCAAACTTAGAGAAAGATTCCGAAGCAGAAACAGCAGGATACTCTGGTAAAGTCTTCACAGTTATAGCATGGGGTCGAGATGAAGAGGGTTGACCTTGAGAAACATCTGGGACTAGTTCATCGTCTGAGAAGTGATCCGGCTCAATATGAACTGGAGATGCATTAGGTACATAAGCATGCAATGAACCACTACGTTGAAAACTGGGGACATTTTTTGGCGCTTGAAAAGGCACATCTTTCCATTTGGAGCGGCAAACAGGGCATCTGAGATTACCATGCTTGACATTGTCAGCAATGCAATTGAAGTGGAAAGGGTGAGAACACTCAGCATAAAAGATGGCTTGGCCTTGCCCTTTTTTCAAACTCGTCAAGCAAATGGCACATTTTTTCTGTGATAATGAGCAAAATTATAGGAAAAGTCAAAAAGTAAAAATCTCAGCAAATTTAACAGCATGAATTCTATTAAGCCAATGTAGACCATCAAATCAAATGAATGCCAATTTTTGTTTTATCAGCACAAGTTCCTCAATTTTGATTATGTAATATCCGACTAACCAAGGAACAATTTGTTTGTTTGTTTTTTTCACAATATCCTTCTACCTTCACCATGTCAAGAACATTGATGACTATTTAAAGATGTTCAGAACCAAAAGCCAAGTAGGCAATCAAGTTTATGGCATTTCAAAATCACAATCAAGATTCAAAAGGCTCATAAAAGCATTCATCTATGAGCCAATGGAGACCTTCTATACCTATACTATGAATTTCAAGTTTCTCATTAATTAAGCATCAATGGATTTAACTAAAAGCAAGCTAGGCTAAGCATCTCAAGCCTCAACCACTTGGAAACAAAAGTATAACTTTATTAAATTACCTCTAAACTTTTGACTTAAAAGACAATCATGAAACACGCAGGACATTATTGTGTTGATCTGACTTTTCAACCAAAAACTTGCAAAGCTAACACAATATTCGATTTCATTAATGTATTCCTATTGTACACAAAACAAAAATGGTTCCTTTCAAGCTTCAAAAACGCAACAATAGCATGCTTCTCAAAAAGTCAAGCCTTAAAGACAACCATTTTAACCTTGACGTCCCCACTTGACCCCAAACCATAAACATTACCATGTGCCACTGTCCTGATTTTCATGCTGTTAATAAAACAACAATTTACTCTCTAATTACTTAGTTAGGTTTGTGATCTTAGTAAACACTCTCCTAATTTTCATGCAGTTAATAAAACAACAATTTACTCTCTAATTACTTAGTTAGGTTTGTGATCTTAGTAAACAGCGCATTCAATTAAATCATTGACTTTGTGAAGCTTCCAAGCACCACAATCAAAATAATTAAATACAAATTTCAACTACCCCGAGCAGCTGGTACTTCAATGTTATTCCAATGGTCCATTTACTGCATCACATGAGAAACGTGATCTTCTAAGCAAGCTTCACCCACTCTTACCAAAACACCCCTACTCAGACCAGGAAAAAAACTTAAAACACTAGAGAAACACAAGGGCATCGTCGTCAGACTTCAAACTCAGCTATGGATGCCGAACTCACAAAAATACCAAGTCACAAAACTCAGTTTTTACGCGGCAAGTAAAAAGAGAAAAACTCCGGTCACCGGGCAGTTAAAAAAATAAATCACAGTATTATGTCAACGCTAACAAAAGCAAAAACGAGAGGGAGAGAGGGGATGATTACTGGAGAAGAGTGGAGACTGAAGCTACGCGAGAGACGAGAACTGAACGAGGATGATGATGATATTGTTGGAAGTAGTGGAGGAGTAGCGGTGGCGACGCGGGGATTTTCGGTGGTGGCAGTTGTGTGGTTGGTGGGGGACCTGGGGGTGGAGAGGAATGAGAGCTTTGACTTGAGGGACTTTTTGAGTTTGCGCCATGCGTTAGAGGCCATTGTGCCTGGTTCAGACTAAGGGCAAAACAGTTTAATAGGGAGGGAGGGAGAGAAAATGTTAGGTTTATTAGCATGAAAAAAAAGAAAAAGGAAGGAAAAGATTGGAAGGACAAGAGATTTTCGCAAATCAAAAGGGATATTTTCATGGCAAAAGTCAAATTATTAATATATAACATTTAAAATAGTTTAATTTAGCTTTTTTTTCCTTTTATGTTACTCAAATAAAAATAATAATTTAAGAAGCCATTTTGTATTTTATATGGAATAAAAAAAATTAGAAAAAGAAAGTTAAGAATTTCCTTTTATTTTATTGTTTTTCTCACAAAAAAAAATACAAGAATGCCTATTTATTTTGACAAAAATAATTTTAACATATATAAATATTCTCTTAAAGACTCAAAATTAATAAATTAGAGCTATTTTGATAATATGTTTTTTGATTTTTCATACAGCTCTCCTTTGGACTCCTAATTAACATCAGTTTAGTCAAAACCATCTTATTTATGCTGATTGTATTTACGGTCTGTTTGGCACTGATTATTCTTCTCTCCTTTTTCTTTGTTTTTTTCCATTTTTAAATGTCAACATCTTATGCTTTGTTTCAATCCTTCAATTCGTTTGGACCACCTATGCTGTATAGATAGAAGCGAGATTCACAATATATGAGAGTTACAGATTAAAGGTATGTTTCTTTGGTTTAAAATATTTTATAAGAAAATATTTTATAGATTATTTTATACTTATTTCTTGTAAAATATTTTACGAGTAATTCTTAAACTTAATTCATTTACTGAAAATATTTGTAACTCGTTAAGTTTTATAAAATATTTTTTAAATAGTAATCTATTTACAATATCATTTCACTATTTTAATCATCATCTCCATTTCATCACCACTACCACCTCACTAACAACTCATATATTATCACCGTCATGTCACCACCACCTCGCCCTCTTTCTCTTTATCCATCACCATCTAACAACCACTGTCACCTTTATTATCATGTCACCACCTTCGTCACCTTCATTGCCATGTCACCACCTTCTCTTTGTCCACAATCACCGCAATTTCTCCATCTTTATTGGAGTTTCATTACAACCACCACCTTCATGTCACCATCATCGCCATCACTATCTCTTTTTTTTATCATTGTCATCTTACCATTATAGTTGCTCTGTCACCACCATCATCTCACCACCACTACCATTAAAAATATTTACATATAAAATATTTTATAAAAAAATATTTTCCACGAAACAAATGAACCTTAAAAGCTATTGTTCTTTTTTTAAAAGAAAAGGAGATGATTTCAATTCTAATTTGATTTAGAAAAATTGATATGGAGGGAAATAATGCAAGTAAAAAAGCGTGGTGATTAAAATCTTTAAAATGGATGTAGAAAATGTTGGAAAGATAAAAGGAAAAAAAAGAAAAGAAACAAGAAACAAAATAGTATTGCTATGTGATAATCCAAGTCCAATGAACCTTATGGTTTTGAAAACATTGAATAATGAAGTGAGTAGACTTGTAGATATAAATCATTGCACACACGTGTGTGGATATTTTCTTTGTTCAACTAGGCTCTTTATTTATTCATTTGTTTTTGGAAAGAAAATTACATAATTTTATTCTAATTACATTTTTCATACCCGAATTAATTAGAGCTATCGCAATTAACAACTAAATAAGATTATTTACACGGTTGATTGAGCCTTCCATCCTTGACTCGGTTTATTTCTATGTAATTTTGATTACTGGATTGATTACAATCCGTGCTAAATCATATATGTAAACAACTTGCTATAGTAACCATATTTTGATAGAGTACTATTGATCTTATTTGATTTTTTTTCTGAATTTATTTCCTCACAATTTAAACTATTAAATTCATATTGAATTTACTATCATCAATGGAGTGTTGGTCTAGCAGTTAAGGCACTGTTATATTCCTATAAGCAGAGGCGGAGGTATGTTGAGGGCTAGGCTGAGCTTTAGCCCAGGTCAAAATTTTATCAATAATTTTTTATTAGTTTTATGTTAAATTTTTTTTGTAATTCTTGATTGAGTTATCAAAAAATTCTGAAAATTTACGTGAAACCTTCTAATATGATGTTTTAGCTTGAGTTAAAATTTCAGAATTTTTTGAGAAATTCAGAAATTTGATAAAAAATCACAATTTGATTAATTTTACGTTATTGGGCGTAATTTTCAATCCGACCATCAGATTGAGCTGAAATTTTATGAGGGATCTTAAAATATATTGAATAAAATCTGGTTAAAATTTTAGGACGAACGGAGCTTGATAGTGCTAACAAAAAAAATCATCAAATAAAAGCAAAATGACTCATTAAGAGTAAAATGATTATTTTCCATTGAAAAATAAAACAAATCAGCTCTTTCTTTCTTTTATAAGTTGTCGACTGGGTAGAAGCATAATAGAAAAAGAAAGAAAAGAAAAGGTTAGAGAGAAATAGAGAAAAGTAAGGCAAAAACATAAAAAAAAATCCAAGAAAAAGAAAAGAAAAGTGAGAGAATAACTTTGTAAACTTACAAAGTCCAACTTAAAAAACACTAATATAAGAAAGAATCAAGTGAAGGAAGGAAGAATTGAGAGAGGGAAAAAATTTAATTACTTTGTTTTCCAGTTGACATGTGATTGTTATTTTATCCCGGTTGAGGGTTGTTACAATATCGATTCAGATTCGATTATAGATGAATTATATTTCATAAAATATCGAAGGATATAACTTTAATAGTGAGTTTATTTTTACTTTCACTTCAATTTTATGTACTTTTAAATTTATTTTTTTAATATTTTGGGTAGTGTATTTGAATTAAAACTTTACTATTAACTTTAAAAATTCATGTATATAAGTTAATAATTAATTTTAAAAAATATTTATATATTTATTTAATAGCCCAGGGCAGGAAAAATTCCTGGTTCCGCCCTTGTTTGTAAGGTTAAGAATACAAGTTCGATCTCCAGGAAGCACACTTATTGGGAGCGGCAGCCATGAATCTTAAACGGGACTAGTTTTATTCTTAAAAAAAATGTAAGAATATCCAAATAAGAAAAAAAATATTGAATTTAATATAAATCTTATTGGGAAGCACTTGTTCAATGCACGAGACGTTACGTTAGAAATCAAAGAAAATTCTTTTATGGTATTGACACATATTCATTGGGAGTTATTTGTGTCATTCTCAACTTGGTCCGTTGAATTAGAAAGCACTCCTGTTATATTAATACAATATTAATATTTAAGATAGCGTACGTATCTTGTGACAAAAAAAATATAGAAATAATAAAAATAGAAAAGATAAGACAAAGAATGAGATAGGGATAAAAATTCCCATTAATAATGCAAGTACATGTATAGATTTTCAACAATAAAAGAGGTAATTAACTTTCTTTTATTTTCTTATTCCTTTTCTTCCATTTAATTAAAAGAAATAAGTCATTAAAAATATCATAAGAATTAATTACAACGGGCCGACACATGGACCAGCACTATACGGCACGAACTCACATGGACATGGGCCTGGGCTTATGTTGGGCCAAAAAAGCAGTAGAATATGAGCTGGCATGATGACACGGTCCATTTTACAGCTCTAGGTAGTTTGTTGATTGATCTTCTTCTCATAGGCATATTTATAACCATTCTTGTGAATTTTATACATCGCCTAATATGTGAACTAATTCCTCTCTGTAGTACTCCGGGGATAAGATATATTATTTTTTACTGTTTAAAATAAAAATACGTGTCAATGTTATTTTTTTATTTTTCTAATAAATTCATGGAATTTTAAATTAATACATATACTTTCTATTTTTATTCATTCATTCATTCATTCATGTATCTAGTTAACATGTGCAGACACCGATTCCAAGGTACTTGATATAGAAAAATTTAGCCCAGGAAATTAAATAAGAAAACCCATATTACCCAATTGGGCACGGTGACATGTATTTTTTTTAAAAAATATAATGGACTAATATACAAAAAAG
>Ga0307517_10005288_pt1 | contig 19508 bp, 14 predicted proteins | sample 23_EM_MG_FD_194515 | JGI IMG/M metagenome (GOLD analysis project Ga0307517, IMG submission 194515) | Populus trichocarpa ectomycorrhiza microbial communities from riparian zone in the Pacific Northwest, United States - 23_EM | ecosystem: Host-associated > Plants > Roots > Unclassified | place... | reverse complement strand
ATCTTTTGATTCACAGTTAGATTTTTACTCAATTTACAAAAAATACATTAATAATACCTAAGTATCTATTCATTTGCATTAGAAAAAAAATTATTTGACTCACAGCGAGATGAATTGAATAGACACATTAATATTTTTTTTGTATTTATTGATACAAATAGTTTTTAATTTATTTAATTAAATGCACGAATATTTTTTTTATAATATGATTTTAAAAAACATTAAAAAAATCTGTATATTTATTTTTTATTGTAAAAGAAATATTACTCAACCAACCAACGATGAAGCGTGCCAAAAAAATCGAGCCTCAAACCGAGCCAAACCTAAAAAATCAAGCCAAAAACCGAGCAAAAAATGATGATTACAAATTAATGATACTCTCAGTGCTGGATTTTGTTAATTACTTTAGATTGACGGTTTGAGGCTGTTTTTTTGTGTTTTAAAAAAAAATCGTTATTATATTTTTAAATAACCCAAAAATAGCCCACTAGGACACACAGTCGAGTGCTTTGTTATCTTAATTTACGCACTTAAGTAAGATTTTATGAGAGGTTTGCAGGGAAAGAATTCATTCGTAGAATCCGAGCTACTTATGTTATCTGAAAGATGAAGTTAAGATGCTCTTTTAAGCTCAATCTGGGGAAAAAAAACATGTTTTCACGACAACACCTACCCAATTTGTTGTTCTCGTACACTTGGGTTTCTACCTTGTATGTTTCGAGGTTCAAGCCCTGTAACTGGATTATTCCATGCATTAATCGAATTATACAACACTAGACTAAATTAGCCTCCATATATAAAACGAGGCTCGCAAGTCGAATTGAGTAGTCTTTTTTTTTTTTTTTTAAACGAATCATCTTATATTAATGACCATTAAAAGACAAAAATAGGACCTCATATAGCAAGTTTCAATAAATTAAGAAAATGCCTTGTAACAATTTTGATTCCAAAAGAACACTGTTTTTGGATGATCTTGTTATTTGTTTAACTCATAATAATATATTTTGTGCGCGCGCGCGTGAGGTTTTATCCATTTTTCTTTATTTTTTATTATTTTTTTTCCTTATTATTCCCTAGGGTGGAGCTAGAATTTTATAAGTGGGTGTGCTAATTAATATGAAAAAAAAGGGTAAAAAAAACAAAAAGGTAAATTTGTAGTTATAAATTTATAATAAATGAAAGGTCATACGGATCGATGACACATAATTCAGGGAGATGCAAAATTCGGGTTTCTATGGCACAAGTCTCTAAGGATATGATTAAAAATATCAGGACAAAAATGTAAATTACAAGTAATTTTGCCCCCGCTGTCTGGGGCATAGCCTCCTCCGTGCTCGACCACTAGCATGGTTCATCTGGACTATACAACAAACCTGTTGTATGCCAACCCCACATTTTTGCTTTATTTATCCAGAGAAAATTTTGAATTATGAAAGTAAAGATTGATTCCACTGCAACGCTTCTCCCTATATATTGAAGGGCTTCCCAGACCAAATTAATCCTCCCAAAACAGACCAAAGATATATAGTGCGCCATGAAGAGTTTGCGTGGTAGTCTAAATGCCGTGGAGAACTATAAGCCTTACGTTGCAATGCTCTTTGTACAATTTGTGTATGCAGGCATGGCTTTGTTCTCCAAGGCTGCAATTTCTAAAGGGATGAATTCTCATGTCTTTGTCGTTTATCGCCAAGCTTTCGCCTCGGTTTCTTTGGCTCCATTAGCTTTCTTTCTTGAAAGGTCTTCTATATATGAACACTTTAATCTTGAATCACTCCCCCAGTTACTTCATAATTAATAAAATATAGCCTCCCAACTGATTCTTTTCTTTATTATTATTATTATTATTATTATTATTATTATTCATGGTCTTCTGCTGATTCTGCAGAAAGGAGGGTGCTCCCCTGTCGTGGAGCTTACTTTTCAAGATTTTTTTGGTTTCCTTGTGTGGGTATGGACTTCGTATTTTGGTTTCTAGCTATGAAGATTGTCTTATTTATCACTCTTGTATTACAAAATCTGCTTCCGATTACCACTAAGTCATGTATACAAAATTTTCAGAGTTACTATGAGCTTGAACCTCTACTATATTGCAATCAGCTATACCACTGCAACATTTGCTGCTGCAACTACTAACACAATTCCTGCCATTACATTTGTCATGGCAGCCTTATTGAGGTACCCTGTTTTCTATATCATAATTAGTCTTGTGTGCATAATTTAGCCAAACATAGATACAATAACATGTGATTTTTAAATATTTCAGGATGGAAAGCATTTCCATAAAACATTTGCATGGAATTGCCAAGGTGCTGGGTTCTGTTATATGTGTTTCTGGAGTGCTAGTGTTTGCTTTTGTTAAGGGGCCTCCCGTAAACTTTATGAATTGGTACCCATCCAATGATCACAAGCAAGTTCAGGATTCATCAAAAACTTGTTGCTCCAGAGAGGAGTGGATAAAAGGTTCTCTTATCATGATCTCAGCAAATACGCTTTGGTCTCTGTGGCTTGTTTTGCAGGTTAATTCTTGTTCATCCAACCTCTCAATCCTCTTATCATGATCTCCCTTTGGTCTCTTACTTCTCTGTTTTCTTCTTCTTTTCTTTTACGTACTTCACTCTGTTTATTTTTCTTCTCTGTTGTAACTCTTGGTGTTGTGGGCATTAGGGTCCCATTGTCAAGCAATATCCAGCAAAACTACGCCTTACCACTCTACAATGCGTGTTTAGCTGCATACAGTCAGCCTTTTGGGCCATTGCGGTAGAGAGGAACCCTTCAGCCTGGAAGCTCGGCTGGGATCTTAAACTTCTGTCGGTTGCCTACTGTGTACGTCTATTTCATCATCAAACTTAAAGACACGTGATCGTGGCAATTACAAAATGAAAAGGATAAAAAACATAAATTTAAATTTGTCTACGACCCTAAACATTCCATTTTTTCTCATCTTTCTTTTTACCAGACAGAACCATGTGGCATGCATACTAGAGGGCCTTGTGGTTCGATGTGTTCATACTATTGATACATGCTATTAATTAGATATGGTTAAAATCAAAATAACCTTGTCGTTAGTAATATTATTCGATTTGAAAACTGGGAAAACACTAGGCAATATTAATGATGCCCTAAACTTTAGAGATCCTGTGGTCCAATTTTTGTCAACTTCCTCCATTACAAAACATCTACTTCATAAGCAGTATGTTTCAATGTGCAACACAGTAAATATATAATTTTTAAGTTTTTTTACTAAAACCTAGAAAAACACTCTATGCTTTCATTTATGGTTGGAGTTGTTAGTTATAGCTAGGGTTATAAAGTATTTGTGTTAAGTAATACTCAAACACCTGGAAGTGTTTCTATGTTTATGGTTTTTGGCTTCTGACTTTCATTATAGTTTTAGAAGTAGCTTCTGAATTTTCACCAAATACCTTTTCAACACTTTTCTCATAATAATTGTCCGCCTTTTTTTTTTGCCTTCTCACCAGTTTCAAATATCCCACCTGATATGCTTCTAACTTTCTCCAACAATCTGCTCCAATTTGATAAAAATCTAAACCTGTCAAATCAGATCCTTTCTTCTCAGCTGCAAATATCCAATTACGTTATTTCGAAATGTAAAGTCGAAGAATTCTGCTCCAAATATGTCTGTGCAGTTTCCTCCTGAGCAATATCGGAATGTGTTTCTATCTCTGTTTTTCCTTTTTTTTTTTTTTTGAGAATAGAATGTCGCATTCAATCACCCATCATGGTGCAATATTTGGTGTGATGTCAATTGAAATATTGCTCCCAATCATATCATAAATGATGGTATATGCGCGTGTAAAAATGCGCTACGCACAAAAACCTGACTATTAAGTGAAAATGGCACAGGGTATAATTGTCACTGGAATTTCTTTCTGGCTGCAAGTATGGGTGATAGAGAAGAAAGGACCACTTTTCACATCAATGTTCACTCCGTTGGCACTGATTATAACAGCAATTTTCTCAGCATTCTTGTGGAAAGAAACCCTTCATTGGGGAAGGTCTAACCCTTTTACTTTTCTGGACACTATTATTTTTAGTTTTTTTATATAATCTAGAGACTATTTCCTTACCAAACAAATTAGTACAGGACACGATCAAAGTTTTTTATTATATGATTGTTACCCTCTCTCTCTTGCCCCCTTATTGGAGTGCAATGAGATCATATCGATTAGCCCGTGACAATTGACAAGGTCCTTGTTCTTTATGGCAGTGCTGGTGGGGATGTTTTGTTGATGGGTGGGCTTTATTGTGTATTATGGGGCAAGAAGAGAGAAGAAGATAGGAAAAGCGTAACAACAGATGAACAGAATACAGAAACTAAAGAGAAAATCACTCTGGAGTGCATTACAAGTCACTGAGTGATGGGATGTTCATGTTGCATGTGAATTTCAAGCATAGGATTCCCAGTTCCCACGGTGAGGTTTTGATCCAGAAACATCTGAATCCGAAAAGATCATCATCCCATTGGAGTTTCCCTTTATAAAGACCGAGTTTATGGCTTGTATACCGGTTTTTGTTTTTTCATTTTCTGTTTTTCGTTTCTTGCAATCATGCGTATATATTTTATTATGCTGAGAAAAGTAGCCCGTAATTCCGATGATTTTATTGGATCAGTGCCCAATTTCTAAAACAAATGAGGTTTTAAATAGGAAATGTTCACTTATCTCTGGAGTGGCCAATCCCTTGTCAAGTAATACAATGGCCAAGCCAAAAAAGGAGAGGCAGTCGGAGAAAAAGTTGCCAATGCGATGATGACTGAGAAAATCACGTTTGTAAAAGAGAGGAACAGTAATATTTTGGGCTGATTCCGAGATATGAATGTCCTTGATTATGGTTTCCACGTCCACCACCTATCCATAAGAGAGGGCAATGTCAAATACTATTCTCAGCTGATTTAATATATTGTTTTATAAAATATTTTTTATTTAAAAATATATTAAAATAATATTTTTTTACTTTTTAAAATTTATTTTTATATCATGTCAAAACAACATCACAACAAAATTTAATTTAAAATAAAAGGTTAAAAAAGTTATTTTTTTATTAAAAATACTTTTAAAATAAACAAACAAATAAAGTATTTATCTTTGCATGCAGGGAGGATTCGGATTTGTGTTGATGACATCCATCGGCTATGCACTTTTTGTGGTAAGATGATAGGATTGAAATAAATGTATATTAAGACTGTGGCCTCACGGACGGAGATTTTAGCCAGGAAACGTACTGATTTTCGTCAGGAGAAACTTTTCCGACCACATTTTGTCGAGAAAACTTCATTGTCTTGGTAGGATTCGTAGAAATTTTCCAACGAAATTAAATCTTTCGTCGGGAAAGCTGACTACCTTTTCTGATGATAATTCATCGCAAAACACAATGCCATCTCTGATGCCGGACTCCGATTACATATTTTCCGACAAAATTTTGTCATGAAAGCTTCTTTTACCGATTAACTTTCGTCATTAAAGCCTCCTTATTTAATTTTCCAACATAAATTCTTTGGAAAAGTGGACAGTAATTTTCAAATTATGTTTTTTTTACGAGAAATTAATAGTTTGTGGGACAAAATCTCATAAAAAAAAGAGTCTACCATGTTAAAAGAAAAAATTAAAGGCATTAATGGGGGCATTTTGTCCTCCCGCGAGCACTCTTTGTGTCCAATTATCTAAAATTTCAATATGGTGCTATAAAATAAAATTAGTAAAATATAATACTCTAAAAACAAATAAGTTTACTTTTATTAATATAGTTAGCAAAATTCTTACAAAAACATTATGTATCCAACGTAATGTAAGAGAGGAGAACCTAAAAGCAATTCAGCTTACCAAAAAGTTTGTCAACGGTTACCAAACTCCCATCTGCATTAGTCTTAACAATTTAGTCTTTAAACCTTCTTTGAAAACTAGAACTGAAGTCATTGTCTTTATCTACTCATTTACTGTATAAATTAAACAAGATCGATAGTCTCCAACTCTGGATCCCAGAGCCTTCATAATTGCTTGAAACCAGTATGCAGCCACCCAGAGGAAGTCCAGTTTTGCCCACTATCAGCAAATAATCCCATTTCCTGTCATTACTGGATATCAAATCTCTTAATCATAACAATAATCTGTGAATATCTCTCATATTTATTGTGTAAATATGTAAGTTGCTTGGATTTAATTACAGCTATTGTTAGTGGGGTTTTTTTTTCAAGGAAAAGAAAATTAAGAAAGTCGACTCGGGCGTGCTGGTCAATAACTATTTCAGTGCATTTCGACGCAATGTAGACCCCAAATGGCATGAATTTCAAAAACTCCATTAGGCATTCAAGAGCCATATAGACTTTTGGCAATTCGATAGCTACAAAGTACCAACACTTGTGCTCGATTCCAATAATCCATTCTTCTTAAATTATATATAGTGATTATAATTCAGATCTTCTATTAAACATATATTAAATGAATCTGGACCACCACCAATCACAGAACACTTTAAGTCAAGGCATCTCGCAACAACTCGAAGCACTCTATCATAAATCATCCTCGAGAGTTAAAATTCGTAGCCAAAACTGTCTTGTTCAGGATCGGAGATTTTAATATTTTAACCCTGTTTTTTTTTTTTTGATTTTTTCTCAGTAAGGCAAACTCTTCTTGCTAGCCAGCATTATTGGCACGCATCTTCTTGTGTATGTAGCAAGTCCCATGCCAGTGAAATTCTATGCTGAGAACTAGAAATGCAACCCCCGCAACTACTACATGTCTGCATGCATGTGGAGCTATATATCTTCACGCTGCAAGGACAAGACCGGGCTGCAAGGTTTGAAGACATAGCATCATTAAATTGATCAATTCCGAAGTACGAAAAGATACATAAACGTGTAATTGACAAGCAAGTGCCATAAGCATGCTTTGTTTCTTTCTTTCCTTAGCCTAACCACGACAATCACAAGTGAAAAAACGCAACTCGTCATAGCATTCAATATAGATATGATTAAAGGGCTTTTGTGCTCATTTTTTTTTTTTTTTTTATCTTCATTGATTGAAGAATGGCATGGAGAAATCTACAATCTTGACAGCCACACTTACTTTAACTCCAATGATAGTTTAATAATTAATACCCCATCCACCGTCACTTGTGGGGTCATAATTAATATCACTAGCTCCTTCAAAGGCAAGATACAATCCACTTCCTTGCAATGAATAATGGTTGATTTCATGCATAGATTTCTACCACAAGATAACATAATTTTAGTTAAACTTCTATCCACTTGTCACTCGCTGTTCTCCAATCAACACCGCTTCTAAATATTTTTTTTGTCTCCCCTTCCTGGCATCGCATCTACCAAGTCACCTGCCAGTTTACCCATCATCTGTTTTATTTCCTTTTCTCGAATTAACTGCTGCCAAGTGTGAATATATTCCACGTGTCAGTCTTGTTGTAGATAAAATCGACCTAACCTGCAATCTATGACTTTTATGATAAGGTTCACGGATTTTTCTCAGAAATCATATGCAAAGCACTCGTGTTTATCGCATATCGTCATTGGTGTTAGTTTTTTAATCACCACTATCCAGTCTATAAATTCCCTCTGTCCTTTATTATCATTATCATTTAGTTGTCTGGCCAAATCTATAATTACAACTGTTCATGTGATATCACAAAGAGTAAGTTGCCTTATAAGGGTCGCTGGGGCGACCCCACTTGACACCTCCACCTTATTTTCTTCATAAATCATAAATAATCTGTGTGATTAAAACAGGCTTCCATAATCATCAACTTATTTTCTTCAGTCAAGGGCATTGGAAATGAGACAGACTCAAAATACAAAAACATTTCTTCTGTTATTTTACTCCAAGTCCCCAGATTTTGTTAGGATCTTGATCCTGTTAAGACAAAAGTGGCCCCTCGAATTAATCAAGTCGCGATAGCATGGCATGCTTTTGCACTGTATAAAAAAGTCAGATAATTCACTGCTTCGTTTTTTTTTGTCTCTATATAGTTGACGCGCATTCATCTTGGCAAGGAAAATAACTAGCAAATCTTACAGCAATTCGCTTGATTGATCATCTCGCTAGTACAAGTTCTTGTCTGGTTTATTATTCTTATTTCTGCCAAATAAAAAAACCTTTTTCTCCTTTTTTTTAAAATGACAGAAATAAAATATGATTTCAGCCGACTCTGGTTTTCCTACTGGCCAGTGATAGTACTAGCGTGCAGAATTAATGTATTTGGTTTAATTTTTTTTCCTAACAATACCAAGTTTCTGATGTCGTTGCGGGTAAAACATTGCTGCTATTGCAGGTACAGATTAATAAGAGATCTTATAATAGTGACCGGTATATATAAGATCTCAACGCAATCTGCAGCCTATCATTTGGCCGGCGATTTAAAGGGGTCCATCAGTGACATTACTGATTATTTAAGTATTGCAAGTTTGTGTTCGTGAAGGGATCTTTTTTCTCAGCACAGAATCTTTTATTATATATGGATAAGATAGAGGCATGTTTATACAAAACCATGACATGACATTAAGAGTAACTGCATACTTATTTTTACATTTTAAAAGTAATTTTAAAAAGATTAGAATTTTTTTATTTTAAATTAATATTTTTTTAGTATCTTTATATTATTTTGATATATTAATGTTAAAAATAATTTTTAAAAAAATATATATTATTTTGATATATTTCTGAGCGAAAAATACTTTAAAAAGTAATTACTACCATATTTCCAAACACCCTCTAAATATAATTTTGTTTTTGAAAATATAGACATTGAATTCATATTTTTTTAATATTTTTTAATAATTTTAATGTATTAATATAAAAAAAATATCTTAATATATCTTAAAAATTACACATTAAAACTTCCTGGTATTCATAAATTCTTTTTGCACTCGGAGATTTGCTGTATATATATTACTAACTTTCCTAGCAATCTCAAGTAGAGAAATGGTAACCCCCTCTCTTTTTTCTCCTTTTCCTGTATGCATTTTCTCATGTAAAATAAGAATCAATAAGTATTCTTGAAACAAGGTAATTTATCATTAGTTTCTTCCAGTTCAGCTATATAAAATGACGGGTAATCTTTTATACCAATCCGAATTCACCATAATATGCATACGATATATATCACAGTAAAAGAAAAACCTTAAACAACATCGATAGAGTTGTTAATCTAGAGTATTTTTCTGCTATAACATAGGTGAAACAAGCTAAAATCAAGCCGGGAATAAAACAAATATCAAGGCATGGATTTTGATAGTTGCGTAGGGGGTAAAATATACTTGCCATGACTGTATCAAGACTCAAAAGCAAAACAAATGTGTTCACACTTCAGATGTAAAAAGATTCTAGTTTTCATCGGATCCGTCATCTCCAAGATCCCAACACTCTCCAAGTCAAAAAAGGCAGCCACAAATGTCAATGGTTTGCCTTCAATGTGTTCATAACGGACGGGACTGGTTTGTTCTGGAACAAATAATTAGAATCCGAATTCTTCAACGATGTATTTCCTGCTAATTAGGTTTGTTTGAAAAAAGAAAAGAAACTCTCAGAAAAAAACGAACGCTCACCAAAGACGTTCAGGCATTGAAAGCATAGCTGCAAATAAAATCCTTACGAGAGTTTACGTTACAGGGTACCGTTCTCCCGGGTTCCAAACTCCCAACCATGTCTCAAGAGCTAATATATATATATATATATATGTATTCTAGGATTATGAGCCAAAATAATTATTACTCTTCTTTTTCCTTCTTTTTTTTGTAGCAAGCAAGCAAAATAAATAAAAAATCAAGCATAGCTTGCAAATAATACAAATAAAAAAATATATAATCTACGCATACAGGTTTTGCAATAACTACATTAATACGTCTATAAAACTTGCAACCATTCTCATTCTCAAAGACAATTATTTATTTCATATAAACATGATTGTATTTTATTTTCAAGTTTCTATGTTTCAAATGCTTAGATTTTTTTAGTTGTAAGAAAATAAAATCAAATAAAAAAAGATATATATATTTTAATAATTCTCCCGTCGCTTTATCTTTCATTTTCTAAACTAGTGATTTATTTGTTATTCATTATTTTAAACACCAAGCATGATGAACAAGAACTGGATAAAGCAAGTGACATCCATGCCTTATCCCTCTGTTCATCATATAAAAATATTTTCAAAGCACATATAAAGAAATATAATAACATGGTTAAATTTCATTGATATTTCATCTGGGCCGCATTGACCAAGACATCAGCACATGAATCTAATCAACATCCTTAAACAAATACAGGGACGAAGGAATAGATTTGGTCGAAAGCTAAAGGTCAACTGTTATCGAGGACCAAAACTATAGTTTCGCAAAAGAAAAAAAGCCACAGCATTATACAAATAATATACAGAGCTAAATCAAATAAAGGTGCTCCTCAACATTCAACAACGAGGAAACATTATAAAAAGAATAGTGAAGCCAACTCTGTTTTTTACGCAAGTTCTTGTGAACTTCATTTAATCAAATTTCAGGTCCGCCCTAGAGAGAGAAACAAGATAGATGGAGAGAGAACGTGTTGTAAAGCGAAGGATCTGACACAGAAGTGGAAGAGCAGTGAGCTATCATGCTCCACAGCCTGCACTTCTACTTCTCTGTCTCCTTTTCTTCTCCAAGATCTGTTTCTTAGATTCGGAGATTTTTCTGTTTGTTTCTTGTTAAAGTCCCCAATAAAAGTCCAAATTCCGAGTCTTTGACAGGAATTATTAGGACCCATTTCCTCTTCCTGTCTTTATAGCTGGTGAAGGGTTGGGATAGTCAATTTTTTTTTTGCTGTGATTTTTTAACTTTTTAGGTTAGTGGATTGTTGAATTTTGAACTTTTTTTTTATGATTTAAACATTTGGAAATTTGGTGAAGGGGTGAGGTTAAAGGGTTGTTTCTGTTGCAGAGTTTGTGTGAAAAAGTCCTGATCTTTGCTGATCGGTGAAGATGAAGATGAAAAGTGGAAGAATGGATACTTGATTGTGGTATAAAAGGTTAGATTTTTTTTTTCAACTGAAATGTCTAGCGTCAGTTCAGACACGTTAGAATTTCAGTCCTATAATATTCATTTCATATTTATAAAACAAATTAAGACAAAAGGATGAAGCTAAGAAGTTAAAGACATCATTCCTCAGCGTATTGCAAAATATTCGATAAACTGATAAACTATAGTATTTTTTTTTCTATCATTTGTTTTTTAAGAATATTTTCTGTTTTTTTTTTCAGCAGATAAACTTTAGAAGCTTGGGTTGAGACTTGGTTCTTGTTGTAGATAATATCTAGAAGAACTTAACCAAGAAAAAATGGTTGAACTAAGCTTAAGACCCGGTTGAAGGGTTTTTTATATATATAAATATGGTGTTGGAGTTATGGTTCACTCTTTTCTTATAAGATTCTTTATTTGAAGAATTTTTCATAATGCAGAAGGTTAGAATATGAATTAATTGGAAAATGGGTTTGCTTCCTTTTTATGAGATTCTTAATGTGTGCAAGAGTGTCATGAATAGTAAATTAAATTCGAACCGATTGCAATTTTGATTTAAAGATTAGTTTAAAACCCGGAAAAGATGTCTGGTAGTTTAGGTGCTTTTGGTGAGTCTTTTCTTTTATAGGAATCTGCTTAACTTGCTTTGTGCTTTTCCCTTGTCTGTCTTCTTTTTCCATCCTTTTTTGGTGATATGCATTGCTGTTATAGCTGGAATGTAAAACAGTTTTTGTTGCTTTGCAGTTCTGCACGCGTGCTATGGTTTGTGGTCATTCATAGACTGGAGTGTAAATATATTTTATGCAACCACATTGAAGTGAATATTAACTTAAGTCTGCAAGTGTATTAGATAAAATGTCATTCCGAAGTATAGTTCGTGACATGAGGGATGGGTTTGGGAGTTTGTCAAGGCGGAGTTTTGAGGTGAGGCTGCCAGGTCATCTCAGAGGGAAATCTCATGGCTCAGCTTGTGAGTTGCAAGACCAGCCTGTGGTCATCCAGAATAGTCGTTGGGCTGGTCTTCCTCCTGAGTTACTACAGGATGTGATCAAGAGGTTGGAGGCTAGCGAGAGCACATGGCCATCTCGCAAGCATGTTGTTGCTTGTGCTTCCGTGTGCAGGGCTTGGAGGGAAATGTGTAAAGAAATTGTTAGAAGTCCAGAGTTCAGTGGGAAGATCACTTTCCCAGTTTCCCTAAAGCAGGTGAGATCCTTGCTTGCTTTTTTTTTTCCTGTCTATAATAAACTTTTGGGTTGAACTTCCATTCCATTATCTTTATCTCTTATCAATATTTGAAGAAATTTTTATAATGTTCAGTGCATGTAATAGGTTTCCATATCTGCAAGACGTTCACCTGAGCGTTAACTCGTGGATGTAAATATTTATTGGCATCAAGAAAGGATTTTGTATGTTTCAAAATGATAATTGATAAAATTCTCTTTTGTTATCCATTTACAGCCAGGGTCCAGGGATGGAACTATCCAGTGCTTCATAAAGAGGGACAAATCAAACTTAACTTACCATCTTTTCCTTTGCCTTAGCCCTGGTGAGCTTCTTTCACTGACATTTTCGCTGATTGTCACTTATTTTTGTAGGACCTGCTTTATTTCTAATGCCAATGTAAATGGATAATTTACTGTCTCCAGTTTCTTTTCATCAAAGTATTTCTCTGCTGTAATGCATAGCTCTGCTGTTTATTCTTCCTGAGAATGAATATTATGTTTCGTGCAGTTTTCCAAATTGACCAGCTAGAAGGATGGTTCTTTCTGTTTTTTAGTATTTTATTTTCTATATCGGGAAGAAACCGGCATGGTTGTTGCAAGTTTTATCAGCAATCCAAATGTTTTCTGATGTGCATTTGATGTCTACTCTCTCTCTCTCTCACACACACACACACACACACAGGCTCGCACTCACTGACACTCATATATACATGTCCAAGAGCTCACTGTAATTATGTGTTCAAGCACATTGTAAATCTTCTTAATTGAATGTTTGTGACAAAGTAATATCATTGTGTATTATCTCTGTTAAACGTGTCTTACATCTCTGAAAGTTTTTTATGGAATGACCAGTTGCTCTTATTTACGATGAGTTTGTGCATGTAACTCGCACTTTGATCTTTTGAAAAGGAAGTTTCTTATTGCCAAAAGATGCAATTAGGTCTTCCTGGGAAGCACATTTCTATCTTAATGGATACGAATGAGTTTGTTCCTTGAAATAGCTGTTCAACAAACTTCTTGTGAATCTCATATCTTTTGGAAGCTATGTCCACTGTGAATGCTGTTGTAAACATCCCTTTGAGCTTTCTTGGATAGTTTCTTTTTTCTTTTCTCTTTTACCAGTTATTTCATATTCAATCCAAGTTATCAGTTCCTAAAGATGATATTTTTCTACAGTTTTCCCAATTTTCTATATTGTCCTATACAATACGAATATGTTGGTGATTAGTGACATGCCTATGCAGCTTTGCTTGTTGAAAATGGGAAATTTCTTCTGTCTGCAAAACGCAAACGGAGAACTGCATGCACGGAGTATGTTATCTCTATGGATGCAGATAATGTATCAAGATCAAGTAGCACATATATTGGAAAACTGAGGTGAGAGTTGATTTCATGACCAATATTTACTTGCTGAAGTCCTGAACTTGGGACAATTTCCTTTTCTGACATGAAGACTGAATATACCTAAACATTTCATATGAGTGCCAATGAGCTGTAGCTCAGTTGGCACAAGTGTCCCCCTACCTTGGGAGATCTAGAGTTTGAACCTCTCCTTTGTAACTAAAAAAACAATTCATGGGTTCCAAGCTCTCTTCATTCAAGCATAGCAATCCCTCAAGAGCTGATATAGTATATCATTAATGACTACCTCTCATTATCTACTAGACAAGGTGTACTTGTTGCCCAGTCATGTGATCCAAACCTTTTTATATATATATATATATATATCTGAAAACTTTTCATTATTTTAATTGAAATATACTATGTGTTTATGTTATAGGAGTTAGTGTTTGTGTCCCGCATTCTAGCTGTGTGGACTAAATATTTATATGGTATTATAAAATTAGCAATGTCATTCTTCTGTCCTCGCATAAGTAACTGGAACTAGGTTACAAATTAGGGTGGTAGTTTTTATCTAGTCTGGTTAGAGCTCTGTTTCTTCATTTGAAGGTGTGATGCTTGTTTTCTCTTCTGATGCCAGAAGGATGTAATGGTGCTGGTGATGGTTTTTCATGTATCATTTACTGCTATAGCTTGGTCAATGATTTTCAAGATGAAGAGTTGTGAACTTGTACTGTTCTTAGGAGGTCATGGTAGTGTGTTTTTGATGGTTGATATTAATTGCGTGATGTGAGTCATATGCAAGGGCTTGTTAGGCATTCAAGGTGGTGTTTTTAACGCTTCCATTCTATGGATATCTTTATGGCGAGTTTTGCAATGACTGCACTGTTGGAACATTGATATGTGATTGCTGATGTCAGATGAACTTAGATGAGATAGTTGGTTTGCAATTTTTTGTTGTGTCAGAAGATGTGTTTGAGATGCTAATTGTTTTTGTTTCAGGTCAAATTTTTTGGGTACAAAGTTCATAATTTATGACACACAGCCTCCATACAACAATGCTCAGCTTGCACCACCTGGTCGAAGCCGCAGGTTCTACTCAAAGAAGGTTTCTCCAAAGGTCCCTACAGGCAGCTATAACATTGCTCAGGTTACATATGAGCTGAATGTGCTTGGCACCAGGGGTCCACGGAGGATGCACTGCACCATGCACTCAATCCCTGCGTTGTCCCTTGAGCCAGGTGGTTCTGTCCCAGGCCAGCCTGAGCTCCTCCCACGCTGCCTTGAAGACTCTTTTAGGAGCATTTCCTTTTCTAAATCAATTGACAATTCAACTGAGTTTAGCAGTTCACGTTTTTCTGACATTGTTGGTCCTCGAGAAGAAGATGAAGAGGGAAAGGAGAGACCACTTGTTCTCCGAAACAAGGCCCCAAGATGGCACGAACAGTTGCAGTGTTGGTGCCTGAATTTCCGTGGGAGAGTGACAGTTGCCTCAGTCAAGAATTTCCAGCTTATCGCTGCAACACAACCTGCTGCTGGTGCACCAACACCATCACAGCCTGCTCAGTCTGATCATGACAAGATCATTCTTCAATTTGGTAAGGTTGGCAAGGATATGTTCACCATGGATTACCGGTATCCTTTGTCTGCATTTCAGGCTTTTGCAATCTGCTTGAGCAGCTTTGACACTAAATTGGCTTGTGAATAAAAAAAGAAAATGGTATCAACTATAGAACATTTAATTGGTAAGGTATCTCTTTTAGGGCTTTCTAGGATGGTGGTTGTAGTTGTTGTATGCAGTCACTGTACACAAGTCCTAGTCGACTGGAAAGTGCAGAACGTCTGCTCTCATTGGAGGGGTCTTTCCTTTGTCACCCTTCTCTTTGTTTCAGTTGGATTGGTCTGCTTTGAATGATTCCATCATGTTTCTGTCTGCTATTGTTAAACTCTGTTGTAATATGACAAAAAAAATATGTTTGAACATGTCTAATCATCAAAGGAATTCGACTATCGAGGGCATGCATTCTGGGATGAGATGCTAGGGTATCTTGGTCACCCAAATTTATGTACTGCATTTATAATGGAATTAAATGAAGTTCCATGAATTAAAGCTCATCAATGCCCAGTACTGAAACACTGTTCTCCGCCAAATGAAACGAGCAGTTAGGGTTAGGCTAACATGGCCAGGCGACGAGCCAGATAGTGGCGTAGTGTACCAGCTCCGAGCAGCAGCTGCTTTTGTAAGGGCTGGCTGCTACCACCGCAAACTGCAGCTAGTAAATGATGGTTAAATTTGTCACTTGCCGGTGTCTTTCTTTGCCCGAACCAGGGTACGCGAGAACCACATCTGTACTTTCGGCTGCCTGCCAGCCTTTTTACCCATACTGTGCGGTGGCGACTGATATTCGTCCTGAAAACTCAAGTTAAATGGATGAGACTAGCAATTTGTCCCGGAAACGGACAACCTGCCTGCTTTTCTGCTATTGTAGCTTCACGGACATCCATTTGGCTGTACACGACGACAAATACCTAGCAGTTGAATAGATCAGTATGGTATGTTAAGCCTGGCAGGTCGAACTCGAGACCGAAATCCTGGCTCATGACAATTGACTTAATAAAACCTGGTTAATTTAGTTAATTTGATTTATGATTTGATTGACTCCCTAAATCTAATTATGACTCATATTAATATTAAAAAAATTATATAAAAGAGAAAAAACAAAATGAGGTCTTAATAAATAAGTTGATATAGTAATTCAATGATTCCAACTCTTTCAAATTAGTTTCTAAACCGAGTTTAACATGTTTACAACTATATTTTTAAACCAACCATAATTGGACTGCGGTTTTAATAAGCTTCCTGGTTCAAGACATTACAGACCATCAATATCATATATGTTAAAAAAAACTTGACATTCCGAGGATATATATATTTTCCATTTTAAACGAGCTTCAAGAATCTTCAGATCATCTCTATCAAAAACGGGGGGGCGGGGGGGTGGTTTAATCTTCAGATCATCATACTAAAATTGTTGGTTAAGGTTTGCAAGTAAAAATATGAAGATCGAAACAAAACACGATCCTGTTAGTAGTCATCGATTACTAGGTGGAGTCATATTTTTGTTATTCTTCGTGCTATCTTATATGAATTATTCAAACACTGGTAATTTTCCATGTCAGAGAGAAAAGGGAAGAACGGAGCTACATTTATATACGGTAGCCGTATCTTGACATTAATCTGAACCAGGACCACCATCGGCATGGTTAAAGCCCACTGGCTACACACCATTAGCCATTAGGCAATTAACAAGTGTCTATACAGCCTATTAGCTGAAGGAGTTGCGATGCCTTCCATTCCTATACGAAAAATGCCCTTTTGGGCGAGTGGCGTGGGTAGGGCTCGGTTTTTGTGGCTGATGGTCCAGTGTTTTTTTGTTATTTTGGTTATAGGGGCTTGCTTTTAATCTCTTTCACTCCCTCTCTATTATGATATCCTCATGATTGAATTCTGATCTGTATAAATATATGCATGATCCATGAGGATTCGGTCTCCTAGCTAGCCTGACTTAATTGTGCATGCATAGCTCAAGCCAATTGCGGCATCGACTTGTAAAGAAAAAAGTAAAAGAAAAGGAAAAGGAGCAATTACGGCATTGACTGTAACACAAAACTTAACCTTCAAGTACCCTTGGCTAGATAAACATACACGTTCCCATTTTATGGAAGATTTCACTCTTTCATTTCTTTCAGGAAAAGAAAAAAACACCATCATCGATCATCATTATTGTTATTATTGTTATATATCTTTTGCATGTGAATTATTATTAATTATACCAAAACTCAAAAGGGAAGAGAGGGAGGGAGGGAAAAGTGATCAAGAAACTAATGAAAAAAGAAAAGAGAAAACGGAGGCCGGGAGAAACTGAAACAAAGGAAAAGAGGATGTTTAATTTAACCTTAGTTTGTCAAACATGAGATGACAGTACTTTGTATAATAACAACAATGACTATAGGGCTTTATAATATGTGTCATTGCATGTCTTACATGGATGAAAACAAAAGGGAAAAAAGAAATTACATACCACACAAAGATATATATATATATATATATATATCCTTGCAAACACAGAAACACATGGTTCATCAGGAGTTGGGAATATCTAGTACTGTGAAATCAGCTCACCTGATTGATCTGAGAGCCAGGTAGCCCTGAGCCAACAACGCAGACAAAGAATCCAGAACACAACAAAAAAGACATCCTTGATTCTATAAACATTCACTGACTTCAAATTAAGAGCCATGGAGCCCGATACTTCAACTGATTGACAGATTCTGGGAAGTGAGCACGCATAACTTGCCATCATATATACATATACTTTTAAACTGAAGCGCGAATATTATTAGTACTCAATAGCTAGCTCTGCACTTCAGCTTTTGCAACAGGATTCTTACGGTGGCATATACATTCTCATCAAACTCTGTCTGTGCTCCCATGGACGACCTAGGTTTGGGCCACCCGTGACTATTATTGAGTCGGACATCAAATAGTTAGCCAGAGATGAGGATCGATCTGAAGGATCTCTCTCTCTCTCTCTCTCTCTCTCTCTCCAGCTATTTCTAGTTCACAGAGAATAAATGGACCCTCCCATATATAATAAATACATGCCCATCTCACGCATGCTATTATATACAATTACCACTGGATAGTGGCCCATGCTTCGCCACGGCCTATCCAAAAACTTTTCACCATTAAAAAAAATATCAAGTTGACACAAGTGTTCTCAAAGATGTAAAAACAAATAAAAACAGTAATTGTATAGTAATTAGACCGAGTTTAATGAACTTGTATAATTTCAATAATATAAAAAAATGTAATAATAATAAAGAAACTAACTGAAAAAATCAGCAAAAATTAAAAGTGAAAAAATGAACCCGAGTCCATCCTAGTTAACCCGTTGACCTCACAACCATGGGTATAAAATTGAGATAACCCCATAAAAAGAAAAGCAAATAAAAAAAAGCATCAAGACCAATTCTCAATAAATCAAATGTTGAATGATAAAATTAAAAAAAATCAAGTTTAATAAAAAACATAAAAAAAACTGAAGTCAACATGTGTTAATATTCAAAATTTGTGCTATGGTCTTGAGCCTGAAACTAACCCCATAAAAGACAAACCCTAAAAAATAATGAAGTAAAACTCTCAATCACGAAATAACTAGGGATGAAATTGGGAAAGAAAACACTATAAAAAAAAGATATAAAACAAAACAAATAGCAATAAAAAGAAATGATGATTAAATTTGACATAAAAATAAATCTAAAAATCAAATGTTGAGAGATTAAATTTAAAACAAAATTCAATTATGAAAAGGATAATAAAAAGGTGAAAATGAAAAAAAAAATAACCCAATTATAAAAAAAGTATAATAAATAAATAAATAAAAATTAAAATAATAAGGACCAAAATCGATATAAAAACTAAATGAAATCAAATGATGATAGACGAAATTGAAGAAATAAATTAATATATAAAAGATAAAAAAAAATTAACAATTAAAAAAATGATGATCAGATTGTATAAAAAAACGCAAATGAATGAAAACTTTTGTATTTTACCAAAAGAAAGAGAGAGAAAAAGGGGGCAGAAAAAAAGTTCATCGAAGCCACACCATTGGTCTGCTACTGACACACGCCCCGTCACTTATAAGATCTCGATGCGTCACTCCTAGCATCATTGTGGAAGGCAGTGTTTGACTATCAGAAAAGCCTGCATATGCCCTCTAAAAGACGGGAGCTCCTTCCACTTGTTGGAGCATGCAACCTTTTGGACGTAATTGCTTCTGAGTCTATTTGACAATTACAATAAAAAAAAATCATAATAAAATGATTAAAGTACCATTAGACACAAGTTCAAGAAAATAAAATTTTAA
>Ga0307517_10005287_pt1 | contig 19509 bp, 20 predicted proteins | sample 23_EM_MG_FD_194515 | JGI IMG/M metagenome (GOLD analysis project Ga0307517, IMG submission 194515) | Populus trichocarpa ectomycorrhiza microbial communities from riparian zone in the Pacific Northwest, United States - 23_EM | ecosystem: Host-associated > Plants > Roots > Unclassified | place... | reverse complement strand
AGGATTTAACCGAGGTTTATGAGGGTATGGATGACCCATACATCAACTGGAGTTTGATAATTTTGCCCCCCATCCCTCACATGCCTCATGAGGTATAGGGGGCAAATGTGTACTTTTGCTGATGTATGTCCAGGCCACCAGAACGTAAATAGACCAATCATACTGCTGAATAAAGAATTTCAGCTGTGGAATATACTGATAATAGCCCTTTGACTCCATTACAGTTTTAATAGTATTGAGGTTGCAGGCATATCTCATTTCTAGACACACCTCATCCCAGCTAAGTTGTAGGTTCTGGTATCATGTATGAGAAACATCTCTAAATAGAGTTTTCCAGCATTGTCAAAAATTGAGAAATAGCCAGACTGGTACTTATTTGAAAATGTGCTATTTTCTTGAGCCCGTTAGATTATCTATAGTTTACACAACTATCTGAGTACTTTTCTATACTAGTAGTTGTAATACAATTACTTTCCTTCAAGAACCAACAAAGTTAAGACCTCATGGATCACCCACCCACTGGATAAGGGAAACCTGAATCTGGAGACTATCATGATAGTTTAAGACTACAGGTTTCTGAAATAGAACTAGAGATAGTTCTTGGCAAATACAAGCAAGTCTTTTTTGTACTCTCTGAAGAGATAGTACCCACCCTCACTTTCGTGCAGAAAAGTAATTCATATAATAACTATTGCCTGTTATGACCTGTTACACTAAAGCAAATAATATAGGATTGTTACATTGCTATTTGCCAAACCATTAAACAATAAACTGATAAAAATAAGATCAAACAGTTGGAGATGAGTTTAAGTGTACTCAGTTGATCTGAGAGATATATCTATATTTATGAATCCCTTTTTTAACAAAATAGCAAAGCCATGTCAGGGACAACTGAAAAGGTATTTGGAGATTTAGACCAATTAGACATTTGCCCTGAAAAAGCTCTTCAACTGTCATGCATGGATTGTCAACAGGGTTGGAGGGGGGGGAAGATTGTCTGCAAGAAATGGATATTGATTAGTAGGATGTAAGAGTAATAAAGATATTGTAGAGAGGGAAAAAGCGTACAAATGTATCCAGAAAGGTTTCCTTGCCCACAATCCGGCCCATGTTTAGAGTAGCCTTTATTTCATTGAATATATTGATTTTATATAATTCAATAAACAGAATAACTTTCACAGCCCCAGCAAGACCCTTCAACTTACAATTGACAGTCATGTTCTAAATGAGCTTGTGACTCGCTCTATCTTGCTTCCAAGTCAGTTACTATTGTATTAACCTAGAGGTAGTAGCAAAGGCCCAGTGTCTTTTTTGAGCCTATGAAGGCATTAATAAAGATATTATATACTATTCAATTATTAGTATAGACAAGTGAGTATGACAGAGTAGAGTAAAAGAACATACTACTTAAGGTATCAAATATCAAGACAGAAGTGTTTGGAGTAAGGAGGCTGTATCCTATCCACAAATCAAACTCTCTTCTTATCAAGCTCACCACATTTTCATCGAGGTGACTCGCCATAACAATATGGAAGTACCTATCAGGGGAAATAAAGTGGATTCTATTCATAGTTATTATCTTCTTCCATGTACTTGTGATAGACAAGATAGGAGAATAAAGTATCTGAACTGTTAATTTAGGTTAACTATAACAAACACACTTCTGTTAGTAGTGTTTGCTGTCATCTCTAGAGGATTAGAAAAAATACAACCTATTTTGATAGAACTAGAGGCTCGTGTTTGAGCCCAGGTTATGAAGGTAAAGAGTAAAGCAGATGGAGAGTAGAGAGAGTTTATATTTTGCACCTAGAGAAGGTCATTGTTAAAGGACTGGGCCAATGCTCAATTGCCCATGTGTTGTATTACTTAGATGATTTAATGAAAAACCTATTTACATGTCCATTCAAGATCTCTTATATTGGCACGCCTCATATAACTCTAATCCTGATGACTCACACCTGTGAGCCCCATGGCCTTTATGACTAAGAGTGAGTCATAGCACAAGATCTATCAGTTGGCTTTATGAGTCAACAGTATAATATGCTATGATACTTACCAAATCAAAACTAATAAAACAAGTTAGGTACGCTAATGGGTCACATGTGTGAAATCTATGACTCATGATGTGAGTCATGTGCAAAAGTCATTATATCAATTGATGTTACCATTGTGATTTGTAAAACAATCAACCAATTATAGCATAATAATAACTTGCTACTCCCTAGTCATATAAGATAGTATGAGTTAAGCAATATCATCACATCAAATACAACAAGGAGGTAACTAATAACTCATTAGTCATGTGAAAATGAATTGACTTAGTCAAAATTCATGATATTAATACGCAAAATTAACCCTGTTTTGTATGAAAGTTTTTTCTTTTTTATAAACTTTCTCAATTTTGGCCATCTAGCTACTCTAAAGCATACGGTATTATGATATCATAAAATATTAATGAAATATATACAATTATGTCTTACCTATGGTAATATCCACAGTGTACAGGTAAAGCTGAGAATGCATATCAAGTAGAGAAATATATGATAATATCAATAGAAATATACATATGAAACATATTATAAAGAAAAAACAACTGTACATCTCTGTCTCATGAAAGCTTAGGAAATCACTGTCTTCTGTGGAGGGTGTATTAGGTATCAAGCTAGCAATATTTTACTCGACAGCTGATTACTCCACAACAACAGGGTAGATCTTGATTCTGTTGGCGGGATTGTTGAGTTTGGCACCAGCTACGCAACAGTATAAAATACATCTCTGTTGCACAAAATTCAGGAAGTTGCTGACCCTTGCAGGAGTTATCTTTATAAGTACCCTGGGGATCCCAGAATTTGATGCAGATTCGTCTACCACCGCTTGACCAATTCTGGATCTGATTGCGGGGGATTATCGGGCTTAACCCCAGCTACGCAATGGTATAAGGTATGTCTCTGTCCCATCAAAACTCAGGAAATTGCTGTCTTCTGTAGAGGGTATATTAGGTATCACTGAATGGTAACTTGAATGCTTTGACTCCGAGTCTATTCCACTTTTAACAATTCAGGGGCTGCAGACACATTTCATTTCTAAACACCTTTTATTCCAGCTAAGTCATAGGGTTCTGGCATCATGTGTGACAAGAGCTTTGAAATAGAGGTTTTCAGTATTGTCAAAAATTGGGGAACACTCAGATCATGCTTACCTGAAAGTGTTCTATTTTCTTGGGCCAATTGGTATATCTATTGAGTCAAAGAAAAACCTCATTAGTCTGAAGTTCTATGCTAGTAATATGAGTTGTAGTAGGAGGAGTGAAATTAATCTACCTATTCTAAGTTTCTTTAATGAATTTTAAGATGTTGACTGATTTGGTTCAGTTTCATCCAACAGTATTGCAAAGTATAATAACATTCAAATATGATACTTGTCTTGCAGCTTTTTCCGGTGTCAATTACCCATGTGATTTTCCTCCTGTGTTCCCTTTTGCTGAATGCCTTGTGCTATCTTGATACGTATATTACTGTAGGAGAGAAGTAGAATAGATACATGACCAGATATACAGAATAGGTGTATAAGAAATATGTGATATGTTGTCATCTTCTACTAGTGGCAGAAGTAACATGAGTACAGTTATGGAGAGGCAAGCAGACTTGGGTATCTGGATGCAAAATATTCTTGTACTTAAGTACATGAGAAAAAGAGTAGCTGATCTAAACTTGCATATACAGGCAATGCCCTAGGATGGGGTATTGGTAGAAATATTATGAATTCAACTGTGATACAAAGGGATCCAGAGAAGAGATGAAACCCTCCCTTATCACATATCATGACTAAGCAAGGAACATTTCACATGACTAATAATTATTAGTCATACATTTGTTATATTACATGCTATGATGTCACTTAACCTATAGTATCTTACAGGCTACACAATAGCGAACTATCGTGATATTATAATTGGTTAATTGTTTTATGACTCAAAATTGTCAGTCAGATAATGTAATGACTTTTACATATAACTCACAAGATGCATGATGGGTTTTGCCCTTGTGACACATTTTTGCACATGACTTGTTTTATAAGTTTTGATTGGCTAAAAGGTATGTTGTACAGTTGGCTTGTAAGAGTCAGCTGATGGATTTCACACAATAACTGACAGTGAGTCATAAGAGTTGTGTAATTCAAAGTGATAAGTCAACAGAATTAGGTTTGTGGGAAAGATGCTTATATAAGAGTGGCCTCAGGTTAAGGAGATAGAATGTTTAAACAACTATCTGGATACTTTCCTATACTAGAAGTTGTAATACAATTACTTTCCTTCTCTCTTTATAACTACTACTCCTTTACAAGAATATACAAAGTCAACCCCTGATCTCCCACCTACTGGATAAGGGAATTTGAACCTGAAGACTATTGTGTTAGTAGACTACAGGTTCCAACATAGAACCAGATATGGTTCTTTACAAATACAAGCTAGTCATTTTGGTACTTTCTGAAGTGATAGTATCTGCTATCCCCTTAGTGCTAAAAAATGTAGCCTACCTAATAACTATCGTCTGTTGTGATCTGTTACACTGTAACTAAAGCAAATAATATTGGATAACTATACTGCTATTTGCCTGACCATCAAGCAATAAACACTGGCAGATAAATGGAGGACCAAACGGTAGGAGGTAGGTTTAATAGTACTCAGTTGGCCTAAGAGAGATATTCCTGTTCATAGATCTCTTGTCCAGCAAAATAGCAAAGTCGTGTTAAAGCCAACGGAAAAGGGAGTTGGGGTATTAGGCCAATAGGACATTTGCCCCCAAAATGCTCTTGCACAATGATATATAGATTATCAACAGGCTTGGAAAAGGTGGAAAGATTTTCTGCTGGAAAAGGGTATTGATTAGTAGGATGTAAGAGAGATAAAGAAATAGTAGGAACAGAAAAAGCGTACAAATGTATCCAAAAAAATTCCCTTACCCACAACACAGGCCAGGTTTAGAGTGGCCTCAATTTTATTGAATATATTCACATCAATTAATTGGATGATTAGAACAACTTTAACAGCTCCAGCAGGCCCTTTGACCTCCAATTGACAGTCATTTTCTAAATGGGCTTGTGACTCACTCAATCTTGCTTCCAGGTTGGCTGTCACTGTATTAACCTAGGTGTAGTAGCAAAGGTCCAATGTCTTTTGTTGAGGCTATGAAGGCATCAAAAAAGAGATAATATGCAATTCAATTATTAGTATGGAGAAAAGAGTTCAGTATAGTGTTCGTTACGGGGCGGGGCGGGGCGGGTTTTCACTCGCCAGACCCCGCCCTTACACGGGGCCGGGGGGGAGTATGTTTCGGGTAATCCCCGCCCTGCCCCCGTCAGGGGCCCACCCGCACTCATTCCATGGACGGGGCCCCGTTTGTTACCACCTATTTTTAACGGGGACCCGTCTGGGGTATGGGTGGGGTGGGGGCCTGAGCGGGGACAGGGGCAGGGAATGCCGAAAAAGACACCCCGCCCCAGGCCGTTGAGTGGGGCGAGGCGGGGAAAAGGGCCGGGGGCCCGCGTTTTTCGGGGCCCCGTCCACCCCGTAACGAACTCTAGTTCAGTATGGTAGAGCAAAAGAACATACTACTTAAGGTATCAGATATGGAGATGAAGGTGTTTGGAGTAAGAAGGCTATAGCTGATCTACAAACCAAACTCAGTTCTTATCCAGCTCATAGTGGTTTCATGCAGGTGACTCATTATGACAATACAGAGATACCTATCATGACCAATAAAGTGAATTCTCTTAATAGTTAGTATCTGATTCCTCGTACAGGATATATATAAGATATAGAAATAAAGTATTTGCACAGTTAATTTAGATTAACTGTGACAAACATAGGCCTATATGTATTCACTAATGGGAAATGACTAGTTACTTTGTTGTTCATTGGGTAGACTATAACAATAGTTTTATTGTCAGAGGGTCTCATCTTAATAGAACTGGTAGTGACAAAGGCCTATCTCAATAAAACTAGTGACTGATGTTTGAGGCATAGGTATGAAGGTACAGAGTAAAGTAGTGTAGAGAGACCATATATTTTACACTTAGAAGAGGTTATTGTTAAAGGAGTAGGCACATGCTCTATTGCCTGTGTATCGTATTACTTGAGCGGTTCCATGCCTGTCTGAGGTCTCTTATATTAGTGTGCCTTATATAATCCTAATCCTGTTTATTCACACCTGTGAGTCCTCTGACCTCTATGACTCAAAATGTGTCCTAGTGCAAGATCCATCAGCTGACTCTGTGAGTCAACTGCGCAATATACAACTAATCAATTAAAACTCATAAAACAAGTTATGTGCTCAAATGGGTCACATGTGTGAAACCTATAACCTATAATGTCAGTCATGTGCTAAAGTCATTATATCATTCAATGTCACTATTCAAGTTATGAGTTGTAAAACAATCAACTATCATAATATAATGATAATTCGCTACAGCCTAGCCATTTGAGATAGCATGAGCTAAGCAACATCATAATGTCAAACATAACAAAGGGGTGACTAACAACTGATTAGTCATGAGAAGACAAATTGGCTTAGTCAAAATTCATGACATTAGCCAGCAAGATAAAGCCTGTTCTGTACGAAAGCTTTATTTCTAGCACTTGTGCTTACCTCAAGCTAAGTGCATGAGCATCTTTCTGAAAGAGATGATAGAGAATTTTGGCGGACATGGTTGGACCAAGCCCCAAGAAGGTAAGAAACTCACAGGTGCGAGTTTCTAACTCCTTGTTAATTTGTGCAAAGATTTGTGTAGCCATGGTGAAGGGGGTTGCTCGGTAGTTGAAGTGATGGAAAAAAAGATTGCCAAAGCTTGTCTCGTTTATACAGTACAAGGACAAAACCTTTCATGCAATGCCCTTTTTACACCAAAAATAGTCATTTTTAAATGAACAATTCTCAACACTGCTGATATAAAAACACTTGAAATCTTTCTATTACTGTAATAATCATATTATCAATCCGGTATTCAACAGGCAACAATAGTCATCTCCTGTGTAAGTGAGTTTCCCTTTTCTGTACTAGGTGAATTGGGAAATACTATCTCTTCAGATAGTATGAGACTGGCTTGCTTGTCTTTGAAGGATTCTATCTTGTCAGATAGTAAGAAGGGTAGATTGTGGTGTCTGATAGAACTATCACAATAGCTCTGTATCTTAACCCATAGGCTGAAACTATCACAATAGTCTCTGGATTTCGTTTGTAGGTTCTCATGGAAGAGGAGTGTCTGTAAGGAGGAAAAGAACAATTGTATTGCAACTGCTAGTATAAGAAAGTAGTTAGATGGTTGAGTGAAAATCCTATCTCTTGGTGGGAACAAAGTTCCTTATATAGGCATCTTCCCACAACCCTAATTCTGGTGACTCATCACCTTGCGTCACACAACCCCTATGACCAATAATGAGTCATAGTATAAAATCTGTCAGCTGACTCTCCTGAGTCAACTGCTCAACATTCTTTAACCAATCAAACACTCATGAACCAAGTCAGGTGTTCAAACGAGTCACATGTGTGAAACCCATGACTCATGATCTGAGTCATGTGCGAAAGTCATTCCATCATCATACATCACAATTGTGAGTCATAAACAATTAACCAATCATGATATAATGATGACTCGCAAGTCCACAGTTATCTGAGATTCTATGAGTCAAATGACGTCCAAGCGTAAAACTAATATACCTTATGACTAATAAGTATTAGTCTTGTGAAATCTGCCTTGCTTAGTCATGATTTGTGACAATCAGCCAGGGAATCACTATCTATTCAAATCTCTATAAGTAAAAGTGTAAGTAATTAAAGCCACCTTCATGGTTTGTGATTTCATCAATGGTGTGAAAGTGACTTAGATTTTTGTATATCACTCCATACAAAAAAGTACATGGCAACCGATACCAGATACTTAGACGACCTTTTCTCCACCACTTTGATATATAAAGATTCTGTAAATTTCTTCATGTTAGCTACGAGTTTGCTAATGCAAGGACAAATTTTCGCTGATTTTCATGGACATTGCGCAATGAGAGAAGGTGGCGAAAATGGGCACTTTTGGTGTAAAAAGGGCATCGGACGAAAAGCTTTGTCCTAGTACTTTACAGATCTCACTACGGAACACGGTGCCAGGTATGATAGCGACTACTGCAGCTCTCCAATAACCTAACCCCTACAGGCAGGATGCATTGGGGCGGCCGATAAGGATAACAGCCACATGCCTTATCTAGGCGGTCGATTCCTCTTGGTTTCTTCACTTTGTTTTTTCTATTGTGAACCCTGTATGATACTTGGGGCGGGTGGTTTGAAGTTCGTGGGATGGACATAACCTATCACTCGGAGATTGTCATGGTTATCTGTGCTGTTATATGCAGAGATTCTGGGCCCTCCCCTCACCCGGACTAACGGTCTTATATTATCTACTCCTCCCGATCTACAACTTTGCTTTCACCCCCTCTTTAAAACTCTCCTCAACCAGCTTAACCGCCTCTTCCGCCATTCCGTAGCTTGCTTGATCTATCGCAGCCACCGCCGCCGTCAGCATCCATAGCAATAGATAAAGCAAGTATGATACGAGAGCGAGAAAGGAACATACAACCGAACCCCCCCGCCCCATAATTATGCACAACCCTCACACCCCCAATCACCTCCCGTTCAATCCTAGCCCCACCCTCCCTGAGGGGCCTCAAGCCCACCACATGTCTTATAACATCCAACCCTTCAACTCCTTCCCCCTCCCCCACCAGCCCCGGACACCACTCCACCGCCCTCTTCATAATCCTCTCGGCAGTCGCCTTATCCGGAACCGGGCTCCGATTCCCCTTCTGATACGTCCCTCCCAGAACCGTCCCGCCCCCGGCCGCGCGAGTCATTACGTAAACTACCTCGTCACTAGCGTCATCCGTACCGGAAACATCGATCATGGCGGGCGCGGTGTTGCGGACCAAGACTATTTGTCCGCGGACAGGCGTTAGCCTCGAGTCGGTGACGCCGCCAAGGGTGGAAGAGCCCAGGCCGGTGCAGTTTACGACTACTACGTCAGAGGAGGAGGAGGAGGAGGCTGTCGGGTGAAAGTGAACTGCTTCATAAATGTGCGTCAGTGCGCCCCGGAAGAACCTTACCTGCCGCTTGAGGCATTGAGACAGAAGATATGGCAGGTATATCGCCGGATTAATGCACACAGACTTCCACCTCGTGCCAAAGTCGGCTCCCGGCGGGAGTTGCGATTTCGGGATTGTGCGGAACTGTCCTCCTGCATTAGCCTACCCCAACCCACCCACTTCTCCTAAGTACTATACAGTAAATAGGCAAACGGCAAACCAACGGTACCTCCGGAACGGTACTAGCAAACCAAGGCCTCTCCTTCAACAATTCGGAAAGCCACTCCCCCGAAACGCTGTGCAGGTCCTTCTCCCGCCCGTAGTTCATCACCTCTTGGAAGTGAATGCCGGCTTCGGGGACTTGGGTGGTTAGTCTGTAGAGCTCAGCGAAAGTGATACGGTCCCATTCTGCTTCTCGGGTGCCTGGCGCTGATACGCTGTGCCGCTTTAGCGAAGGGGTTGCTAGGTGAGAAGGGGGGAGGGGGTGTCTTGTGCCTTACGGGAGGTAGTTTGCTCCCGCAATTGGAGAGGTGTACTCTATGTCGTAATCCCCCGGCATGTGTTTTGCCACGACGGCCACGGAATGGCCGCGCTTTGAGAGGAGGAGAGCCGTCGTTAGGCCTGCTACTCCTGCGCTGAAGTGGTATTTCGTTAGCGGTTAAGCCCCAACTCGGATGTTCGAGCAAGCATACATACCCAACCACGACAATTTTGCTTTTCTCACTCATGGTTTGTTGCCTTGAGTGATTTGTTGATGGGGGTTTCCTTCTGGGAGCGGCATGTGTGGTTAGGAGCGGGGTCTTAGCTTGTATTATCCGGGGTATGATATAATATCCAAAAGGCTGGGCATTACTTATGGTCCAATGATCTTCGACGGCAAGAATCACTGGATAGAATTGAAAATGGAACACGCCTTGGAAGGATGGGAAGATCCCAATGAGCCATCATACCAAATGTTTACTCCTCTTTATTAGATGAACTTTGTTTTTGTTTTTTTCTATTGAGTTTTGGGTAAAATAAATGGCCCTCGCATATGGTATCCTTCCACTGCCAAGTGGGCAAGCCTGGCTTCAGGAACCTACTACTTGTACAGCAATGCAGCTGTGTGTTACAATTACCAACCTACCGTACCAGTGTTGGAATGGGTAGTCTAATTAGCGGTCAAACAAGTTCCATACACTTTGGAGTGTTATAGCAGACACCTAAAATCTACCTATTTGGCTACCACCCTAACTAAGTAGCATTCCCACCTGCTAGACTCGCATTCCCAATCCAACACTTACCCAACCAAAAACAAAAACAAAGTTCATAGAAACCACGAAGAGTAAATTCTAGCTACATCTGTCGAGAGCTTCCTTCAACCATCTCATCTGCCCAAGATATATTCTCATCCCAATTCTATGATCTTAGCTGTCGAGCAGACCCACTTCAGACCACCCATCCCACAGTAACCCCCAGCCTTGGCGAAAAACTCGATACCATACCAAGATAATGCGGTATCCAGATACCGTAGCACGGCACACGAGCGGGGAAGAACCCGACAAGCCATCACAAAAAGCTACAGCCCCCCGCCCCCCCCTCCAAACATTCTAGTCTACCCTTAATTTAAGTGCGGGGAACCACCCGCAGGTCATGGACTCCCCATACGAAGTGAAAAGGCTCCATTTTCAGCATAGAACACTGGTGAGAATAAATCGTATTATATGAGGATCTTACTGTGCTCTACAGTGCTAACCCCCCCGCCCGCCAGTCCCTCTGGATCCCTACCCACCTATCGTAATGTAATCTAGTGGGCGTTCCAAGACAAAGAGTTAATTCGATTTATCTTTACTAAGACCGGTATTCGGCTTACGATTTACGCTACTACGGGGGACGGATTTCAATTCGTTCGGACAATGTATGCTGGTGGTACTGTATGAGAAAACGCCCTCCCGCTTCGGGGTGGGCTGCGGTGCAGGGTCCGGCAAGAAGTCAGTTATTTATAGTTAACCAGCCAATCATATCACTGCTCTTTCCTATTAATGGATTCCCACCCTGGTAGCCTATAATCGGGTTCTGTAGTGCCAAGAGCGGTGCATCGATGAATGATATCGGGTGATATATCATGATCGCAGGGGACAGGCGAAAAGGATTGTTTATAACAATACATTCATAATCACACACATAAGACAAAACTCCCCCCGGAAACTCTAATAACCACAAATAGATAGATCCCAAGTATAAGACGGTTACAGAAATATTGGAAGGAAAAGGGGGAAAGAAGAGGAGGAAAAAAAGGTTAAACTAGAAGAAAATCTCTCTAAATAGTGTCCAAAAGGCCCTCGCTCTCAAGAAGGAGGACGATCTGGTGGACAACGTTGCGGACGGTCTGCTTGCTAACATCCACGACAAGGGCAGGCTTGATGGGATCCTCATACGGATCGTCTACCCCAGTAAACCCCTTGATTTCGCCATTGCGAGCACGAGCGTATACCCCGCGCTTGTCCGTCTTCTCGCAGTACTCCAACGGCGTGGCAACATGGATGAGGTACACAGACCCGAACTGCTCAATGGTCTGCTTCGCCTGGGTACGAGAGTTCTCAAATGGGGCGATGGGCGCGGCGATGACGGCAGCGCCAGCGCGGGTCAGTTCAGCTGCGACGAAGGCGATGCGCTGGATGTTCTTGTGGCGGTCCTCCCGGGAGAAGCCAAGCTCTGCTGAGAGCTCGGAACGGACCGTCTCGCCGAGGAGAAGAGTAGATGAGCGGCCGCCCTGCTGGTTCAATGTGACTTGTAGCGCACGGGCGACGGCATCTTTGCCGCTGTTGGTATACCCAGTCAAGAAGACGGTGAAGCCTTGCTTGTGACGGGGTGGATGGGATTCCCGAAGTACTTTGACAACTTCAGGGTATGAGAACCACTCTGGGATGGGGGTTCCCGTACGGAGACGGCGACGGAGTTCTGGGAATGTTAGCACTCATTAGGTTCGCTCATGTGGCTAGCAATACTGATCATACCGGTTCCCGAAATGTTCAAGGTTTTGGTTCCTGGCTTGATCTCGTCGATAGGAGCATACTCGTCGGTGTCGGGGAGATATGTCATCATCTGGAACGGAACAACCTCAATTCCTAGCTCACTCTTGTACTTTTCAACGGCATGTTGAGCATCGTAGGGGCCATAGAACTCGACACCCTTCGAGTTGCTTCCGGGGCCAGCGTGGTCTCTCCCGACGATAAAGTGAGTGGCACCATGGTTCTTACGGATAATGGCGTGCCAGATGGCCTCACGGGGCCCTCCCATGCGCATAGCAAGTGGTAGGAGACCAAGGACGGCCATGCCGTTGGGATATCGGGGGAGGAGAGCTTGGTAGACACGTACACGGGTGAAGTGATCAATGTCGCCTGGTTTGGTGAGACCCACAACGGGGTGGATAAGGACGTTTGCCTGGCGCGCCCTGGCAGCACGGACAGTGAGCTCTCTGTGGGCCCTGTGCATGGGATTCCTGGTCTGGAAGGCAACAATCTTAGACCATCCCAACTTCTCAAAGTGCAATCTCAATTCGGCGGGGGTGTCTGTGTCACCATTAGCACCTCGCAATGGTGTCGCGCCAATTCGGATCACCAACATCTCAAGCCAACGTAGTCGTAGTGATTGAGCCTGTTAATGGCGTCAATCTTCCCACCGACATAATATTCCCGAGCGGTGGTGAACAGATAGCGGATAGCAGGGTGTTCTTCATCACCGCCCAAGACCTCCTTGGCCTCTTTTTGCCTATTTCCTTGTCAGAGCGGGTCCACTCACAACATCTCACTCTCAACCTACTTGTCAGGTTTGTAGACGTCGTCAACAGTAATGATGGCCAAGTGACGGTCATCACGGAAATCGCGAAGTGTGATTCTTGCGCCAGCCTTGATCCCCAATCCTTCGATCTGAGCCTTGGAAACATCCAAAGTAATGGGTATGGAGAAGAGTGTTCCATCCACGAGCCGAAGGTCCGCAACAACTCTGTCCCAATCTTAACATTTATTTACCCTTCAATTCCGGAATATGTCACGACAAACCCGTTATAATCCTTCTCATTCATAAACCCTATCCACTCCAGTTAGGATACGCATGCCAGGGAACGAAAGAGATACAATCACGACTAACCCTCCAAAGGAGAAAATCCACCACTCAGAATCAACTCCAAATCGCAAAGTTGGCGCTCAGTAAGAACCAGAGCCGGGAGAGTCTCGGACTCAGCGAGAAGTTCATTGTGTCTAGGAATGTCCCTAGCAATTAGGTCCTTGAGAACACCTCCATGGGGCTGCGGCAAATCCGACATTCTGGCAATAGTGGAAGAGTATTAAACTGGTCGAAATAGAAACTGAAGATAGTACCCTGACAGCTGGAAAGAGGGAATGAAGCCTAAGAGTGGGAACGATTAATATAAGTATCTGCAGAGCAAAGGATACGCCCTTCAACCCAGTGCTTTCATAGAAAAAGTTCACGAGTAAACATCTCTCTACAAATGACGTGATTTTGCTCCTGGATTGCAAACCATCCCAGCCCCTTGGCTTCGGGGGCTGCGCTAATAGCGATAAGCCATTCTCCCTCAGTGTACTGTACGAGTATAATAATAAAAGATGGCTTCTTTTTTTTTACCTAGCGGTATGAATAGCGGGGTGCGGATCAGAAACCGTTCATCTTTCCAGAGAAACCAGGATTGGCTTTACCTAATCTAGGCTGGAGGGGCAAAATTGGTGGGGCTCTGCGGGGCATCAAACTCGACAAGGGCTAGGAAGGCCTCGCCCTGTTTTTTTTTTCACCCCTTCCCACCCGTTCGTTCCTGGGAAGGGAGTGACCGCGGAGATCATAATATCTCTTGGCGTCAGGTGTTGTGTGAGAATCTCATCTGGTTTACGCAAAAAACAACCTCGGTCACAAACATCACTGTTCCACCTTCTACCGGTGGTTCTCTATTATGGCTGATACGGCATTCCAAGTTAGGTCTTTGGTATTCTTCCACCCCAGTTACCCCCTCTCACTCCCCTCTCTCTATTAGGATGGGAGACTAACAAAGGCGGTGATGCACCTAGTACCGCAATCTTCTCCGTTTCTCTAATCGTTTCTCTTCATACAATTTCCGCGAGTACGCGAGGCGAAGGACTAGGGATGCATTCAGGGAACACAAAAGCATTGAGGATCCAAGGAAAATCCAAGAACTTATGCAGAAGGGATTGAAGGAGCTTCAGGTGTTGAAGGTCCGTTCGACCACTGTCCGCTGGCGGCGATGGCGCCGCTGGAGCAAATGTGTGGTATGGTGCTAATTGGGGCTCGGGGGTACCTAGAGACAAACTGTGGTTAGCCAGTTCTTCCAGATGGATAGATTGGTTGTCGAGGGTGGTGCTCCGGTACTTCTCCTTCCATGAGGCGTGAGGTTTGGTCAATGCTGACTATTGGATAGGGAGGGCAGAAGGGCAGAAGGGTGGGCATTGTGCGACAAAAGGAGCTTGGGTGAGGTCCCCTCTATGCTACCTTTGCAGAGCTCTGCTAACGGCCGTCTCAATAGATAAACTTGGATTTCCACCCCCTCCCCTCTTTTTTTTACTTTGCTTTGTCTCTTGTTCATAGATGGGATTCGCTACCGGTAGTTTGGTTAATTCCGCAGTATCACTCGTCACTGTACGTACTGGCCATCGACAGCCTAGATACTTGCAACGGGCAAACTATATATATATTACCAAGTTTATCTACAACCGCTCTTCTCATTACCTCCCAGGTATCCAACACCGTATTATTTAGAAAATAGCGAGTAAGGCTAGGCTGGGGGTGTGCACTAAGTTTGCCATCTCTGGTGGAGTTCATTTGCACATAATGTGTGCATTGTTGCACACGGGGGTCAATATCTACCGGCCATACACGCCTCATGCTTCTTATTACCTCCAGCCTAGCCTTATTCACTATTTTTCAAGATGCTATTACGGTAGCCCCATGCCCCGACTCTGCCGTCATCATCGTGGACGTAGTCTATCGTGAAACAAGGCATTGTTGACAGGGTAACCTTTCGTCTTTGGGACTGGCATTGCGTTTGTGCTCCTACGCTTGGCTAATATGTCGCCATTACAAGAAGGATCACGACAGGCATAACCACCCCGGAGATATGATAACGAGAACTCGGGGGTTTGTGAGATCAGTTGTCATCGATTTGTTACCGTGTCATATCTTTAGTCCCTGGCTTTTGAGACCCCACAGCACGATACAGGTGAGTTATCATACAGGTAACGGCTTATCCCGATCCATTCAGCGCCAAGCCTTGTCATCTTCACCTATCCCTGTTGCTCAGCGTCCCCTTTTCCACACCAACATCTACCTGCATTCATCGCGACAAACCAGAAATCAAACTCACGAAAAACACGTCAGTCAAACCCTAGAGCCTCAACCTTTCAAGAGGACCAGCCAAAAGCAGCAGGGAAGTCAGGCTACCAAAAACATCTTCACTTCAGCCTATTACCTTCCAGGCAAAAACGCGAACGCGTGGTTCGTGTGGAAGAAAAGGAAAATGCCAGCACGCATCTCCTTTGTGAGCCCTCCCTTCCCCTTCCCTCGCTTGTTCCTTTTTATTGTTACAGCATCAAACACTTCACCTCTGCTATTATGAAGAAAGAATCCTCTACGGCAGCGACAGCAACTAACACATCGCAGTACCGACCAAACGGTCAATCCCGACGCCAAGCACGCTCCGCACACGACCACGACGTCTTCGAGGGACTGCCAGTGCGCCGGTGGTCTCGACAATGGGTTCACGTCGGTAAATCCGCACCCCCACCCCCTCCCGAGCCAGAGCTCCCCCTGCCAAAAGAAACCCATCTCCTGCCGCCCATGTCACAGGCACTCCTCCAAGCCGCGAGATCAAGTTCGCAGGGTAAGCCCGCCGCTAAACCAGCGCACATCCCGGGGCAACAACTCTTCCAGACCAAGCGCTGGATGCAAATCCCGCGCCACTTGGAACCCCCCGAGCCCGTGTACCTGGCCAAGCCGCTCGGTGGGAAGCGCAAGAGGACAGAAGCAGAGCCCCCACCACCACCCGTTGTCGCGCCCGTTAGACGTCGTGTCCCACCACCAAAGAGGAAGGCAAAGCCCAGAGGTAGGAGGCCAGGTTATCGGAAGACCGTGACCTTTGCTGCTGAGGGGAATACCGAAGGTACCACTGAAGCCGCAGCGATCGCACTTGACCCCGCGCCAGTTCTAGAAGCGCCACTAGTTCCTCCAGTTGCTGCCGTTGAAGTCCAGGAAGTTGTTCAGATCGTAGCGCCGGTGGCGTTAGCTCCGGAGAAAAAGAAGGGACTCAAGGGAAAGAAAAAGGGACTGGGCAAGAAAAAGGACGCTTCCGGGAAGAAGCTGAAAAAGGTAAAGAGTGCTGTCGGCACGAGTACTCCTGGGAAGGGAAAGAAGAAGGGCAAAGCTATAGCAACATCAACACCTTCAGCTCTGATACCTGCGACCACCAACGATGGCGACGGCGATACCTCCATGGGCGGCACCGAGGCTCCCGCAATCGCACATGTCACCCCGGTCAATGTGATCCCCAACAACGAGAGCTTGATTCGGAAAGTTTGATGGGATAGTAATGTCGGGGACATTTCTTTATCCCCCTCCTCCTTGTACTCTGCTACTTTTCAAGTTTGGGCCGGATTTACGTTTTTGTTCTACCCCGTTTTTCTTGTTTGGCCTTATTGGCCTTGATTCCGAGCACCTTTTCAAATTGATTACTATAATTGATTGGATGGATATCATTATACTTAAATCGTGATTCTGCTGCACCTGTTTATCGCAGCGCTGTTTGAGTACCGTACCGCCTCCTACAAAGGGCATGAGAGCAAAATCTCGCATAATATCACAACGACTAAAGATGGGACTTGAACCCCTAATTTTTGGTAGTCGAATAGTAATATCTAGTTAGAGGAAACAGGGGGGCTCTGCTCTCCTTTTGCAAAGATGCCTTTTACTTTTATTTCTCTTGTTAGGGCTTAATTCCTGGTGTCTTTTTCTCTCTTCCAAATCGATTGATTGGGTTGGGTTTTGTTTAAATATTGATTGTTCGATAATTTCGGTTACGACTGTGGGCAATTTTTTGGATGGGGGTGAATGAACCGCGAACTGGCATTGAAAAAGGTATTTTGCGAGCGGATGAATTGAGCAAAATAGATGAATACCATGAGAGAGGAAGAATAAAGTAGTCAGTGTGTATAAAAAAGCGTACCGTACTAGTTAACTGGAGGAATAAAAACCAAAGGAATAAGAAATCAACCGTATCCCGTGGCATCCTACAAGCTTCCCGACCATGACATGACCTGATAAAAAGCAATGTTTAGCTGCAGCTGCCGCCGCTGCACCCACCAGAGCCTCTAATGCTATCCACTGTACCAAGCTTCCTCCCGGAACCAGAGCCAGGAGGGCCAGGAGGGGGAGGGGGTCCACCCGGACGCCCAGCTCCGCCGAAACCGCCAACAGGCTTCTTCTGCTGCTCCCTGGGCTTTCCGTAATTCGCAAACATGGAGTTTTCGGCAGCGGGGATGGCATCAAACTAACGCGCATTAGCCTCCCGAAGCAAGAGACAGTAGAAAAGGAGAACACTCACAGAAAACAAAGAGGTAAAATACAGCCCCAAGAAGACAATAGCAACCCTAAGCCAACCCCTAGCCCAAGCTCCAATCGGCAAAGTATCGATAACCCGCCCGTCAAGAACATACTTGACCGCCCCCCCGGCCCCCAAAAAACTCCCTCCTCCTCCTCTTCCGCCAAGTGGCGGAACCGCAATCCCCGGATCGCCCCCCAACTTATACCCCTTGCCAAACCCCCCCCCCCCTCCTCCTCCTCCGGCGCCACCGGCGGCGCCAGCCCACTTCTCCACGAGCCCCATCAGAGCCCCGCGATCAGCGCCCGTGACGCGATCGACCTCGTCGCCGCGCCGCAGAACCACGAACGTTGGCATCGCCCGGACCGAGTATGTGCGGGAGATGTCGGAGCAGGCGTCCACGTCGCACTTGGTGAAGGCTAGGTTGGGGGTTTTGGCATGCTTGGTGGCGAGGGCTTCGAAGACTGGGGATATGGCTTTGCAAGGGCCGCACCAGGTTGCGGTGACTAGCGTAGGGGTTTGTTAGCTGGTTGTGTAAGGGTGGGGGGAGGGGGGAGGGGGGGAGAGGCAACAGTCTATGATTACGATGGTATTTCTGGCGATTATGGTGGAGAGTTGCGAAGATGAGGAGATGGTTTGGACGGCTGCCATTTTTCTTTCTTTTTTGTTGTAAAAATTAAATCTTTTTTCGCCCCCCTTTGCTTTTCGTGAGGTTCTTGTGGTGGTGGTGATGAAGAAGAAGCTGAGTGGGTGAGGTGAAATAAGGTGAGGTGAGGTGAGGTTGAGTTAGGTACGAAAAAGTGGCCTCGTGGGAACTGATTGGTAATTGATTGATGAACGTCATTAAATTTTCACAAAAATAGGGAACCCCTTAATTCAATGCCAAGCAAGGCCCAGCAGAGAGACATCCCAGAAACCAGAGAGCGCCCTGACGGGAAATGCCCCCAGGATTGGAGTAGCGGTACTTTAAGACCGTAGTCTACCCAAATGGTGTATTTTTGAGCACTAAGGCTCTTCCCGCACAGACATTGCTACCGTATCACTTTTGATGTTCCCCAACCACCACTGAAGAGAGGATCGTACCTAATGGAAGGTAGTCTAGCACAGTAAGTTACCAACGAAAGCGAACCCAAAAGTCCACACTTTTTTCCCAAGATGTCGACAGCGCGAGGTGCAAACGCACGTCCGCGGCCGGGCCAGTAGACTGAAGTTGCCTTCATCCATCCATCCAGGGACACCAATATCTACAGTAGACCAGACAGGACGAGCGAGATCTTCAGAGACCCCTCCCCGACCTATCTTGCGAAAAAAAAAGGCACCGGATATCCCCTTTTGTCATTGATGTCGAGTGCATAGCATGCTCTATCAATAGAATATCTAAAGGAAGGAAGGAAGGAAGGAAGGAAGGAAGTTAAAGCATAAGCTATCCTTCCGATATTATTGGGCCTGCAGACCATGCGCCACCACCAGCCTTTCTATGCGGCCAGCCAGAGGTCCCTGCTAAAATGCCTTTAATAAAATAAAAACGCCTCCCGGAGTCCATCTTGGAAATTCATCCCGGCATGAAGCTCTCTCTCTCTCTCCATGGCTCCAAGTGGACAAACCAAAGACTAACTTTTTTTACCCACTAGCATTGGATACCAAACTGGGGGGTTTTTCTTTTTTCTTTCGTTGAATCGGCATTAGTCTGGGGGGGGGGGGGGGGGGGGGGGGGGGGGGGGGGGGGGGGGGGGGGGGGGGGGGGGGGGGGGGGGGGGGGGGGGGGGGGGGGGGGGGGGGGGGGGGGGGG